>Ga0307507_10000066_pt1 | contig 160540 bp, 21 predicted proteins | sample 7_EM_MG_FD_207223 | JGI IMG/M metagenome (GOLD analysis project Ga0307507, IMG submission 207223) | Populus trichocarpa ectomycorrhiza microbial communities from riparian zone in the Pacific Northwest, United States - 7_EM | ecosystem: Host-associated > Plants > Roots > Unclassified | place... | reverse complement strand
TTTACTATGCAACTTTAATAGAGGCTGTAGAGCATATATAAAAGTCTAAATTTAAATTATTAAAAATTATTATTAAGTGGTTGTTAAGATATTAAAGTGTGATTTTTCCATTTTTTGGTGTGTTTTTAAAGTAATCAGCTTACCCGTTTGACCAGCTCACCCATGAAATACGTTAATAAAAAGAAGAAAAAAGTAAGGGACCTACTTATTACTTTACTAGAGGATAAGAAAATATAAGAAGAACTTACTAACATGCCTAATACTTATATAACGCTGGTAACCTATACTATCCGCTATATCTAAAAAGAGCTTTATTAACTACAGTTATAACATGGCCCCTTTAACACATAAACTCCAGATATAAAGTTTAAGGATATTAACCTTAAGAATACAGCTAAGTTTATTTAGCAGTACAGTCTACTACTATTCTAGCTTATTAAGGGGATATCTATACTAAATAGAGAAATATAGTTAGGATCCGCATAGCGGACATATAGTTATAGTTACCTCTATATTCCTCCTAGGGTTCGCCTAGAACTCTATAAATAGTTTTACCTATCTACTTAGTTTATATCTTTAGGCGCTTAGTATAAAGCGCTATATGTTATCTTTTCTATATAGCCTTAGTCTAATTAATGGTTATAAGACTCTTAATGCTATAAAGCTTAGGCTAGCTAAATATTCTAAGGAAGGTCCTATTAATTCTACTAGCCCTTCTAGCGCTAATAACCCTTAAAAAAACTGATTAAGTCTCTATCTATTTATAATAATATCTATATTATTTATAATAACTTTAACTATTACCAAAAGACTTAATATTAGGTTATTGGCAAGATTAGCGAGTTTACTTTATATACTACGGAAAAGATTTTATACGGAGTATATATGCCTAAAGGGGGCCTTAAGCAGTTAATATTAAACAATACCCATTAACTTAAGCTAGATAAGGTTGTTAATACAACTAGGAATCTGGTCCCTTAAGAACTTTTAGAGCTCTTACTGCACCCGGCCCAAAAAGACCAAACTAACCAAAAGAACCCTAAAAAACACCCTAATAATCCCCTGAGATGTATGCATCACAGGGGAGGCACAGGTGGAATAACGGTGGTACGCAGTTGCGCGCGACCGCCAGACCTATACCTAACAATGGCCCCCCATAACAACAATAAGGACGGGCGAATACCATACTAGAAAGCGGAAATACCCTAATTAAGAAGGCATCTAACAAAATATAAAGCCTATTAGACGCGTCTAGTATCTGGAACTATAGGGGAGTATCTATTAGCTATTATAAACTAATATAGCTAGCAGAATGGCTCTAGTCTGGCGAACCTTAGGCGCCCCTTTAATAAACCCTTAATTAAATCCTCTAACGGCTAAACAAAATTAAAGATAAATAAAACCCCCCCCTATAGGCAAACCGCACCTAGGCCGCCATAGCTACGCTCTTATAGCATAGGGAACCTACCCCCCTAAAGATAATAACTGGGTATATAATCACAATACAACCAAATATAGAAAAGGTAGAGGAACTTAGGGGATAATTAGAAATAGAAGTTCTTATAAAGATTTATAAGGAGGTCTATAACGCTATTACAGTCTAACACCTTAGGAGTAGAGACATTAGAGTCACCCTAAAGGACTAACAGGCAAAGGAACGGGCTATAAGGGTAGGGGATAGGCTAGGAGAGCGTATTGGCATAAAAGTGCTTTATAAAGATCACCTAGTTAAAGTCCTATTAGTTCCCATAAGCCTTAGGGTAGAAAGGGGACGCTAAGCAGACAATACAGCAACTATATAGGAGATAGTAAAACAAACAGAACGCCTTATACCAGGACTTATAATTACCCGGATCTAATAGCTTTAACAGGAAAATACAAACTAAGCATATAATAAGAATAATAAGAGGACATAAGGGGCGCTAGAGACTTGCTAGAGAAATAACAGATAAACACATAGCTCCCTTATTGTTAGTATATATACACTAGGAATGCAAAAACTCCTTATCTAAAAAGGAATAATTATAAATGGCCTTATATATAATACAAGGCTCTATAACTATAGACTATACCTAGAACAATATTATCGCTATATATAATAGGGACACACCCAATCCATATACGCAGCACAGGTGTGCTGCGGCCACTGTACAGGCCCCTATAATACAAGATAATATATAAATTAAGACTAAATAAAATGCGCAAACTATTACTAAAGCATATATAAGGCGTGGGAGAGAGAAGACTGCATTAAATATAGAAAATGGAAGGAAAGGGCTTAATAGCTACGGGAACAACTATACGCTAAGTTATATAAATGGAAACAACAGGCAATAAGCTAGGGGGACGTAGGTGTCTTCCTAGCATTTCCTACCTTTAATACTGGGGGGCTAAGCCAGCCATCCCAAGCCTTAACGGGCTAAAAGTGACGCTGCATAATATTACCAGACCGAACAGGGACATAAGGGACACATAGGATATAAGGGAGAGGACGCCCAGTAGGAAGACCCCTATAGACGGCTATAGCAAGTTTAAGGCCGGGATAATTAAGAATTAGATTTAACGCGGTAAATATAATATATATAGCTAGCTTATAAGGGGTATATAGCCAACCGGCAAGAACGGGGGAAGAACCGGAGGTAATAACAGACTTAGATTTAAAAAGGCTAGTAGGAATATAAGACATAGAAATAGAAAGCTCTATATAAAATAAGTAGTAGCCAGGGAGTAAACATAGGAGATAGAAGTTCTAAACATTTTAGAGAAAGTAAAAACGGAAGAAGTAAGAAGTAAAGAAGAGGCAAAGGACCCCCACTAGGGGTCCGCCACTTAACCATTATATAGTACAACTGCGGCAATACAAACCACTGTCTAGTAAGGCCCCTACTAGACAGTCTAGACCCAGAGAAATACTATATTCTTGCCATATAAGAGCCGTATTATAATACCTATATATAATTAATATACTGCCCCTAAGGATTCCAGCTCCTATATAAACCAAAAGCAGCCATACGCGTATACTTTATAATTAGCAAAAATATTAGCCTTGCCTTATAGTTATAGCAGGTAGTTAACCTAGATATTGCAGTTATAACTATCTAGATATATAGGGGACTAGTATAAATTATTAATGTCTATAACCCTATGGTCGAAGGGGTAGTATAGACAGAGAATATTATATTTATAATAAGCTTGCTAGAAACTAAACACGCGGAGTTTATCCTACTAGGAGATATAAACCTCCACTATCTATAGTAGGGGGGCATCTATGTTGCTGCCAATTAACAGGCAGAGTGCTTACTAAGAGCTATAGATAATAGGGGCCTTAAGCTAGCTACCCCCCCAGGTGCAATTATATAGCAATAGGGTACCGCCAAAAGTATAATTAACCTTATAATTATAGATAAAAACCTATACTAGAGACTTAAAAGGTGCTCCCCTAAAGAAAAATAGGCACTTACCTTAGACTATATCCCTATCCAGATACAACTAGATTTGGACATTAAGGCGCAACTAAATAGTAAAAGATATACAATAAGGAAGCTTAACATAGATAGCTTTCTTAATATAATTAAACAATAACTCTAAGACCTAGAAGAAATTTACCTAATACCAAATAAGCGAGGCTTATTGGCTACCCCTAAGGAAATTAATTAAAGACTAGAAAGGATCTAGGCAGTAATTAAAAATAGGCTAAAAGAGCACTGCCCAATTTCAAAACTAGGCCCCTATACGCGACATATATAGTCCGTATAGTGCGCGGCCCTTATAGCCGGCCAATAACAAGCAAGGAGGAAATACACAAGCAGCTATAATTCTAAGGATGAGAGATAATATAAAGATATAAGAAACTAGCTAAAGAATACCCTAAAAAAAGAAGTAAGGAATAACTAGAGATAGTTTATAAATAAACACACTATTAACCCGAGTCTCCCTTATAATAAGGGCCTTTAGACCATAGCGAAATAGGTAAAGAAAAAGGCGGGATACCTAGTAGAAGATCTATACCTACTTATCACGGAACGCGGGCAATGGCTACAAAGCGTATGTATTTAGGGAGTCTACAAAACGTTACGCGATCGATCGTAAGGATTGAGGGCGTAAGGAGGTAATATACCCTCGCGTAGCTAACATAAGCTGTACGCGAGGTGTACACGAGAGCACGGGGTTCTCCTATAGAGGCCCCTACGGTCGGGTTCCGTGACACTACCCCCCCTCCTATTGAGGCGGAGCTCCGGCGACGCTGTGGTTGCTATATACATATAGGGGAAATGCTTAGGGTATCTAGAAGAAGGAATATCGTTACAGGTATAATGGGCTTATATAAGTGCTTCTAACTTGAAGCTTGTGGGTTACTACTATGCGAAGGTACTAGGCTATAGAGGGGAAGGAGGCTATTAGGGACTTAGTAAGGTGCAAGGGTGTCGCCAAGGCGCTAGTAGCAAGCGAGCTAATAGCGATTTTCTATCCCAGGGATAGAAAATCCTAATTAGTTGGCTTCTCCTTAGCGTCTAGAATCTAACCAATTAGACAACTTCAACCAACAGTTAAAGTTCCTTAATATCTCATCGGAGTAGTCACGTGACGGTAATGTACAACGATTTAGCTGTGACGGCTCCTATAGGGGATTAGGTACGAAATCTCTGCTTAGGCCTGGTTTCTGTGGGTTTATATAGTAGAAATCGCTGATTAGATCTTTTACATTTTTAAAATCTTCCTATGGTTGCCATTCTAGCTAATCTATATCAAATCCTGTGTAGGTAGCTTTATAGTAGAGCCGCCGTCCTCTGCCTTTACCAAAGTATTTAGAGTCGATAATTTATTCAACGGTCCACTCCTTGTGGTTCTCGTCTTCGTTCTCATCTTAGATTAGTACTAGTAGGGGTTCAGGCTGTATTTATCCTGGTAGAGGGTTAGGCTAATAAAGGTATAGTAACCATAGGTAAAACACAGGCCATATCCCACGGGTGGCTAAGGCAGGCGGGAGCTCTAGTTTGTATATAGCTCCTCTATTAATGACTTGTTTAATCTGGTAGGGGCCAAGGTTCTTATAATTAAGTGACTTCATAGGTCTCTATGTGGAGATATTATATGCATCTAACCATACCCAGTTGCCAACACGCATCTCAGGTGGTAGTGTTCTGTAGTAGTCAGCAAAGTAAGCTTGTTTCGCTTAGGCCCAGGCCATCTCTCCTTTGTAGTAGTTAAGTAGGTCTTTTATACAGTCTGTATATTAATCGGCAAGTAGCATCTTAAGGCGTTTTCCATATAGCAGTTTCTTATTAATAGGCTCTGGTGGCTCTATATTAGATTATAGGTGATATCCTTTATTCGCGAAGAACGGGGTAAGTCCTATAGTGGCTAAGACGTAGTTATTTACTACAAATTCACCTAGCAGAAGGTGGTCTACCTAGTCGTCCTAACTATAGGCGACTACCTGTCGTAAGTACGCCTTTATACTAGCGTTAGCGTTTTCCAGTTATCCCGCAGTTTCATGGTAAAAGGATATAGACATTTTAACGGAGATGCCAAGGCGTTAGCAGATCCGCCTCCATACATCAAAGTCAAATTGCGTGCCTCGGTTAGACGTAATAGAGTTGGGTAACCTATATAGTTAGTAGACTTCGCGGAGGAAGGCGTCAGCAACGTCGCTTACGGCTACGCCTTCGGTTAGGACGTAGTGGCGTTCTTTTATAAGTCGGCATATTATCATAAGGATATTCTTATAGGTTCGGCCATATCGTTTGCAAGGCGGTAGGTTGATAATAAAATCTATAGCAATATCTGCCCATCGTCGTATAGGTACTAGTAGAGGGTGTAGCAGTCCTTAGTACTTTGTGTGAAATGCTTTAGCACGTTTACAGCTATAGCAGGCGCTTATAAAGCGTTTAACTGAGTTTATCATTTTAGGCCAGAAGTAGTATCGGCTGAGAAGCTTATAGGTTCCTCCTTTACCTAGGTGGCCGCTTAATCGGAGGTCGTGGGCCATTTAGATTAGTTGCCGTTGCAGGTCTTTTAAGTTAGGGATAAATAGACGGCCTCTATAATAAAGCCTGTTCTCTTTTACTTCTAAGGCTGTTATATTAATCTGGCCTAAGCTTTGGAGGTTAGTAGGCAGTATACGGGTGCTGGCGATCTTTGCGGCAATTAGTTAATGCAGTAATGGGTTAACAGGGGTGTTATATACTACGGTAATAAGTTTGTTAATTTTAGGGGGTAACTCTAGTTCTGTGGTATAAAGCTAAGGGGCGGTTGGTTTTATCTTAGGTAGTATACCTGGGGCTAAGTTTCGTGCTTTTAGAATTATTTGTTGTTAGAATTAATTATAAGGGTCATCTTCTAACTAAGGAAGGTCTTGCGAACGGCGTATTAGGCTATTAGGCTTAGTACCTTATACTCCTAGCCTATATGCGATTTTAAAGTTAAAACCAGAGAGAAACTCGTTCCAACGTACTTAGCATTAGTTTAGTTGTTTCGTAGTCATAAAGTACTTAAGGTTGTAATAATCCGTAAGGACCTTAGTTAGCTGGTTAGGTTCTGCTAAAGAGAGTTCTGGTTGGAATTCCTTAAACGCTTATACAATTGCGAGGAGTTCCTTATTATAGATCTCATAGTTACATTCTTATAGTGTAAGCTTAGACGAGTAGAATGCAACTAGGTAAAGAAGACCGTTATCGCCTATTTAGGAGAGGACGCCTATGTTAACGTAGTCTAAGGAGTTAGTCTTAAGGTAGAGTTGTCGTCCTAGTATAAAGTGAGCTAGGATAGGTGCTTTAGTAAACGTATCTTTTAGGTCTTAGAACGCCTTTTCGCATTTAGGCGTCCAGATAAAACGTAGATATATTTTTCTTCCTTTTGTGGAAAGGCCCTTTGTTTGCATTATTACTATAAGTGGTGCTACAACACCCAAGAAGTTGTATATAAATTTCCGATAGAAGTTGGCGAAACTAAGAAAGGCTTGTACATCCTTAATGTAGGTAGGGGTTTACCATCTGGTAATTATACATACTTTTTTGGGGTCCATACGGACACCCTTAATAGTAACAATTAGTTTAAGGTATTTTACTTCTATAACTAAGAATTCGCACTTCTTTAAATTAATATAAAGTCCTGCGTCTCTAAGGCGCTATAGGACCTTTTAAACGTACTCAGTATGCTTAGAAGGGTCGTCGCTATAAATAAGTATATCGTCTAGGTACGTGGAGTAGAAGTCGTCAAGGTAATCCTATAAGGCATTATTAATGTAGCTTTGGAAGCTGCCTAGGCCATTGCATACGCCAAAAGGCATAACGGTGTATTTAAATTGGCCGAAGCGCGATGTAAATGCAGTTTTCCATTCGTCACCTTCCCGTATTTAAAGGCGGTTAAAGGTGGCGATAATATCAAGTTTAGTATAGATTTTGGCTTAGCTAAGCCGTTTAAGGGTCTTGCGTATAAGTGGTATAGGGTATCAGTTCTTAATTATAATAGCGTTAAGTCCTTTATAGTTAACGCAGAATTAAATACCTCCTCCTAGCTTTTTAGTAAGGAGGATAGGGGCGGCTACTGGGGATATACTAGGACGAATAAACCCTTTGTTAAGGTGCTTATTAATATACTTTTTAACAACTAGGAGTTCGTCTTTTAATATTAGGTAGGGTCTCTTATAGGGCAACGTTTTTCCTTATTTAATATTAATGGCATGGTTATTAGGTTAATATAGGGGGAGTATATCTGCGCTCTTTTATAAGCATACGTTAATAAAGTCATAGTATCTCTTAGGGAGGAGCTTGCGGAGTTCCTTATTAGTAAGTCCTTTTTTAAGCTTTATAAACTTCTTAAAGTCTAAGGGTGAAAGTCCGTAGAGTTCTACGGGGGCATTATTTTCTAGGAGGTTGACTATGTCTATCCTATTACTATAGAGGACGTGGTCCTAATCTTTATTAAGCTTATATAGTCGTAATTAAAAGGCTGCGGCAACGGTCCAGCCTTTCCTACGTGCTATGCGGTAGAAGGCCGCGGCGCTTACATAGTAGCAGTTGGTTGTAGGTGGGGTAATAAGGGTTTCCCTAAGTTGATATCCTAGGGAGTAGATAGAGGCGGCTAGGCCGTGCCCTAGGCAAGTCTCTTTGCAGTATTTAGAGTTAAAGGTTACTTCTCTCTTTTACCAGTTAATGGCGGGGTTGTATTATTTAAGCCAGTTTATTCTAAAAATAATAAGGTAGTTTGTAAGTAGTATAACATAGGCCCAGAGCTCCTCCTAGTATCCGTTTATGTTTAGGTAGAGTTATGCCATATAAGTAATCTTTTATGCAGTATAACTACCGTCAGCGAGTTATAGGGCGCGGGCTTTAGCAAGGGGTAAGGTAGGTAGGTTATAAGTATGTACAAATTAGGTATCTATAAATTTATTAATAGCTCCGCAGTTAATTATAGAATGGGTTTTATATTGTTTCTTAGCAGTAGTTCCCTCTATAGGTAAGACTATTTACTTCCGTCCTTCTATTCTTACTAAGCTATCTATTAAGCAAGCCGATATATAGATCCCTCCATCGTTGGAGTGTCCTAACCTGTGACTTAGGGCTAGGACTTTGCGTTTTCCGCTTCCGCGTTTAATTCTACTACCATTACTACATCTTTATCTTGTGCGGTAGCGGCGCGTAGCGACGTATTTAGTGTCCGGGGCATAGGGTTAGGTGTTTAATAGCGGCTGCTAAACCTAGCTATTAGGCAGTTTAGGCTATAGCTGTAATAGCCTTCTTAACAGCATCTATAGTAACGCCTTAGCTTCTAAAGTAGCTCGCGCTCTCCGTCTAGTAGCTTCTTCAGGAAGGCTAGTATAGAGAGGTCAATATTAGGACCAGTGGTGTTGCTTAGGGTAATAGGCGTTGGTAGTTTAGTAGGTCCAGAGGGCTTCTATAGGGAGGTCTTCGGGCGGGGGTTTGTAGTAGTAATCTAGTTCAGCCGTTGTTTAATCTTCTATAGGGCTGCTACCATATTATAAACGTTGTTATAGTTATGGCTAGCGGCTGCGTGACTAAGGTGATAAGTAACTTTTTTAAGGAGATCTTCCTGGTTTTCAGCGTTGTCTTGGGTAAGGACTCCAGTATATTCCTAGAATTTAATATAGAACTTATTAAATAATTTAGTAGAACTTATCTTTAGGGCGCGTAGTTTAGCTTGACTAGTGGCCACTAAGTTATAGTCACGGTATATTTAGTTAAGGTCGTTAAGGACTTCCTAGTGGGACTACTACTTCTAGGGACTGCTAGTCTCCTATTAAGCAAAAAGCCTATTAAACGGGATACCTTTCGTTCGTCCGATAATATAGCCAATCTTGGTATCTTCTATAGGGAAAAGGCAGGCGCTCTAGGCCAGTTTCTTGCGGGTTTATATCTTCCAGTAGCTATATTCCTTGCGGTCACCCTTAAAGATTGGGGGATTAGGGTAGCGTGTATTAGACCCTATAGTAGTAGTTTAGGTTTAATTATTATGGCTTTTATTATCACCGCTGCTATAGTAGGGGTTCCTATTAGGTGAAGCTGCTTAGTGCTAACCTTCCGTTAAGTGTCAAGTAGGTAAGGTTGCTAGGGGCATAGAGACTTAGGTGGCGTTATATGCAGTAGAGAGGTGTCTGGTATTATTACAAATATGCTTATTAAGCTAAGATTATAGGTATTTAATTATACCCTCTCTCTTAGTAACCGTAGTAATAAGTATAATCTCGGCCTTCTTTAATCGTTAGATGTCGTGTTTAGACGCGCGGAGGTCATCTTCAATCTCTTGGCGTATATTATCAGCGAGCGCCTTACGAGCTTATAGGTCTTGGATAATATTATAATCTTAGGCAGCACGCATCTTAGCTCGTGTAAGCTTTAAATAGTAGTTCTATAGAAGGCGGTAGTATTTATTAGGTTCTTATACTACCATTTTTATAAACATCTCAGCGTCTCATATCTTAATCTTAATAGGTAGTAGCCCTTCGGCTTATTTATCCATGGTTATGTAGTTAATAAAGGATAAGACATTGTTAATGTCCCCCTTATAGTCGTTATAGTCTTTTAAGCCACTAGGCTTCCCTTTAGGGGTTAAGGCTAGGGTTAACAAATTAAATCCTCCTAGAACTAATTAGTGTCGTGGTTTCAATATAGGTATTAGGTTGTTCTTTAAGTTTAACATAGTGGCTAGTAAGGAATTTCGTCTTACTATTATTAATTCTTTAGGAGTACGAAGTAAGGTAACTTATAGACACGCTGCTTCTAGCAGCGTCTACGGTATCATAAAGACGTAGAATTGGTCATAGGCTAAGCATCGGTAAAGAAAAAGGCGCAACGTAATGTCACGGAACGCGGGCAATGGCTACAAAGCGTATATATTCGGGGAGTCTACAAGACGTTGCGCAATCGATCATAAGGATCGAGGGCGTAAGGAGGTGATATACCCTCGCGTAGCTAACATAAGCTGTACGCGAGGTGTACGCGAGAGCACGGGGTTCTCCTATAGAGGCCCCTACGGTTGGGTTCCGTGACACTACTACCCCTATAAAGAGCAGGCGAACCATAGGCCACAAGCAACAATAATAAAAAGGTAAAGATCCTTATAGAAAGATTTTTCCCTTAACTAGCTCTAGTAGACCTTAGCGACATTACTAATAAAACACCGGTGACTTGCCTAAGGGTTAACAGCAATATAACAACTAAAGAAATAGCTAGAACTATTAGCCGCCTCTTAAATAACATAGTACTAGGACTAGATGGGATCCTAAACAAAGCCCTAAAGACCTATGGACCACTTATAGCACCTTAGCTTACAGACGTAGCCAGAGCATACTTTGCAATAGGCTACTACCCACAACTTAGAAGATCCATAACAACGGTTATCTTATAAAAAGAAGGTAAAGCAGACTACTTAATCCTAGGAAGCTACTGCCCTATTACCTTAGAAAACACCCTAAGCAAGATCTTAGAAAAGGTTATAGCAGACCATATAGCAGACACGGCAGAGAAACACGCCCTACTACCATAAAGCTAAATAGGGGCAAGAAAGAATCGCTTAACGCTATTAGCACTTATACTACTCGCTACTACCATTAAAACTACATAGGCTATGCGAAAGGACTTTATAGTATTAATGCTTAGCCTAGATATTAGCGGCGCCTATAACAATGTACCCTATAAGCGTCTCCTATATATCCTTAGGGTAAAGGGCTTCCCAAAATGGATTATTTAATTTGTTTAAGGATTTATAGGCCAGAAAGAAACATTACTAGTCTTTAGTAGATACCAGAGCCCCCCTATTATAGTCGCAATAGAAATACTATAAGGATTACCTCTATTACCTATACTCTTCCTCTTCTTTGTAAGCAACCTGCTTAACACCTTTAAGGAAGGGGCGACCTAGGGGATAGGCTTTATTAATAACACAAACCTAATTATATATAGGCCAACAGCCGTAAAGAACTGCAGGACACTAGAGAAAGCCTATAACACCTATATAGAATAGGCAAGATAATATAGAGTCTAATTTTTACTAGAGAAATACTAGCTAATTTATTTTATAAGAAAATATAACTAATCTGCAGATCTTTAGCATACAATCTATATCTAAGGCTTTGGGGGTCAACTAATTCAAGGCCTAAGGGTATTAGGAGTGTAGGTAGACAGCAAGCTCTAATAGAGCGCACATGCGGCGTAAGCGGCCTATAAGGGCCAAGTATAGTATATTGCTATATCTAGGATCGTTAATTCTATATAGGGTCTATGCTTCTAGAGGTTACGCCTACTATATATAGCAGTTGTCCGGCTAACCATAATATATAGATCTAGTATTTAGGCCACTGGAGAAACTAAAAAAGGCCCCCCTAAATTACTCCTTAAACTACTCTAAAAGGTCTAAACAGCCTACCTTAGGAGTATAACAGGCGGGTATAAGTAAACGGCCACAGCACTACTTAAAAAGAAAGCCAATATTCCCCTCCTATAACTATATATTAAAGCTGATGTAATGTAAAGGGTGCAAAAGGAACGCAACTCTAATATTATAAAGTATATTAAGACACGCCTAAATAAACTATAGAGGGACCCTAGGGTGCCCTATAGGAGAAGAAACCAACAACCCCAAAGTAGGGAAGATATATTAGGAAAACAGGTAGAGAAAGTAGAAGAAGAATAGTATGGCGCTAGGGCCCAGGCCTATATAGAGGAGGAAGGGAGACGTATAAGAGGCCAGCAAAGATAATAGTAAGGGAGAGAAAGGAGCTAAAGTAGAGTATAAAAGAGTACTGGAAAACTATCTACCGCAATATAATACTGGTTAGACCAACGCTGGAGAGATAAATGGGAGTTAAAGGTATAGAGGTAGGCTTAGGCAAAGGGAACCCAAGCTATAGCATGGGTAATACTATGGGGGGTAAATACCTAAGGGCTTTAAGAGGGCCTAACAAAGGCAGAAAATATAATAGCAACACTTTTAAGGATAGGAATAATAGGACTAAAAGATTGGCTTCACTGGGTAGGTGTTCTAGTGGGTAGCCTAAGGTGTAAATATGGCTGGCTAAGACAGACACTAAAACACATAATACTATTATACCCCTTACGCACCGGCTGAGAAGCAATACTCTCAGCAGCTAGCATAGAAAACTATAATATACTACTCTTAACACAGAAAGGCCTCAAGGCGGCTACCTGGTAGCTTATTAGCTAAAATATACTAGACCAGTTCTGGGTTGTAAAGGAAATAGTAATAGAAGGCAAAGGGGCAAGTAATAGGCGCCCCCTAATAACTCTATAGAAGTAGAGTATAGTGTGTAATACTAGCGCGTCTGTAGGTTTGTTATAGCAGTAGTAGTTCCTAAGGAAGTCAAAAAGTAAGGTAGTAGAGCACTACTGGTAACTCGTAGGCGACTTGCAAGCGAGCCCTAAAAGGCGGGGAGACGGATCATGGGGTTTTCTCAAATAGAGTTTTCTCCCTATATATATATAAGGAGTAGTCCGCGTGGGCCCAACAGGGATCCAAATCGGACGTTAAGCAATAAATAATAATATAACTAGGAATAGGTTTAATAACCTCTAAAAGCAGATATCTATAAGTTTTATTACGGACGCCATCTAATATATATATCCTACTGCGGTTAATGGTATATTTAACTCTAATACGGATATTAAATATCCGTATATACTAGTGGTTAATATTCTCCCTTATAAAAGGATAGAGTATATAACTCTAGGACCTATTCTAGATAGCGAGGCTTTTATTAACGGCAACTATCACATAATAGAGAATATCTTCCTAGAATAACTATAGTATAATTATAAAACCGCTTTTAATAACTAGCTTTTTCTAGTATATAGAGATTAGAAAACTATAAAGCTTATTTAATTATATAAAGAGGAGCGGGTTAAGGCGGAAGGTGCGTATAATAGCTATAAGTAGGTATTGCCTATTCTAGGGCTATAGTATATATAATTAAACTTCCTATATATAATTTAACTTCCTATATATAGTTATACGTACATTCTATAGGGGTAAGGAAGCCACGTAGTAGTTTTTAGCGCTTTATACTTATATAAACCACCTAGAACGGCGCAATATTCATAGAGAGAAGGCTTAATTTTATTATATAGAAGAGCTAATCTTCCAAAGCTTTAACGCTTATATTATTACATTATTTCTACTCTATATCCATAACAAGTGCAATATTAAGGCAGATAGTAAGGCTAAGCAATATATACAAAACCTATCTTTACAGCAATTTCTAGAGCATATTATGGATATCCGCATAGTAGCTTTTTTAAGAAATGTATACCAAAATGCAAACTAGCGCACGTCTAATTATTTAGAGCTATCTACTAACGCATATTAGCTAGCAGTAATATTATTCTCTACAGATACATTAAGCTCTACCGCTAATAACTATAATATAAAGTTCTTTAATTATATCCAGTTCCTATAGATTATTAATACTTATAAGCTTCTAAAATATACCATTAAGTATATAGATATCGGACTACTAAAGCATATAATCCCCCACCTTTGCTTATACTTTATTAGAAGCTTATTAAAGAACTATATATATAATATACTAATCCTATAGCAACTAGTTAGAATAAACGCTTACAATCTAGTGCTTTAATAGGCTATCCTTACTAATAGTTTAGTTAACCTCTAAGGGCAGCTAGATAGCTTCTTTAAGATAAATCGCCTTAATAAACTACTTAATCTTTAACCTAAGGAGTTAATCTAGACGCGCGGGAATTTAACATTTGGTATAGATAAGCTATTTAAGTGGAGTGTTCTTATAATAAGTTACACTAGCCCGCTCCGCAATATTTTTAAGTATATATTTAGCAAGTGTATAAATAGCAAATATATAACCAAGTCTCTAGCGCTGGATATCCGCTATTTTACAGATTAGATTAGGAAGGATTTAATTATATAATATATACAGCGCTCAGCGGATTTTAAGGCTTCTTTGCTTCTATAGTATAGATATAAGAAACTTATAAAGGACGGCATAAATACATTTAACGCCTTTCTATTAACTACAGCCGGTTTACCATTTAATCCCCTTATATTTAGCTTTAGTAACGCTAATAAGAATATAGAGGTACTAGGAGAAGCTGCTAAATATATTTATATAGTTTATTATCCTAATATTACACCTATACCTCTGCTAATATATATAATAATTAGTATATAAGTTGCTTGATAAATGCTAAGAGTAATAATAATATATTGTTTTAATTACGGATATACTTCTATTATGCATTAGCGTATATAGGACATTAGGTTTAAGGCACCTACTATTTTTTAACTTAGATTAGAGCGGCTCTTACAGGGCGGCATTACTAATTTTAATATACAGATATTTTATATTAGCGGTTTACTATATAACCCTTATAAGGATGGATTTAATAAGGCTACACTAAAGGACTTTTAAATGCTTAGGCTTATAGTACATTTCTATCTTAATATATTAAGCGAGTTCTTTTTATTAATATTAATTCTAGCTAGTGTATAATCTTCTTAGTGTGTAGTATATAACATAGCAGTTAGCTGTTTTATAGTGCGGATATATAAATATCTTTATCTTAGCTTATGCGGATATCTATATCTTAGCTTATATAGATATCTTTACCTTAGATTATACGGATATTATAATATTAATTAAGTATATCTATTAAATATAAGGCGGAGACTTAATTCCTATATATATAATAGCAAAAAGATAAGAGCTACTATTTTATTATTATAAACCTATAATAATAGCCAACCTATATCTACTTATTCAATATCCAGTAGCTATAAGGGGACTTTGTAGACAGGGGGCTATAAGGACACGATTGTGGAACAGGATAGATTGGTAAGAGAGACGAATCCTTAAGGAGGTAAGGCCTCTGGGATTATGGAGACTATATATTACGGGCATGTGCCTCCAGCATGTGACCGGCAACTATCTAAGGGGCGTCTAGAGGTTGTTCTAAGGGCAACCTAAGGTGTCCGCAATAATATCCCTTACATTGCCCCCCCCCCTTCTTGCGGTTGGCCCCTGATCGCCATTACCTTACAGTAGGGAGATTATAAGGGCTTGTCCTAGAAGGGGTTTGGAGAGATATTAAGGAGATATTAGTATACCGCTATATATCTATCTATCTAACCCCTGCTTTAAACTCCTAAAAACCTTAATAAGGAAAAAACATAATTGGAGAAAAGACGCGAGGATTGCTAGGAGACCCTTTGGAAGCCTACTAGAAATATGCTAGTGACTACCTAGGCTAACCTAAGAATTTTTATACAACTTTACTTTTAAGCCTTTATGCCGGTCTACAATTAATTATAAGTATTATAGGTAATTTAGTGTTCCTAATATAGTTCTGTAGAACCTTTGATATAGGATTTAATATATAGAGCCTTGGCTTGCCGTTGTCTTTAACTTTTAAGATATTAATCTATAATCCTTTCTTATTCTTATAGTCCTATACTGTATTTTGGTGTAGCTCTACTGCCTAGTAAATAGGAGGGATACTTTATAATAGCGCCTCTAGCTATTATATAATTGTCAAGAACGTTTATAACGTTGTTCTTTTAATACTGTAGTATCATTTAGGTATAATTTAACCTATATACGTCTTTAATTGACGTCTTAATTGCCTTCTCCGGCCGCGTAATCAGTTTTTATAAGGAAGTAATGGCTAAATGGCTTATACGCATGTTTCCTTCCTTCTAAATCGCGCTATTATAACGGAGTTATATTAGCAAGGTTGCGGCTATATACCAAAAGGGTATTAGAAGGTGAAGCATAGAGATACTTTACTTATTAAGCTTGGTCCTTTTCCTTAATACCTTACTTCCTATTATTAACCTTCGTCTAATTTTGGACGTATCTTTAATATATTATTAATATATTCTTTTTTTCTATTATTAATTTAATATACCTCTTTATTCTCCTACTAACTGCTCTTTTAATTTAATTCTACAGTATATTCTGGCCCTACTGCTGCATATAGAACCCTAACCTCCGCTAACCCATAACTGGTGCTGGTCCTACCTAAATAACTTTATATACACATCCTTAAAAGACTAGAAATCTAATAAGAAGATTCTAGATGCTTATAATAAGACCCACTATATATGGTCTAACACCTTTAGTCCTTATAATTAATATATGCGTACTAAGAGCGGTAGTTATATTAAGGTAAGCTTTCCTATCCTTAATAGGTTTCCATTGCTAACTTTAGGCTTTAATATAGCCTAGGCCTAAGTAGTGATAATCCTTTAATATCCTTAACTACTATATCGCCCAGGCTCTCTCTTATTCTAGCGCCAATGCTAAATATTTAGGTTGAATTTAAGACTATACTACAGCCATATACACCACCTATAATTCCTAGCAAGCTAGCCAGTAACACCTAATAAGGGAGCAAGGTTGGTATACTAAGGATAGGGTAAAGAATAGGGGTAATAAGAAGAAGGTTATTATCTACTATAAAAAGGAGTTTGTATATACATATTAAGTTTTAAAAGAGCATAATATAATGCGGTATTAGGTAGGTTACCCTTTGGGTACCTAGCAAATAGGTAACTAATAATTACTATAGCAAGGTCTTGGTGGTTCTAGTCTTTACTAGCCAGCCAACGTCTTTATTTATTCTGGGCTTGAGCGTGTCTTTATTAACTATAAGCTTACGCCTTAAGAACTTCATTGGTACTAGTTTGGGCCTAATATTAGTATTAAGTGTTTAAGGATTTCTGCTCTATTTATACCTACCTATACTCCTATTAAGGGATCTAGATTTAGATCTTATTCCTATTAGCCATTACTTGGTAGGCTAATAGATACTAATCCTGCACCTAGGGATAAGGCATAGTAGCTTTTAATTTAGGCATTTAGGATTAATTTTTGTATATAGTAGCAATTAGGAAGGCCTTATAAGGTATTTAGGAAGGTATAGAAACACTATTCCTAATATAGATTAATAAATAGGAATATAATTCTAGTAAAATACCCTATTAATTCTATACTATATATATAAAAAGGCTAAGGATCTATCCTACCTTAGGCCATAGCCCTAATTAATCCTTATAGTTTTTAGAGCTTGTCTATTCTATATCAAATTTAACCTATTTACTCTTTAGCCTCTCTTGGCCTACTATAAGCTTTCTTTATAGGTTGCGATAACACTATAGTATTAAAGTGCTTTCTGTAATTTATAGATTGTGGACCTTAGTCCTAATATTCTTTTAGAATATCTTTATAATAATTAAGGTGATCCTCTAGTTCCTATATAGAGTCCTTAGCGGGCTATCCTAGCTATTTAACTTTATATTAAAGCTTTTTCTTAACAGACTTATAATATAGTATAGCTTTAACCTTATACCGCTCACCCACCACTTTAGGGTGTTTAATTAGGCCTAGATAGAAGTTCTTTTCTAATAGTAGTCTATGCCATAGCTCTAGTAGATTTATGTAAAATACTAAATACATATAGGCCATAGATAGGGGTAGCTAGAGATGGTAGGCTAGCTTACTAATTTATTCCTTAATTTAAAAGGGACCTAGGTATCTTATATTAAACTTCTTTAATAGTTAATAGGTCTTAATATTTGTTAAACGTAATAGAACCTTATTGCCTATGCCAAAATACTTATCCTGGTGTTTACAATTGTACTAAAATCTCTACTACTCTTGCGCATCTTGTAGGCTCTACTTTATATACTTTTATTACTCCTTCCATTCCTTAAGGTACCCTTATACTCTTTAGTAGATATCTTTAAGCTTTCTGGTTGGGTCCTATAATTGGTTATATAGCCTTAGCTAGTGATTGTTAAGTATACTATTAAATCTGGATGGTTAAACGCCATAGGCAATCTAGATAGGTGCATACTTATATAATAAGTATTGCTTTAAGTTATAAGCGTATTCTGTGTACGGAAGTAGCTTGTACTAATTGTCTTGCTAGTAGTTTAAATATATTTATAGGTAAGACTCTAGTTCCTAGTTCTAGCGCTCCATTTACCTATCTGTTTATAGATAGAAAGCCATACTATAACAGTAGTCTATCTTTAAATAAAAGTATAGATCCGACTAGTATTGGCTTATAAAGATGCTACCCCTATTAGTAATAATAGAGTATGGTTAATCTACTTTAAGAAAGTATTTCTCCTTAATTAGGTTTGTAAGCGCTTATATATTAATTATCTTATTAATAGGAAGGTATTAGACGTACTTTAAAAACCTATTAATAAGTATAAGGACTAAATTATATATTTGTCCTTGCTTATCTTTTAATAGTAAAAGATCTATAATAAAATTTATAGCGTAATATTACTATAGTTTGCTAGCGAGAGGAACTAATTTAAGCAAACCCCATGGCTTATGCCTTTAGATTTTATATACTTAACACTTCTTATAATGGCTAATGTATTCCTTTACTTCCTAATTAAGCTTTAGCCAATAGTATTTATGTTAAAGTAATTTTACTATCTTGGCTTAACCATAGTGGCCGCCTAGAGGATTATTATAATTCTTTATAAGAATTTTCTGTTATAGATTTGCTTCTTGTGGTACCCAAACCTTGCTATTTTTATGCAGTAGGCCTATTGGGTCCAGTTCCCAATTTTAGCGCCTTTTAGCTTCCTTTCCATTACGTTTCTGGTCTACTTCCGCATTAAAGATAGCATAGAAGGCGTCCCTCCGTTATACCTTATAGATAAGATCCGTTAACCTTTTAGATGGTTCCTAAGTAAAAGCTGTTTCGCCTTATACTGCTCCAAGTACAAGACTAAATGGTATTATAGATCTTACAACTTCTTAGTGCGCATGTGTTAGGAAGGCCGCTATAAGGTTAAAGTCCTTTGGTTTTTATAGGGCTCTAGATTCCGATTACTTTATAGCTTTGCTTTTAGTTTAAGGGGATAGCTTAGTAATTAAGGGTGGTGTATTACTAGGTTCTAAACTTGTATTAGGGATATCCTATTTAGGTATCTTTGGACCCTTATTAGCCATAGACTAGGTACTAGCTGGAACGTTAGTAGAAGCTAATAGGGTTTATACTACCTAAGACTTAATGCTTAGAGCTATAGGTACTTAAATATCCTATACCTAGAGCTTGTTTTATAATGTAGAGAGTAAGATATCTATTATCTGTTTTCCTTCTCCCGTTTTAAAGCCTTTAGTATAGTCTGGCTGTCGTAATGGTCTGTTAGCAGGGTTATTTTCCCCTAGCTTATATTTAATCTTAAAATTAAATCGCATAAGCTCCTCTACCTATCTGGCTTGTTAAGGTATAAGCTCCTTTATAGTTATAAAGTAGCGTAGATTATAATAATCTAAGAGTATATAAGTGGTATAGATTGCATACTTAAGGTAGTGTCGCCACTGTTTAAAGTGGTTGGCTGTAGCTAGCAGTTCCTTGTTATGGGTATAATACCTAACTTTAGGTCCCTGGAATTTTCTGCTGTAAAATACTACCGGTCTTTAGTAGAGCTGGATAGCGTCCGGATACCTATTAGGTTGTAGTAGGATACTAGTAAGGGCAAAATTTAATATATTAGTAACTATTATTAGTAGCTAATCTAGGTTAAAATGCCGCAATAGTAGAGCTTCCATAAACTTTATATATAGTTCCTAAAAGGCTTCCTATACCTTTCTAGGCTATATCTATGGTTTGTACTATTTAGTTAGTCCCTTTTTAGTTTTCTTTCTTCCTACCTTTAAGCTTTTTGCCTTCTAGGTTAGATCTTAGGAAGCTTTAGCAATGTAGTTAAATAGGTATTAAGTAACATCTAAGTAGTTATAGATAAAGCGCCTATAGAAATTGGTAAAGCCTAGGAACACTTAAACATCCTAGTTGCTCTCTAGCTCTGGTTACTCTTAGATTGTCTATACCTATACTAGGTCCATAACTACACCTATAGGCGTTATAATATACCCTAGGAACTTAACCTGCTTGGTGTTAAAGATATACTTTAATACCTTAGCGTAGAGGCCCTAATTATCTAAATGTTCTAGTACTTTGTGGACGTGTTGCTTGTGCTAATCCTTATCTTCTAAGTAGATTAGAATATTATTTAAATAGATAATATATATGCGGTTAACTAATCCCCCTAAGGCTCTGTAAATATATAATTGGAATATTATAGGCGTATTAGCTAGCCCAAAGGGCATTACTAGATACTTAAAGTGGCCGTATTAGGTTTTAAAAGCAGTTTTCCACTTATCCCCTTCTTTAATATAGAGCCTATAATAGGCGTCTTATAGATCTAGCTTTATAAAGATCTTTACCCTAGATAGTTAATCTAGCATTTTATTAACTAGTGGTAGTAGGTAACGGTTCTTAATTGTGATCTTATTAAGGCCGCGATAGTCTACGTATAGCCTTATAGTACTATCTGGTTTTGGGATAAAGAGGATTGGCGCACTTATTGGTAACTTACTAGGCTAGATCCATCTGTTAGATAATCTATATTCTCTAAAGGCGTGGGTTACGTGCACGAGTTATGTGCACGAAGACACGTTACTAAAGACACGTCAGATCAAGGTCAAAAAGACACGATACAAGATTATTAATCCATTAACCCATTTCATTAATGAACTAATCTATTTGAACTTCGTGACAGTTATAAGCCCGGTCCGCCAACTTAAGAAGCTATTCAGCTATCACTTACTTATTTGAAGAAATTCTACCTTATTATCAGACTCTGATACCTTATTGTCAAGGACGTAGACTCTGATAGAAATCCTACCTTAAGTGTCACAGGACGATTCTGATACAAGACTCCACGAGATTTTACGAGATTCCATATCAATTGTCACAGGACGACCCTAATAATAAGGACGATTTTAATAATAAGGACGATCCTAACAATAAAATACCATTATAATTCCTCCTTTGCCTATTAGTCAAAATGACTCTATTAATGTTAAGTTCGTTAACCACGATCATTCTTAATAAATTAGAAGACTGGGAGCAATGGATCTAGTAACTACAAGCCCTTGTAGACAAATGAATTTGGGCCCACGTTGACCTAAACAATGTAGCACCTTAATAAGCTCTACTACAAGAACTAGCCTATCTAGAAGTTACTGATTTCAATGAGAATGTAACCTTATATGCATAGCTCTTAACGAATTAATAAAAAGCGTACAAGAACAGCAGACGATACTATAACTAGGACATAAAGTACTTCCTGAAACAGGAAGAGCATCTATAATAGATACGCACCTAGATTACGTCCACAGTATTAATTTAGAAGAAGCTACTGCTTAACCCTTCCCTTATAGTTAAGGAATGGCTAATTTGGTTAAAAGAAGACACTAAGCCTTTGAAGAACTTTATGATGAGGAAGGTATAACTACAGTATATAGAGTTACTTAAAGGGCTTAAGCAGACAAAGGTTACCTAGTGGCTTGACTAATGGGAGCATGCAATGAAGATGGCAGAGAAGTATGATCTTCTATAGATAACTAATGGGATCTGGCTAATAGACCTTGTAAATGTAATACAACCTATAAGCGAAACCTATTTTGTTCTATACACGAAGCAGGCAAATAATACCGAAAAGGCTTTCTTATTAGAATACTATAAAGTAGTAATAGAGCTATGAGAAGTATTCCAAAACCTTTCCAAAGCCGTACCTACGATGGCAAGAGGGAGTGCATTTAACGTAGACTTTGCAGGAGAGCCTGAAAAGGGTATCTCTATTGCTACTAAAGTCTAAAAAGGAAAAGGGAATAGCTTATCTCGCAGTTAAAAAAGGGCAGGTATAAATTTGACTAAAGAGACGTCTTCTAAAAGGTTGAAGAACCTTAAATACCTGGCATGCGATATAAGGGGATATACCCTTCCTAACTATTGGTATCTATTTAAGAGCAAAAGGCCTGAGGGATTTAAAGCCGTAGGTATATGTATAAAAAGGGTGCTTATAAAGGTAGAGTAAGACAAGGATCTAGCTGTTTAAGTAGAATGACTTAAGCTTAAGGAATTAAAGGTTAATAAAGCTTAATAATAATAGAAGACAGTTAAGATCAAGGGAGAAGCTAATGCAATATTCCTAGAATTATATCACACCGGTTAACTCCATCTATTAAAGCTATTAACTATTCTTGACTTAGGAACCACTTTCTATATCTTTAATAACCTCTCTTGTTTTTACAATTTTAGGAAAGCTCTAAGACACAAATATGTTATCGCCGGCAGCTTAGAAGTGCCTATACTAGCTTATAGCGATGTCACTATCCAGGTCATAAAACCAGACAAGAGTAAGGGAATCCTACATCTTAAGGACGTTGCCTTTTATACGGACTTTAATATAAATCTAGTGTCATTCCGTTTACTTCAAAAACGAGGGTTCTACTAGGATAATAAAGGAGACAATAATCTGCTAGTTTAGAAGGATGACACAATCCTATATTAAATAGAAGAACGTTATGGATAATAGACTATTAAATACGTCTAACCAGGAAGTCTATTAGCGTTTAATATAAGCCAACTGCTATGCCGCCAACGGAAGCGCAGAGTATTGTTAAGAGACGCTTGTCTAAATTTAAAAGGTAATGCGTATCTATGGCATCTGCGTCTAGGTCATTTAGGACCTATAAGCCTTCACTATCTAGGTTTTAACGCCTTAGGAGTTAAGCTTTAAGGCCTAAAGATAACAGAATGTTAATATTGCAGTCTTGCCAAAATTAAGCATTAGGTCTTAAAAAGGTTCTTAAAATAAAATATTAATAAACCTTATCTTAACCTCTATATTAACTGGACTAACCTTAAGGAAGCGCATACTGGATTTGTATAAGTTATATTTATCCACAACACCTTCTTAGGAAGAACCTTCCTGTATTTTATAACAACGCATAGCAAGGAGAAGGAGACACTATAAGTACTTAAAGATTTCATCTAATGGATTTGTCTGAGGTATAACCTTAAAGTTAACACTATTAGATTAGATAACGAGCTAGGGAGAAAAAGAACTCTTAAATGGCTATAGACTTAAGGGATTATATTTAAGCCTTTAACACCATATACCTAAGCTTAGAACGGTACCGCCGAACGCTTAGGGGGTGTGATTATTAAGAGAATATGAGTAATAAGAATTGCTGCCAAGCTACCGCATAATCTATGGAACGAGATTGTTAACTATATAGTCTACCTTCGAGATCGAACGCCACGAGAAAGCAATGGATGGAAATTATTATATAAGAGGTTCTATACCTACCTAGCGAATAGGAGATTAAGAAAACTATAATTGGCGCACCTAAAAGCCTACGGCTGTAGGGTGTATGCGATAACGTTAGATGCCCAGCTAAAGAAGAAAAGACTAAGCAAGCTAGATCCGCGAGCCTATATTAGCTACCTTATTGGCTATAACTCTACCAATATCTACAGGATCTGGATCCCATATAAAGGTATTATTATCTCTACTAGGGACGTTATTTTTGATAAAAAGACGTTTTTTAACGGCAAGCAAACGGATATCTTAAAGGACCTACACGCTGAATTAGATACGCTAATTAAGAAGATTTAACTCCCTAATACCCTAACCAAGAATGAGGTCCTTCTGGAAGACAATAAAGAAATATTTAAACCGTCAATTTAAGAGGAAGACGACGATAATGTTAATAAGCCAGTTTAAACCTTTAATAAGTTAGTAGATTTCAAGCTTGCAAGAGCTCTTAAAGATATGTACTATATACCACCTCTAATAGAAGAAGACAAAGAATCTCCATGTGCCTTTTATATTAAGTATCCTATAAAATTAGATGTATAAGGTACTGATTAAGACATCGCTTATTAAGTAGGAGATGTATTTAACACTTAGGGGGTGTCTAACAACTTAGTTAAAGACTTGTTTAAGAAAGCCAGCGATAATAGGTTTAAAGACTTTGTTACTAAAAGGATTACATTAGCCTATTATGGCGCCTTCTTAGTAGGAAGGAAGTTTAACCTTAATAGTTAACTTAATGACAGCAAGCTAAAATTAGGTAGAATACGCGATGTTAGACTATATAGGAAGAACCTACCTCCGCCACCTTAGTTAATCTGGGACCTTAATATGTATCCTCTTTAAGATTAGTTTTAAGAGGCTTAATAAGCTTATCTCCAATCTTATTATTAAATAAGGTCGTTTTAAGAAACAGAAAAAAAGTATGTAAAGGGACAGCAGATCCTTAACTTAATGTAGGTATTCGTCTATAAGACAGATAAGTATAGATTTCTCTAGAAATGTAAGGCACGCTTAGTAGTATACGGAAATTAATAGGCCCTAGGAGACCTACCTATGAGAGCTACTATATTAGCTAATATAACCTTCTAAACCCTTATAGCGATTACCGCAAAATTCAACCTAGAGACGATATAGATAGATACAGTTAATGCGTTTGTCTATTGTGATCTCGACGAGGTTATCTATATAAAGCTACTACCAGGGTTCAACAAAGGAAAGATAGATAAAGTACTGCGCTTAAGAAAAGCCTTATACGGACTATAATAATCACTACTATTATGGCAGAAGAATCTTATAAGCTCGTTAAATAAATTGGGCTTTAAAGTGGTACCTTAGGAGCCGTGTGTTATGCTAAAAGGTAGAATAGTTATCTTCTTCTGCTACCAAAAGATAGATAAGAAGAAAGCTTAAGAAGTAATTAAGGAGCTATGCAAGGAATACCAGATAAGTATCCTTGGCGAGCTAAAATAGTTCCTAGGAATCTATATGCTATATAATTATAGCTAGAGGCTCCTATGGCTATCCTAGGAAGCCTATATTGAGAAGATAGCTAACCAGTATAAGATAGATCTTAGAGGGCGTCTTCTAGATTCTCCTATAGTAGAATTGGAACTCCTCCCTACTAATTACTAATTAATCCGTTTAACGCTTCCGTCCCCTAATATAGACCTACTAGTCCGTTCTATATCCCTACTAAGAGAAGCAGCTTCTACGATGCTATATTAGAGAAAAATGGGTTTAATACTTTATATAGCCACTACAACGCGTCCGGATATTGCTTTTGCAGTATTATGGCTAGTAAGGTTTAATTAGAACCCAAGCTAAGAGCACTATTAAGTAGTAGATAAAGTAATCCAGTACCTATATAGTATAAGGAGTAGAGCAATCTACTATAGAGGAGACAAGGAAGGAATAAACGGTAGAGGGAAAGATAAAGGAATATACAATAAAGGACAAGACAACGGAAGAGACAGTAGAGGTAAAGCGCAATTATTTATCTGTGCTAGCGATGCATTATTTACGGACAACTCTGTTAACAGAAAGAGCTTGTAAGGATATATTATAAAGCTATTTAGGGGGCCGATTGCCTAAAGAGCAAATAAGCAGGGTATAGTAACGACGTTAAGCATAGAAGCTGAGTTATTAGCCCTATTATAGACAGTAAAGGAAGCTATCTTTATTAGTAGGCTGTTTAAAGCAATAATATTACGCCTAAATAAGCCCTTAATTATTAAATGCGATAATACATAGACGCTCTAACTAATTACGGAAGATACGGCAAAGCTAATTACAAAGCTCTAACACGTTAACATCTATTAATACTGGCTACGTTAGGAATACGTAATAAGACAAGTATAATTTTAATAGACAGTAATAAAGAAGATAATTACTAATGGACTTACAAAGGCCCTGCCCAAGCAGAGGTTTTAAAGCTTTGTTAATATAATCGGGATGGTAGATATCAAGGAGCAGCTAGATAAGGAGAAGCAACTAGAGGACCTAAGGGATAGTATTAAAGCAAGACGGAAGGATTTAGATGAGATTACGGTTTAATTAACTTATTAACGGACACGAGAAGGTGGCTAGCTTTAACCTTAAAGAGCTCAAAGCTAAGGGGGTGTGTTAGATAATCTGTATTCTCTAAAGGCGTGGGTTATGTGCACAAGTCACGTGCATGAAGACACGTCACTGAAGACACGTCAGATTAAGGTCAAAAAGACACGATACAAGATTATTAATCTATTAACCCATTTTATCAATGAACTCATCTATTTGAACTTCGTGACACCATCCCTTTTCTAGTAAGCCATTAAGGTACTCCTATAGGATCTTAAGCTCTTTATAAGAGAGGTTATAGATAGGAAGGTTTAGTAGTTACTTGCCTTCTTCTAGATTAATTGCATAATTATACTCTAAGCTCTGTGGAAGGACTTTAGCTTGCCTGCCTAAAAATACCCTTAGTAAGTTCCTTAAGTTCCTTAGGCCTACTAGGATATTTAATAGATTGGGGTTATACTTATCCTTTGTATTATTGTTAGGTAGGTCCCGGAGCTCTTTTAGGATACTTATAGGCAGCGTTATACGCTATAGTGGCTGTTTGTATATAGTTGCCACTGTATATTAAACAGTCTTATGTAGTAGTTAGTAGAGGGTAGGGAATTCTTTAACGCAGCGTTTAAGGTGCCATAGTATATTCTCCGCGTATTACCTAAGCCAAAGTAACCTATGGCGGTGGAAGTATCTTATAGGATCTTTAAGATTGCTACCTTCCTATAATATCTTTATGGCCTATCTAGTAGTTTCCTATAGGGTATCTATTACGGAAGGGTTATCGCCTATACTAGGCTCTATACCTATCTTGCTATAGAATAGGGGTTGGATTTAATACTCCTTTAGGTGTAGAGCGTATACTATTTTACCTGGAGCTATATCCTCTAGAATGTCTTTTAAGCTTATTAGTAATATGCGCCCTTTTAATTCTTTATCGTTCCACTATTTAAAGGCTCTTGTTTTAAAGTATATCTTAGGGTCTGCTTCCGTAAGCCAAGGATATTTAAGGATAAGGTTATAACCTACGAAGTTAGCCGCCTAGAAGGGTTGTGGGCTAACCACCTTAGTACGGTTGTGTATATTGGCCACTAATACTATAAGCTTATAGACACTATATAGTTTAATCTAATGCTTATCTAGGAACCCTATGGTAGGTTTCTACCACCTTAGTAATGGGATAAGCTTATGCTTTTTTACCAAATTATATTATATAAGATTGATTTTGGCGCCGCTATTATATAGTGCTTAGAACTAACATACCTTATCTATAGGGAGTACTATTTCTAGCTTAATAGCAATATGGAGAGTCTCTCCTTCTATATCTTGCCCTAGTTGCAGCTGGGAGAGGTCCGTGACTAGGGCTTTTCTTTTTTTGGATTATTAGTGTGGTTATTACCCAAATTATTTTTCCAATTGGGTTTTCCTCTAAAGAAAGTTTCTCTTGACTTTTTAGAGTATTCCTGTAAGGATGCTAGACGGGTATTAGGTTGGCCCTAGGAGTCTTTCCTATTACTTAAGGTCCCTAACTTTAACCATTCTAGATTTCTCTTTAAGAACAGCTTCTTTGGAGCTTAGGTCTGCCCTATATTACTGCTAAAGTGCCCGCGCTTCTAGTTACCCCCTAGCTTCTTGCTAGAAGAGGTCTGGTTCCTTACTATATCCTTAGCGTTTAGAACCACTTATTTAAAATCCGTATATATAGTAATCCGTAATAGGGCTCCCACGCGCTTTATTTTGTTATAAATTGCTAGCTTAATTCTAGCCTAGATAAATCCGATCTTCTTCTTCTTATAGATGCTACTATTTTTGTTTTTAAAGGGCTCTAGATCTATTAATTAAGTATAAGTTTCTATAAAGTTTATAAACTGGCGGAAATTGTGGTGGTTAAGCTATATCCTATTCCAGAATAGCTCTGCATTATTATATTATACAACATACAGATCTTAAGTCTATTTCTTTAAGAAGGTTTGCAGCTGCGGCTATATAGTAATTTGCTCTTTGTTAAGCTAATTAAGTGCGATCTGGTTTAGGGATTGGTTCTTAATCTTGCTAATAATCTATTAAGTACGCTCTTTGGTATTGTTTTATATTATTAGCATCTTAAAGAAGTTATCTACTTTACAAACCTAGTTGTCTAGCTGTTGGGCGTTAGGTCTATAGCGGAGTTCTAAACTACTAGAGGCCTTGGCCAGTTAGTCTATATTCTTTTTTTATTTACTACGTAGGTACCTCTCTAAGTCTTCTATACCTCCTTAGGTAGGTACTAGATAGCCCCTAGGAGGCCCTTAGCCTTAGCTAGGTTATAAAAGATTTTATTTAGCCTAGATTAAGCTCTATTAGATCTAGACCTGCCCCTAGAGGTTTCTAATGTGTTTATTAGTGGCTTCTTCCCATATAGCTTCTAAAAGCCTTACGGTAGCTTCCTAATATCCTCCTTAGAGAAAATTGGTATAGGGCTTTTAACTTTCTAACCTTAGACCTAGGGAAGTTCCGGCTATAGAGGTAGTATTAATACTAGTAGCTAATGCGGGTTTCCCTATAAGGCTTAAGTCTTAAGTCAGTAATTAGGTTGGATTACCTAAAGGGGTAGACCTGCTTGGCTTGTAAGCAGTCTATGCGTTGCTACTATACTAATTATAGGCTAGTAGTTTTCCGGGAGGGTTCTAGTTAGATTCCTAGTTAGGCGCGTTAGTATATTCCTCTAGCATTTTTAATTTAGGGGAAGATCTTAGTGTTGCCTCTAGCGCTTGATTTTCTAATTAGCCTAAATAGGGCTAGAGGGGTTCTGGCTGCTTTCTAGTAGTGTTGCGACTATTATAGAGGGTGTTTATATTTTCCTTAGCATTGCTAGTGACTATAGGTATGCAAGAGTCTTTAAGCTTTTAGTGCATCTAGGTGTTGGGGCTTATTTAGCCATTTTACCCAGAGGTTTGTATTGTTGTAATCTCTTACTATTAAAGGGACCTTCCTGCCTTAGCGCGATGGCTTTCTATAAGGTATTTATGGAGTTTCCATTAGGTTATCGTAAGATTTTAAAAAAGGAATGGTAAATGTAAATAAAGATATAAACAAACAATCTGGTTCTTAAGCCAGCTGCCCTTCCAAATAGAGTAGGAAGGATTTAAATATAAGGGGACTTTATAGATAGGGGGCTATAAGGATATGATTATAGAATAGGATAGATTGGTAAGAGAGACGAATCCTTAAGGAGGTAAGGCCTCTGGGATTGTAGAGACTATATACTACGGGCACGTGCCTCCGGCACGTGACCGGCGACCATCTAAGGGGCGTCTGGAGGTTGTCCTAAGGGCAACCTAAGGTGTCCGCAATAATATCCCTTACAGTAGCCCAGTATTGCGTATAAGTATAATAACACCACGCTTTAGGAACGCAAGCTTATCCTTTATCTTACTTAAAAAATCTCTAAACTTATTTAACTAGCAGTCTATAACTTAAATATCTTTCGCTATATTAGTTACCCGTTTATAAACTATATTAATATATATAAAAATAGCGATTGCTAAATACACCCTAATAGATTCTGTGCTAGTAGAAGCAGTAGTAGTAACAGCAGTACCTAGCGTGCTAGTAATTAGTAAAAGAGTTAGAGGAGCAGCGGTAGAGTAGGTGCCTCTACAGCTACACGTACTACTATAAGTGGGAGTCTTAATAGGGGGGGAGGTCTTAGTGAGGGGGGGGAGAAATATAGTAGTATAGGTGGGAATAGTGTAAGAATAAAGCTATGCGGATATTAGCAATATCCGTATTATTAATATATGGATATTATACCTTCTTAGTAGGCGTTTTAGCTAGACTATTAGCAGAAGCTAACTTTGTATGTTTTTTGCCTTAAGGTATAACTAGCTCTAAATTTAGTAAACTTTTCTATATACGTGTTAGCTAATAGAATAATAGTATACTATTAGCATGTACCTTTCCGCACAACCTATCACTTATATAATATTTTAAGCACGCACCTCTAAAATAAGGCCTAGAGTCCTTCTTATAAACGCGATATTTATGGCTATGCTTCTTGTATAGAGTATATAGTAAGTTACGCGGCTTACTAAAGCTACCCTTAATATTCTAGACGTATATTAATATCCGCTAGTAGCTTTCCTTTATATTTTCCTAAATACTAGCTTTTAGAGTATACCATTTATTTGCTAACGGTACTTAGATAGAAAGGCGCTTATTTATATTTATAGTACTATAGAGGTTATAAGAGCTGCGGAGATTATAAGAGTTAGCATTATTAAGATCTTTATCTTTACCGCTATCTAAAGATTTACTATCTAAAGAAACCTTACAAATAATATTTAGGTTACTATAAGAGGTAAATTAGTAGATAAGACATTAAAATAGTATAACTAACATATATAATTTAATGGCTATCTTAGTCTTTAGATTTGTATTAGCAGCCTTTTTAGCCTACTTTTTAAGAAAAGAAGATAAACAAGCCTTATTAAGCCTCCTTTTAAAATATTAGGTGGTAGTAGCAGAGAGGTAGGCGGTAAAGAAGCGGACGGCGAAGAAATTAATAGTAAAGTGGTCCATAGCAAAGATATAGGCAACGGAAAAGCAGGCAGCGAAAAGGTATGCGGATTTTTAGCGGATTTCGCTTTATCCATATTCTTATTATCTACTAAATCCTATAAAGAGCGCTTTAGTATATATTTTCTAAAATTATATTAGCTATAGGCATAATTTAGTATTAGAAAGCTTACTCTTTAGGAATAGGGTCCAAAGGCTTAGTAAAAGCAGCTATAGCGTACTTAACAGCATCCTGGTTTATTTCGCGCATATTAAGTTCCTTAACTACCTAGCTACTATTATTTATATTAATATCGTTTATAGGTGTAAATGAAGGCATTATAGATAGTAGAATGCCAAGGGACAGTAGATAAAATAATAATAATAAAGTTTACGGTGCGGTGCTATAAGGTGGAAGGTTAATAGAGGAAGAAGAGGTATAGAGATTAATTAAAGGTAAATATCCACGCTACTAATTTTATTAAATTAGCTCACTAATAAATAATTACTACTATAGTAACTTACCCTAGTAATTATTAACGGTCTAGATATATATATCTCTTTATCTTAGCTTATACGGATATCTTTATCTTAGCTTATACGGATATCTCTATCTTGGCTTATACGGATATTATAATATTAATTAAGTATATCTATTAAATATAAGGTAGAGACTTAATTCCTACATATATAGTAGCAGAAAGGTAAGAGCTACTATTTTATTACTCTAAATCTATAATAATAGTTAACCCGCAGCAATAGCTAACCTATAGCAATAGCCAATCTATATCTACTTAAATTCTATATCTAGCAACCCGGCGTTGCGTATAAGTACTATAATACTACGTCTTATAAATGCAAGCTTAACCTTTATCTCACTTAAAGAATCTTTAAGCTTACTTAACCGGCAATCTATAGCCTAACCATCTTTCGCTATCTTAGTTACCTATTTATGAACTATATTAACGCGTATAGAAACAGCAATTGCTAAATATACCCTAACATTTTCCGTGTTAGTAAGAGTGGTAGTAGTACCTAAAGTAGCACTAGGCGTGCTAGGAATTAGTAAAAGAGTAAAAGAGTAAAAGGAGTAGTGTGGTGGGGTAAGTTGGCCCACTATATTTAGTATTTAGTTTAGGTATAGTTTTGGGAGAGCATAGGCCTCCCATGGGTATATAGATTGGCCTACAGCCTTAGAGTCTTTAATAACTTAAATAGGCTTAACGGACAGTTTGGGATATATAATATACTCTTTTCTCCTTTTCTTACTGACTACTTTTCTACTGATTTCTACTAACTAACTATAACTGACTGGCAGACTGATAGCACCGTGACTTCTTGTTTAGAGAGAGACCTTCCCTCCCACATACTTTATGGCATTCCATATAGGGACGACGGCAAGCTCTTTAGATTAAAAGTCTAGCACTCTATATATAGGAGATATATAGGAAAGTGCTACAGCTACAGAAGAACTAAAAACTGTTAAGTTGCTGTTACTAAAAGCTATTAAGCCACTAATAGGTGCGGAAATTAAGCACGGAAATTAAGATAAGTTAATAACACTTTTAGAGATTACTATCTAAGACCTATAGTAGATGGAATAGATAATTAGGAGTGGGAATGTAAGTACGGGGTATAGTAGGATGGAGGATAAAAGAGAGGGTTATAATACATTAGGACCAGCAAAAAGAAGTCTTAAATTTTTTATTTACTATATTTATAATAGTCTATACAATTCTTCTTACATTTATATAAGTCTCTCTTAAATTTATAAGAGTAATGGCGATAGGACTAATAAAGGGAATACTAGGGATGCTAGGCTTATTCTATAATAATAGTGGAGAAGGAAGTAGGCAGCCTATTAACCTATAAAGTTTTCCTAACCTAGAGAATGCAGTACTAGACCCAACTCCTATAATATCTAGAACTAATAACCTTTAGTAGAGAGAGAACAAGAACTAGGAGGTTAACTTACCTATCCTAAGAGAAACTGCAAGTCTATTGTCTTATAATAAACCACTAATAGAATAAGATAAGGTATATGTTATAGCCCAGCCTATGCTAGCTCTAGGGACTTTAGGGACTCCTTACTTTATAGGATAAAATATATTATAATTTATTAAATAATATAAGCGACTATGCATCTAATACCGTATTATAGATGATAAGAAATATTATAGACTTCTAGAATATTGCGACTATTAGATAGGGACCTAGATCTAAAGCCTGCCTAAGTTTATTATTAGTAGATAGACGGAACTTGTAAGAAAGCTTTGGATAGACTACTAAGGAAGTAACTACTTTTAATAAGTTAAGATGGTAGAATTCTTAGAAGCTTATATATTGCAGTACAGGAATAACCCACCTAGTAGTATACGCGAGTACTATAGATAATTTATACTAATTTCCTAAAAGGCTACTAAGGCTAGTAATTTAGAAAACTGTAAATAAGAATACTGGTTTGTAAAAGGACTCCTATTTAAATATTAAAGATATACTATAACTAAGACAGGAGCTAACCTGGATAGATAAAAGTCTTTTAACTTCTATTTACTAAGGAAGGCTATAGAAGATAGGCTTAATTTGCATAAGGGTACAGACTGCTTATTAATAATGAACCCTAAGGAACAAGGTCTTCGTTAGCTAGTTGGACAATTTTGTAATTAACAACCAGTTATATTAAACCAGAGAGATACTACTCTTTAGCCGCCTATAGTCTCTTAGCTAAATAAGTTAGTAAGTACCTGTTATATAACCTAAAAGATGGACCCTAAACTAGAGAAGCTTACTAATTAACTCTAGAGGCTTAATTTGGGGACGGTTAAATTAGCAGGTATTGCGTCTTTAATGCTATTCCTTAATAAGATTTGCTAAGATCTAATATAGTACACACAGCTCCTAAATAATGCGTTAGTGGTTAAGAATAAGCAGGTCCATAACTAATAATAAATAATAATAGACTACTGCCATCCTATAAGGGGGCGCTATAAGAGTAATATAAACTAGGCCTAGGAAGGTATAGAGGACTAGGAAACCTTAGTGTATACTAAGCGCAAGTTAAGACATGCTATGGATATAGAGGCCCTTATTATTTTATTAACCAATGCCTAAAACTCTAAGAACTAGTTAACTGTAGATTCCTATATATAAATAAGAATAACTAAATCTGCACTAGAATATATAAGCGCCTAGAAAATCCACTCCCGTATTTACTAAGCAATAATTAAATTTAGTTCCTTAAAGACTAGCTAAGGCAGAATACAAATATTAATCCTAATATAATGGTAATAGGTATCTAACTAAATGCGTCCTTAGTAGAGCTTGTAGAAAGTAATGGCGCTAAAAGTAAAGAAGAACTTGGTAAGTCCTAGGAAGATATATACCAAGTAGAGTTGTTATATGTTAATTTAGTAGGAGTAGCAACCTAGTTACAGCCTATAACGTAGTTATATAATCTTAGGAAACCGCAAGGGGATATAAGGGTAATAAAACTGCCTCTAAGACTAACTAGTCCGCAACTAGCAATAGTTTAAAATATATAACTAAGAGGACATGTCCAAATCATACTATAACCATAATGGTAGGTTTCTTAATTACTAGGAATTAATAAGGAGACTAATAAAATAGACTATACTAAACAGCTAAGAAGAGAAGTAGAGTAAGGAATAGATGTAATGATAACTGCTAAAGTACCGCAACTAAAACTAGTTAGGATGATGGATATACTAAAAGGGAACGTCCTAAGCCTAACTGTAATGGCAGACAAGATCCTGTTAAAAACTATTAAAGTTACTGTTAGTAACTGCCTTATATATATACCTAAGGTCACAAAGTTATTCTTTAAACCTCTTCTACTACCTCTTATAGAGCCTTACTAATAAAAGTAAGAAGGCGTTAAAGTATCCGTATTATTAACGCACCTAACGTTTTATGCTAACTAAGCTAGCCTAATAACTACTAAGGTAGACTAGATTAAATGGGAAGTAGGATTTACCTAGTTTTAATAATAATATCTAAAGGTGGAAGCATAGATAGGAGATAAAAGGACTAGGTGCTTAATTAACTCTAGAGTAGAGCTTAACCTTATTAAGGAAAGTATAGCTCTATAACACGGCTTGCTAATATTAAGTTTACCCCTATAGTTATAGGGTGTATATCTAATATCTGCTAATAGGACTTAGTCTAAGTTTATTGGATTAGTATATGCGGCCCCTATAGTAATTAGTAACGTCTTAATATCTATAACTTTTATTACTGTAGGAGAAATGTTATATAAGGTAATACTTAGTAAGCTATAGTTAGTAAGGGCTAGACTGGTAATAAAGCGAACTATAATAGGCCAGGTATCTTATATTATTTAATTAGAAGATAGCGGAGTTAAAATAAGGTTCTTAATATTATATAAGGATGCAATGTTCCTTAGACTAGATAAAGGAATTAGCATAAGTAGTAGTTTAAGAAATGTATAACTAGTGTAACCGCTAGGATCATATCTAGGGTTACTTATAACCTAGTGTATTAGGATAAGGAGGACGCTAAGAATAAAGAGGAGGGAAATAAGATGCGATTTTAATAAGGGCGTTTGCCATTTTAGATATCTACTGGATATAGCCATTAACGGAAAGAAGAATATAATACTAGATAGAGAGAGCTTAATAGTAAAACGTTAAAGGAAGTCCTAAAAAAGCATATAGGAGGAAAGTAGAAGCTAGTGTTTAAAGCAAAGGCTGGATCCCTTATATATTAGTAGTATGATCTTTAATTAACGTCTAATACGGATCCTATCTAGGCCCACGCAAACACTTGCCGTCGCAGGGGGGAAAACTTGTAAACTAACAGGAAGAAAACCCTGCTGTGTAGGGGACGGAAAAACCCTATAAGCTACCTTAGTAAGATGAAAAACCCCTAATTTGCTATATTTGTCTATAGTAGCGGCCCTACGGGCCTACAGCTATGTCCTATCCTCCTTAAATGTTTAAACTCTATAGGAACCACTGCTTCCTTCTCTAGCTTATCTAAAGCTAGGGTTTACTACGTCCTAGCTAGGCCTCGCTATGTATGCTATGTGCTTTATGTTCTATATCTTAACTATCCCCTATGTGCTATCTCCTGTAGACTATTACCATATACGCCATGCCTCCCCCCCCCCTAGAGCCATTAAAGGCGTAAGGGGGATTTATCTGTCTTAACTACCATAATACTAACAGCGGGATATATTATGTTGTGTTTTAGGTATCTTTTATACCTAGGCCCCAGCTAGGCCCTTTCCAAGGGTTACCACTTCTTAAAAGGAGACAAGGAGAACCGTAGGTCGCAATCCAGGCTGCTAGGTATTTGGTAGTTAACGGCGAGTAACCGCATGCTCCGCGGGCGATCGCCCTAGGGGTTAGGAGGGGCCGTATATTTGCTCATTCATTCGCAGTCGCCGTTCGTCAATGTGAGGTCGTCAATGCTTTTAATTAGGGGTCGGGGGATGTTATCGAATACTGTGTATCTATGTTAGATCGTACAGGTGCCCTAATAGAGCAGTGTAGAAGTAGCTGTTATCGTAAAGGGGTACTATTAGTGGTGGTTTTTAAGATCTTACCATCCCATGTAAAAACCTTTTACTACCGCCTATAACGCTTGCAACCACCACCACGAAGTCGTATTGTACGCTGTGCAACGTCTCTGCGTTAGCTCTAAGTCTGAACTTTAAAGACCTAGGTTCGTAGCCGTTACCACGTACAGGTGCAGAGTCCGTTTTCGACGGCCTCCCTTATATATTAAATATTAAAGATAACGGATCTATTTATAATATAAATAGAAAGTTGTAGGAGTAAGGCCTAATAGAACAATATAAGTATAGCAACTGTATATAAATAAAAAGCGGATAAAGTCCGTCTAGTTAACTCGTTAGCACTAGATAGAACAGTTATAGAAGGCATAATAGAGTGGTAAGAAGTAGCCCTGCGTTAGTAAAAGGCATCTATTTAAGGATTACCTCTTAGTCTATATAATTATTTTTTTAAGCCGCGATATACTAAGCTGGCCTATAGTGTATAACTAAAGCTAGAATAATTAGAGCATATAATTATAGGAGATATTTAGCCAAGAGAACAAGAAATCTTTAAGGCCATATTATTTAACTAAGAAGAGGCTCTGGTATAGGAGTTCTCTAAAATAGGTTATGTTAGTAGGAATATAACTCTACTATTAAAGATTAAGACTGTGCTGTATAAAGTATAGCAAGTACCAAACTTTCCTATACTAAGGGCCCTGCGAGAAGAGGTAATTAATATATTATAAGAATGACTAGCTTAAGGGACTCTAGAATATTATAAAAGCCTATATAGGAATCTATAGTTTCTTATAAGTAAAAGGAAATATAAGAAGTACCGACTAATTAACGCGGTAGTAAATATTAACTAAGTAACTATTAGGGATGTAAATCTGCTGCTATATACTAATAAGTTCTTTAAAGAGTTTATAGGGTATAAGGTTATATTTCTAGTAGACTTCTTCTCTAGCTATAACTAATTAGAGCTAGATATAGAAAGCAGGAACTTAATAGCCTTTAAAATACCTCTGGGACTTCTATAAAAATAATAGTACCTATAAAAGGCATAAATTTAGTAGCCTAGTTTATGAGGATAATTACTAAGATCCTAGAGCGACACATCCTATATTATGCCTTACCGTTTCTAGATAATATTATAGTAAAAGGACTATAGACAATATATAATAGAGAAAAGAGCCTTCTAGGCGTGCGTAGATATATTCTAGAATATATTATATAGCTAGACGGAGTGCTTACGGATTTAGAATAAGCTAGGTGTATAATCTTAGGCGCAAAGTCTTATTTCTATAAAGATGAGATTATAGTAGTTGGCTACCGCTATAATAGAAAGGGGCGATATCTAGAAGAGTTAAAAGTTGTAAAAATTATTTACTAGAGAGACTATAAAGATATTATATCTGCCTAAGCATTCCTAAGAGTTGTCATGTATTACTAAATATAGGTAAAGACTTTATAATAAAGGTAGAGCTAATCTTCCAATTGCTATAAGCAAACGTTCCATTTATATAGGGTATAGAGCAGATAGCCGCTATAAAGACTCTAAAGTATGCAATTACTACTATACCTGCATTAGTTTAACTAGATTATAGTAAGGGGGCTAGGCTGATTATTCTTGCTGTTAGTAGATACAAGAATAGATAGGGATACGGTCTTATATAACTAGACGTGCAAGGTTATCGCTATCTATATTAATATAAGAGCGGTATCTAGTCTTAAGCAGAGTAGAAATACGATTCTAGAAAGCTTAAGTATTAGACATTACTATATACATTAAAGAAGTGTTAAGTATACCTATATAGCATCTGCTTTACAGTTAAGACAGATATAAATGCCTTAGTCACGTAATTAAATTATGCAGCTACCGATTTACTAGGAGCCTTAATAATATAATAGCTAGCATAGATCTAGCTATGGGACTTTAATATTAGATATATGCTAGGGAAGAAGAATAGCCTAGCTAATGGGCTATTATAACAGCCACTAAATAGCGAACAGCCTAATAAACTAACTAAGGATATTAAAGAATTCATTAACTATAAGCTAAGTACTTTAGAATATATAGCTAGCCTAGTTAAAATGGAGGTGGATCTGCTACTAGAGGACTTATATTTAAAGGAATCTTAGAAGATTACAAAATAGCTAGTGACCTTATAACGTCTAAAAGAAATAAATACTAAGAAATTTAAAAGATTTAAACGGCAAGCGCTGAAGTTCCTAGTGCGTAACCAACAGCTCTTCCGCTAATAGTTAAAAAATGTGCTAATATAGAGGGTAATTAATAACGAGAATACTTGGTAAGAGATTATTAAGAGCCTTTATAATTAGAGTGGATATTATAGATAAAAAGGAACATATTAGAGAGTCTTAAATTAATATTGGTGGCTAGGGCTATAGGATTAAATATTATGGCATATTAAGTTATGCCTATAATGCTAGGGGCGGTAGTTAGGATAGGAAGAAGGAGAAATGCACCCCATATAGGAGTCTACTTTATAGCAATAAGTAATAGTAGATATTACGTTTATACTGTCTTAGATTCTAATACCTGGCTACTGCTTAGGAATATATGTCTGGATAGGTAGAAGCCTAAGCCCTTTAAAAAGAATATAAAAAGCATAGCTAAGTTTCTCTATAAAGACGTTATCTGTAGATGGGGAGTATTTAGACAGCTTTCTATAGATAGTGGTAGAGAAAATGCTAATATAACCACTGTGCTTGCGGAGCTCTATAATATAAAAAGGGTTATAGCTTTCGCATATTACCCGCAGGGATAAGGCTTAATAGAGTAAGGGCATAAGTCTATGGTAGATGCTTTAGTAAAGATGGATGGTTTATAGCTGGACAATCTCTATACCGTTTTGTGGGTAGATAGAATAATTATTAAGCGGCCTACGGGAATAACGCTAGTAAGAGTTATATATAGATATAAGTATATCCTTCCTATTAAACTCTATATACCTAATTAGTAAACGCTGCCTTGGCAAATAGTTTAGATCACTATAGAGCTACTAGTACTTTGTGCAAAGCAGTTTAACTAAAAAGACGTAGATTTAAAAGAGGCTATTACGCGTATAAGATGACTAAGGGTAATAAATAAGGAGTACTTTAATAATACCTATTGCATTTACCAGAACGGATTTAAGGTTAGAGATATAGTTATGCTCTATAATACGCAGCTTAAGTAAAATTATTCTAGCAGTTATAAGTTAGATCTAAAATAGCTAGGCCTGTTCCGTATATGTAAAAGTCACCTATATAAAGAATAGTACTTAATTAAGAATCTTAACAGCACGCTATTCCGCGACTAAACTCTAGGGAATAGATTAAAAAAGTTCTACTAGTAATAGGTATCCAAAGTCCGCTAGGAAGACTAGCTTAACTAGTTAGGCAGAACTATGCTAAAGAAATAACAGCAGAGCTAGAGTTTAAGGAAGATGTTATATAAAATCCACCTATATCGCAACGCCGCGTCGTTTAAGAAGTACGCGTTTTAGAAAGATTATTTAATAGAGCTAAGTATAAAACGTTTAATTAGGGGACAGTTAAGTTCTAAGGTAGGGGAAGGGACGTAGATAACAACCGTGCAGCCTATCTATTTATTTACCATATTTCCTAAAGCTCTTTCTATTTCTTATATGCTTTTTTTAGTTATAGAAATCTAATATATATTAATAGTAAGGTAGGGGCAGAAGAATGTTTGCGTATAAATACCTAGATTTGTTTACTATAAAGATGTTAATTCCGCTTACCACCCTTACTAAGCTAATAGCAATTTTCTATGCCGGGTATAGAAAATTATAATTGGTCTATTTAACGATTAGAACTGGTAGAACTCTATACTACTACCTAGATTTAGTAGACTATTATAATTAGGAAACCCTATTTAGAAATTCACCTTCTTGCCCTTAAATCTTAAAAATAGTTATAATTAGCTAAAGCGTAAACTAAGCAGAATTAATAATAGTATATTTATTATGTCTTTATTAAGCAGACTATTAGTACTATATAAAGGAGCTAAGCGCTAGATTAGTAACGTCCTTATAGAAGTTAGAGGCTTTATAGTTAATTAGCGTTGCATAGTGCTCGTTTAAATCTATAATAAAATTTTGCTCTCTTAGGAAAACTACACAGATACTGCTAGTGTAGTAGTTAATTTTATTAATAATAATAGTAGGCTGCAGGCATCTCTAGGAAAGGACGCGTTTATATTAATCTTTAGGGATATCTCTAATGTTAGCAAAATGGCTAAAGATTAGAGAAACTAATGCAATAAAGCTAGAGAGACTATCTTAAAGGCCTAGGGATAAGATGTTCTTAACGGACCGCTTAAATATATAGTTTTCTATAACTTCCTCTCCACCATCTAAAAGCTTCCAGTCTATTTACTTTCTAAAGTTATAGTAAGAGTTAATAAAGCGCTAATTAAGAGGCTTGATTATCTATGACGCGGCATTAAGACTACTACTTAACTATAGCCAGCCGATTTTATGCTCGCGCCTATAAAGTTAGGAAGGTTAATATTAGACTAGGTAGTAAATAAGTATAGTTTAGGGAGACACTTAACTGACTTTCTTGTTCCAAATAAGGACCTACCGCTAAGAAGTAGGAGATTAACTATAGTAAGACTAGAAATTACTAATATTGGAATTAGATAAGTAGGAGAGAGCTTAGCTCTTACACTATAAATACATTTATAATATACTTCCAACGTAATAAATCTATTAGCTTTTTAGCCGTCAATACCTGTTTAAGGAGGAGGTATTAGTATTATACCAAACCTGTCTTAACAAGGATTACCTATATTAGTTAACTTACCTTTATCTTTTATAAATAAAAGTATTCTTACAGCTAGAATGCCTATTAGATTACCCCTACGGCTACTAATATCCTCTTTAAGAAGGAATCTAAGGAGAGGGCTAATAGTTGCTTACCTAGAAGTAGGAGGGCTAGGAGTAGAATTAATATTTAATAAAAATGTTATTAAGCCTAGAGATGATAAGGAGTATATTAAGGAGACTGTAAATACTATAGCGATACTCCATTTAAAACAAGGGTGTAACTATAAAGATAATATACTAGCTTATCTTAAAGCGTCCCTAAACCAAACTATTAAAATTAAACCGACTAAGGTTATAAAGCTCTTACGTAGTTAGTATAGGGCAGCTGGTTCTAACCTAGAGATATATAAGGTCTGCTAGATACATACGTAAGCTATAGGAGGATATATAGGTTTGGCGATAAAGGGTCTAAACTATGCCGCACTATGCTATAGACTCTATTTAATATACTACGCTTATAATTACCTTGGTACCATAAAGATAGATCCTACTATATACTCCTGGTTTAGAAAAGCTTACAGACCTCTAGTTGTCACGAAGTTCAAATAGATGAGTTCATTGATGAAATGGGTTGATTGATTGATGATCTTGAGTCGTCTTGACTTGATCGTTCTGAGGGCTTTAAGCTACGAAGAGACTTTACAGTGCACGGGCTCCGTGCACGTGAATCGTGCACATAACCCACGCCCTTAGAGAATACAGATTATCTAACACACCCCCTTAGCTTCAAGCTCTTTAAGGTTAAAGCTAGCCACCTTCTTGTGTCCATTAATGAGTTAATTAAACCATAATCTCTTCTAAATCCTTCCGTCTTGCTCTAATACTGTCCCTTAGGTCCTCTAGTTACTTCTCCTTATTTAGCCGCTCCTTAATATCCACTATTCTGATTATATTAACAAAGCTTTAAAACCTCTACTTAGGTAGGGCCTTTATAAGTCCATTAATAATTATCTCCTTTGTTACTATCTATTAAAATTATACTTATCTTATTGCGTATTCCTAATATAGCCAGTATTAATAAATATTAATATATTAGAGCTTTATAATTAGCTTTGCTGTGTCTTCTATAATTAGTTAGAGTATCTAGGTGTTATTATATTTAATAATTAAGGGCTTATTTAGATGTAATGTCATTACTTTAAATAGCCTACTAATAAAGATAGCTTCCTTTGCTGTTTATAATAGGGCTAATAACTTAGCTTCTATACTTGACATTATAACTATACCCTGCTTATTTGCTCTTTAGGCAATTAGTCCTCTAAATAGCTTTATAATATATCCTTATAAGCTCTTTCTGTCCATGGAGTTGTCTATAAATAATGTATTACTAGCACAGATAAATGATTGCGCTTTGCTTTTACCGTCTCTTCCATTGTCTTGTCCTTTATTACGTATTCCTTTATCTTTCTCTCTACCATTTATTCCTTCCTTGTCTCCTCTATAGTAGATTACTCTACTCCTTGTGCTATATAGGTATTAGATTACTCTGTCTGGCGCTTAATAGTACTCTTGGCTTGGGTTCTAATTAAACCTTGCTAGCTATAATACTGCAAAAGCAATATCCGGACGCGTTATAGTGGCTATATAAAGTATTAAACCCATTTTTCTCTAATATAGTATTATAGAAGCTGCTTCTCTTAGTAGGGATATAGGACGGACTAGTAGGTCTGTATTAAAGGATAGAAGCATTAAACGGATTAATTAGTAATTAGTAGGTAGGAGTTCTAATTCTGCTATAGGAGTATCTAGAAGACGCCCTTTGAGATCTATCTTATATTAATTAGCTATCTTCTTAATATAGGCTTTTTAGGATAGCCATAGGAGCCTCTAGCTATAATTATATAGCATATAGATTTTTAAGAACCATTTTAGCTCGCCAAGGGTACTTATCTGGTATTCCTTACTTAGCTCCTTAATTACTTCTTAAGCTTTCTTCTTATCTATCTTTTAGTAGTAGAAGATAATATTATTAACATAGAAGAAGATAACTATTCTACCTTTTAGCATAATATACGGCTCCTAGGGTACCTCTTTAAAACCTAATTCTATTAGTAAGCTTATAAGATTCTTCTGCCATAATAGTAGTAATTATTATAGTCCATAAAGGGCTTTTCTTAAGCGTAGTACTTTGTCCGTCTTTCCTTTACTAAACCCTAGCAGTAGCTTTATATAGACGACCTTATTAAGATCGCAATAGATAAATATATTAACTGCATCTATTTATATTATCTCTAGGTTAAATTTTATGGTAATCGCCATTAGGGTTTAGAAGGTTATACTGGCTAATATAGTAGCTCTTATAGGTAGGTTACCTGGAGCCTATTAATTTCCGCATACTACTAAGCGTGCCTTACATTTCTAGAGGAATCCATACTTATCTATCTTATAGATGAACACCTATATTAAGCTAAGGACCTGCTGTCCCTTTATGTACTTCTTATCTATTTCTTAAAATAACCTTATTTAATAATGGGATTAGAGGTAAGCTTATTAAGCTTATTAAAACTAATCTTAAAGAGGGTGTGTATTAAGGTTGCGGATTAACTAAGGTGGTGGAGGTAAGTTCTTCCTATATAATCTAACATTATATATTCTGCCTAATTTAAGCTTGCTATTATTAAGTTAACTATTAAGATTAAACTTCCTTCCTACTAAGAAGGCGCCATAATAGGCTAAGGTAATCCTTTTAGTAATAAAGTCTTTAAACCTATTATTGCTGGCTTTCTTAAACAAGTCTTTAACTAAGTTATTAAACACCCCCTAAGTATAAAACCTATCTCCTACTTAGTTAATAGTGTCCTAATTAGTATTTAACTTTATAGGATACTTAATGTAAAAGGCATATAGAAATTCTTTATCTTCTTTTATTAGAGGTGGCATATAATACGCATCTTTAAGAGCTCTTATAAGGTTAAGATCTGCTAACTTACTAAAGGCTTAAACTAGCTTATTATTAATATTATCGTCTTCCTCTTAAATTAACGGTTTAAATACTTTGTTATTATCCTCTAGGAGAACCTTGTTCTTAGTTAGGGTATTAGGGAGTTAAATCTTCTTAATTAGCGTATCTAATTTAGCGTATAGATCTTTTAAGATATCCGTTCACTTACTATTAAAGAACGTCTTTTTATTAAAGATAACATCCCTAGTAGAGATAATAATACCCTTATATAGGATCTAGATCCTATAGATATTAGTAGAATTATAGCCGATAAGGTAGTTAATATAGGCTTATAGATCTAGTTTGCTCAGCCTTTTCTTCTTTAGCTAGGCGTCTATTATTATCGCGTACGCCCTATAGCTGTAGGCTTTTAGGTGCGCTAGTTATAGTTTTCTTAATCTCCTATTTGCTAGGTAGGTATAGAACCTCTTATATAGTAATTTCTATCCATTACTTTTCCGTGGCGTTTAATCTTAAAGGTAGACTGTATAGTTAACTATCTCATTCTATAGATTATGTGGTGGATTAGCAGTAATTCTTATTGCATGTCCTTTTTTAATAATTACACCCCCTAAGCGTTTAGCGGTACTGTTTTATACTTAGGTATATGGCGCCAAAGGCTTAAATATAATCCCTTAGGTCTATAGCTATTTAAGGGTTTTCCTTCTCCCTAGCTTATTGTCTAATCTAATAGTATTAACTTTAAGGTTATACTTTAGACAAATCCATTAGGTGAAATCTTTAAGCACTTATAGTGTCTCCTTCTCCTTGCTATGCGTTATTATAAAATATAGGAAGGATCTTTCTAAGAAGGTGTTGTAGATAAGCATAACTTATATAAATCTGGCATGCGCTTCCTTAAGGTTAGTTTAGTTAATATAGAGGTTAAGATAGGGTTTATTAATTTTCTATTTTAAGAACCTTCTTAAGACTTAATGCTTAATTTTGGTCAGACTGTAATACTAATATTCCGTTATCTTAGGGCCTTAAAGCTTAACTCCTAGGGTGTTAAGACCTAGATAATAAAGGCTTATAGGTCCTAGATAACCTAGATACAGATACCATAGTTATACATTACCTTTTACATCTAGACAAATATCTCTTAACAATGCTCTGCGCTTCTATTAGCGGCGTAGCAGTTGGCTTATATTAAATGCTAATCAACTTCCTAGTTAGATATATTTAATAGTCTATTGTCTATAATATTCTTCCATTTAATATAGGATTGTGTTATCCTTCTAAACTAAAAGATTATTATCTCCTTTATTATCCCAGTAGTACCCTTATTTTTAAAGTAGACAGAACAACACTAGATTTATATTAAAGTCCATATAAAAGGCAATGTCCTTAAGACGTAGGATTCCCTTGCTCTTATCTAGTTTTATAACTTAGATAGTAACATCGCCATAGCCTAATATAGGCACTTCTAAGCTGCCAGCGATGATATATTTATATTTTAAAGCTTTCCTAAAATTGTAAAAATAAGAAAGGTTATTAAAGATATAGAGAGTGGTTCCTAAGTTAAGAATAGTTAATAGCTTTAGCGGATGGAGTTAACTAGTGTAATATAATTCCAGGAATATCATATTAGCTTCTCCTTTAATTTTCTTAACTATCTCCTAACTCTTATCCTGTCATTATTAAGCTTTATTAATATTTAATTCCTTAAGCTTAAGTTATTCCACTTAGGCAGCTAGATCCTTATTATGCTCTACCTTTTTTATATATATACCCTTAGCATTAAATCCTTTAGGCCTCTTATACTTAAATAGATACCAACAGTTAGGAAGGGTATATCCCCTTATATCACATGCTAGGCATTTTAGGTTCTTCAACTTCTTAGAAGACATCTCTTTAGTTAAATTTATCCCTGCCCTTTTTTAACTACAAGATAAGCTATTCTCTCTTCCCTTTTAGACTTTAGCAGCAATAGAGATATCCTCTTTAGACTCTCCTATAAAGTCTATATTAAATATACTCCCTCTAGTAGTTAAGGATGGTATAATTTTTAAAAGGGTTGTAAATGCTTCTTATAGCTCCATTACTACTTTACGGTATTCTAATAAGTAAGCCTTTTTGGTATTATTTGCCTATTTAATATATATAACAAAATAAGTTTCGCTTATAGGTTGTATTACATTTATAAGATCTATTAGCCAGATCCCATTTATTATCTACGAAAGACCATACTTCTCTACTATCTTTATTACATACTCCTACTAGTTAAGCCACTAGGTAATTTTTGCCTACTTAAGTCCCTTAAGTAATTCTGTATATTTAAACAAATTAGCTATTCTTTAACTATAAGAGAAGGGTTAAGCAGTAGCTTCTTCTAAATTAATACTATAGATGTAATTTAGGTGCAGATCTGTTAAAGATGATCTTCCTATCTAAGGAAATACTTTATGTCCTGGTTATAGTACCGTCTATTATTCTTATATGCTTTCTATTAATTCGTTAAGAGCTATATATATAAGGTTGCATTCTTGTTAAAATCTATAACCTTTAAAAGAGGTGGTTTTTCAAGTAGACCTTCTTAAGGTGCTTCTATGGCTAGGTTAACATGGATCCAAATTTGCTAATCCATAAGGGCTTAGAGTTGCTATAGCCATTATTCCCAGTCTTCTGGCTTATTAAGGATGATCATCATTAATAAACTTATTAGTAGAGTCATTTAACTAATAGGCAAGTAAGGAATTGAGATAGTATTTTGTTATTAGGATTGTCCTTATTATTAGGATCGTCTTTATTATTAGGGTCGTCCTATAACAATTAAGGTAGAATCTTATGGAATCTTATAGAATCTCGTGGAATCTCGTGTCAGAATCGTCCTGTAACAATTAAGGTAGGATTTCTATTAGAGTCTACGTCCTTAATAATAAGGACAATAAGGTAGAATTTCTTCAAATAACTAAGTAATAGCTAAATAGCTTCTTAAGTTAGCAGACTAGGCTTATAACTATCACAAAGTTTAAATAGATAAGTTCATTAATAAAATGGGTTAATTGATTAATAATCTTAAGTTGTCTTAACTTAATCGTTCTGAGGGCTTTGAGCTATAAAGAGACTTTACAGTGCACGGGCTCCGTGCACGTGAATATTGCACGTGACCCACGCCTTTAGAGAATATAGATTATCTAACACTAGTCCTATCTAACTTCTTAGGACTATACAAGTTTATTTATAATTTAGCATTAAGGTTTTCCTATAATAGAGGGGCTTTGCTTAATTAGATACTATTACTAAATAACTAAGATATATAGCAGCGAGACGGATCCATGGTTTTAAACGTGTTTGGATAGTAGTAGGATTCTAGCATTTTAGCAATAATTAATAAAGAAATATGTTGTCCGAATAAGGTTTCGCAATGCAGCTACACGCAATCACGTGAGCTAAGCGAGCTCAGGAAATCCACCAAATTCCACCTATAGAATAGGAGAATCAATAAGCATCAATCAAATCAGTTACCACCCCAATACTATTGCAATAGCAATATATATTACCAGAAGTGATACAGATACTAATCAGTGATTATAAATTAGGAGACGTATTATCTACAAAGAGAGACAAGCTCGATTAGTCCCTGCTAAAGGCCTCTACTAATCTCGCCTATTAAGGAGCATTAGTTAATGTGTATTTAAAAAGTCAACCCCTATCTAATAGGCCCTTAATTTTTTATACACGGCCCTTAGGTGTTTAAGGAACCAACCCCTTTTAATAGGCCCTTGGTTCGCGTCTATTACGCATTTTATACTACCCAGATCATATTAAGGAGCATTAGTTAACGTATATTTAAAAAGCCAACCCTTATCTAATAGGCCCTTAATTTTTTATATACAGCCTTTAGGTACTTAAAGAACCGACCCCTATCTAATAGGCCCTTAGTTCGCGTCTATTACGCATTTTAAATGTATTAGGTACTTAAGGAACTAACCCTTTTAATAGGCCCTTAGTTTGCATCTATTACATATTTTTAGCTAGAACCTAATAAGACAATAATTAACATATTAGACATTAGAGCATAAGTTAATATAGAATAGGAGAAATAGCCTAAAGGTATTAACCTATAGTCCGACGAAACCACCATAAAGGATATTAATAAATTTGTAAAGTTTAAGATCTTAGAATATAAAGCGTATAACCTTAAGGACAATAAACTATAGGAGGTCTATAAGGAAGATTTCCAAAACTTTATAATACAAATCTTTAAGGATTGTAACCAAATTGGTATCTAAAAGCTCTGAACGTTCCTATAGACTAATAGCGTATAGATAAGGAAGTATAGGAATGCTATAGTCCCTAAATCGCTATTTAACACCTTATAAGAAGAAGACCCTATAGAATGGACCAAGCCTAAGATTAAGGAGCATATAGTAACTAGAGGAAAGTTTACCTTAGGACGAATTAACTACCTTCTTAAGAATAACTTCACCAGTACCAGTACCATTAAAACCCTAAACTTAATCTTACCAACCACGAACTCTACCCTACTTACGATACTACCTACTACACCCTAACCTACCCCTACACCACCCCTACAACAAGAACCTAATTATATTAACTTAACCCTATAACTAGAACCACCTAGGGGATAGAGTTAAAACTAGGGTTTTAGTAAGGAGTTAATAAACCTTATAAAGATATATATAGAAGACAACAAGTATAGCGGAGAAGATAACAACTTTAACTTTAAACTTACTATCTTCTATAACCTCTGTAGCAGAGCTAACATACCCTAAGAAGCTAAGGTTAAAGCCTACCCTATAATACTATGCGGTCTAGCACTTAACCACTACTATACTAATCTTAAGAATGTTACCCTAACCCCTTTATTTAACTAAATCTGCAACACCACACGTAATTAGTTTAAGAGACCTAAATATAGACGCGGCATATTAGGACAATAGAACTTAACAACTCTAAAGTCCATAATAGGTAAGAGCGAGAATGCTAAAAAATCAACCTTAGATTGCCTATAGTTACTTATTAAGGAACTAAGATACCTCTAGTATAGTCTTAACCCAGATTTACGCATAGACAAGTTCCTTTATAATAAGCTTATTAATACCTGCTAGGAGTTACTAGCGTGTTAATATGCCTGCTTTAAACCTTCTAACAGCTTAACTAGCCTAATTAATAACTTATAATCCTCTATTATAATATTTAAAAAGTTAAATAATAAGAACCCCTAAGCCTTCTTTACTAACCGCCGCTACTATAAATAATACCCCCAATCACTTTATAGAACACAATTATCCTTATCTAGCCAATATACATCACTAAAGAAGCGCTGCTTTATCTGTAACAAAGAGGGTTATTAGTTATCTAAATACTCCAGAAAAGAACATAATAAATTAAAGAAGAAGTTTAAGAACAGATTTAACCGCCGCTTTAATAAACATGCCTAATAGTATATTGCTAATTACAAGGGAATAGATAATAATAGTAATAAACTTAACTTAGAATCTATTAATAAGGCAATAGAAGCTCTTATAATTAATATTAAGTCACTACTAGCATCTCCAGCCTAAGAATAAACTAAATTGTTTCTTACCTCCTTTAGAACAATATAGCACAAAGGAGCCATTAATACTGTAACTAACTTAGCAGACTAATCCTTTACCTATATAATTACCAGCACTAATATAATTGCTTACCACAATAACCCAGACCTATTTGCCTATATTGCTACTAGCCAATATATATCTAATAAGTTCTATAGAGTAATAATTAACACCAGAGCTTTAAAGAGATTAACAGTAGATTATAGACAATATCTTATATATAGGAAGACCCACAATACCGTTATTAATACCTTAAAGGCTAGCGCTATTAATATCCAGTTTAGCATTAGTTCTACCTCTTCTATTAGCTCTATTACAGTTAATATACCAGTTAATAACATTAAGTTTCATATTATAAAGGCCAATATACCCTTCCTACTATGTCTTACAGATATAGATATACTAAAAGTCTATTATAATAACCTTAGGAACATCCTAGTTACCTCAATAAAATCAGTGCCAGTGGTTTACTAATTTAGTCACCCCTTCCTATTATAGGAAGAGTTACTATAGTTATTTATAACCCACTTATTTAATTAAAACCCTTACTACCTAACCACAACTAAACTCCGCCAACTCTACCATTACTTTAGATATCTAGCAGATAAGCTATATAAGGTATTAGAACGCTCTAGCCACAACAATATTAATAAGCAGGTTATTAACTACCTTACTAAGTACTATTCCCACTGCCAGAAATATAACAAATCCCTTAAATAGTTTAAGTTTACATTATAAGAAGACCAAGACTCCAATTTTAACCATTCCATCTTTATTAATATTATATATATTAATAGAAACCCTATCCTCTATATTATTAACAAAGCTACCAGATTTTAAGCCGCGAGATAGCTATATAATATCTCCGCAAAGCATACCTGGGATATCCTATAACTATATTAGATTAACACCTACATTAGACCACCTAACTACATTACCTATAATACTAGGAAGAACTTTACAAGCAAGAAGTTTTAATAGCACGCTATAGCAATAGCTATATTAACTAAGAGCGTCCTAGTAGAAGCTTACTGGTCCATTAGAATGGTAGAAAGAGCCCATTTAATACTACGCTAAGCATACTAGATAATTATAGAGGAGCTATAGGACTTAGGAATAACTAAAGAACTGGCCTTATAAATAGCAGTAAAAGCCACCAATAATACAGCTGGCCTAGATGGCTTAGTCCTAATACTTCTTATCTTTAGTGCCTACCCTTAAATAAGCAAACTTGACCTACTAGCACCCTCTATTATATAGCGAGCAGCAGCTATAAAGAAGGCAATAGAGGAGATCGCAAGGATTAGGGCAAAGAAGTAAGTTAACAATACACTAAGCCAATAAAACAGTCCATCTATCACCATAACCTACAACCTCCCCCTTAACTTAGATATACTTATATAGCGCAAAGGTAATACTAAACAAAGCAGTGGATAGACTGGACTATTTAAGCTACTTAGAATTAATAGAGAGAGATATAAGATATAGCTCCCTAGTGGACCTACTAACTTTAGGACCATAATAGTAAAGCCATACCTATAACCTGAACTAGAAGAACCTAATAAGGAACTAGAGGAGGAGCTATCTAAAGAACTAACTAAGGAACTAACTAAGGAACCGACCAAGGAACTAGCAACTACTATACCTCTCTAAAGATTAAAACGGACATAATAATCGCTAATAAAGTCCTAGCAAAACATCACAGACATATTAATATTTATTAATAACAGCCTAATGAAATCTAACACTATAACCTCTAAGTATACCTTACCGTTATTTACAGAGTCTTAATATAAGGAGATAAATAGTTTACTTAAGAAAGGCGTCTTTAAGTTTACTAATATAGCAGACATCCTAAAAGGAGTTAGAATCTTTAACTCCTAATTTATTAATAAGATTAAGAACGCCGGAATAGCTAAGGCCTTTAAGAAGTCTAGACTAGTTATATAAGCCTATAATAACTATAGCAAAGATCTAGTTCTAACACAGTTACCAACTATTTAATATATTAGCCAGAGAATTATTCTAGTACTTATAGCAACCCTATAAGGAAATAAAAGAAGACTAACCTCTTTATACCTACATAATATCTTATAAGCCTATATATAGTCAAGCACCCACCTAAACAGAGACTTCTTTATACGCCTACCACTAGAACTTAGACTAAAGGATAGATTAATTCTAAGAGTTATTAAACCATTATATAGTGTCCCAAAAGTTAGTAACTATTAGTTTAATATATACTACCATTACCACCTTAACAAGCTATAGATAAACCAGTTAATATACAACCCCTACTTATTATACACAAATAGCAACAGCTTTAGAATTATAGGATTGCAGACTAATAATATACTATTCCTTACTAATAAAACCTTTACAGAGGCTAAAGAAGCTAGACTTTAAAAGGCAAAGTTCCTAGTAAAAGAAAGAGAGAAGCTTATACTAAATACCCTAATTAAGTTTAATAGAGGCTATATTAGGCAAGAAAAGGACTTAATAGCCTTTACCCAGGAACATTAATACTAGAACCTAAAGTTGGTTACTATAAAGGTTATAAACCTAACTAGCTCTAGAGGAGAAGTCTATAAGGCAGTTACACTAAAGGACTAGTATATTACTTAGAGAGCAAGAGGAGCCTATATCGCCACAGTCTGCCAACTAGAAGCTGCCTTTAACCTCTTATTTATAGCATAAGTTATTAATCTAAAGGAGGAGCACGCAAAGCAGCTTAATAAGCGGCTATAGTGGTAGATTAATAACCCCTTAAAAGGGCTCCGCTTTATATAACTTAATACTAGTAAAGACTCCCTTAAATTAATAATCTTTATAGACTTATCTTTTATAAACAACCAGGACTATAAGGGCGCGAAGAGGCTTTAGGGAAGATTCGAAGGAACAATATAAATTCTATCTAAATCTAAGGGTATATAGCTCTTGCAGAGTACAAGACGTTGCGTAAAGAAGAGAAAGGAATATAGGAAACATGTAACTAAATATTCAAGGTCTTAGCAGCAGACGCGTGGGCACAAGCCCACGCGGATTTCGACAGGTTTTAACCAAATTCTATTACATTAGTGGAATTTGGTGGAATTTAATCAAGTTAGCAGAACTTAGTAGAATTTAATTAACTTAATAGAACTTAGCAGAATTTAATTAAAGCGTTAAAATTTATCTATTAAGTGTTTTACTAAGACATTCCTACTATAACTGGGCTAGTCCTGTTATAGTACCCCCCCCTTTAGCCAAAGGTCCAAAACAATTTAATTTAGTTAAGAATTTATAACTTATCGCGTTATAAGTGTTATGACATATTTTAAGTTCTTTTTAATTTTAAGTTTCCTGCTATTATGTTTCATGTCTTTATATTAGGTGGTAGTTATTTGCCTTTATATTATATCTATCTAGCTAGAGTAGGCCGCGAAGGAAAGTCTTTATAAAACTCTTTTACTAAGGAAGGCGCGTTAGCCTTAATCTATTTATAGGTTTCCTAGGTTTATATTTTATATTCTTTCCACTTAATAAAAAGTTTAAATTATTTAGATTATATTTTCCATTATATATTATTAATTAAGTTAATAAAGTAAGAACTGTTACCATTGTTAATAATTACGGAAGGTAGTAGTAGCACTTTATAAGTTATAGGGTTATCTCTTAAAGGTTATAGCAAGCTTATATAAAATGTTAAATATATTTTTATTTTAGTTAGCAGTTTAAGCTTATAAGTATATAGGCTTAGTTTCTTCTTAATTTAGTATAGGCCTATAAACTTCTAATTAAGTTTCTTTAAAGGCCGTTAAGTCTTTATATTTTATATATTTAGGTAAACTATATTACCTTCCTTAAAGTCCCATGCGGGAGCTTATCCTTTATTTATATGCCATTCCTATAATATTTAAGCATATATTAATTCACTTTATAATAGTTCCGTTAACTGCTTTATTTAATTAGTAAAGTTATACACGTTAATTAACTAGATCCGTTTAATTATAGGTCCTATTATATTAATTTTAGGTTGTGGTTTAAATCCAAGTTAAGGGTTTTGTCTATAGGTTGCGTAAAATGGCGTTACGCCTATTAATATATTTATTGTGTTATTTGCAGTAAACTTAGCTAAAGGTAGCTATTTTTCCCAGTTATCTTATAGGTAGGAGCAGTACATTTATAAGTATTATTCTATAATTGCGTTTATAATTTTAGTTTGACTATCTATTTCCAGATAGAATGCGGTTAAAAGTTATATTTAAATACTTAATTATTTATATAGAGCTTATTAAAAGTCTAAAACGAACTAGCTTCTATAGTTGGATATTATTAAGTTAGAAAATCCGTGTAGCTTAAAGATATACTTAATAAAATATTTGGCTATTAATATCGTATTAATTAAGTCCATATAACAGGACTAGCCCAGTTATAGTAGGAATGTCTCAGTGAAACACTTAATAGATAACTGTATAAAACTGTTTATAAACTGTTTATAACTGTCTGCAACTATCTATAACTATCCGCAATTATCCACTATAATCCACCATTTTCTACTAAGTTCCGCCAACTTAATTAAATTCCACTAAATTCCACTAATATAATGGAATTTGGTTAAAACTTGTTAAAATCCGCGTAGGCTTATACCTACGCGTCTACTGCTAAGACCCTAAATATTTAGTTATAAGTTTCCTATATTCCTTTCTCTTCTTTATATAACGTCTTATTCTCTTTAAAGAGCTATATACCCTTAGATTTAGATAGAATTTATATTATTCCTTTAAATCTTCCCTAAAGCCTCTTCGCGCCCTTATACTATATTATATTAAAACAACTACTATTAAAAATAGTAAACGAACCCAAATCCCTTTTAATAACCATAAGTATTATATTCTTAGTCAGGGAATAATTAACTATAATATAACAATCTTTTATAGATACCCTAGCTTAGCAGCAGGCTGCACTAGAAGCCTAATATTAATAATTAATAGAAGCACTCTATAAAGAACTCTATAACATTAAGGCTCTTTTATTAAAGACCCTAATAATAATACCTATAAACAAAATCAAAATAACTGTATCTAAACCTAACCCGTTAAATGCGAATACTAAACTAGTAATAGTAACTTAACCTATATCTATAACGAGTTTAATACCTACTATAAAATTTAAAAAGCTCCCTAATCCTCCAATGTTTAATAGAAATTAAAACAACCTATATCCCTTTGTAACTAAGCTCCATCTTAAACTTTTAACAAACTACAACTAATACCCTACTAAAGCTAGTAAGGTTAGCTACGGAATGTCTCGTTTAAGCAAGGACGCTGTATATACTATAGATCCATTCTTCTATAACGGCACCTTTGTTAATTTTAAAATCTTTATCTCTCTACTAGAATGAATATATAATAATGCCAGCTGTAAATATATAGCTGTTACTAAACTTAAGAACCTATAATAATGGAACTGAGACTTTACCAGTTTCTTTTCGGAATTTTTAGGCCTTGTTAGTAAACTAGATTAGAATAAAGCCGCTAGAGTTGCTGCCCTTTAATAAGCTATCTTGGATAAAATTAGAGCCTAGTTAGTAGGTAGGGAACTGCTGAAAAACTTGTCTAAATTTGCTATAATATGCCAATAAATTAATAAGGATCTTTAATATAACAAATAAACTTGTTTCCTGAAGTCAATTATACCTCGCGTTTAAAATATCTTAAAACGCGATCTGTCTCCAAAACCTAAAAGCTTTATATATAACCCTATAGACCTTAATGCCGCTTAATCCTATACACCCTTAGGAACTAATAAATAAAGAACTTAAGCCATAAATGGAGAATGCTTTGGATATAGTAAAAAAGGATATATTTAAAAGCATTGCCAAACTTACCCCTTTGAAAAGGTCCGCTATAGCTCCTCCCATTCCTTAAATCATACCTATTTCTCAAGCTGTACTTATTCCTTAAATCATACCTACTCTATAAATTGTACTTAAACACTATAAAGCATCTTACCCTTGGTTAATTCGGAAAATAAATCATCCTAAGGCTAAGTTGCGCCTTAGGATAAAAAGTGGAAGAGTATAAGTGTTTAGGCTCTTCTAGCGCTAATATATAATATAACTCCCTTAATGTACTTAGCGAAATTTAAATACTTAGAAAATGGAAGGAAGTATAAATCCTTATAGACAGCAGAGCCACTAGTATAGGCTTTATTAACATAAACTATGTAAAAACTTAACGCCTAAATTTAAAGAAACTTAATAAGCCCTAAGGCCTATAAGGCTTTAATAGCAAACCCTTAATATATAGCGAAATAACGTATTACGCCCTAGTAAAAATGTGGATAGGTAAATACCTTAAATATATCTCCCTGTTTATAACACCTTTAAAGTAATATAAAGTTATACTTAGATATAGATGGCTAAAATAACATAACCCTTTAATTAGCTGGGTTAAAGAAACACTAAAGTTCTATATAACTTACTGCTAAAGTTATTGCTTAAAAAACCATTTGCCCTATAAACATATATATAACTATTTAAATTTAATATAATATAAATTACCCTTGCTATAAACCTTAAGCTAATATAATAAATCTATAACTGCTAATTGTAATAAAGAATATAAAGATGTTTTATTAAAACCTTTTAAAATTTAGATAATATAAGCCGCACCCTTTATTTTGTTAGTAAAAAGATAATATTATAAAATCTTTACTATAACTATAGAAGACATTAAGAAAGCACTAGAACTAAAATAGTATATTAATCCTCAACCTCTTGTACCTAAAGAGTACTATGACCTAATTAATAAGTTTAAAAGATAATTTGTAGACTAACTAGCCCTATACTAAGATAAGCACGATTTTAAGATAGAACTTGAGCCGGGTATAATACTAAAGTTCGGTCTGCTATACAGTATATTATAGGAAGAATTGCTTATAATGCGATAATACCTTAATAAGCATCTAAAAAAAGGATTTATTCGCCCTAGTTAATCTCTATTTATCTTACTTGTACTATTTATTAAAAAACTAGGAGAAGGCTTAAGATTCTATATTAATTATTAAGCTCTAAATATAATTATAATTTAAAACTAATATTTAATTCCCCTAATTTAAGAGACACTTAACTATTTAGTAAAGGTATGGTACTTTACAAAGCTTAATATAGTTGCAGCCTTTAATAAAATCCGTATATAAGAAGGAGATGAGAAGTATATAGCTTTTTGTATATAATAGGGACTCTTTAAATACCTAGTAATGCTGTTTGGTATAAAGAACGGTCCTAGTATATTTTAGCAATATATTAATAATACGCGAACCCTACGACTTTTGGAGCTCTTACTGCACCCGGCCCAAAAAGACTAAACCAACTAAAAGAACCCTAAAAAACACCCTAATAATCCCCTAAGATGCATGCATCACAGGGGAGGCACAGGTAAAACAACAGTGGTACGCAGTCGCGCGTAACCGCCAGACCCATACCTAACAATAGCCCCCCACAACAACAACAAGGACGGGCGAATACCACACTAGAAAGCGGAAATACCCCAATTAAGAAGGCATCTAATAAAATATAAAGCCTATTAAACACGTCTAGTATCTAGAACTATAGGGGAGTATCTATTAGCTATTATAAACTAATACAGCTAGTAGAATGGCTCCAGTCTAGTAAACCTTAGGCGCCCCTCTAGCAAACCCTTAATTAAATTCTCTAACGGCTAAACAAAATTGAAGATAAATAAAACCCCCCCCTATAGGCAAACCGCACCTAGGCTACCGTAGCTATGCTCCTATAGCACAGGGAACCTACCCCCTTAAAAACAATAACCGGGTATATAATTATAATATAACTAAATACAGAAAAGGCAGAGGAACTTAGGGGATAATTAGAAACAGAAGTTCTTATAAAGATTTACAAGGAGGTCTACAACACCATCACAGTCCAACACCTTAGGAGTAGAGATATTAAAGTTACCCTAAAGGACCAACAGGTAAAGGAACGGGCTATAAAGGTAGGGGATAGGCTAGGAGAGCGTATTAGCATAAAAGTGCTTTATAAAGATTACCTAGTTAAAGTCCTATTGGTTTCCATAAGCCTTAGGGTAGAAAGGGGACGCTAGGTAGATAATACAGCAACTATATAGGAGATAGTAAAATAAACGGAATGCCTTATACTAGGACTTATAATTACCCGGATCTAATAGCTTTAATAGGAAAATATAAACTAAGTATATAATAAGAACAATGAGAGGATATAAGGGGCGCTAGAGACTTACTAGGGAGACAATAAATAAACGCATAGCTCCCTTATTATCAGCGTATATATACCAGGAATGCAAAAACTTCTTATCTAAAAAGGAATAATTATAAATGGCCTTATATACAACATAAGGCTTTATAACTATAGACTACGCCTAAAACAATATTATCACTGCGTATAATAGGGGCACACCTAATCCATATACACAGTACAGGTATGCTGCGGCTACTATATAGGCCCCTATAATACAAGACAATATATAAATTAAGACTAAATAAAATGCGTAAACTGTCACCAAAGCACATATAAGGCATAGGAGAGAGAAGACTGTATTAAATACAGAAGATGGAAGGAAAGGGCTTAATAGCTACAGGAACAACTGCACGCTAAATTATATAAATAGAAATAACAGGCAATAAGCTAGAGGGACACAGGTGTCTTTCTAGCGTTTCCTACCTTTAATACTAGGGGGCTAAGCTAGCTATCCTAAGCCTTAACAGGCTAAAAGCGATGCCGTGTAACATTACCAGACTAAATAGGGATATAAGGGATATATAAAACACAAGAGAGAGGACACCTAGTAGGAAGACCCCTATAAACGGCTACAGCAAATTTAAGGCCGGGATAATTAAGAATTAGATTTAACGTGGTAAATATAACATATACAGCTGGCTTATAAGGGGTATATAGCTAACTAGTAAGAACAGGGGAAGAACCGGAGGCAATAATAGACTTAGATTTAGAAAGGCTAGTAGGAACATAAGATATAGGAATGGAAAGCTCTATATAAAATAAGTAGTGGCCAGGGAGTAAACACAGGAGACGGAAATTCTAAATATTTTAGAGAAAGTAGAAATGGAAGAAGTAAGGAGTAAAGAAGAGGCGAAGGACCCCCACTAGGGGTCCGCCACTTAACCATTATATAGTACAACTACGGCAATACAAACCACCGTCTAATAAGGCCCTTACTAAATAGTCTAGACCTAGAGAAACACCATATTCTTACTATATAAGAGCCGTATTATAATACCTATATATAATTAATATACTGCCCCTAAGGATTCCAGCTCCTATATAAACCAAAAGCAGCTATACGCGTATACTTTATAATTAGCAAAAATATCAGCCTTACCTTATAGTTATAGTAGGCAGTTAACCTAGATATTGTAGTTATAACCATCCAGATATATAGGGGACTAGTACAAATCATTAATATCTATAACCCTAGGGTCAAAGGGGTAGCATAAATAGAGAACATTATATCTATAATAAGCTTGCTAGAAACTGAACACACAAAGTCTATCCTACTAGGAGATATAAACCTCCACCACCTATAGTAGGGGGGCATCTATATTGCTGCTAATTAATAGGTAGAGTGCCTACTAAGAGCTATAGATAACAGGGGCCTTAAGCTAGCTACCCCCCCAGGTGCAATTATATGGCAATAGGGCACCGCCAAAAGTATAATTAACCTTATAATTATAGACAAAAACCTATACTAGAGACTTAAAAGGTGCTCCCCTAAAGAAGAATAGGCACTTACCTTAGACTATATCCCTATCCAGATACAACTAGATCTAGATATTAAGGCGCAATTAAATAGCAAAAGATACGCAATAAGGAAGCTTAATATAGATAGCTTCCTTAATATAATTAAATAACAACTTTAAGACCTAGAAGAAATCCACCTAATACTAAATAAGTAAGGCTTATTGGCTACCTCTAAGGAAATTAATTAAAGACTAAAAAGGATCTAGGTAGCAATTAAAAGTAGGCTAAAAGAGCACTGCCCGGTTTTAAAACTAGGCCCCTATACGCGATATGCATAGTCCACACAGTACGCGGCCCTTATAGCCGGCCAATAATAAGCAAGGAGGAAATATATAAGTAGCCACGATTCTAAGGACGAGAGATAATATAAAGATACAAAAAACCAGCTAAAGAATACCCTAAGAAAAGAAGCAAGGAATAACTAAAGACAGTTTATAAATAAACACACTACTAACCTAAGTCTCCCCTATAATAAGGGCCTTTGGACTATAGCAAAATAGGTAAAGAAAAAGGCGGGATACCTAGTAGAAGATCTATACCTACCACCCCTATAAAGAGTAGGCGAACTATAGGCTATAAGTAACAATAATAAGAAGGTAAAGATCCTTATAAAAAGATTTTTGCCTTAACCAGCTCTAGTAGACCTTAGCGACATTACTAGTAAAATACTGGTGACTTGCCTAAGGGTTAACAGCGACATAATAACTAAAGAAATGGCTAAAACTATCAGCCGCCTTTTAAACAATATAGTACTAGGACTAGATAGGATCCTAAATAAAGCCCTAAAGACCTATGGACCACTTATAGCACCTTAGCTTACAGACGTAGCTAGAGTATGCTTTATAATAGGCTACTACTTATAACTTAGAAGATCCATAATAACAGTCATCTTATAAAAAGAAGGTAAAGTAGACTACTTAATCCTAAAAAGCTACCGCCCTATTGCCTTAGAAAACACCCTAAGCAAGATCTTAGAAAAGGTTATAGTGGACTATATAGCAGATATAGTAGAGGAACACACCCTACTACCACAAAGCTAAATAGGGGCAAGAAAGAATCGCTTAACGCTATTAGCACTTACACTACTTGCTACTACCATTAAAACTGCATGGGCTATATAAAAGGACTTTATAGTATTAATACTTAGCCTAGATATCAGCGGCGCCTATAATAATATACCCTATAAGCGTCTCCTATACATCTTTAAGGCAAAGGGCTTCCCAAAATAAATTATTTAGTTTATTTAAGGATTTACAGGCTAGAAAGAAATATTACTAATCTTTAGCGGATACCAAAGCCCCCCTATTGCAGTCGCAATAGAAATACTATAAGAATTACCTCTGTTACCTATACTCTTCCTCTTCTTTATAAGCAACCTACTTAATACCTTTAAGAAAGGGGCAACCTAGGGGATAGGCTTTATTAATAACATAAACCTAATTATATATGGGCCAATAGCCGCAGAGAACTGTAGGACACTAGAGAAAGCCTATAACACCTATATAAAATGGGTAAGACGATATAGAGTCCAATTCTTACTAGAGAAATACCAGCTAATCTATTTTATAAGAAAATATAACTAATCTGCAGATTTTTAGCATATAATCCATATCTAAGGCTTTGGGGGTTAACCAGTTCAAGGCCTAAGGGTATTAAGAGTATAGGTAGACAGTAAGCTTTAGTAGAGCGCATATATAGCGCAAGCGGCCTATAAGGGCCAAGTATAGTATATCGCTATATCTAGGATCGTCAATTCTATATAGGGTCCATGCTTCTAGAGGTTACGCCTACTATATATAGTAGTTGTCCGGCCAACTATAACATATAGATCTAGCATTTAGGCCACTAAAGAAACTAAGAAAGGCCCCCCTAAATTACTCCTTAAACTACTCTAAAAGGTCTAAACAGCCTGCCTTAGGAGTATAACAGGCGGGTATAAGTAAACAGCCATAGTACTGCTTAAGAAGGAAGCCAATATTCCCCCCTTATAACTATATATTAAAGCTAATGCAATGCAAAGGGTATAAAAGGAACGCAACTTTAACGTTATAAAGTATATCAAGACACGCCTAAACAAACTATAGAGGGACCCTAGGGTGCCCTATAGAAGAAGGAACCAACAACCCTAAAGTAGGGAAGATATATTAGGAAAACAGGTAGAGAAAGTAGAAGAAGAATAGTACGGCGCTAGGGCCCAGGCCTATATAGAGGAGGAAGGGAGACATATAAGAGGCTAGTAAAGACAACAGTAAGGGAGAGAAAGGAGCTAAAGTAGAGCATAAAAGAGTACTAGAAAACCATCTACCGCAATATAATACTAGTTAGACCGACGCTGAAGAGATAAATGGGAGTTAAAGGTACAGAGGTAGACTTAGGCAAGGGGAACCTAAGCCATAGTATGGGTAATACTATAGGGGGTAAATACCTAAGGGCTCTAAAAGGGCCTAATAAAGGAAGAAAATACAATAGTAACACTCTTAAGGACAGGAATAATAGAACTAAAAGATTGGCTTCACTGGGTAGGTGTCTTAGTAGGTAGCCTAAGGTGCAAATATAGCTGGCTAAGACAGACACTAAAATATGTAATACTATTATGCCCCTTACGCACCGGCCAAAAAGTAATACTCTTAGCAGCTAGCATAGAAAACTATAATACACTGCTCTTAATATAGAAAGGCCTTAAGGCGGCTACCCAGTGGCTTATTAGCTAAAATATGCTAGACCAGTTCTAGGTTGCAAAGGAAATAGCAATAAAAAGCAAAAGGGCGAGTAATAGGCGCCCCCTAATAACTCTACAGGAGTAGAGTACAGTGTGTAATACTAGCGCGTCTATAGGTTTGTTACGGCAGCAGTGGTTCCCAAGGAGGTTAAAAAGTAAGGTAGTAGAGTACCACTGGTAACTTGCAGGTGACTTGTAAGCAAGCCCTAAAAGGTGGGGAGATGGATTACAGGGTTTTCTTAAATAGAGTTTTCTCCCTATATATATATAAGGAGTAGTCCATGTGGGCCCAATAGGGATCCGAATCGGACGTTAAGCAATAAATAATAATAATATTAATAATACGCTTTGTGAATTCCTTAATATATTTGTTACTGCGTATATTAACAATATCTTAATTTACTTATCCTTGCTTTTTAAATATTAGAAATATATTAAAATGGTCCTTAAACGCCTATAAAATACAGGCCTATAATATAACATTAAGAAATATAAGTTCTACGCGTCTAAGGTTATATACTTAGGCTTAATAATATCCTATAATGGAATTAAAATAGACCCTAAGAAAGTTGCCGTAATTATAAATTAGGAAAGCCCTAGCAATATATAAGATATTTAAGGATTTCTAGAATTTGTAAATTTCTATTAATAATTTATTAACCACTTCTTAGAAACTACTTAGCCGTTAGTAAACCTAATAAGAAAGAATATAAAATTTAAATAGACTACTAAATGTAAATAAGCTTTTAATAACCTAAAGCATTGTTTTATAACTGCTCTAATTCTTGCCTACTTTAACCTTAACCTTAAATGCATTATAGAAACAGACTCGTCTGATTATATATTAGGGGGAGTGTTATTATAATATAATAAGGACAGTAAGCTATGTCTAGTAGCCTTTCTCTCCTAGAAACTCGCCCCTATTAAATTGAACTATAAGATATATAATAAGGAACTGCTTGCAATTATTAGATGTTTTAAATAATGGCGTCCTAAGCTTAAAGGATTATTATTCCTAATATATATGTTAACAGACCACAAGAACCTATCGTACTTTATAACTATAAAGCAATTAATATAGTGCCAAATTTATTGGGCCAAATACCTTTTATAATTTAACTTTAAGATTATATACTAACCAGGCAAACTTAATTAGAAGCCTAATATATTAATATAACGATTATAGGACCTACCTATAAATGCTATAGATAAATGGATTATAAATTAATTACGGATCTTATTACCTCCTAAACGTTTTAAAAAACTATGTCCCATGTTCCTAAATATAGAACTTAATAGAAATAAATTAGAAGTTAATAAATAGGAAATAGAAATTAATAAGCTAATGGAATATAAATATAAGAATGATGTATAGATAATAGATGTAATAAAAGTGGTTTGAATAGGAAAATAACAGTATAAGGATATTATACTTACTAAATGCGAAATTTAAAATAACCGATTGTACTACTAATAGAAGATAGTAGTTCCGAATTCTAAACCCTTATAATTTAAGATACTTAAATTTATATATAACTCCTCTATAGTAGGGTACCCTAGCTATATAAAAACTTATAAAATTGTTTAATAAGCATACTACTAGCCTATAATATATAACTATATATAAAAATACGTTCGAGCATGTAGAATGTATATGTATGGAAAGACCTCTTATATAAAGAAGCAAGGAGTACTTTAACTACTACTAATTCTAATGCAAAGATGGTGTAATATCTTAATTAACTTTATAGTTAACTTGCCTAATAGTAATAGGTTTATGAATATTATGGTAGTTATTAACTGCCTTATAAAAATGCGACATATAATTCCTATAGATTTAATTAATGCGATATTAGTAGTTAAATGTTTTGTTAAGCACATCTTTAAGCTATACAGACTTCTTAATATAATAGTATCTAACTATAGAAGCCAGTTTGTTTTAGACTTTTGGCAAGCTTTATATAAATAATTAAGCATTTAAATATAACTCTTAACTGTATTTTATTTAGAGACAGATGGCTAAACTAAAATTGTAAACGTGATTATGGAATAATACTTATAAATGTACTGCTCCTACCTATAAGATAACTAGGAAAAATGGCTGCCTTTGGCTAAGTTTACTGTAAATAATATAATAAATATATTAATAGGCGTGACGCTATTTTACGCGACCTATAGATAAGACCCTTAACTTAGATTTAAACTATAACCTAAAATTGATATAATAGGACCTATGATCAAACGGATTTAGTTAATTGACATATATAACTTTACTAATTAAATGAAGCAGTTAATGGAACTATTATGAAGTAAATTAATATACGCTTAAACGTTATAGGAATAGTATATAAATAAAGGATAAGCTCCTATATGGGACTTTAAGGAAGCTAATATGGCCTACCTAAATATATGAAACCTAAAGACTTAACGGCCCTTAAAGAAACTTAATTGGAAGTTTATAGGCCCATACTAAATTAAGAAGAAACCAAGCCCGTACGCCTATAAGCTTAAACTGCTAACTAAGATAAAAATATACCTAATGTTTTATATAAGCTTATTATAACCTTTAAAAGATAATCCTATAATTTATAAAGTACTGCCGTCATCTTCTATAATTGTTAACAATAGTAACGGTTCTTACTTTATTAACTTAATTAATAATATATAATGGAAACCATAATCTAAACAATTTGAATTTCTTGTTAAGTGGGAAGAATATAAAATATAAACTTAGGAAACCTATAACCAGATTAAGGCTGATGTGCCTACCTTAGGAAAAGAGTTTTATAAGGACTATCCTTTATAGCCTATTCTGGCTAAATGGATATAATATAAAGGCAAACAACTGCCACCTAATATAAAGACATAAAACATAATAGTAGGAAACTTAAAATTAAAAAGAACTTAAAATATGTCACAACGCTTATAACGTAATAAGTTATAAATTCTTAACTAAATTAAATTGTTTTAGACCTTTAGCCAAAAAGGGGGGGTACTATAATGGGACTAGCCTAGTTATAGTAGGAATGTCTTAGTGAAACACTTAACAGATAACTATATAAAACTGTTTATAAACTGTTTATAATTGTTTACAACTATCTACAACTGTCTATAATTGTTTGCTGTAATCCACCATTTTCCACCAAGTTTTGCTAACTTAATTAAATTTTACTAAATTCCACTAACGTAATGGAATTTAGTTAAAACTTATTAAAATCCGTGTGGGCTTGTGCCTATGTGTCTGCTGCTAAGACCCTAAATATTTAGTTACAAGTTTCCTATATTCCTTTCTCTTCTTCACGCAACGTCTTATTCTCTTCAAGAGCTATATACCCTTAGATTTAGATAGAATTTACATTATTCCTTCAAATCTTCCCTAAAGCCTCTTCGCGCCCTTACAGTTAGCTATAGAATGTCTTATTTAAGTAAGGACGCTGTATATACTATAGATCTATTCTTCTATAATAGCACCTTTATTAATTTTAAAATCTTTATCTCTCTACTAGAATAAATATATAATGACACTAATCGCAAATATATAGCTGTTACTAAACTTAAGAACCTATAATAACGGAACTAAGACTTCACCAGCTTCTTTTTGGAATTTTTAGGCCTTATTAGTAAACTAGATTAGAATAAAGCCACTAGAGTTGCTGCCCTTTAACAAGCTATCTTAGATAAAATTAAAGCCTAGTTAGTAGGTAGGGAACTGCTAAAAAACCTATCCAAATTTGCTATAATATGCCAATGAATTAATAAGGATCTTTAATATAACAAATAAACTTATTCCCTAAAGTTAACTATACCTCGCGTTTAAAACACCCTAAAATATAATCCGTCTCTAAAACCTAAAAGCCCTATATATAACCCTATGGACCTTAATGCTACTTAATCCTATATACCCTTAGGAACTAATAAATAAAGAACTTAAGCCATAAATGGAGAATGCTTTAGATGCGGTAAAAAAGGATATATATAATGGAACCTTGTAGTAGGAACTACGGTAGGTCCTGTTATTAGGCTAGGTATGTAGGTAAGAACAGTTTAACAACATACTAACAACTAGTGGAGTGGTTGCCTAATAGATTAACTCCAATTGTATTCTAATATTTACTATAAAGAGAGAACTACCTGGGTAGGGACTATGGTCCTTTAAATACACACCATACGCCTAAGAAATCCCTTCGCTCCGTAAGGTACGTGTGCTCTGTCTACTCTGTTATAGATTATATAGATTATATAGATTATATAGATTATGTTATGTAACCTCGACTACTATTTCTCGTTATATGGTTCTACCAGATCTATTTTAGACTGTGCCTGTATTAACTAACTAGCTTCCTCCAATTCTTCTCTAAGTAGTTATAATATCGTACTTAAGCTATCTGTAATACCATCTCCCTCCTCTTTATCTTTGTCCTTAAAGATTCCTAACATCTCTAAATTATCTACTAGAGGTGTAATGTCCGTTTAATTATTCTGGTTAATATCCTTACTTATTATGCCTAAAGCATCTTCTTCTTCTTCTACAGCTTGCTGGTCTTACATTGTTGCTACAATCTTGTCTCTAGGTGAGATAATGCCGTCTCCGTGCTCTTGCTGTGTAAAAGAGGGGTTAGTCTATATTGTGTTAGTAAGCCCTTCGTCTTAATAACCGTTTTTTTATTTAGAGTGTACTAAAGCAAACGTTTAATTGTCTTACGATATTCGCTCTATCTCTAACGCTAAGTATACGCGTTCTATGACTCTTAATAGTCTTTGGGTTCCCTAAGTAACTTATTATAGGGTCTTGTGTTTAATCTACTACTAAGAAACTTAATAGTAAACTGGCCTTTATGCTGCTTAAGGTTTAACGTGTCTCTAAAGAGTCTGCACGTGTCCTTAAAGCTTAACGTCTGGCTTATGCTTATCTTTAACGCCTTAAATATGTATATAAGAAGGTCCGTTCTAAGGAGTAGAAACTAGTTTAATAGGGTCTGTCTAAGCTAGGTAATAAAAGGACTGGCTCTCCTCCTATAAGGGAAACAACTTTAAGTAGCTCGGTAATTACTCCTCTTAGGTCCCCCTTAGGCAACTTATTTTTTTATAATTTTTTTTGTTAATGCTACCTAACCTACTTTCTTCTAATACTTCTATACCTTTCCTATAGCGTTCTCTAGGTTGCTTAGTAGTTTCTAGGTAGTCTTACTATAGCCTATTTACTTTACTTTATACTACGTTTTGTTATCTACGTCCTTATAACTAATAATCTTTGAAACTTGCCATTTATCTTCTTTTTGCCCTCTATATATATCTGCCTTATAGACTGGTGGCTTAATATCTTTGTATACTGGTTCTAGCATTGTAATATGTTATATAGGGTAGATCTTTATTTTGGCTAGTAAGTTTAACTTATATATAACTAATAAAATTCTTTACTTAACTTTAAAAGGTCCTAGTCTAATATAGTCCAACTTCTTACTTAGTTGTCAACTCTTAAAATTTTTGTGTAGTAGCCATACTTTATCTCCCTCCTTTAGATCTGGTCCCTTAGATCTTTTAGCATTATAGTACTTTTTTATCCTTTACTATACTACCTTGGCTGTTTCCGTAAGGTTTGTATAAAGGTCCATTAACGTCTCCATTCTTTACTTAGCTGTGCTACTTGTTTTCTTTGCTTAATGTGGCGACAATGACGTTCTTAGCTTATACCTGTAATTTGCCTTAAATGGTAATATCCCTATTTCTTCTTATGGTGTTGCATTGTATGCAAACTGTATAACTGGTAATAATAATACCTAATTGTTCTATGCGTAATTAATATAATGCCTTAGATACTGTTCTAGTATCTAGTTTAGTCTTTCCATTTATCCGTCCGTCTGCGGATAATACGCTATAGAGGTTGCTGCGTAAACCCCCTATTCTGTTAAAAATACTTTCTAAAATGCTACCATAAACCTTGGATCTCTATCTGATATAACTTTGTTTGGTGCTCTATGTCTTATAAATACTTTCTTTATATAGATTCTAGCAATGTCTTCTACTAATATCTCTTTAGTGCATGCTATAAAGTATCCCTACTTTGTTAGCTTATCCACTATTACTAAGATTGCGTTATAATCTTACCCTATAATAGGATCTTTTAACTTTGGTAACTTAATAATAAAGTCTTATAATATAACCTCCTACGGTCTTCCTAGTGTCTTAATAGGTTGTAGCCCTCTATACGGCTTATACCTTATTGGTTTGTTTCTTTAGTAATTTAAATATTTTTTTATAACTTATCTTGCTAATCCCCAGATTCCTTAAATAATATACTTCTTCTAAAGTTTTAACACTAGTTCTATAGACCTATTATATCCTTATATTATTCCCTTATGGAATTCCTTAATAAATTCTTCTATAATAGACTTAGGTATATACGTTGCTTCTCTGTTCTTATATTACTCTAAGTCTGGATTCTCTACCTATGCTTTTTAGATCTTCTATATCTAATCACTTTCTAGTAATTTATAGATCTAACTTTCTTTAGTTGCTATAATCTTTGGATAATTATACCTAATTAATCCGTCTTAATTCTTTTGCAATAAAGCTCCTAACGGCTTTTTATTACTTTGCAGTTTAGCCTTTTTACTTAAAGCGTCTGCTCATATATTATCTATACCCTTAGTGTGCTAAATTTTAAAATGGTATTCTATAAGCATTTCCGCCCATCTAACCTGTCTCTGGTTAAGTTCCTTCGTTATTAGGAATCCAGTAAGGTTCTTATAATCCATTTTAACCACAAATAGTTTCTCTATGCCTTATAAGAACGCTCTCTATTTCTTAAGTGCTGTAACTATACCTAATAACTCCTTGTTGTAGATATCGTAGTTTAACTCTAGTGGTGTTATTTTCCAACTATAGTATACTACTGGATGCTATACGTCCTGGTGCTTCTGTAGTAAGTATACTCCTAGTACAAAGTCTGACGCGTTTATCTCAATAACCGTTTCTAACTTTGGTTAATAGATCTTAAGGATTAGCTTTTAGGTAAACAACTCTTTAAATTCTTAGAACAGCTTCTTTTACTTACTACCCCAAACCTATGGTTCCTCCTTCTTTGTTAACCTTATAAATAGCTTAATACTTTTTAACTATTGTGCTATGAACCTCCTGTAGTAGTTATAAAACCCTAGAAATAACCTTAACTGCGTAATATTCTCCGGTTCTTGCTAACTTACTATAGCTTTAACTTTCCTTAGGTCCATACTAATTTTCCCTAGTTTAATAATAAATCCTACAAAATTAGTTTTCTTTGTAAAGAACTCGCATTTCTTAATTGCTACTAGCATCTTTTCTTCTTATAGTCTCCTTAATACCTACTTAATGTGTTCTTTATGTTCTTTCTTACTTTCTAAGTAGATAATAATGTTGTTAAGATATACTATAATAAACTCGTCTAGGTGTTCTCCTAATACGCTATTAATTTACTTCTAGAATGTTACTAGTACATTTATAAGCCCAAATTGCATAACTAATAGCTTATATAGTCCTTCCTTTGACCTAAAGGCTGCCTTCTATTTATCGCCTTCCTTAATCCTAATCTAATGGTACGCCCACCTTAAATCTACCTTTATAAAGATTTTTGCATTGCCTATCCTATCTTAGATTTCGCTAATTAAGGGTAAAGGATACCTATTCTTTTTGGTAATACTGTTTAACTATCTATAATCTATATATATCCTAAGTTTTCCGTTTTTCTTTGGGATAAACAATACTGGATATCCTGCTAATAACTACAATGGTCTAATATATCCCTTTTATAAGTTTTCCTGGACAAACTCTTTAAGTGCTACTAACTCGGTTTTAGTAAGCTTATAGATTAAAAAGAACTTTAGACTTATTCCCCCTTCTAATTCTATCTTATAGTCCTATACTGTATATTCTAACAGCTATTCGCTTTCTAGTGACCATAGCTTTTTACTATACTTGTAGTATCTTTTTGGTATATAACTTAAGCCCCACTTAGTCTCTTTGTACATTGCTCTAACCTAGTACTATACTAACTTAGTTTGCTGTTGTATTTTATGTTGTTAAGTATTCCTAATATTAACCTAACCTGTAACCTAATTAATCTTTAGATTGTACTCCTGTAACTAAGGTATTCCTAATATCGCCTTGTCCTGTCCTAATAGTAGGATATTAAAAGACATTCTAACTGGTCTCCCTTTAATAGTTAACTAAATAGGTCCTATTTTAAGATTAATAACGCCTCCTCTATAGGCTATCTAATCTCCTAAAATTATTATAAGTGGATATAGGTGTTTCTTCTATCTATATAGTAACCCTATCCTTTTTACTGCTTTTGGTGATATATGGTTTTTTATTACTCCACTATCTACCAATGCTTTAAACTGCTAATCTTGCTACTTAACTTATAAGTTTAGGTATTGTTCTTATATTCCTTTAAGGGTTTAAGGCTTTAATACTAGTTCCCTCTAGTCCTATACGCCTCCCCTTTTCCTAACTGTTGGCTGTTAAATCTTACTTGTACTTAGTCCAACCTTAGCTAATACTTAGTTTATTTCTTTTTCTCTATATACTATAAATAAGTATTCTCTGGGCACTTCTACTACTATTATCTGTCTAGGCATTCTTCTATAAGGAATCTTCCTAGTTAAAGTATTAAGTTCCCTTAACTTTATACTTCTACTAGGTGCTATCTATGTATATACTTAATATCCCTAAACCGCTTCTCTTCTGGTGCCTAATATATCCTTACTAGGTACTTCTGGTTCTTATCTTTTAGTGCTCTATATATATTGCAGGTATTATCTATACAAGCTATCTATAATAGTGTATAATACGCTAAGTGACTTAGGTCTACTCTTAGCTTGTCTTTACTCTTAAGTTTAAACCTCTGTCTAGCTGATCTAACTATTGGTCTTTCTTCTATGGGTACTAAGATTTATTACTCGCTTCTTTAGTCCCTAGATCCTTCTTCTAGGTTCCTTAACATTATAACTAACGCTCCTTTGATGTGGTTTATGCGTTTTTCCGTAATAGGTTAGTCTTAGACTACTTTTTTGTTTAGCCATATATAGAAATCTGCCTATTTGTTATTGCTTTGTTATCTATACCACTTTCCATATAACTGGTTTAGTGTGTATAGTTTGTCTATAAGAAAGTACCTTATTATTGCTGTATTATAATATCCTTTGGTATATCTTTCTTTGAACCTAGTTGGAATCCCTAGATCCTCTTCCTGTTCCAGTTTATTTAACCACTTTACCCTAGGTGTCCCTGCACTTGGCCTATTAGTAATTCTTTATACAGGTGCTCTGTCCCTTATTATAACCTAGCATAGCTAACCTTTTGTCTAGCTTTTGCTCTTGCTATGCGATAATTCTTATTTTGAATTTATCTATAGTTTCTTGCTTTCTGCATCTTGTAGCTAGATCCTTAAAGTCACCTTGCTTCTTAATTATAGTATTGACCTTTTAATCTTTAGGCTGAACACTACTTTTACCTAAAACTGCTGTGGCCCTTATTTGTTTCTCGAAATCTTAGTTACCTAATGACGTTTTTACTCGTTCCCTAAACTCTAGGTTCTTAAACTTGCGTCCTATACTTATTTATTTGTTACTAAACTAAGTTGCTACTCTTTCCCACCAATTTTTGTCCGCTATGGGCTCTTAAGCTATCCTTGTCGCACCTAGCGAGTCTAGAGCCTTTTTTATCTCTTCATAAGAATCTTGGACCTATGGCCTTTTACCTTTATTAAGTAATAAGCTAGCACTAGCAGTCGTCTGCTTACTTAGTTTCTTTTAAACGTTACTCCTTTTGTCTTATAAAGCAATAAAAATTGTATCTAATGGTATTATAATACCCATTACTAAACCCTGTCCTATAATAGTCTTAATTTCTGCTTCTGTTTTAACTTCTCTAAGGTTTATATGCTTTTAGTAAGCTGCCTTTATTACCTTATTATTAGTAAATGCTTTGCCTATATTAAACCTATTATCTTTAATGTCTAATCTATAAGCTGGTTTATTGGTTCCTCTAAACTTAAATAATAATAGCTCCTATAGCTAATAGCTTGCGCCATACTTAGCGCCTTTATAAATTTGGCACGCGTTATTGTAATAATACGCAAAACTGTTAATTAAACACTCCTTTATTCCTTATAGTGCACTGTTGTCCCTCTATACGTACGTGTCTCCTATTAGTCGGGTTCCCTTTACTATATAGTTACTTTAACTACCTCTATAGTCTCTGGCGAAATAACCTTGTTTTCTGCAATTTATATAAGCCCTATCTTTAAACCATTTTTCTTGTTATAGAGTCTGCCTAAACGTCTTCTACTGCTAAGATCCTTAGTTTAGCCTCTACTTTTAGGTTCTTTAATTACTAGATTCTTAACCCCTAAGTTTCTATAGTTTCTTTTCCTACTTCTAGGTTTCTTTAGTACCGCTTAGGTCTATTAGCTCCGCGCCATTTTATAGTTTTTAACTCTATGTCTGTTGTTGCGTATTCTGCACCTTATATAACTGTGGAACTCTGTCCTAACCCTTCTTAGCCTATTCCCTTTAATAGATCCTGTTATTGATCTTTATTAACTGGTTTATTAACTCCCTTAGAGTATCCGTATCCTCTATTAGGATAATTACGTCCTAGACTTTAGCCTTAAGTCCCTATTTATACTGTGCTATAAGCGCCCTATTATTCCACTTAACCTATATAGCTAGTGTTTGAAACTGCGTTATATACTTAATTACTAAAGTGCGTTATACTAAGTTCTGAAGTTTCTGTTCCGCTATTATAGTTGCTTTAGGGTCTCTAAATATTTGCGTTAACTATTCTGCGAATTTATTCCAACTTGCAAATACATACCGTACGTCTGGGTTAGTAGTCGTCACCCCGTTTGCTTCTATCTCTGTAAGGTAAGACTTAAACCACTCTAGAGCTCTTCCTAATAAAAATAGTCCTGCATACGCTACCTAGTCCGTAGGTATTGCTAACTTCGCTCCTTCCTGTATAACCTTAAAATACATCTGCGTAAGAAACCCTTTGAGCTTTAACTTCTCCCCTAAGAACTATTTGATTAAAGGTAACTTAACCTTTACTACTCCAATTCCATTAATGCGTTCTTTAAGTAGCCTACTATTATCCTATAAGCGATTAACCATTTCCTATAACTAACCTTACATAACTACTTAAGAATCCGTATCTGCTATACTAGTATCTCCTGACCCTAAGGTCATAGCTGCCGTCGACGTTGTTATAACTAGTGCTTTGGGTGGTATGTTATTCGGCCTTATTTAATACCATAACCTTAGTAGTAAATATATAATGGAACCTTATAGCAGGAACTACAGTAGGTCCTATTATTAGGCTAGGTATATAGGTAAGAATAGTTTAACAACATACTAATAATTGGTGGAGTGGTTACCCAACAGATTAACTCTAATTGTATTCTAATATTTACTATAAAGAGAGAACTACCTGGGTAGGGACTGTAGTCCTTTAAATATACACTATGCGCCTAAGAAATCCCTTCGCTCCGTGAGGTACGTATGCTCTGTCTGCTCTATTATAGATTATATAGATTATATAGATTATATAGATTACGTTACGTAACCTCGGCTACCATTCCTTGTTATATAGTTCCACCAGATCTATCCTGGACCGTGCCTGTATTAACTAACTAGCTTCCTTCGACTCTTCTCCAAGTAGTTGTAATATTGTACTTAAGCTGTCCGTAACAATATATTTAAAAGCATTGCCGAACTCACCCCTTTAAAAAGGTCTGCCATAGCTCCTCCTATTTCTTAAATTATACCTATTCCTTAAGCCGTACTTATTCCTTAAATTATACCCGCTCTATAAATTATACTTAAACGCTATAAAGCATCTCGCCCTTAGTTAATTTAGAAAACAAATTATCCTAAGGCTAAGTTACACCTTAGGATAAAAGGTAAAAGAGTATAAGTATTTAGGCTCTTTTAGTGCTAATATACAACATAACTCCCTTAATATATTTAGCGAAATTTAAATACTTAGAAAATAGAAGGAAGTATAAATCCTTATAGATAGCGGAGCTACTAGCATAGGCTTTATTAACACAAACTATATAAAAACTTAATGCCTAAATTTAAAGAAATTTAACAAGCCCTAAGGCCTATAAGGCTTTAATGGCAAACCCTTAATATATAGTGAAATAACACACTACACCCTAGTAAAAATGCGGATAGGTAAATACCTTAAATATATCTCCCTGTTTATAATACCCTTAAAGTAATATAAAGTTATACTTAGATATAGATGGCTAAAACAATATAACCCTTTAATTAGCTGGGTTAAAGAAATACTAAAGTTCTATATAACTTACTGCTAAAGTTATTACTTAAAAAACCATTTGCCCTATAAACATGTACACAACTATTTAAATTTAATATAATATAAATTACTCTTGCTGTAAACCTTAAGCCAATATAATAAATTTATAACTATTAATTGTGATAAAGAATGTAAAGATGTTTTGTTAAAACCTTTTAAAATTTAGATAATACAAGCCACACCCTTTATTTTATTAGCAAAAAGATAAGATTATAAAATCTTTGCTATAACTATAGAAGATATTAAAAAAGTACTAAAACTAAAATAGTATATTAATCCTTAACCTCTTATACCTAAAGAGTACTATAACCTAATTAATAAGTTTAAAAGACAATTTATAGACCAACTAGCTCTATACTAAGATAAGCATAATTTTAAGATAGAACTTAAGCTAGGTATAATACTAAAGTTTAGTCCGCTATATAGTATATTATAGGAAGAATTGCTTATAATGTAATAATACCTTAATAAGTGTTGGGAATACAGGCAAGTTGCCGTCACGTGAGGCAAGTTGCCGTTACGTGTCGCCGCGGCACTAGCGTGGCGAGGAGCTGTCACGAAGTTCGTGTAGAGCAGTTCATTGATTAAATGGGTTGATTGATTGATGATCTTGACTTAATCGTTGATTGATGTCGATAATGTTGACCTAGGGCCCCTAGGGCTCTGAAGAGATTTACAATGCACGTGCCCCATACACGTGACTCGTGCACGTGTCCCACGCCTTAGAGAATATAGATTATCTAACACACCCCCTTAGCTTTGAGCTTTTTGAGGTTAAAGCTAACCACCTTCTTGTGCCCGTTAATGCGTCAATTAAACCATAATCTCATCTAAATCCTTCCTTCTCGCCCTAACCTTCTCCCTTAGGTCCTCCAGTTACTTCTCCTCATCCAGCCGCTCCTTAATACCCACCATTTTAATCATATTAACGAAGCTTTAAAACCTCTACTTGGGCAGGGCCTTTGTAAGTCCATCGGCGATCATCTCCTTCGTCGCTGTCCATCAAAATCGTACTCGTCTCTTTGCGTATTCCTGACGTAGCCAGTGTTGATGGATGTCAACGTGTCAGAGCTTCGTGATTAGCTTTGCCGTGTCTTCCATAATCAGTTGGAGCGTCTGCGTGTTGTCGCATTTGATAATCAAGGGCTCGTTCAGTTGCTTTAAACATACTACTAGTAAAGATAGCTTCTTTCGCTGTCTGAGATAGGGCTAACAACTTAGCTTCTATGCTTGACGTAGTCACCATATCCTGCTTATTTGCTCTCTATGCGATTAGTCCTCTACCGTCTCTTCCGTCGTCTCGACCTTTATTGCGTATTCCTTTGTCTCTCCCTCTACTATTCGTTCCTTCCTTATCTCCTCTATAGTAGATTGCTCTGCTCCTCGTGCTATATAGGTACTGGAATACTCTGATATAGCATTATAGAAGCTGCTTCTCTTAGTAGGGATATAGGACGGACTAGTAGGTCTGTATTAGGGGACGGACGCGTTAGATGGATCAATTAGTAATTAGTAGGGAGGAGTTCAGATTCTGCTATGGGAGTGTCCAGATAATGCCCTATAAGATCTGTCTTATACTTGTTAGCTATCTTCTTAATATAGGCTTCCTAGGATAGCTATAGGAGCCTCTGGCTACAATTGCGTAGTATATGGATTTCTAGGAGCTATTTTGGCTCGCCAAGGGTACTTATCTAGTATTCCTTGCTTAGCTCCTTAATTGCTTCTTAAGCTTTTTTTTTATTTATCTTTTGGTAGCAGAAGACAATATTGTTAATATAGAAGAAGACAACTATTTTATCTTTTAGCATAACACACAGCTCCTAAGGTACCTCTTTAAAACCCAATTCATTTAACAAGCTTATGAGATTCTTCTGCTATAATAGTGGTGATTGTTATAGTCTGTATAGGGCTTTTCTTAAGCGCAGTACTTTATCTGTCTTTTCTTTATTGAACCCTAGCAGTAGCTTTATATAGACGACCTCGTTAAGATCGCAATAGATAAACGCATTAACTGCATCTATCTATATTGTCTCTAGGTTAAATTTTACGGTAATCGCTATAAGGGTTTAGAAGGTCGTATTAGCTAATATAGTAGCTCTTATAGGTAGGTCTCTTAGGGCCTATTAATTTCCGTATACTACTAAGCGTGCCTTGCATTTCTAGAGAAATCCGTGCTTATCCGTCTTGTAGATGAACACCTACATTAAGCTAAGGACCTGCTGTCCCTTTATATACTTCTTATCTGTTTCTTAAAATAACCTCATTTAATAATAGGATTAGAAGTAAGCTTGTTAAGCCTCTTAGAACTAATCTTAAAGAGGGTGTGTATTAAGGTCCTTAATTAACTAAGGTAGCGGAGGTAAGTTCTTCCTGTGTAATCTAACATTACGTATTCTGCCTGATTTCAGCTTACTATTATTAAGTTGACTATTAAGGTTAAACTTCCTTCCTGCTATAAAGGCGCCTTAATAGGCTAAGGTAATCCTTTTAGTAACAAAGTCTTTAAACCTATTATCGCCGGCTTCCTTAAACAAGTCTTTAACCAAGTCATTAAACACCCCCTAAGTGTAAAACCTATCTCCTACTTAGTTAACAGTGTCCTAATCAGTATCTAACTTCGTAGGATACTTAACATAAAAGGCACATAGAGATTCTTCGTCTTCTTTTATTAGAGGTAGCGTATAATACGCGTCTTTAAGAGCTCTTGCAAGCTTAAGATCTGCTAACTCATTAAAGGTTTAAACTGGCTTATCAATGTCATTATCTTCCTCTTAAATTGACGGTTTAAATACTTTATTATTATCTTCCAGAAGAACCTCGTTCTTAGTTAAGGTCTTAGGGAGTTAAATCTTCTTAATCAGCGTATCTAATTTAGCGTATAGATCCTTTAAGATGTCTATTTACTTGCCATCAAAGAATGTCTTTTTATTAAAGATGACATCCCTAGTAGAGATAATAATACCTTTATATAGGATCTAGATCCTATAGATATTAATAGAGTTATAGCCAACAAGGTAGCTAATATGGGCTTGCGGATCTAGCTTGCTTAGTCTTTTCTTCTTTAGCTAGGCATCTAACGTCATTGCGTACGCCCTATAGCTATAGGCTTTTAGGTGCGCCAATTATGGTTTTCTTAATCTCCTATTTACTAGGTAGGTATAGAACCTTTTATATAGCAATTTCCATCCATTGCTTTCTCATGGCGTTTAATCTTGAAGGTAGACTATATAGTTAACAATCTCATTCCATAGATTATGCGGTAGCTTGGCAGCAATTCTTATTACTTATGTTCTCTCAATAATTACACCCCCTAAGCGTTTGGCGGTACTATTTTAAGCTTGGGTATATGGCACTAAAGGCTTAAATATAATCCCTTAAGTCTGTAGCTATTTAAGAGTTCTCTTTCTCCCTAGCTTATTGTCTGATCTAATAGTGTTAACTTTAAGGTTATACCTTAGACGAATCCATTAGATAAAATCTTTAAGCACTTATAGTGTCTCTTTTTCCTTGCCATGCGTTATTATAAAATATAGGAAGGTTTTTCCTAAGAAGGTGTTGTGGATAAATATAACTTATATAAATCCAGTATATACTTCCTTAAGGTTAGTCTAGTTAATATGGAGGTTAAGATAAGGTTTATTAATATTCTATTTTAAGAACCTTCTTAAAACCTAATGCTTGATTTTGGCAAGACTGCAATATTAATATTCCATTATCTTTGGGCCTTAAAGCTTAACTCCTAAGGCGTTAAGACCTAGATAGTAAAGGCTTATAGGTTCTAGATAACCTAGACGCAGATGCTATAGATATATATTACCTTTTAAATCTGGATAAGCGTCTCTTAATAATGCTCTGCGCTTCTATTGGCAGCATAGTAGTTGGCTTATATTAAACGCTAATAGACTTCCTGGTTGGATATATTTAATAGTCTATTATCTATAATGTTCTTCCATTTAATATAGGATTGTATTATCCTTCTAAACTAGCAGATTATTATCTTCTTTATTATTCTAGTAGAACCCTTATTTTTAAAGTAAACAGAATAATACTAGATTTGTATTAAAGTCTATATAAAAGGCAACGTCCTTAAGATGTAGGATTCCCTTGCTCTTGTCTAGTTTTGTGACCTAGATAGTAATATTACTATAACCTAGTATAGGCACTTCTGAGCTGCTGGCAATAATATATTTATATCTTAGAGCTTTCCTAAAATTGTAAAAATAAGAGAGGTTATTAAAGATATAGAGAGTGGTTCCTAAGTTAAGAATGGTTAATAGCTTTAATAGATGGAGTTAACTGGTGTAATACAATTCTAGGAATATTGCATTAGCTTCTCCCTTAATCTTAACTATCTCCTATTATTATTAAGCTTTATTAACCTTTAATTCCTTAAGCTTAAGTTATTCCACTTGGGTAGCTAGATCCTTATCTTGCTCTACCTTTATAAGCACCCTTTTTATATATATACCTACGGCTTTAAATCCCTTAGGCCTTTTGCTCTTAAATAGATACCAATAGTTAGGAAGGGTATGTCCCCTTATATTATATACTAGGCATTTGAGGTTCTTTAACCTTTTAGAAGACGTCTCTTTAGTTAAATTTGTACCTACCCTTTTTTAGCTACAAGATAAGCTGTTCCCTTTTTCTTTTTAAACTTTAGTAGTAATAGAGATACCCTCTTTAGGCTCTCCTGCGAAGTCTATGTTAAATGCACTCCCTCTTGCCGTTATAGGTACGGCTTTGGAAAGGTTTTGGAATACTTCTTATAGCTCCATTATTACTTTATGGTATTCTAATAAGAGAGCCTTTTTGGTATTATTTGCCTACTTTATATATAGAACAAAATAGGTTTCGTTTATAGGTTATATTGCATTTACAAGGTCTATTAGCCAGATCCTATTAGTTATCTATAGAAGATCGTGCTTCTCTGCCATCTTTATCACATACTCCTATTAGTTAAGCCACTAGGTAACCTTTGTCTACTTAAGCCCTTTAAGTGACTCTGTATACTGTAGTTGTACCTTCCTTATTATAAAGTTCTTTAAAGGCTTAGTGTCTTCTTTTAACTAAATTAGCCATTCCTTGACTGTAAGGGAAGGGTTAAGCAGTAGCTTCTTCTAAATTAATACTGTGGACATGATCTAGGTGCGTATCTATTATAGATGCTCTTCCTATTTTAGGAAGTACTTTATATCCTAGTTATAGTATTGTTTGCTGTTCTTATATGCTTTCTATTAATTTATTAAGAGCTGTGCATATAAGGTTGCATTCTTATTGAAATTAGTGACTTCTAAATAGGCTGGTTCTTGTAGTAGAGCTTATTAAGGTGCTGCATTGTCTGGGTCAACGTGGGCCTAAATTTGTTTATCCACTAGGGCTTGTAGTTGCTAGATCTATTGCTCCCAGTCTTCTGGTTTATTGAGGATGATTGTGGTTAACGAACTCGACGTTGGTGGAGTCATTTTGACTGATAGGCAGGTGGGGAATTGAGATGGTATTTTGTCGTTAGGATCGTCCTTGTCGTCAGGATCGTCCTTTGACGATTGAGGTAGGATTTCTTGTGGAATCTCGTGGAATCTCGTGGAATCTTGTGGAAGAATCGTCCTGTGACGATTGAGGTAGGATTTCTGTCAGAGTCTGTGTCTTGACGATGAGGTGTCAGAGTCTGACGATGAGGTAGAATTTCTTTAAATAATTGAGAAATAGCTGAATAGCTTCTTGAGTCGGCGGACCGGGCTCATAACTGTCACGAAGTTCGTGTAGAGCAGTTCATTGATTAAATGGGTTGATTGATTGATGATCTTGACTTGATTGTTGATTGATGTCGATGATGTTGACCTAGGGCCCCTAGAGCTCTGAAGAGATTTACAATGCACGTGCCCCATGCACGTGACTCGTGCACGTGTCCCACGCCTTAGAGAATACAGATTATCTGACAGGAGCCTTAAGCTCCTCACCCTTCCTCAAGCAGGAGAAAGAATAGAATAACAATTATTATACTATCTACGAACCGTAGCTACGTGATATCACCTTGTGTTACCAACACTGATCAGTGGTTAACTTCACTGTTATACTATAGAATAGCTATGTATTCCACCAAGAAGAGACGAGCCACTATACCAGTGCTACTCGTGCTAGAGGAAGCTGTCTTTTAAGGTCAGAACTGGTCCTAAACCTTAAATAGAACTCTTCTACGAATCTAAGGATCTAAAGGCCAGAACTGGTCCTAAGCCCTATAATTGCAAATATATGTTATGAACGCGTACTAAACAACAAACGCGTACTAAACGACAATCCCTATACTAATAATACTTCCCTCCCTCCGAAAACATGGCTACGCCTACCTTAAACGACTGGGAAGACTCCTTACTACTAGGGGTAGCTTTGTACGCGAAACTTATTAATGAAAATTAGGACGAATTTACCTTTAATATAATAACTTGTACCATAAAACAAGTTAATAGCTTTCTCCTACACCATATTATATTCTACTAAAGTAGACACTACGCTAATCTACAGCTATGGGAATATTTTAGGGAGGATTTTATAGGATGGACCGCTAACACCTAGGCACTTGGCAATGTTGATATTGTTTGGGATTTTTAAGACTTCCTCTATAGGAATGGGGTATACGTTGCTAAAAACAGTAACCTAATTACTAGTAATATCTAGGCCGTTATTATTAATACAGAGGAACCTATATAGATAGAAGCTAAGATTATACGTTAACTACGGAAACCTAGAACCAACCCGTATTCTTTAAAAGGCAACTTTAATTTGGAACAAAACCCCCAGAACGCTACTATCCCACCTAAAGGTGCTCTCCTACCTAGAGGTGCTTTCCCACCTAGAGGTACTCTTCCTCCACCTCTACCGCCTCTAGCTCCTCTACCCTAGCCAACTGGTAAGCCTTTACTATAAGAAGTCACGAACCTAATAAAGGTATATTTAGACGAGGAGAAGAAGTTTGGAGGAGAATTGTATAATATACTTAGAACAAAACTATAGGTCTTTTATAACTGCTGCAGTAAGGTCGGAATCTAATGCTATTAGTTTTATTATGCTTTCTTAGTTATATTAAAGGGACAGGCAGTAACATTTTATTATAACCATATTATGGGTAGAAACTATAGCTTTAATATAATGCTTTAGCTTACTAGAGCCCACTTTAAGACTAATAAGAATTACTAGCTTTATATGTCCAAATAGCAGAAGACTATATTCTAAAGAGTTATTGCTTCTAACTTGATAAAGACTTATTTAGAGTGCCTTTAACTACTCTTTAATAAACTCTAGAAAATCTAACGTGGTCTTACTAAAACTTACCAAAATAAGAACAGCCTAAGGGACTAGGTTATTTTAGCATGCCATAGCGTTCCTAAGTGTAACTTGGCGCTATATAAACCTACAGATACGTTTAAAGGAGTATATACTGAGCTACGCTCCGCTATAGGTACTGTAATGCGAATATAAGAATCTTAATAGTTCTATACTAAAAACCCTACGCAACTAAGTATTTCTGACCAATATAATTACAACTGGACTGACCATATATATAGTGGCCGTAGTAGGGAATACAGCAAAGGGTACAATTAATGTTAACTATAAGGCAATTATAGAGGTCCTTATAGAGGTTTATTTTAAAGTAATCGCTAGAAGAAGTGCTATATTTATAAGAAGCTAAATTGCTAGTTAACTAGACACTCCCTTAATAAGCAAAAGAAGGTATATAATAAGTTCCGTTAGAGTGCAAGAAACGTTAGAAATTATAAGGTCACTGCAGCCTACTTCTAAAGCTTCCTGGTTTAATATAAAGGTGTAGAAGACCTTAAGGGTAAGGTTAATAAGACCAAACAGCTCCTTATAGATATGGAAATTAAGGACTACTCTCCTAACCAATACTTTACTGAGTATAGTGAGGTAGATAGTATATAAACCGTTACTGTTCTTAATAACCAATCTACACTCTATTCTATTACGAAGTTAGATATCTTTAATAAGCTAAAGGAGAGCTCTGCGTTCTCCTTTAATAACAGATACTTAGCAAACGCCTTCTATGGTATTATGCCAGATACTAGAGCCGCAGAAGTATCTACAGTAGGAGAACCTTAAGTTTAAGCCCTTTAATAGCTTAATAGCTCTGTTTAGATTAACTATTTAACGGTAGGCCAACATACAATTTATTTTAGTAAGGGTACTATAACCTCTCTTAGCATAATTAGGGTCCAAACCCCCTTAGGGTATATTACCTTCTATATTATTCCTACGAACACTCCGTTTCTATTTTACATTAAAGATATGGATAAATTAGGCGTTAGGCTTAATAACCTTAAGAATATACTTATTTAGGGAGATAATTAGGTGCCTATTGTACGCAAGTAGGGTTACCCCTAGTTGCTCCTTTATTAACTAGAAAAGAGTGTTGCTTAGAGCCACTTAACTAAGTTAGAATTACGCCAACTATACTATTGTTTTGGCCACCCATTTGTTTACTAATTACTTAAGGTTCTTCAGCAAGCAGGCCATAAAGTTAAGGTTAAGGCAATTAAGCACCTTATAAAGTACTACTATTACTGCCAAATGAACTAGAAGTCCCCTAGCTGATTTAAGTTCACCCTTAAAGATAACTACAACTTTAACTTCTGTATTATTATTAACGTTATTTATCTTAGCGGCAAGCTAGTACTCTAAGTTATTAACTTCTTAACCTCCTTCTAAGCCGCACGTTTCTTAAAGGATATATTAGCTAGGAACGCATAGGATATCCTTTAATTATACTAGATTAATATCTACCTAGGACCCCCTAATTAAATTGTCTATAATATAGGAAAGAACTTCTTATCTATAGAGTTTTGATAATAGATAAAGGCAATAGTAATTAAGGTTAAGGAAGTCCCTATTAAGGCATATAATAGTGTTGGAAAAGTAGAGCGATATTACACGCTATTATACCGCGTATATAAGATTATCTCTTTAGAACTAGAGGACGCTAATAAAGAACTTACCTTATAAATAGCTGTTAAAGCCGTTAACAATTCCGCTAGCCCGGATAGACTCATACCTATATTACTAGTCTTTGGCGCCTACCCTTAAATAACTAACAATTCTCCACTATTTCCTTCCGTTGTGTAATAAGCTGAGGCTATTCGCAAGGCAACAAAGGAGGTGCGACGTCTCTACGCCATACGCTAGGTCAACAATATACTAGGAATAAGAAATGGCCTAAATACCTTAACTACGCTTAATCTACCACTTTAGTCTAAGGTACGCGTATAGCATAAAAATGGAGGGTGGTTAGGCCCACATTAACTTATTACAATTAATGGTTAAACTTACACTATTTAGATGCCTTATAGACCCACTTAATTCCGATTAACTGTTATTAAGCCTTACTACAAAGATAATAGTTTTAAGCCTTTATAGGATGCCCTAAAGGAGAACCACAATTAACGTGCTCTAGAAGGCGACTACGATTCTAATATAATTATAGTAGAGGTTCTGCAACCATAACGCAGTAGAGGTTGCCTAAAGGGATTATAAAATCACCAATATCTTATTAATTTTAAAGAGCAATTCGTTGCCGCCATTAAGAATGGAGTCAAGTTATTAATGGCCTTTATAACAGCTAAGGAGAAGGCTGACTTTAAGCTCGTAAAATAGCTCTAAAAGGAAGGTTGTATTATAACCGCTAAAGCTCCTTTCTAAGTATCCAATAAGTAGGAGATTGATAGTCTTATTATAAGAGGAGTCTTTAAATTTAAGAAGTATAACCTTACTAAATTTAATAGAGTTCGTATCTTTAAGTTAAGAATAGTTAATAAGATCAAGGGTAAAGCTATTAATGCCCTATTTAAGAAATCAAGGCTTGTTATTTAAGGTTACAACAATAATAGTAAGGAGGTAATTCTTACGCAATCTCCCACAATTTAACAAGCTAGTTAGCGAGTTATTATTACACTAGCTCCCTCCTTTAAAGAATGGAATAGCGGTTTATTTATAAGATATTACTTAGGCCTATATCCAATTAGAGACGCACCTTTAGTGCTTAATATTGGCATACCTTCCAGAGCAAATTCGTTACCAATATCCCAAAGATACAATCATGGTTGTGCTTAAGCCATTATATAGAATTGCAGAGGTAGGAACCCATTAGTGGGCTATCTATAGCAAGCACTATAAAGAGAAGCTTTTAATAACTACTTTTATATTTAACCCATGCTTCCTAATCACAACTATAGGAACTCTATTTGGAATTATCGGCATACAAATTAATAATATAATTATCTTAGGAGACAACTAATTCTTAGCTCTTAAAGAAGATAAGTTAGTAAAGGCAAATCTTATAGCAAAGCTAAAGAAAAAGCTTAATTTAATAACACTATTACTCTTTAATAGATGCACCCTCTCCCTAAACAAGGATTCTATTGCTTTGCGCTAGAAGGGTTAAGGTAAGAAGATTAACGTTATTAACGCTAATTCTCTAAAGTAAGGATACGTAGAGTAACGCGCTTATAGAGCCTATGTTGCTTTTATCTATTAACCCAAGGCTTTCTTTAATCTCTCTATTGCCGCTTAACACTAGGAATTAACTAAAGATAATATTCTTGCCCTAAATAAGCGTCTTTCCTAGCAAATAAACCATCTTAATTAGGGACTACTCTACGTGCCTATTAATCTTCCCACCACTAAGCTCTTTGTATTTGTTAATAGGTTATTTATAAATAATAAAGATTTTAGCTCCTAGCTAGGATATAAAATTATTATTACAAACAAGTCTACTAGAGAAAATGACTTTATAATCTATAGCAATCTTATCTATTGGAGCTTAACTAAGAGTAAGTATATTACTTAAAGCGTTCTAGCGTTAGAGATATATGGAATGGTTAGTAGAGTTAACATAGTAACCACAATTAGAACTACCCTAAAGATAATTATAGATCAACTCAAACTTCCTATTATCCCCATAATTATATATACTGACTTATATTCCCTCTATAAGTGTTTAGTTAAGCTTGGTACCATAAAGGAGAAGCGCCTTATAATCAATATTATAGCACTTCGGCAATCCTACAAATGGTAAGTAAGATTTAATAGATTAACGGTTAAAATAACCTAGTAGACGTAATAATAAAGGTAAACCTAAATAAGGCTCTAGAAACGTTTGTTAATACAAATACTCTACATATATAAGTTAAAGGTTAGGTTAAAAGGGAGTAGGAGTATAATATTCTATAGACCCTAACTTAAACTAGCTAATTAGGATTTTTTATCCCTGGGATAGAAAATTGCTATTGGCTTACTTACTATTAGTGCCTTGGCGGCCCTTCTAATAAAATGTCTACCTATAACTCCTAAGTAAGAAAGCACCACATGCTAAAAGGCAAATTTTGGGACAGCGAGACTTATATTATAATGGCAATAGTAAGTAAGGAGGATTGATATTTGTTACGCTAGTCAAGTGGTATATATATATAGATGGCAACCGCAAAAGAAGAGTTGCCAGTGTTGGGAATATAGGTAAGTTGCCGTTACGCAAGGCAAGTTGCCGTTACGTAAGGCAAGTTGCTGTCACGTGTCGCCGCGGCACTAGCGTGGTAAGGAGCCTTAAGCTCCTTACCCTTCCTTAAGCAGGAGAAAGAATAGAATAATAATTATTATACTATCTACGAACTGTAGCTACGTGATATCACCTTGTGTTACCAACAATAAGCATCTAGAAAAAGGATTTATTTACCCTAGTTAATCTCTATTTACCTTACCTATACTATTTATTAAAAAGCTAAGAGGAGGTTTAAAATTCTATATTAATTATTAAGCTCTAAATATAATTATAATTTAAAACTAATATCTAATTCCCCTAATTTAAGAGACGCTTAACTATTTAGTAAAGGTATAGTACTTTATAAAGCTTAATATAGTTATAGCCTTTAATAAAATCTATATATAAGAAGGAGATAAGAAGTATATAGCCTTTTATATATAATAGGGACTCTTTAAATACCTAGTAATGCTATTTAGCATAAAGAATAGTCCTAGTATATTTTAGCAATATATTAATAATACGCTTTATAAATTCCTTAATATATTTATTACTATATATATTAATAATATCTTAATCTACTTATCCTTACTTTCTAAATATTAGAAATATGTTAGAATGGTCCTTAAACGCCTATAAAATATGGGCCTATAATATAATATTAAGAAATACAAGTTCTACGCGTTTAAGGTTATATACTTAGGCTTAATAATATCCTATAATAGAATTAAAATAGACCCTAAGAAAGTTACCGTAATTATAAACTAGGAAAGCCCTAGCAATATATAAAATATTTAAGGATTTTTAGGATTTGTAAATTTCTATTAATAATTTATTAACTATTTCTTAAAAACTGCTTAGCTATTAGTAAACCTAATAAGAAAAAATATAAAATTTAAATAAACTACTAAATATGAATAAGCTTTTAATAACCTAAAGTATTGTTTTATAACTGCTCTAATTCTTGCCCACTTTAACCTTAACCTTAAATATATTATTAAAATAAACTTGTCCGATTATGCGCTAGGGGGAGTATTATTATAATATAATAAGGACGGTAAGCTATATCTAGTAGCCTTTCTTTTCTAGAAACTCGCCCCTACTAAATTAAACTATAAGATATATAATAAGGAACTACTTGTAATTGTTAGATATTTTAAACAATGGCGTCCTAAGCTTAAAGGATTGTTGTTCCTAATATATATATTAACAGACTATAAGAACCTATAGTACTTTATAACTATAAAGTAATTAATATAGTGCTAAATTCATTAGGCCAAATACCTCTTATAATTTAACTTTAAGATTATATATTAACCAGGTAAACTTAATTAAAAGCCTAATATATTAATATAATAATTATAGGACCTACCTGTAAATGCTATAGATAAATGGATTATAAATTAATTATGGATTTTATTGCCTTCTAAATGTTTTAAAAAACTATATCCTATATTTTTAGATATGGAACTTAATAGAAATAAATTAGAAGTTAATAAATAGAAAATAGAAATTAATAAGCTAATGGAATACAAATATAAGAATAATATATAGATAATAGATGTAATAAAAGCAATTTAAATAGGAAAACGATAGTATAAAGATATTACACTTACTAAATACAAAATTTAAAATAACCAATTATACTATTAATAAAAGATAGTAGTTCCAAATTCTAAACCCTTATAATTTAAAATACTTAAATTTATATACAACTCCCCTATAGTAGGGCACCCTAGCCATACAAAAACTTATAAAATTATTTAATAAGTATACTACTGGCCTATAATATATAACTATATATAAAAATATATTTAAGTATATAGGATATGTGTATATAGAAAGACCTTTTATATAAAAAAGCAAGGAGTACTTTAACCGCTACTAATTCTAATATAAAGATGGCGTGATATCTTAATTAACTTTATAGTTAACTTGCCTAATAGTAATAGGTTTATAAATATTATAGTAGTTATTAACCGCCTTATAAAAATGCGACATATAATTCCTATAGACTTAATTAATACAATATTAGTAGCCAAATGTTTTGTTAAGCACGTCTTTAAGCTATATAAACTTCCTAATATAATAGTATCTAACTATAAAAGCCAGTTCGTTTTAGACTTCTAGCAAGCTTTATATAAACAATTAAGTATTTAAATATAACTCTTAACTACATTTTATCTGGAGATAGATGGCTAAATTAAAATTGTGAATATGATTATAGAATAATACTTATAAATATACTACTCCTACCTATAAGATGACTGGGAAAAATGGCTGCCTTTGGCTAAGGTTACTATAAATAATATAATAAATGTATTAACAGGCGTGACGCTGTTTTATATAACCTATAGATAAGACCCTTAACTTGGATTTAAACTATAACCTAAAATTGATATAATAGAACCTATGATTAAACGGATTTAGTTAATTAATGTATATAACTTTGTTAATTAAATAAAGCAGTTAATGGAACTATTACAAAGTAAATTAATATACGCTTAAATATTATAGGAATGGTATATAAATAAAGGACAAGCTCCTATATAGGACTTTAAGGAAGGTAATATAGCCTACCTAAATACATAAAACCTAAAGACTTAACGGCCCTTAAAGAAACTTAATTGGAAGTTTGTAGGCCTATACTAAATTAAGAAGAAACTAAGCCTATATGCCTATAAGCTTAAACTACTAACTAAAATAAAAATACACCTAATGTTTTATATAAGCTTATTGCAACCTTTAAAAGATAATTCTATAACTTATAAAGTGCCGCTGCTACCTCCCGTAATTATTAACAATAGTAATAGTTTTTACTTTATTAACTTAATTAACAATATGCGATAGAAACTATAATCTAAACAATTTAAACTTCTTATTAAGTAGGAAGGATATAAAATATAAACCTAGGAAACCTATAACCAGATTAAGGCTAATGTGCCTACCTTAGTAAAAGAGTTCTATAAGGACTATCCTTTATGGCCTACTCTGGCTAGATAGATATAATATAAAGGTAAATAACTGCTACCTAATATAAAGACATGAAATATAATAGTAGGAAACTTAAAATTAAAAAGAACTTAAAATATATTATAAGGCTTATAACGTAATAAGTTATAAATTCTTAACTAAATTAAGTTATTTTGGACCTTTGGCTAAAAAGGGGGGGTACTATAATGGGACTAGCCTAGTTATAGTAGGAATGTCTTGGTAAAATACTTAATAGATAACTGTATAAAACTGTTTATAAACTGTTTATAACTATCTGCAACTGTCTACAACTGTCTATAATTATTTACTGTAATCTACTATTTTCCACTAAGTTCTGCTAACTTGATTAAATTCCACTAAATTCCACTAATGTAATGGAATTTGGTTAAAACTTATTAAAATCCATATAGGTTTATGTCTATGCGTTTACTACCAAGACCCTAAATATTTAGTTACAAGTTTCCTATGTTCCTTTCTCTTCTTTACACAACATCTTGTTCTCTTTAAAGAGCTATATACCCTTAGATTTAGATAGAATTTATATCATTCCTTTAAATCTTCCCTGAAGCCTCTTCGCGCCCTTACAGTCCATAGGAATTATATGTCGTATTTTTATAAAGTGGTTAATAACTACTATAATATTTGTAAACCTATTACTGTTAGGTAAGTTAACTATAAAGTTAATTAAGATGTCGCGCTATTTTTATATTAGAATTGGTAGCGGTTAAAGTACTCCTTACTTCTTTATATAAGAGGTCTTTCCACGTACGCATATTCTGCATACTTAAATATATTTTTATACGTAGTTATGCATTATAGGCTAGTAATATGCTTATTAAACAATCTTATAAGTTTTTATATGGCCAGGATGTCCTACTATAGGGGAATTGTATATAAATTTAAGTATCTTAAATTGTAAAGGTTTGGAATTTGGAACTACTATCTTCTATTAATAGTATAATTAATTATTTTAAATTTCGCATTTAGTGAGTGTAATATCCTTATACTATTATTTTCCTATTTAAATTGCTTTTATTATATTAATTATCTATACATTGTTTTTATATTTATGTTCTATTAGCTTATTAATTTCTATTTCCTATTTATTAATTTCTAATTTATTTCTTTTAAGTTCTATATTTAGGAATATAGGGCGCAGTTTCTTAAAGCGTTTAGAGGATAGTAAGATCCGTAATTAATTTATAATCTGTTTATTTAAAGCGTTTATAGATAGGTCCTATAATTATTATATTAATATATTAGGCTTCTAATTAAGTTTACCTAGTTAGTATATAATCTTAAAATTAAATTATAAAAGGTATTCGGCCTAATAAATCTAGCACTATATTAATTGCTTTATAGTTATAAAGTACTGTAGGTTCTTATAGTCCGTTAACACGCGTATTAGAAATAACAATTCTTTAAGCTTAGGGTGCCATTATTTAAACTATTTAACAATTATAAGTAGTTCTTTATTATATATTTTATAGTTTAATTTAGTAGGGACGAGCTTCTCGGAAAGAAAGGCTACTAGATATAGTTTATTGTTCTTATTATATTGTAATAACACTCCCTTTAGTATATAATTAGATAAGTCTGTTTTAACAGTATATTTAAGGTTAAGGTTAAAGTAAGTAAGAATTAGAGTAGTTATAAAGCAATATTTTAAGTTATTAAAAGCTTATTTGTATCTAGTGGTTTATTTAAATTTTATATTCTTCCTTATTAGGTTTATTAATAGCTAGGCAATTTCTAAGAAGTGGTTAATAAATTAATAATAGAAATTTATAAATCCTAGAAATCCTTAAATATCTTATACATTATTAGGGCCTTCCTAGTTTATAATTGCAGCAACTTTCTTAGGGTCTATTTTAATTCTATTATAGGATATAATTAAGCCTAAGTATATAACCTTAGATGTATAGAACTTGTATTTCTTAATATTGCATTATAAGCCTATATTTTATAAGTGTTTAAGAACTATTCTAATATGTTTTTAATATTTAGAAAGCAAGGATAAGTAAATTAAGATATTATTAATATACATAGTAATAAATATATTAAGGAATTTACAAAGTATATTATTAATATATTACTAAAACATACTAGGACCGTTCTTTACGCTAAATAGCATTACTAGGTATTTAAAGAGTCTCTATTGTATATAAAAGGCTATATACTTCTTATCTCCTTTATATATATAAATTTTATTAAAGGTAGCGATTATATTAAGCTTTATAAAATACTATACCTTTACTAATTAGTTAAACGTCTCTTAAATTAAGGGAATTAGATATTAGTTTTAAATTGTAATTATATTTAAAGCTTAATAATTAATATAGAATCTTAAGCCTCCTCTTAGCTTTTTAATAAATAGTATAGATAAAATAAATGGGGATTAACTAGGATGAATAAATCCTTTTTCTAGGTGCTTATTAAGGTATTATTGTATTATAAGCAGTTCTTTTTGTAATATACTATATAGTAGACTAAACTTTAGTATTATACTAGGCTTAAGTTCTATCTTAAAATTATATTTCTCTTAATGCGGGGCTAGTTAGTCTATAAATCATTTTTTAGACTTATTGATTAGGTTATAGTACTCTTTAGGTATAAAAGGTTAAGAATTAGGATACTGTTTTGGTTCTAGTACTTTCTTAATATCTTCTATAGTTATAGTAAAGATTTTATAATTTTGTCTTTTTGCTAATAAGATAAAAGGCACGGCCTATATTATATAAATTTTAAAAGGTTTTGTTATAACATCTTTACATTCTTTACTATAACCAGTAGTTATAGATTTATTATATTGGCTTAAGGTTTATGGTAAGGGCAATTTATATTATATTAAATTTAAATAGTTATATGTATATTTATAGGGTAAATGGTTTTTTAAGTAATAACTTTAGCAGTAAGTTATATGGAATTTTAGTGTTTCTTTAACCCAACTAATTAAGGGGTTGTGTTGCTTTAGCCATCTATGTCTAAGTATTATCTTTTAGTACTTTAAGGGTATTATAAATAGGGAAATATATTTAAGGTATTTACTTATCTGCAATTTTATAAGAGTATAGTGTGTTATTTTGCTATATATTAAGGGTTTGCTATTAAAGCCTTATAGGCCTTAAGGCTTATTAAGTTTCTTTAAATTTAGGCGTTAAGTTTTTGTGTAGTTTATATTAATAGGGCCTATGCTAGTAGCTCTACTATTTATAAGGATTTATACTTCCTTCTATTTTCTAAGTATTTAAATTTTGCTAAGTATATTAAGGGAGTTATGTTATATATTAGCGCTAAAAGAGCCTAAACACTTATACTATTCTACTTTTTATCTTAAGACGCGACTTAGCCTTAGGATAATTTATTTCCCAAGTTAACTAAGGGTAAAGTACTTTATAGCGTCTAAGTACAATTTATAGAGTGGGTATGGTTTAAGAAATAAGTATAACTTAAGGAATAGGTATAATTTAAAGATTGGGAGGAACTACGGCGGACTTTCTTAAAAGGGTAAGTTTAGTAATGTTTTTAAATATATCCTTTTTTACCACATTTAAAGCATTCTCTATTTATGGCTTAAGTTCTTTATTTATTAGTTCCTAAGGGTGTATAGGATTAGATAGTATTAAGGTCCATAGGGTTATATATAGGGCTTTTAGGTCTTAGAGAAGGATCGCGCCTTAAAGCATATACTGGTTTTAAGAAGTTTTAAATATAAAGTATAATTAACTTCAGAAAATAAATTTGTTTATTATATTAAAGGTCTTTATTAATTTATTAACATATTATAGCAAATTTAGATAGGTTTTTTTAGCAGTTCTTTACCTACTAACTAGGCTCTAATCTTATCCAAAATAGCTTATTAAAAGGCAGTAACTCTAGCGGCTTTATTCCAATATAGCTTACTAATAAGGCTTAAAAATTCTAAAAAGAAGCTGGTAAAGTCTTAGTTCCGTTATTATAGGGTTTTAAGTTTAGTAACAGCTATATATTCACGGCTAGCGTTATTATATATTTATTCTAGCAAAGAGATAAAGGTTTTAAAATTAATAAAAGTGCTATTACGGAAGAATAGATCTATGGTTTATACAGCGTCCTTGCTTAAATAAGACATTCTATAGCTAACCTTACTAGCCTTAGTAGAGTATTAATTGTAGTTTATTAAGAGTTTAAGATAGAGCTTGGTTACAAAGGGATATAGGTTATTTTAGTTTTTATTAAACATTAGAGGATTAGGGAGCTTTTTAGATTTTATAGTAGGTACTAGGTTTGCTATAGGTGTAGGTTAAGCTACCATTACTAGTTTAGTATTTAAATTTAACACATTAGATTTAGGTACCATTATTTTAATTTTGTTTATAGGTGTTACTATTAAGGTCTATAATATAAATGCCTTAACATTATGGAGTTCTTTGCGGAGTGCTTCTATTAATTGCTAGTGCTAGGCTTTTAGTGCAGCCTACTACTAAGCTAAGGCATCTATAAAGGACTGTTGTATTATGGTTAACTGTTCCCTAACTAGGGTTATAATACTTATAGTTATTAAAAGGGATTTGGGTTTGTTTACCATTTTAATAGTAGTTGTTTTAACGCAATATAATATAAGGGCGTGAAGAGGCTTTGGGGAAGATTTAAAGGAATAATATAAATTCTATTTAAATCTAAGGGTATATAGCTCTTATAGAGTACAAGACGTTGCGTAAAGAAGAGAAAGGAATATAGGAAACGTATAACTAAATATTTAAGGTCTTAGCAGTAGACGCGTGGGCATAAGCCTATGTAGATTTTAATAGGTTTCGACTAAATTCTATTATGTTAGTAGAATTTAGTAGAATTTAATTAAGTCGGCGGAACTTGCCAGAATTTAATTAACTTGGCAGAACTTGGTAGAATTTAATTAAAGCGTTAAAATTTATCTGTTGAGTATTTTACCGAGACATTCCTACTGTAACTGGGCTAGTCCTGTTACAAGGACCTCTTATCCTAAATTAGCTTTATTATTATACTTATAGATAAAGACAATAAGGCTAATATTCTCTACTAGTTATCTATTAAATGTAAGTAGGTTATACAAAGCGTCCTAGCATCTAAACTATACAGAATAGCCCACGGATTTAATACTAGAGCTGCAATTAAAGCAACCATTAAGAAAATCCTACAACTTAAATAACTACTAGTTATCCTCTGTACTAATTTAAAATCTCTATATAATTACTTAGTTAAGCTTAGAACAATATAAGAGAAACAACTTATAGTTAACCTAATATGTTTATAACAATTATATAAAAGAAGAGAGATAGTAGAGATTAAATAGATTAACAGAGGTAGTAATCCTATAAATACTATAATAAAATTAAAGCTTTACTAGGCGTTAAAGGACCTAATTAATATAAATATAATTAAGCTATAGGTTACCGAGTAGGTAGAGAGAGGAGAAAATATAAAGATGCAAGGACAGCCGCTAAGGCGCTAGTAATAAGCGAGCTAATAGCGATTTTCCATCCTAAGGATAGAAAATCGTAATTAGTCACTTTAACAACATAGCAGAATTTAACAGAATTTGGCAGAATTTGGCAGGTGGCGCGCTTAAGCACCGTCATAAAACTAAATGCCCCTAGTGTCTGAACAAGGTTTCGCAATGCAGCTGCACGCGATTACATAAGCTAAATGAGCTCAGGAAATCCACCAAATTCCACCTATAGAATAGGAGAATCAATAAGCATCAATTAAATCAGTTACCACCCCAATACTATTGCAATAGCGATATGTATTACCGGAAGTGATACGGACATATATATATACCGTTATTACTAGTATCTAATTAATGGACGGCCAAATTACGGCTAGTTAAGAATAATGGTCTATAGTTTCTGCTAGTAGCTAATAAAATAATATCCTAAGTACTACCGTCTCTATTATGCTCTTAGGCCTAATAGCTAGTAGTAACTTATCTTCTATCCCTATTATATAAAGTTTACGGTTAAGGAAGACTCTATAGCTTTCTTATTACAGACGCTTTAAGTACAATATTACAACTACTTAGGGAAGAGTCGCAGGAAGCTAGTTAGTTAATACAGGCACGGTCTAGAATAGATTTGGTGGAACCATATAACAAGGAATAGTAAGCGAGTCACATAATATTATACGCAGTGTATATAGTATACGTAGTGTACGCCTACGTATAACACGTATAACACGTACCTCACATACAAGAGAGGATTTCTTAGGAGTACGGTTGTGTATTTAAAGAACCTTAGTCCCTACCATAGATAGTTCTCTCCTGGTAGTAAATCTTAGAATATAATTAGAGTTAATCTGTTAGGCAACTACTCCACTAGTTATTATTACGTTATTAATTTGTTCTTACCTATATACCCAGCCTAATAATAGAACCCACCGTAGTTCCTACTATAAGGTTCCATTACACATTTACTACTAAGGTTACGGTATTAAATAAGATCAAACAATATACTACCTAAAGCACTAGTTATAACGGCGTTGGTAATAGCTATAACCTCAGGGCCAGGTGATACTAGTATAGATAATAGGGATTCTTAAGTGGTTACATAAGGTTAGTTACAGAAAATGGTTAATTACTTATAAGATAATAATAGGATACTTAAAGAATGCATTAATAGAATTAGAGCAGTAAAAATTAAGTTACCTTTAATTAAATAGTTCTTAGAAGAAAAGTTAAAGCTTAAGGGATTTCTTACGCAAATGCACTTTAAGGTAGTACAGAAAGAAGCGAAGTTAGCAATATCATTAGATTAAATAGCCTATACAGGATTATTCCTAACAGGGAGGGTACTTAAGTGGTTTAAGCCGTATCTTACGGAAATATAGGCTAATGGCATAACAACTACTAACCAGGATATACGGTACATATTTGCTAGTTGGAATGGGTTTATAGAGCAACTAATACAGATATTTGGAGACCTAGAAGCTATAACTATAGCAGAACAAAAGCTTTAGAACTTAGTACAACGCACTTTAATAATTGAGTATACAATATAGTTTTAAACACTAGCTATGTAGGTTAAGTGGAATAATAGGGCGCTTATGGCATAGTATAAATAGGGACTTAAGGCTAAAGTCTAGGACACAATTATCTTAATAGAAGATGCGGACACTCTAAGAAAGTTAATAGATTAGTTAATAAAGATTAATAATAGGATCTATTAAAGGAAACAAGTTAAGAGAGGGTAAGACAGAGTTCTATAGTTATATAAGGCGCAGAGTACGCAATGACAGATATAGAGTTAAAAACTATAGAATAGCGTAGAGCTAATAGACCTAAGCGGTACTAAAGAAACCTAAAGGTGGGAAAAGAAACTATAGAAACCTAGGGGTTAAGGATTAAGTAATTAAAGGACCTAAGAGTAAAGGCTAAACCAGGGATCTTAGTAGCAGAAAATATTTAGGCGGACTCTATAGTAAGAAAAATAGTTTAAAGATAGAGCTTATATAAATTATAGAAAATAAGGTTATTTTACTAGAAACTATAGAGGTGGTTAAAGTAACTATATAGTAAGGGGAACCAGACCAGCAGACAGCACATACGTACAGAGGGATAATGGTGTACTGTAAGGAATAAAAGAGTATTTAATTAACAGTTTTATGTATTATTATAACAACGCATACCGAATTTATAAGGACGCTAAGTATAGCGCAAGCTATTGGCTATAGGAGCCATTATTATCTAAGTTTAAAAGAACCAATAAACCAGCTTATAGATTGCACATTAAAGACAATAAATTTAATAAAGGCAAAGCATTTACCAACAATAAGGTAATAAAAGCAGCTTACTAAAAGTATACAAACCTTAAAAAAGTTAAAACAGAAGCAGAAACTAAGACCATTATAGAACAGGGTTTAGTAACAGATATTATAATACTATTAGATATAATTTCCATCGCTTTATAAGAAGATAGGAGTAATATTTAGAAGAAACTAAGTAAGTAGATAACTACTAGTGCTAGCTTATTACTTAATAAAGGTAAAAGGCCACAGGCTTAAGATTTTTAAGAAGAGATGCAAAAAGCTTAAAATTCTTAAAACGAGATAAGATATACCTAAGGACCCACAACGGACAAAAACTAATAGAGAAGGGTAGTAACTTAGTTCAGTAATAAACAAATAAGTATAGGACGCAAGTTTAAGAATTATAAGTTTAGAGAACAAATAAGAACGTTAGCAATCCTAAGTAAACGCAGTGTTTAGCCTAAAGATTAAACAGTTAATACTAGAATTAAAAAGTAAGACAACTACAAAGATCTAGCTACAAAACGTAAAAAATAAGAAACTATAGATAAGTTTAAAATATAAATTATTATATAGCAAGAGCAAAAGCTAGACAAGAGGTTAGCTATACTAGGTTATATAAGGGACAGAGCACCCATACAAAGAGTTACTAATAGGCCAAGTGCAGGGACGCCTAGGGCAAAATAGTTAGACAAACTGGAATAAGAAGAGGACTTAGATATTCCAACTAGGTTTAAAGAAAGACATACTAAAGGATATTATAATATAGCGATAACAAGGTACTTTCTAATAGATAGACTATATACACTAAACCAGTTATATAGAAAGTGGTATAGGCAATAACACAGTAATAAATAGGAAGACTTTTATATATAGCTAGATAAAAAAGTTGTCTAAAACTAACCTATTACGGAGAAACGCATAAATTATATTAAAGGAGTATTAATTATAACGTTAAGGAACCTAGAAGAAGGATTTAGGGACTAGAAAAGCAAGTAATAAGTCTTAATACCTATAGCAGAGATACTAGTGGTTAAGTTAACCAGGTATAGGTTTAAACTTAAAAATAAAAATAAACTAAGAGTTAACCTAAAACATATAGCGTATTATACACTATTATAAATAGCTTGTGTGGATAATATATATAACATACATAGGGCACCTAAAGATAAGAACCGGAAGTACCTAGTAAGGATATATTAGGCACTAGAGGAAAAGTAGTTTAGGAATGTTAAGTATATATATAAATAGCACCTAGTAGAAGTGTAAGGTTAAGGGGACTTAATACTTTAACCAGGAAGATTCCTTACAGAAGAATACCTAGATAGATAATAGTAGTAGGAGTGCCTAAAGAATACTTATCTATGGCATATAGAGGAAAAGAAATAAACTAAGTATTAGCCTAAGTTAGACTAAGTATAGGTAAGATCTAGCAGCCAATAGTTAGGAAAAGGGGAGGTGTATAGGACTAAAGGGAACTAGTATTAGAGCCTTAAACCCTTAAAGGAATTTAAGGACGATACCTAAATTTATAAGTTAAATAGCAAGATCAGTAGTTTAAAGCGTTAGTAGATAGTAAAGCAACTAGGAACCATATATCACCAAAGGTAGTAGAAAGAATAGGGTTACTACATAGATAAAAGAAACACCTATATCCACTTATAACGATTTTAGGAGATTAAATAGCCTATAGAGGAGGTATTATTAATCTTAAAACAGGACCTATTCAGATAACTATTAAGGGGAGACTAGTTAGAATATCTTTTAATATCCTACCATTAGGATAGGACAAGGCGATACTAGAAATGCCTTAGTTACAAAAGTACAATCTAAAGATTAATTAGGTTATAGGTTAAGTTAATATTAAGGATACTTAATAGCGTAAAGTGCAATAATAAACCAAGCTAGTATGGTACTAAGTTAGAGCAATATACGAAGAGACTAAGTAAGGCTTAAGTTATATACCAAAGAGATACCACAAGTATAGTAAAAAGTTATAGTCACCAGAAAGTGAAAAGCTATTAGAGTATACAGTATAGGACTATAAGATAGAATTAGAAGAGGGAACAAGTCTAAAGTTCTTTCTAATCTATAAGCTTACTAAAACGGAGTTAGTAGCGCTTAAGGAGTTTATCCAGGAGAACTTACGTAAGGGATACATTAGACTATTATAGTTATTAGTAGGATATCTAGTACTATTTATCCCAAAGAAAAATAGAAAACTTAGGATATGTATAGACTATAGATAGTTAAACAGCATTACTAGAAAGAATAGGTATCCTTTACCCTTAATTAGCGAAATCTAAGATAGGATAGGCAACGTAAAGATCTTTACAAAGATAGATCTAAGGTGGGCGTACTATTAGATCAGAATTAAGGAAGGCGATAAATAGAAGGCAGCCTTTAGGTTAAGGGAAGAACTATATAAGCTATTAGTTATATAGTTTAGGCTTATAAACGCACTAGCAACATTCTAGAAGCGAATTAATAGTATATTAGGAGAACACCTAGATAAATTTATTATAGTATACCTTAATAACATTATCATCTACTTAGAGAGTAAGGAAGAACACAGAGAACATATTAAGTAGGTCTTAAAGAGACTACAAGAAGAATAGATGCTAGTAGCAATTAAGAAATACAAGTTCTTTACTAGAAAGACTAATTTTATTAAATTTATTATTAAACTAAGCCAACTTAGTATAGATCTAAAAAAGATCGAGGCTATAGTAAATTAGCAGGAACCAAAGAACATTATATAGTTAAGATTATTCCTAGGGTTTTGCAATTACTATAAAAGGTTTATAGCGCAATAGTTAAAGAACATTAAGCCACTTACGCGGTTAACTAAGAAATAAGAACTATGGGTATAGGGAAAGGAGTAACAAGAACTATTTAAAAAGGTTAAAGGGTTATTTACCTAGGAGCTAGTTCTTAAGATCTATTAACTAGGTCTAAAGACGGTTATAGAAACAGATACATTAGATTTTACACTAGGGGTATACTTTATATAGAAACATTAAGATAGATAGCACCTAGTGGCATACTACAGTCAAAAGATAATACCACTAGAGTTAAACTATAACATTTACAACAAGGAGTTGTTAGGTATAGTTACAGTACTTAAAAAATAGAGAGCATTCTTACAAGGCATAGAGAAACCATTTATGGTTAAGATAGACTATAAGAACCTTACAGGATTCCTAATAACAAAGGAACTTAACCAAAGATAGGTTAGATAGGTAGAAATGCTTATAGAATACCATTTTGAAATTTAGTATACTAAGGGTATAGATAATACATAAGCAGACGCGCTAAGTAGAAAGGCTAAACTATAAAATAATAAAAAGCTATTGGGAGCTTTATTGCAAAAGGATCAAGACGGATTAATTAGGTATAACTATCCAAAGATTATAGCAACTAAGGAAAGTCAGATCCATAAGTTACTAGAAAGTAATTAGATATAGAAGATCTAAAAAGCATAGGTAGAGGATCTAGACTTAGAGCAATACGAAAATAGAGAAGCAATATATATACCTAAGTCTATTATAGAAAAGTTTATTAAGGAATTCTATAAGGGAATAACACAAGGACACAACGGAGCTATAGGCTTAATATTAAGACTTTAAAAAGAGTACATTATTTAAGGAATCTAGGGACTAGCAAGATAAGTTATAAGGAAATATCTAGATTACTAAAGGAATAAACTAACGAGGTATAAGCTGTATAGAGGGCTATAACCTGTTAAAATACCAGGAAGACTATAGGAAGTTATATTATAGGACTTCATTGTTAAGTTACTAAAGTTAAGAGATCCTATTATAGGACAAGATTATAACGCAATTTTAATAATAGTAGATAAGCTAATAAAGTGGGGATACTTTATAGTATGCACTAAAGAAATATTAGCAGAAGATGTTGCTAGAATCTATATAAAAGAAGTATTTGTAAGATATAGAGCACCAAACAAGATTATATTAGACAGAGATCCAAGATTTATAGCAGTATTTTAGGAAGTATTTCTAGCAGAATAAGGAGTTCGCGCAGCAATATCTACAGCATATTATCCGCAGACGGATAGACAAATAGAAAGACTAAACTAGACACTAAAACAGTATTTAAGGCATTATATTAATTACGCATAGAATAATTAGGTATTATTATTACTAGTTATATAGTTTGTGTACAATATAACACTATAAGAAGGAATGGGGATATTACTATTTAAGGCAAATTACGGATATAAGCCAAGAATATCGTTATTGCCACATTAAGCAAAAAAGACAAGTAGCACAGCTAAACAAAGAATGGAGACGTTAATGAATCTTTATAAAGACCTTAAAGAAATAGCTAAACTAGTACAAGAACGAATAAAAAAGTACTATAATACTAAGAGATCTAAGGGACCAGATCTTAAGGAGGGAGATAAAGTATAGCTACTATATAAAAATTTCAAGAGTTAACAACTAAGTAAGAAGTTGGACCACGTTAAACTAGGACCTTTTAAAGTTAAGTAAAGAATTTTATTAGTTATGTATAAGTTAAACCTACTAGCTAAAATAAAGATCTACTCTATATAATATATCGCAATACTAAAGCTAGCATACGGGAATATTAAGCTACCAGTCTATAAGGCAGACACATATAGAGGATAAAAGGAAGACAAATAGCAAGTTTTAAAGATTATTAGTTATAAGGATGTAGATAACAAAACGTAGTATAAAGTAAAGTAGATAGGCTATAGTAAGACTACCTAGAAACTACTAAGCAACCTAAAGAACGCTATAGGAAAGGTAAAGGAGTATTAGAAGAAAGCAGGTTAGAAAGCGTTAAAAAAGAATCGCTAAAGAATAAGTTACCTAAGGGGGACCTAAGAGGAGCAATTACTAAGCTACTTAGAGTTGTTTCCCTTACAGGAGGAGAGCTAGTTCTTTTATTACCTAGCTTATTAAGACCCTATTAAACAAGTTTCTACTCCTTAAAACAAACCTTCTCACACACTTTCTTAAGACAAAGAAGACGGGCAGAGGCCAATAGATGGGCTTTAAGGGCACGCTATTAAGCAGCTATAGCCTTCTGCTCTGCTTCCTATAAACAGCAAAGTTTATCCAAGACGCTTAAGAGCTTACCATTAAGCTTTACAGCGGTAGATTAAACATAAGACCCTATAATAAGTTACTTAGGGAACTTGAAGACTATTAAGAGTTATAGGACGCGTACACTTAGTATTAGAGATAGAGCGAACATCGCAGGACAATTAAATGTTTGCTTTAGTGCACTCTAAGCAAGACAAGGGTTATTAAGATAAGGGACTTGCTATCGCAACACACACTAACCCTACTTTTGCATAATAAGAATATAGAGATGACATTATCTTACTAAGTAATAGTATAGCAGCCATAGTGCAAGCACAACGTTACGCTTATAAAAAAGAAGAAACTTTAGGCATAATAAGCAAGGATATTAACTAGACTAATTAAACAGACATCACACCTCTAGTAAACAACTTGGAGATATTAGGAATCTTCAAGGACAAAGATAAAGAGAAGGGAGATAGTATTACGGACGCTTTAAGTACAATATTATAACTACTTGGGGAAGAGTTACAGGAAGCTAGTTAGTTAATATAGGCACGGTCCAGGATGGATCTAGTGGAACTATATAATAAGGAATAGTAAGCGAGTTATATAATATTATACACAGTATACGTAATATACGCAGTATACGCCCGCGTATAATATGTATAACACATACCTTACGTACAAGAGAGGATTTCTTAGGAGTATGGTTGTGTATTTAAAGGACCTTAGTCTCTACTATAGATAGTTCTCTCCTGGTAGTAAATCTCAGAATATAATTAGAGTTAATCTATTAGGCAACCACTCCACCAGTTATTATTACATTGTTGATTTGTTCTTACCTATATACCCAGCCCAATAATAGAACCCACCGTAGTTCCTGCTACAAGGTTCCGTTACATTTCTATTATATTAATATAAACATTCCTTCTCTTATAGAGAGCGGATATAGTACTAATATAATTTAAGGAAGCGTTTCTCTAGATAATAAGACTAAGGATAACTGCACAATTATCCTGCTTGGCATGTATTATTACTTAGAGTTATAGTAGGCAGATCTTAAAGCGCGAGAATTAACTAAAGGCAATGGATTTGTATACAAGATCTTAGATTAGGACTGGACTACTAAAGACATAAAAAATACACGACTAACTGGGTGGCTTAGCCGTGCGAAAAAGGAGATGTGTGTATAACTATACTATACCTTCCTTATGGGGCGAAAGGATGTTTAACTAGGACCCGGCGAATAATGCTGCTATAGTTTGTTGGCGTTTAGGATAACTATAATAACCTTAAGGTTACAGAAGGAGGAACCTGGGTAGAGCTAGTAGATGCTTACCAAGACTTAAAAGCGCCACCTTGTACTTATCTCGGTCCCAGACGATCAGCCTATTATAAGCTGCTTACATAACAGATTAATTATCTTATGTTGTTGTTATCTGGTACATAGTTCGGAAATTTATTAGTCTCTTACGCCAATTTATATGTAATTCTTATATAAACTCGCGCGCCATACTAAATTTTTAGCTATTAATCAACAATAAACCAACGCCTTTATAAATAATCGGCCAACGTTACGTTCTAGAGCTTTGTAGGGCGATTCTAATGCTGCCAAAATTATTGCGAACGGCCTGGTGTTTACCGCTACGTTTCGCCTTAAATATTATCGCCAAAACAGTAAATATTCCGCCAGAGCCATCAACCATCACAAATCCTTAACGTTTGACCTCCTATATTAATATTTATAGTAGATATACACCTAAATAGCTAATATATTGTATCTAGACTAAGTCTGTACCTTATTACCTGCTTTATTGCTCCTCCGCTGCCTGCACAAACGCCTGCACGAAAGCCTGCACGAACGCTTGCACGAAAGCCTACACAAAGCTCTATATAAAGTTGTTTACAACGCCTTCAAAAACAGGCCCAGATACAAGCTCTACATAAAGCTCTGCACAAGGCTCTGCTTGAAGCTCTGCTCGAAGCTCTGCACGAGGCTCTGCTCGAAGCTCTGCTCGAAGCTCTGCTCGAAGCTCTACACGAGGCCCTGCTCGAAGCTCTGCTCGAAGCTCTGCTCGAGGGTCTGGTTACCCGTACACCGCCAGAATACCAATCTGACTCGCCTGCATATTGACTCGCTCACCGACTCGGTCACTGACTCGGTCAATGACTCAATCAATTACCCCTTATTGTCTACACCTTTCATGTATATATTCTACCTGATTTCCATAGATTTAGAATCAAATCGCTCACTCAATTCTCCCACACTTGCACTGTTACACGAAACCCTATATAGAGCCCTAAAGCTCTACTAACACGCAGCACTAATGTAGTAAAAAGGTTCTATAATTGGCCATATAACCACCTATATAATTAATTGTTATATAATTGTTTTTATAATTAATAATTCATTGCTTAACGTCCGATTCGGATCCCTGTTAGGCCCACGCGGACTACTCCTTATATACATGTGGGGAGAAAACTCTATATGAGAAAACCCCGTGATCCATCTCCCCGCCTTTGGGACTCGCCTGCATAGCGCCTACGAGGCGCCTGCGAGTCACCTGTGGTGCTCTACTACCTTACTTTTTGACCTCCTTGGGAACCACTGCTGCCGTAACAAGCCTACGGACGCGCTAGTATCGCGAACTTAACTCTACTACTATAGAGTCATCAGGGGGCGCCTAGTGCTCGCCCCTTTGCCTTCCATTACTATTTCCTTTGCAACCCGAAACTGGTCTAGTACATTTTAGCTAATAAGTTACTGGGTAACCGCCTTAAGACCTTTTTATGTGAAGAGTAGTATATTATAGTTCTCTGTGCTAGCTACTAAGAGTATTACTTCTTAGTTGGTATATAAGGGGCATAATAGTATTATATGTTTTAGTGTCTGTCTTAGCCAGCTATATTTATATCTTAGGCTACCTATTAGGATACCTACCTAGTAGAGCTAATTTTTTAGTCCTATTATTCCTGTTCTTAGGAGTGTTGCTATTATATTTTCTGCCTTTATTAGGCCTTCTTAGAGCCCTTAGGTGTTTACCCCCTATAGTATTAACCATACTGCGGCCTAGGTTCCTCTTGCCTAAGATAGCCTCTATACCTTTAACTCCTATACGCCTCTTTAGTATTAGTCCAACCAGTATTATATTGCGATAGATGGTTTCCCTATACTCTTTTATGCTCTACTTTAGCTTCTTTCTCTTTCTTGCTATTATCTTTACTAGTCTCTTATATATCTCCCTTTCTTCTCTATATAGGCCTAGGCCCTAATATAGGACTATTCTTCTTTTGCTTTTTCTACCTGTTTCTCTAATATATCTTCCCTACTTTAGGGTTATTGGTTAACTCTCCTATAGGGCACCCTAGGGTCCCTCTATAGTTTGTTTAGGCGTGACTTAATGTACTTTATAACACTAGAGTTGCGCTTCCTTTACACCCTTTATATTGTAGTGGCTTTAATATATAATTATAGGGGGGGGATATTAGCTTCCTTCTTAAGCAGTACTATAGCCGTTCGCTTATACCTACCTATTATACTCTAGAGGTAGGCTGTTTAGACCTTTTAGAGTGGTTTAAGGAGTAATTTAGAGGGGCCTTTTTTAGTTTCTCCTATGGCCCAAATACTGGATCTATATGTTATGGTTGGCTGGATAATTGCTGTATATAGTAGGCGTGACCTTTAGAAGCATAGACCCTATATAGAATTAACAATTCTAGATATTGTAATGTACTGCGCTTGGCCCTTATAGGCTGCTTATAATGCATATACGCTCCACCAGAGCTTACTGTCTACCTATACTCTTAATATCCTTAGGGCTTAAACTGGTTAGCCCCTAAAGCCTTAGATATAGATTATATGCTAGAGATCTATAGGTTGGTTGCGTTTTCTTATAAAATGGATTAGCTGGTATTTCTCTGGTAAGAATTAGACTCTATGTTGTCTTGCCTATTTTATATAGGTGTTATAGGCTTTCTCTAGTGTTCTGCAGTTCTCTGCGGCTGTTGGCCCATATATAATTAGGTTTATGTTGTTAATAAAGCCTATCCCCTAGGTTGCCCCTTCCTTAAAGGACTTAAGTAGGCTGCTTATAAAAAAAAGGAAGAGTATAGGTAAGAGGGGTGATTCTTATAGTATTCCTATTGTAACTGTAATAGGGGGGCTCTGGTATCCGCTAAAGACTAGCAATATTTCTTTCTAGCCTGTAAACCCTTAAATAAATTATATAATCTATTCTAGGAAGCCCTTTGCCCTAAGGATGTATAGGAGGCGCTTGTGGGGTATGTTATTATAGGCACCACTGATGTCTAGGCAGGTAGTTACAGAGTAGAGTTTAATATGCCTGCTTATCCAGGCCTCTACCCCAGTTTTCTAGTATTTAGTCCCAGTTACCTAGGCCTAAAGGCCTAGGGGGCTTTCCATAAGCAGTTGGCTGCCACTACCTATTAATGGGGGGGTTTACTATTCTTTTGGGTATCTTATAATGGGATTAACCCAAGTACTAGACCGCCCCCTAGCGGTCTATATAAGAATCTCCTCCCAGAGTTGGTATGCTTTTGCACGGCTTAGGAGCCTTCCATAGCCTCTGGTTTTACGCCTTTCTTTATTATTTCCGCCGGTATGGGCATAAGCTGCCGCTTTTAGGGGTCGCAACTCCCTTTTTATATACCTACTGGCGTAATCCTACAAGGGCGTTGTGGCTGCGTCCTGTAATATAGAAGCCTTGGGTACCTTCTATAGTTAAGGCCTAGACCAAAAGCCTTCCCTGCCTAAGTAACTCCTATTTGCTCCTTAAGCATACCTCACTAGCATACCGCCCTAGAGGTGAACGGTTCTATCTGTTGGTATACTAACACGCGCATCCGTTCTCTTAAGCTATATAGTAGTCTCTCTGGCTAGGACGTAATCCTGCCTGCCTATTAGGTGCACTAAGGGTTAGGGCCTAGCTAAGGGGTAAGGTCCTTAGAGCCAGCAGTGGCTACTACGCACTATGCCCTATGGGAGGCTGGTAGTAATATAGGGGCGCAACACCCTATACTGCTGCCAGTTCCTAATTGTTTTTATAGATAGCTCTATAGATAGCTCTATAAATGTTATATAATTACTTATATAAACGCTTATTATAAGGTAATAAGCTTTATATTACTTAGTTACTAATAACTTAAATAGGTAATAAGTATTTAATTTAGTACTAGATATACTATATAGAATAATATATATACTAGTTATAGTTAGTTACTAAGGCACTTAATACTTATATAATTAATTAAATACTTATAGGAACATATTTATAAATATCTATACCCTTACTATAAAATAGTCCCTATAGTATAGTATAATAAAAGTATAAAATTAATAAAGCAAATATATACCTATTAATAGACCTACTAAATAGCATGGTTTATAAAGTCCTTTCTTAAGGATTAATTAACAAGGCTCTTAATTAGGGGCTATATAGCGTAAATAATATAGATAAATACAGGTATATCCTAAGGTTTAGTGCTATTATAATTCTTTTTCTTTTCTTTACCTATATACTACTACCAGAGCTATAAGGGGGCACTACTACGGTATTTACGTTTATTAACGACTCTAATATACTAACGTATAGTAAAACTATAGAGGAGAACGATAGAACCGTAAAAAGGGCGTATAAAGTTGTAAGGCTATTGCCTAGGTATACAGTAGGGAGTAAGTAAGCTGAGCATAAGTTATAGGAGAGTTAATGAAAGAGGATAATATGGTAATGAGGGTAGGTATGGTAATACCTCGTATAGAGACAAACTAATAAGGGAGGAAGGGTTATAAGCCTAAGGAGCTTATAAGGAGGTGCCAAGGGCTAGCCAAAGGCTAGCCTTGGCAGCCCCTAAGAGCTCCCATACATGCACTCGAGTAAGGGGCAAAAAGTACCCTTATAAAAGTATATAAAGTATATATAATATAGGCACGCTAATATATAGTAGTATTTACCCCTAAAAGTATTACCTTGTCTACTTTATAAGGAGCTATAAGAAGTTTAATATAAAGGTTATAGTTAATATATATAGCTTTATAAAGGGCCTAGTTAGTAACCTATGTGTATTAGAAGTCTATATTAGCTTAAAGCTTAAATAGGGGCTATATATTAATATTATTAAAGTAAAGATAGTTATTTAAATAGCTATACTAACCTAGTTTATAACCTTTATATAAGGCTCCTCCTCTAAAAGGCGTGGAAAGTATACTCTATTATAGTCTAGCTAGTAATACTATATAGATATAGCACCTAGTACTTACTATTAGAGTAGATAAATTTTAAGGAAATAAGTAAAACTAAGCTATGCTAGCTAGATATAGTATAGAACTTATACCTTTGTACTATTATAGGAGTATATAAATCAATACTAATAGTAGTACTTAAGTATAAAATAGGGTTTCCGCTACTTTAGGTATACTTAAAGAAGCTAGTTATAGCCTATATAAAAAAAATATAGGAGGGGCTGGTAAGAGGATATATTAAAAGGGAGGATAATATTATATAGACTATAATAGCCTACTAGATAGGATAAGCTTAAGAGAATAGTGGCTACTATTTTAGGAATAGATATATAGCTAATAGACCTAAATAAAACGTAGTATAGAAGGAGTAAAGGGCTAGGGTTTAAGAAGTATTTAAGAAGTAGTAGAAAAGGAAGTAGGAAAAATACTAAAGTATACTTACTTACTATATAAAGCTTATTAAGGTAAAGAGTATAATTAATACGCTACTTAGATCTAAATATATAAAGCTTAATAGATACCTTTATTACTAAAAAGGACTAAAATACCTAATTCTAGCCTACTTATACGGCTATAACTAATAATTAATAATATATATAGTAGTATTTTACTTTAGATATATTACCGGCCGGGCGGAAATATATTATTATACTAAAATATTCTTATATAGAGAGCTCCTAGCTAAGCTAAAGGCTACTAAGGTAGTTATAAATTAGCTTATATAGATAAACCTCCTACTATACCTTTTACTAGCTAGAAAGCTAGCTAGGGTAAAAAGAGGAGGCCAAGAGATACTTTAAAGGGAAAAGGATAAATACTATAGACATAGTAGGATATAGTAGGTAATGCGCCTTAGTACTATTATACTAATATATAAGAGGCCAGTCTAACCGGAACGTATAATTATCTAATTAACAGTGTAGAATGAGAGTTACAGATAAGTAGAAGGTAAGTCAAAGGTAGAACGAGCTTCACGTATTGAAGGATAAATGCTTTCTAACCTCTTCTATTTAGAGACTAATTATTAGTTCTTTTTTAGAGGAGAACCAGCTCCCTATATAATCCTTCTATGACACTAGTAAACCCTTTACCCCTTATCTATCTAACTATGTCTCCTCTGGGACATTAGTGGGACATTAGTAAAACCTTTATCTATCTTATCTGATATATACCTTTTAGGAGCGCCCGTTATAATTGCCTCCCCTTTAAGGGTCTTAGTCCTTTAAGACTTTACCTCTTAATAAACTCTTATAGAGTTCTAATTAAAACTACTAGGGAAGTTCTCCAGTGGAAAGGTACTCTATAATGCGGCTTATTGCCGGTTCTTTACTAGTATAAAACCTTACTTTGTCTTCTATTCCTCCACTCTTCTTCTATTATAGCTCTTTACAGTGCCTTTATAATAGAACTTTAATAATAATAATAAAAATTGGATGGGATTCGCCTTCCTTATTATAAGAATTTATTATAAGCTAATCTAGAGGTTGTCCCATATAACGCGTTAACTAGCTATTACCCCTATTTACCTAAAATAGGTCCTAATAATAACGTCTTAATATTAATTTCTTCTAGTTTATAAGCTGTTGTCTCTTATACGTCTTTTTATTAACAACACTATTTATCTTAGCCTTTAGCTTCTATATCTCTAGCTATTCTTTCTACCACTGCTCTATTCTCTTTTTATAACGCGTTTATAAGTAATAGGGTCCCCATTTTATCCCTTTAATAATATTAACTTCCTATAGTATTCTCTTGTAATAGCTTATAATCATACTACGCGTCCCTAGACTAGCGGCGGCGTTATCCCTACTCTATTAGTACCACAGATCACTTCTATTACTCCTATAGCGGTTTCTCTAAAGTGCTACCGTTATTACGTTTATACGCTTATATTAGACCCTTCCTATGCCTATAAGATGCCGCGCTCTAGCAAGAATAGATCTAAGTATTCCCACTATCGCAGCTGGAAGAAGACCTATATTCTAGTATTTCTTACTCCATCCTATTCTAGATTTTACTAACTATATTAGATCCCCGCTGTTTATATATATAAGGCTCGCTGGCATTAACGCGCTATTAGGGATTTCCGTTTATATTAGAATAATAAAAAATAGGGACAAAAGGTGTCTTCTATTGCTTATAGCCTTTTTAATTTAATAAGGGTTTCTACTGCTGTGGAGATATAGTAATCTTAGACATATAGTGTCTAGGAGCGCATATATAAGTAGTTTGTTCTTATAAATAACAACATTTATACTCTTGCGTGGGCCTTTCTAGCTAGGTAAGTCTCTTTAGTAACACATTTAGGAACTATACTAACTCTTTAGTTGTTAACTTTCTAATCCTAGCCTAGATGCTAATTTAGAACCTAGGGATAACACTAAGGATAGTAATAAAGATAAACGTTCTCCCTACCAGTCCCCTAGCCATAATAGTCTATCTAGTTCCCATCACTCTAAGAAGAATGTTAGTAAGAATACTAATACTTCTAGGGATAGGAGTGCCAATAATACTACTAATAATAACGTTAAGATAGAGGAGGAGGCTCCTGTTATTACTTCTAGTATTTAAGTTATTATCTTATTCTTTCTTTCTTCTTATAGAATAGCTTTATATAGTACCTCTCTAGTACCTCTAGGATGCCCTAGTACTAGGAATTAACTTCATACTTTAGGGATGCCTCTATTCTTATTTTTAGTAATAGTCTGTATAAAAGCAGTATACCGCTATAATCTCCGTATATAATAAACGGGTAGTGTTCTTATAGGTGCTTTACAATTTCTTAAAATTTCTAAATCTTCACTCTGTGTCTTTTTAGTCCTCTTTATATTATTAACTTTACTATATATCTCTAGTATCAAACCAGATACTCTCCTTTTATCCCTAGGGAACCCTTCTAAATCCCTAGGGCCCCTTCTTCTAGTACTACTGCTTATTTTTAAATAGTGTCTTCTTTAGACCGCATCCCTAGTAGTTCTTATATAGATCCCTATGGCTTTCTCTTATAGGATTCTAGGATCCCTATTATAATAGCAAAACATTCCCGTTTCTAATGCCTATACTTAACCTTATAGTTTTAATTTATAGAGTCTTCCCCATTGTCTTATCTATAGTATATCTAGAACCATTACTAAATCCTAATTTATGGTCGTTAGGAAAGTTTTAATTACTATATTATATCCTAGCTAAAGGTGCTCCTTAGGTTCCTAACTGTTATGCGCCTAGGAGTATCCTTTCCAATAAACCAAAAATTTGCGTTTCTTTTAACGCCATCTTTAGTCTAAAATGTCTTCTATATTCTATTCTAGTTCCCTATTAATTTTACTAGGTAGGGGTAGTTTTACACTATCTCTTCTTTAGTATAACTCTAATAAAGAAATATAAAATATGGGATGTATTAGGTATAATTTTAGCAATTCCAATTTATAGGCTTAATTTCCTTTAGTTTTCCTAACTATCTTAAAGGGTCTAAGCTACCTATAGTCTAGCTTCTTCTTAATACGTTTTGTCTAAATGTTTTTTATAGATAATAAAACTTTATCTCCTATTTCAAATTCTTTAGGCATATATCCCTTATTATAGTACCTTTTTTATATAGCCTGGGCGTTTAGTAAGTGCTTTTTAAGTTCTTCTCTACGAATTCTTATTTACTTAATTCTCTTAGACGCCGCCAGTGCCTCTCTTTTAGGAATAATGTCCTTAATATTCTAGGGGTTATTTGCTTTTACCCCAAACAGTGCTTTATAAGGGGTTATTTTTGTGCTGCTATAAATACTTATATTATATACGTGTTGCGCTAGAGCCAACCATAATAGCTAATTATCCTATTAATAATTAATATAGCAGTGGCGGTAGTGTTCTAACAACACATTTAGACGCTCTATTTGCCTATCTAATTATAGATAAAAGGCAGTGCTTATCTTTTACTATAATTTATCTTTTTTTAAGCGGTAGCTTAGCAGTTTGGGTCACTATATATAGCTTTAAGAAGTACGACTAGGCTCTATACTAAGTTCGGCTGAAGAGGTTTAATAAGGTTAGCTGCGTCTCCTCCTAGTCAACTTAGGGCGTAGTAGAGTTAGTTGGCTTTAGTTAGGTAACGGTTAGTATTACCAATTAGCTTATTCTTAAGTCGGCTTAAGAATAATTAAAGCTCTTATTATTTACTGGTGAATACTAGGGGGTCTAGTAGTTTTTCAAATTGTTATGGTATAGTAGACGGATTTACGGGATAAATATCCATAGTTAGCTTAAGGTTCGTACCCAATAAGCCAGGTCTAAATTTAGTTATTTTTATCTTATTTATAAGTGGCATGTTAGCAGCCTTTTAGGCTAGTATTTGGTTTTGGGGCCCTAACGCGAGTGCCTTAAGGGTGCAGACTTCTTCTTAAAGTGCTTCCATTGATTCCTAGTGCCATGCTTCTTGTTCAGCTTATTGTTTAGCTATAGCGGCCTTATTCTATGCAAGGGCGGCTATAAAAGACTTTTGTATATTTGCCAATTATTCTTAGAGTACGGATATGATGTTAGCGGCCATTATAGAGGCTTTAAGGTCGTTCTGCATTTTGGACGGGGTGGGGTGGGGCAGAGTATAGGTTTTTAACACAATGTAGTGTTATAGAGCGAGTATAAGTGGTAATAATATATAGCGAAGTAGATATTATTAAGCTATGTACATAAACTGTGTAATAAGATTAAGACGTTGCGTAAGGAGAGGAGGTAAGGAAACGGGGAGAAAGGGTATATATCGTTAGTTTGGTTACTTGGTTAATATGCGCACAGAGCAGAATAGGATTTGAGTAGCGGTCTTGGCAGAACTTGGCAGGATTCGGCGGACTTGGCAGAATATGGCAGAATGCGGCAGATTGCCGTCAGATTGCCGTAGATTGCCATCAGATTGCCGTCTCGCGGTCGGTCTCTTCTTGCTGTATTGGTGGAAACAGGTGGAAACAGGTGGACGTGTATAAGGTGTTACGGAGGTGTCCCGTAACATAGCCCTTAAAAGTAGCAGTCTCACTAAGAAGTTCTTAATAATCTCAACCTAATATACTAAGACTACAACCTACTGGCTACTAACTAAGCTAAACTATATGCCCTAAAGATAAGCCCTACTAAATTATTTAATAAGTTCTATATTAAATTCTAGGAATACACTAGAGCCCTTACCTAAAACAATACTTAAAACTAAGAAGATTTCCTTAAAAAAGTCACTTATCGCTTTAGTTACGCAGCTACCAGCCACAACTATAATAATATTTATAATATAGTAGCAGCCTTATAGAAGATTAAACGACAACTAAATTAAATTACTACTACTAACCCTTGCCTAAAAACCTCCCTATAGAAGCCCTCTAGACCTATTAAACCTATATATACTAAGCCACTAACGCCCACTACCTTAAATACCACTAGAGCTAATATTAACCTCTTTATACTAACCTTTCTACTATAGTGGAGTAAGTTGGCCCACTATATTTAGCATCTAGTTTGGGTATGGTTTTGGGAGAGCATAGGCCTCCTAAGGGTATATAGATTAGCCTATAGCCTTAGAGTCTTTAACAACTTAAATAGGCTTAACAGACAGTTTCGGATATATAATATACTCTTTTTTCCTCTTCTTACTAACTGCTTTCCTACTAATTTCTACTAACTGACTACGACTAACCGACAGACCGATAGTACCGTAACTTCTTATCTGGAGAGAGACCTTCCCTCCTATATACTTTATGGCATTCCACGTAGGGACAATAGCAAGCTCTTTAGATTAGAAGTCTAGCACTTTATATATAGGAGACATATAGGAACGTGCTATAGCTATAAAAGGACTAAAAACTGTTAAGTTACTGTTACTAAAAGCCGTTAAGCCACTAACAGGTATAAAAATTCAGCACGGAAATTAAGATAAGTTAATAATACTTTTAGAGATTACTATCTAAGACCTATAGTAGATGGAATAGACAACTAGGAGTAGGAATGCGAGTATGGGGTATAGTAGGACGGAGGATAAAAGAGAGGGTTATAATGTATCAGGACTAGCAGAAAGAAGTCTTAAATTTTTTATTTACTATATTTATAACGGTCTATATAATTCTTCTTACATTTATATAAGCCTCCCTTAAATTTATAAGAGTAATAGTAATAGGACTGATAAAGGAATACTAGGGATGCTAGGCCTATTTTATAATAATAGCGGAGAAGGAAGTAGGCAGCCTATTAACCTATAAAGTTTTCTAGACCTAGAGGATGCGGTATTAAACCTAACTCCTACAATATCTAGGACCAATAACCTTTAGTAGAGAGAGGATAAGAACTAAAAGGTTAACTTACCTATCCTAGAAGAAACTATAAGTCTATTACCTTATAATAAACTACTAATAGAATAAGACAAGGTATATATTATGGCCTAGCCTATGCTAGCTCTAGGGACTCTAGGGACTCCTTACTTTACGGGACAAAATGTATTGCAATTTATTAAATAGTATAAGCAACTATGTATCTAATACCGTATTATGGACAATAAGAAACATTATAGACTTCTAGAATATTGCGACTATTAGATAGGGACCTAGATCCAAAGCCTGCCTAAGTTTATTATTAGCAGATAGACAGAACTTATAAAAAAGCTTTGGATAGACTACTAAGGAAGTAACTACTTTTAACAAGTTAAGATGGTAGAATGCTTAGAAGCTTATATACTATAGTATAGAAATAACCTACCTAGTAGTATACGTAAGTACTATAGATAATTCACACTAATTTCCTAGAAGGCTACTAAGGCTAGTAATTTAGAAAACCGTAAATAAGGATACTGGTTTATAAAAGGACTCCCATTTAAATATTAAAGATATACTATAACCAAGACAGGAGCTAACCTAGATAGATAAGAGTCTTTTAACTTTATCTACTAAGGAAGGCTATAGAAGATAGGCTTAATTCGCATAAGAGCGCAGACCGCTTATTAATAATAAACCCTAAGAAACAAGGTCTTTATTAGCTAGTTAGACAATTCCATAATTAGTAGCCAGTTATATTAAACTAGAGAGATACTACTCTTTAGCCGCCTATAGTCTTTTAGCTAAATAAGTTGGTAAGTGCCTATTATATAACCCAAGAGATAGACCCTAAGCTAGAGAAGCTTATTAATTAACTCTAGAGGCTTAATCTAGAGATGGTTAAATTAGTAGGTATTATGTTTTTAATGTTGTTCCTTAATAAGATTCGCTAAGATCTAATATAATACACACAGCTCCTAAATAATGCGTTAGTATATTAAGAATAAATAGGTCTATAACTAGTAATAAATAATAATAGACTACTACTGTCTTATAAGGGGGCGCTATAAGAGTAATATAAGCCAGGCCTAGGAAGGTATGAAGGACCAGAAAACCTTAGTATATACTAAGCGCAAGTTAAGACGTGCTATAGATATAGAGGCCCTTATTATTTTATTAACTAATACCTAAAACTTTAAGAATTAGTTAACTATAAATTCCTGTATATAAATAAGAATAACTAAATCTGTACTAGAATATGTAAGCGCCTAGAAAATCCACTCCTATATTTGCCGAGCAATAATTAAATTTAGTTCCTTAAAGACTAGCTAAGGCAGAATGCGAATATTAATCCTAATATAATGGCGACAGGTATTTAACTAAATACGTCCTTAGTAGAGCTTATAGAAAGCAATGGTGATAAAAGTAAAAAACAACTTGGCGAGTTCTAGGAAGATATATACTAAGTAGAGTTGTTATATGTTAATTTAGTAAGAGCAGCAACCTAGTCGCAGCCTATAATATAATTATATAATCTTAGGAAACTATAAGGGGATATAAGGGTAATAAAACTGTTAGATAATCTGTATTCTTTAAGGCGTGGGACACGTGTATTGTAAATCTCTTTATAGAGCCCTAAGGGCCCTAGGTTAAGACAAAGAAGCATTAATTAACAATTAAGTTAAGATTATTAATCAATTAACCCATTTTATTAACAAGCTGCTCTATCTAAATTATCTAACAAAAACCGCCTTTAAGACCGACTGGTCTATAACTAGCAATATTTTAAAATATATAACTGGAAGGACATATCTAAATGTTACGGACGCTTTAAGTACGATGTTATAACTACTTGGAGAAGAGTCGCAGGAAGCTAGTTGGTTGATATAGGCACGGTCTAGGATAGATCCGGTGGAACTATATAATGAGGAATGGTAACCGAGGTTATGTGGTGTTGAACGTATTAACTATGTTAAATAGAAGGAACGTTATATTTAATACAAATAACACATACCTTACGTATAAGAGAGAATTTCTTAGGCGTATAGTTGTGTATTTAAAGGACCTCAGTCCCTACTATAGATAGTTCTCTCCTTATAGTAAATCTTAGAATATAATTGGAGTTAATCTATTGGGCAACTACTCCACCAGTTATTATTACGTTGTTGTTTTTATTCTTACCTATATACCCAGCCTAATAACAGAACCCACTGTAGTTTAAGCTACAAGATTCCGTTACATATTTACTACTAAGGTTATAGTATTTAAACAAGATTGAATAATATGCCACTAAGAGCAGCATTAGTCACAACGGCGTTGGCAACAGCCACAACCTTAGGGCTAGGAGATACTAGTATGGACAATAGGGATTCTTAAGTAGTTACGCGAGGTTAGTTATAGGAAATGGTTGATTACTTATAAGACAATAATAGGATACTTAAAGAACGCATTAATGGAATTAGAGTAGCAAAGATTAAGTTACCTTTAATTAAACGATTCTTAGGAGAGAAGTTGAAGCTTAAGGAATTTCTTACATAAATGCACTTTAAGGTAGTACAGAAAGGAGCGAAGTTAGTAACATTGTTAGATTAAGTAGCCTATACAAAATTGTTCCTAACAGGGAGGGCACTTAAGTAGTTTAAGCCGTATCTTACGGAAATACAGGCTAATGGCATAATAACTACTAACCAGAACGTACGGTATATATTTGCCAGTTGGAACGGGTTTGCGGAACAGTTAATATAGATATTTAGAGACCTGGAGGCTACAACTATAGCGGAACAAAAGCTTTAGAACTTAGTATAACGCACTTTAGTAATTAAGTATATAACGCAGTTTTAAACACTAGCCATATAGGTTGAGTGGAATAATAGGGCGCTTATAGCATAGTATAAATAGGGACTTAAGGCTAAAGTCTAGGACGTAATTATTCTAATGGAAGATATGGATACTCTAAGAGAGTTAATAGATTAGTTAATAAAGATTAATAATAGAATCTATTAAAGGGAACAAGCTAAGAGAGGGCAAGACAGAGTTTTATAGTTATATAAGGCGCAGAGTACGCAACGATAGATATAGAGTTAAAAATTATAGAATAGCGCAGAGCTAATAGACCTAAGTAGTACTAAAGAAACTTAAAGATAAGAAAAGAAACTATAGAAACCTAAAGGTTAAGGATTAAATGATTAAAGGACCTAGGAGCAGAGGCTAAACTAGGGATCTTAGCAGCAGAAGATGTTTAGGCGGACTCTATAGTAAGAAAAATGGTTTAAAGATAGAGCTTATATAAATTGCGGAAAATAAGGTTATTTTGCTAGAGACTATAGAGGTAGTTAGAGTAACCATATAGTAAAGGGAACTAGACCAGCAGATAGTATATATATATAAAGGGATAATAGTGCACTATAAGGAACAAAAGAATGTTCAATTAACAGTTTTGCGTATTATTACAACAATGTATACCGAATTTATAAGGACGCTAAGTATGGCGCAAGCTATTGGCTATAGGAGCTATTATTATCTAAGTTTAAAGGAACTAATAAACCAGCTTATAGATTGGATATTAAAGACAATAAATTTAATAAAGGCAAAGCATTTACCAATAATAAGGCAATAAAGGCAGCTTACTAGAAGTATGCAAACCTTAGAGAAGTTAAAATAGAAGTAGAGACTAAGACTATTATAGAATAGGGTTTAGTAACAGGTATTATAATACTATTAGATATAATTTCCATCGCTTTATAAGACGATAGGAGTAACGTTTAAAAGAAACTAAGTAAGTAGATAACTGCTAGTGCTAGCTTATTACTTAATAAAGGCAAAAGGCCATAGGCTTAAGATTTTTAAGAAGAGATAAGAGAAGCTTAAGATTCTTAAGATAAGATAAGACATACCTAAGGACCTACAACGGACAAAAACTGATGGGAAAGGGCAGTAACTTAGTTTAATAATAAACAAATAAGTATAGGACGCAAGTTTAAGAACTACAAGTTTAGAGAATAAGTAAGAACGTTAGCAATCCTAAGTAAACATAGTGTTTAGCCTAAAGATTAAATAGTTAATACTAGGATTAAAAAGTAAGACAACTATAAAGATCTAGCTATAAGACGCAGAAAACAAGAAACTATAGATAAGTTTAGGACAAGAATTATTATATAGCAAGAGTAAAAGCTAGACAAGAGATTAGCTATACTAGGTTATATAAGGGACAGAGCACCTATATAAAGAGTTACTAATAGGCCAAGTGCAGGGACACCTAGGGCAAAATAGTTAGATAAACTAAAATAAGAAGAGGATCTAGATATTCCAACTAGGTTTAAAGAAAGATATACTAAAGGATATTATAATATAGCAATAACAAGGTACTTTCTAATAGATAAACCATACACACTAAACCAGTTATATAGAAAGTGGTATAGGCAACGACATAATAACAAATAGATAGATTTCTATATATAGCTAGACAAAAAAGTTGTCCAAGACTAACCTATTACAGAAAAATGTATAAGTCATATTAAAGGAGTATTAATTATAATGTTAAGAAACCTAGAAGAGGAATCTAAGGACTAGAGAAGTAAGCAATAAATCTTAGTACCTATAGTAGAGATACTAGTGGTTAGGTTAACTAAGTATAGGTTTAAACTTAAGGATAAAGATAAACTAAGAGTTAACCTAAAACATATAGCGTATTATACACTATCGTGGATAGCTTATATGGATAATATATATAATATACATAGAGCACCTAAAGACAAGAACCAGAAGTACCCAGTAAGAATATATTAGGCACTAGAGGAAAAGCGGTTTAGAAATGCTAAGTATATATATAGTTAGCACCTAGTAGAAGTATAAGGTTAAGAAGACTTAATACTTTAACTAGGAAGATTCCTTACGGAAGAATGCCTAGATAGATAACAGTAGTAGAAGTGCCTAGAAAACACTTATCTATAGTATATAGAGGAAAAGAAACAAACTAAGTATTAGCTAAAGTTAGACTAAATACAGGCAGGATCTAGCAGCCAACAGTTAAAAAAAGGGGAGGTATATAAAATTAAAGGGAACTAGTATTAGAGCCTTAAACCCTTAAAGGAATTTAAGGTTAGTACCTAAATTTAAGAGCTAAGTAGCAAGATTAGTAGTTTAAAGCGTTAGTAGATAGTAGAGTAACTAGAAACCACATATCACCAAAGATAGTAGAAAGGATAGGGTTACCATATAGATAAAAGGAACACTTATATCCACTTATAACAATTTTAGGAGACCAGATAGCCTATAAAGGAGGCATTATTAATCTCAAAATAGGACCTATTTAGATAACTATTAAAGGGAGACCAATTAGAATGTCTTTTAATATCCTACCATTAGGATAGGACAAGGCGATACTAGGAATACCTTAGTTATAGGAGTACAATCTAAAGATTAATTAGGTTATAGGTTAAGTTAATATTAAGGATATATAACAGCGCAAAGTGCGATAGTAAACTAAGTTAATATAGTACCAAGTTGGAGCGACATATAAAGAGACTAAGTGAGGCTTAAGTTATATACTAAAGAGATACCATAAGTATAGTAAAAAGTTATAGTTACTAGAAAGTGAAAAGCTATTAGAGTATATAGTATAGGACCACAAGATAGAATTAGAAGAGGGAATAAGTCTAAAGTTCTTTTTAATCTACAAGCTTACTAAAACCGAGTTAGTAGCGCTTAAGGAGTTTATCTAGAAGAATTTACGTAAGGGATATATTAGATTATTATAGTTATCAGTAAGATATCTAGTACTATTTATCCCAAAGAAAAACGGAAAACTTAGGATATATATAGACTATAGACAGTTAAACAGCATTACTAGAAAGGATAGGTATCCTTTACCCTTAATTAGCAAAATCCAAGATAGGATAGGCAATATAAAGATCTTTACAAAGATAGATCTAAGATAGGCGTACTATTAGATTAGGATTAAAGAAGGCAATAAATAGAAGGCAGCCTTTAGGTTAAAGAAAGGACTATATAAGCTATTAGTTATACAATTCAGGCTTATAAACGCACTAGTAATATTCTAGAAGTAAATTAATAGTATATTAGGAGAATACCTAGATGAATTTATTATAGCATACCTTAATAATATTATTATCTACTTAAAGAGTAAGGAAGAGCACAGAGAACACATTAAATAGGTTTTAAAGAGACTACAAGAAAAATAGATACTAGTAGTAATTAAGAAATACAAGTTCTTTACCTAGAAGACCAATTTTATTAAATTTATTATTAAACTAGGCTAACTTAATATAGATCTAAAGAAGATTAAGGCCATAGTAAATTAGCAAGAACCGGAGAACATTATATAGTTAAGATCATTCCTAGGGTTTTGCAATTATTGTAGAAGGTTTATAGCACAATAGTTATAGGATATTAAGCTATTTACAAGGTTAATAAAGAAAGAAGAACTATAGGTATAGGGAAAGGAGCAATAAGAACTATTTAAGAGAATTAAAGAGTTATTTACCTAGGAGCCAGTTCTTAAGATCTATTAACTAGGTCTAAAGACAGTTGTAAAAACAGATATATTAGACTTTATACTAGAAGCGTGCTTCCTATAGAAATATTAAAATAGATGGCACCCAGTAGCATACTATAGTAGAAAGATAACACTACTAGAGTTAAACTATAACATCTACAACAAGGAGTTATTAGGTATAGTTACGGCACTTAAGGAATAAAGAGCATTCTTATAAGGTATAGAGAAACTATTTATAGTTAAGATGGACTATAAGAACCTTATAGGATTCCTAATAACAAAGGAACTTAACCAAAGACAGGTTAGATAGGCGGAAATGCTTACAGAATACCATTTTAAAATTTAGCATACTAAGGGTATAGACAATACACAAGTAGACGCTCTAAATAGAAAGGCTAAACTACAAAGTAATAAAAAGCTATTAGGAGCTTTATTACAAAAAGATTAAGATAGATTAATTAGGTATAATTATCTAAAGATTATAGCAACTAAGGAAAGTTAGATCCGTAAATTATTAGAGAATAATTAGATATAGAAAATCTAAAAAGCATAGGTAGAGGATCCAGACTTAGAGCAATACAAAAACAGAGAAGTAATATATATACCTAAGTCTATCGCAGAAGAATTTGTTAAGGAATTCCATAAGGGAATAATATAAGGATATAACAGAGCTACAGGCTTAGTATTAAGACTTTAAAAGAAGTACATTATTTAAGAAATCTAGGGACTAGCAAGATAAGTTATAAAGAAATATCTAGATTACTAAAGAAACAAACCAACAAGGCATAAGCCATATGGAGGGCTATAACCTATTAAGACACTAGGAAGACCATAGGAAGTTATATTATAGGACTTTATTATTAAGTTACCAAAGTTAAGAGATCCTATTATAGGACAAGATTATAACGCGATCTTAGTAATAGTAAATAAACTAACAAAGTAGGGATACTTTATAGTATACACTAAAGAGATATTAGCAGAAGATGTCGCTAGAATCTATATAAAGAAAGTGTTTATAAGACACAGAGCACTAGATAAGATTATATCGGATAGAGATCTAAGATTTATAGTAGCATTTTAGGAAGTGTTTCTAGCAGAACAAAGAGTTTACGTAGTAATATCTATAGTATATTATCCGCAGACGGACAGATAAACAGAAAGACTAAACTAAACACTAGAGTAGTATCTAAGGCATTATATTAATTACGCACAGAATAATTAGGTATTGTTATTACCAGTTATATAGTTTGCATACAATATAACACCGTAAGAAGAAATAGGGATATTACCATTTAAGGCGAATTATGGATATAAGCCAAAAACATTATTATCGCTATATTAAGTAAAAAGGACGAGTAGCACAGCTAAATAAAGAATAGAGATATTAATAAATCTTTATATAGACCTTAAAGAAACAGCTAAACTAGTATAACAGTAAATAAAAAGATACTATAATACTAAGAGATCTAAGGGACCAGATCTTAAGGAGGGAGATAGAGTATAGCTACTATATAAAAATTTTAAGAGTTAATAACTAAGTAAGAAATTGGACTATGTTAGACTAGGACCTTTTAAAATTAAGCAAAGAATTTTATTAGTTATATATAAGTTAAACCTACTAGCTAAAATAAAAATCTACTTTATACAGCATATTGCAATGCTAGAACTAGTATACGGGAATATTAAGCCACTAGTCTATAAGGCAAACACGTATAGAGGACAAGAGGAAGATAAATAGCAAGTTTTAAAGATTATTAGTTATAAGTATATAGATAACGAAACATAGTATAAAGTAAAGTAAATAGGCTATAGCAAGACTACCTAGGAACTACTAAGCAACCTAAGGAACGCTATAGGAAAGGTATAGGAGTATTAGAAGAAAGTAGGTCAGGCAATATTAATAAAGAAGAATCGCTAAAAAATAAGTCACCTAAGGGGGACTTAAGAGGAGCAATTGCCAAGCTACTTAGAGTTATTTCCCTTATAGGAGGAGAGCCAATCCTTTTATTACCTAGCTTAGATAAACCCTATTAAACTAGTTTCTACTCCTTAGAACGGACCTTCTTGTAAATATATTTAAGGCGTTAAAAACGAGCATAAGCTAAATATTAAGCTTTAAGAACGCGTGTAGACTTTTCTAAGGCACGTTAAACCTTAAGCAGCGCAGAGGCCAGCTCACTGTTAAGCTTTATAGTAATAGATTAAATATAAGACCCTATAATAAGTTACTTAGGGAATATAAAGACTGTTAAGAGTTATAAAACGCGTATATTTAGCGTTAAAAATAGAGCGAATGTCATAGGACAATTAAACGTTTGCTTTAGTACACTCAGAGTAAGAGGAGGGTTATTAAGACAAAGGACTTGCTAGCGCAACACATACTAACCCCTCTTTAGCGCAACAAGAGCAAGGAATCGCCATCACTTCACTAAGTAATAGTATGGAGGAAACTATACAAAGGCGACGCTTAACCTAGAAAAGAGAAGAAGAGGCTTTAGGCATAATAAGCAAGGATATTAACCAGACTAATTAAACGGACATTACATCTCTAGTGGACAACTTGGAGATATTAGAAATCTTTAAGGACGAAAATAAAGAGGAGGGAGATAGTGTTATGGACGCTTTAAGTATAATATTATAACTACTTAGAGAAGAGTTATAGGAAGCTAGTTGGTTAATATAGGTATAGTCTAGAATAGATCTAGTGAAATTATGTGATAAGAAATAGTAACTAAGGTCACGTGGTATTAAACGTATTAACTATATTAAACAGAAGGAACGTTACGTTTAATATAGACAACATATACCTTATATATAAGAGAGGATTTCTTAGGCATATAGTTATGTATTTAAAGGACCTCAGTCCCTACTATAGATAGTTCTCTCCTTATAGTGAATCTTAGAATACAATTGGAGTTAATCTGTTAGGCAACCACTCCACCAGTTATTATTACGTTGTTGTTTTTGTTCTTACCTATATACCCAGCCTAATAATAGAACCCACCATAGTCTAAGCTATAAGGTTCCGTTACACTAAATCGCATTATAACTATAACGGCAGGTTCCTTAATTGCTGGAAAATAATAAGGAGACTAATAAAATGGACTATACTAAATAGCTAAAAAGAGAAGCAGAGTAAGGAATAGATGTAATAATAACTGCTAAAGCACTATAACTAAAACCAGTTAGGATAATAGATATACTAAAAGGGAATATTCTAAGCCCAACTATAATGGCAGACAAGATCCTATTAAAAACTATTAAAGTTACTATTAGTGACTGCCTTATATATATGCCTAAGGTTGTAAAGTTATTCTTTAAACCTCTCCTGCTGCCTCTTATAGAGCCTTACTAATAAAAGCAAGAAGGCGTTAAAGTATCCATATTATTAATGTACCTTATATTTTATAGTAACTAAGCTAGCCTAATAACTACTAAGGTAGACTAGATTAAATAGGAAGTAGGATTTACCTAGTTTTAACAATAATGTCTAAAGGTAGAAGCATAGATAGGAGATAAAAGGACTAGGTGCTTAATTAACTCTAAAGCGGAGCTTAACCTTATTAAGGAAAGTATAGCTCTATAATACGGCTTACTAATATTAAGTTTACCCCTATAGTTATAGGGCGTATATCTAACGTCTACTAATAGAACTTAGTCTAAGTTTATTAGATTAGTGCATACGGCCCTATAGTAATTAGTAACATCTTAATATCTATAACTTTTATTGCTATAGGAGAAATGTTATATAAGGTAATACTTAATAAGCCATAGTTAGTAAGGGCTAGACTAGTAATAAAGCAAACCGCAATAGGCTAAGTATCTTATATTATTTAATTAGAAGATGGTAGAGTTAAAATAAGGTTTTTAATGTTATATAAGGATACAATGTTCCTTAAACTAGATAAAGGAATTAGTATAGGTAGTAGTTTAGGAAACGTATAACTGGTGTAACTGCTAGGATTATATCTAGGGTTATTTATAACCTAGCGTATTAGGATAAAGAGGACAAAGAGAACAGAGAGGATAGAGAGGATAAAGAGGAGGGAAATAAGGTACAATTTTAACAAGGACATTTACCATTTTAGATATCCGCCGAATATGGCTATTAATAAAAAGAAGAATATAACACTAGATAGAAAGAGCTTAACAGTAAAATATTAAAGAAAGTCCTAAAAAAGTATATAGGAGGAAAGTAGAAGCTAGTATTTAAAGCGAAGGCTAGATCCCTTATATATTAAATATTAAAGATAACGGATCTATTTATAATATAAATAGAAAGCTATAGGAGCAAGGCCTAATAGAACACTATAAGTATAGCAACTATATATAAATAAAAAGCAGATAAAGTCTGTCTGGTTAACTTATTAGAACTAAATAGAACAATTATAGGAGGCATAATAGAGTGGTAAGAAGTAGCCCTATATTAGTAAAAGGCGTCTATTTAAGGATTACCTCTTAGTCTATATAATTATTTCCTTAAGCTGCAATATACTAAGCTGGTCTATGGTGCATAACTAAAGCTAGAATAATTAGAGTATATAATTATAGAAGACATTTAGCCAAGAGAATAAGAAATCTTTAAGGCTATATTATTTAACTAAGAAGAGGCTCTAGTATAGGAGTTCTCTAAAATAGGTTATGTTAGTAGGGACGTAACTCCACCATTAAAGATTAAAACTATGCTGTATAAAGCATAGTAAGTACCAAACTTTCCTATACTAAGGGCCCTATAAGAAGAGGTAATTAATATATTATAAGAACGACTAGCTTAAGGGACTCTAAAATATTGCGAAAGCCTATATAGGAATTTATAGTTTCTTATAAGCAAAAAGGAACATAAGAAGTACTAACTAATTAATATAGCGATAAATATTAACTAAGTAACTATTAGGGATGTAAATCTGCTATTATATACTAATAAGTTCTCTAAGGAGTTTATAGGGTATAAGGTTATATCTCTAGTGGACTTCTTCTCTAGCTATAACTAATTAGAGCTAGATATAGAAAGTAGGAACCTAATAGCCTTTACAATACCTCTAGGACTTCTATAATAAATAATAGTACCTATAGGAGGCATAAATTTGGTAGCCTAGTTTATAAGGACAATTACTAAAATCCTAGAGCGATATATCCCATGCTATGCCTTACCACTTCTAAATAATATTATAGTAAAAGAACCACAGATAATATATAATAAAGAAGAAAGCCTTTTAGGCGTATATAGATATATTCTAGAACACATTATATAGCTAGACGGAGTGCTTACGGATTTAGAATAAGCTAGGTATATAATCTTAGGCGTAAAGTCTTATTTCTATAAAGATAAGATTATAGTAGTTGGCTACCGCTATAATAGAAAGGGACAATATCTAAAAGAGTTCAAAGTCGCAAAAATTATTTACTAGAGAGACTATAAAGATGTTATATCTGCCTAAGCATTCCTAGGAGTTATTATATATTACTAAATATAGGTAGAAGATTTTATAATAAAGGCAGAGCCAATCTTTTAATTACTATAAGTAAATATTCCATTTCCATGCTTCTAGAGGTCACGCCTACTATATATAGCAGTTGTCTGGTTAACTATGACATATAGATCTAGTGTTTGGGCCATTGGAGAAACCAAGAAGGGCCCCCCTAAATCACTCCTTAAACCACTCCAAAAGGTCCAAACAGCCTGCCTTTGGAGTATAACAGGCGGGTATAAGCGAACGGCCACAGTACTGCTTGAGAAGGAAGCCAATATTCCCCCCCTATAACTATATATTGAAGCCGCTGCAATGTAAAGGGCGCAAAGTGAACGTAACTCTAATGTTATAAAGTATATTAAGACACGCCTAAATAAACTATGGAGGGACCCTAGGGCGCCTTATAGGAGAACAAACCAACAACCCTAAAGTAGGGAAGAGATATTAGAGAAACAGGTAAAGAAAGCAGAAGAAGAATAGTGCTATATTAGGGCCTAGGCCCATATAGAGGAGAAAGGGAGATGCGTAAGAGGCCAGTAAAGACAATAGTAAGAAAAAGAAAGGAGCCAAAGTAGAGCATAAAAGAATGCTAGGAAACTATCTTCCGTAATATAATACTGGTTGGACTAACGCTGGAGAGGTATATAGGAGTTAAAGGTATAGAGGCTAACTTAGGCAAGAGAAACCTAAGCCGTGGCATAGTTAACGCTATAGGGGGTAAATACTTAAGAGCTCCAAGAAGGCCTAATAAAGGCAGAAAATATAATAGCAACACTCTTAAGAATAGGGATAATAGGACTAAAAGATTAGCTCTACTGGGTAGGTATCCTAGTAGGCAGCCTAAGATGCGAATATGGCTGGCTAAGACAGACACTAAAACACGTAATACTATTATGCCCCCTACACACTAACTAAGAAGCTATACTCTTAGTAGCTGGCACAAAGAACTATAATACACTACTCTTAATATAAAAAGGTCTTAAGGTGGTTACCTAGTGGCTTATTAGCTAAAATATACTAGACCAGTTTTAGGTTGCAAAGGAAATGGTAATAAAAGGCAAAGGGGTAAGCAATAGGCGCCTCCTAATAACTCTACAGTAGTAGAGCAAAGTTTGCGATACTAGCGCGTCCATAGGCTTGTTACGGCAGCAGTGGTTCCCAAGGAGGTTAAAAAGTAAGGTAGTAGAGTACTATAGGTGACTCGTAGGCGCCTTATAGGCGAGTCCTAAAAGGTAGGGAGACGGATCATGGGGTTTTCTTAAAAGAGTTTTCTCCCTATATATATATAAGGAGTAGTCCGCGTGGGCCTAATAGGAATCCGAATCAGACGTTAAGCAATAAATAATAATAATAAATATTCCATTTATATAGGGTGTAAGGGCGCGAAGAGGCTTTGGGGAAGATTCAAAGGAATAATATAAATTCTATCTAAATCTAAGGGTATATAGCTTTTTAAGAGAACAAGACATTGCGTAAAAAAGAGAAGGGAATAACCAGAGAATCTTGTAATTAAATAGTTAGGGGTCTTGGTCGATGCGTACGCATATACGCACGCGGACGGACTTTGGTAGAATTTAATTAATCTAGTAGAACTTGGCAAAAGTCGATCAAGCTAGTAGAATTTAGCAGAATTCGGTCAAAGCGTTAAGTTTATCTTATTAAGTGTTTTACCAAGACATTCCTACTGTAACTAGGCTAGTCCCGTTATAGTACCCCCCCTTTAGCCAAAGGTTTAAAATAATTCAATTTAGTTAAGAATTCATAATTTTATCACATGTCGTATTTTCGCGTTAGGTGGTAGTCTTAGCAAGGCAGATCTAACCAATTAGACAACTTTAACCGCTGGTTAAAGTTCCTTAATATCTTGCGTGTTACGTAATCACGTTATAAACGTTATAACTTATTTTAAGTTCTTTTTAAATTTAAGTTTCGTGTATTCGTGTCAAGTGGCAGTTGTTTGCCTTTATATCATATCCATCCAGCCGGAGTAGGCCGCAAAGAATAGTTCTTATAGAATTCTTTTACTAGGGAAGGCGCGTCAGCCTTAATCTAATTATAGGTTTCCTAGGTTTGTGTTTTATATCCTTCCCACTTAATAAGAAGTTTAAATTGTTTAAATTATGGTTTCTATCACATATCGTTAATTAAGTTAATAAAGTAAGAACCGTTACTATTATTAACAATTATGGGAGGTGGCGGTGGTACTTTATAAGTTATAGAATTATCTTTTAAAGGTTGCAATAAGCTTATATAAAACATTAGGTGTATTTTTATCTCAGTTAGCAGTTTAAGCTTATAGGTGTATAGGCTTAGTTTTTTCTTAATTTAGTACGGGCCCATAAACTTCTAATTAAGTTTCTTTAAGGGCCGTTAAGTCCGTATGTTTTATATATTTAGGTAAGCCATATTACCTTCCTTAAAGTCCTATACAGGAGCTTGTTCTTTGTTTATATACCATTCCTGTACCATTTAAGCGTACATTAATTCACTTTATAACAGTTCCGTTAACTGCTTTATTTAATTAGCGAAGTTGTACGCGTTAATTAACTAGATCCGTTTAATTATGGGTCCTATTATATTAATTTCAGGTCGTGGTTTAAATCCAAGTCAAGGGTTTTATCCATAGGTCGCGTAGAATAGCGTTACGCCTATTAATACGTTTATTGTATTATTCGCAGTAAACTTAGCTAAAGGCAGCCATTTTTCCCAGTCATCTTGTAGGTAGGAGCAGTATATTTATAGGTATTATTCTATAATCGCGTTCGCAATTTCGGTTTAACTATCTATCTCCAGATAAAACGCAGTTAAGAGTCGTGTTTAAATACTTAATTGTTTACATAGAGCTTACTAGAAGTCTAAAACAAACTAGCTTCCACAGTTAGATATTATTAAGTTAAAAAGTCTATATAGCTTAAAGACATGCTTAACAAAACATTTGGCTACTAATATCGCATTAATTAAGTCCATAGGAATTATATATTGCATTTTTATAAGGCGGTTAATAACTACCATAATATTTATAAACCTATTACTGCTAGGCAAGTCGACTACAAAGTTAATTAAGATATCGCGCTATCTTTGCATTAGAATTAGTAGCGGTTAAAGTACTCCTTACTTCTTTATATAAGAGGTCTTTCCACGCACGCACATCCTGCATACTCGAACGTATTTTTGTACGTAGTCGTGCATCATAGGCCAGTAGTATACTTATTAAACAATCTTATAGGTCTTTACACGGCCAGGATGCCCTACTATAGGGGAGTCGTGTACGAAATTAAGTATCTTGAATTATAAAGGTTTAGAATTCGGAACTACTATCTTCTATTAATAGTACAATTAATTGTTTCAAATTTTGTATTTAGCGAGTGTAATATCTTTATACTATTGTTTTCCTGTTTAAATTGCTTTTATTACATCTATTATCTATATATCATTCTTATATTTGTATTCTATTAGCTTATTAATTTCTATTTCCTATTTATCAACTTCTAATTTATTTCTATTAAGTTCCGCATCTAGGAATATAGGACGTAGCTTTTTAAAACATTTAGGGGGCAGTAAGATCTGTAATTAATTTATAATCCGTTCGTCTAAAGCGTTTATAGGTAGGTCCTATAATTATTATATTAATGTGTTAGGCTTCTAATTAAGTTTGCCTAGTTAGTACATAATCTTCAAGTTAAATCATAAAAGGTATTCGGCCTAATAAATTTAGCGCTATGTTAATTGTTTTATAGTTATAAAGTACTACAGGTTCTTGTAGTCCGTTAATACGCGTATCAGGAACAACAATCCTTTAAGCTTAAAACGCCATTATTTAAAGTATCTAACAATTGCAAGCAGTTCCTTATCATATATCTTATAGTTTAATTTAGCAGGGGCGAGTTTCCAAGAGAGAAAGGCTACTAGACATAGCTCGCCGTTCTTATTATATTGCGATAACACTCCTCCTAGTGCATAATCAGACGAATCTATTTCAACAATGCATTTAAGGTTAGGGTTAAAGTGGGCAAGAATTAAAGCAGTTATAAAACAATGCTTTAGGTTATTAAAAGCTTATTTACATTTAGTGGTTTATTTAAATTTTATATTCTTTTTTATTAGGTTTACTAATAGCTAGGCAATTTCCAAGAAGTAGTTAATAAATTAATAATAGAAGTTTGCAAATCCTAGAAATCCTTAAACATCTTATATATTACTAGGGCTTCCCTAGTTTATAATCGCGGTGATTTTCTTAGGGTCCATTTTAATTCTATTACGGGATATAATTAAGCCTAAGTACGTAACCTCAGACGCGTAGAACTTGCATTTCTTAATATCGCATTATAAGCCTATATCTTATAGGCGTTTAAGAACCATTCTAATATATTTCTAATGTTTAGAAAGCAAGGATAAGTAGATTAAGATATTATTAATATACATAGTAATAAATACATTAAGGAATTTATAAAGTGTATTATTAATATATTACTAAAACATACTAAGACCGTTTTTTACGCTAAATGGCATTACTAGGTATTTAAAGAGTCCCCATTATATACAAAAAGCTATGTACTTCTTATCTCCTTCACATATACGGATTTTATTAAAGGCAGCGACTATATTAAGCTTCGTAAAGTACTATACCTTTACTAAATAGTTAAGCGTTTCTTAAATTAGGGGAATTGGATATTGGTTTTAAATCGTAATTACGTTTAAAGCTTAATAATTAACATAAAATCTTAAACCTCCTCCTAGCTTTTTAATAAATAGTATAGGTAAGGCGAATAGAGATTAACTAGGGTAAATAAATCCTTTTTCTAGATGCTCATCAAGGTATTATTACATTATAAGCAGTTCTTCTTATAACATACCATATAGCGGACCAAACTTTGGTGTTATACTAGGCTCAAGTTCTATCTTAAAATCGTACTTATCTTAGTATGGGGCTAGTTGGTCTATAAATCGTTTTTTAAACCCGTTAATTAGATCGTGGTACTCTTTAGGTATAAGAGGTTAAGGATTAATAAACTATTTCAGTTCTAGTGCTTTCTTAATATCTTCCATAGTCATAGCAAAAATTTTGTAATCTCGTCTTTTTGCTAATAAGATAAAGGGTGCGGCCTATATCATACAAATTTTAAGAGGTTTTAATATAACATCTTTATATTCTTTACTGCAATTAGCAGTCGTAGCTTTATTATATTGGTTTAAGGTTCGTGGCAAGGGTAATTTATATTATTTTAAATTTAAATAGTTATGTGCATATTTATAGGGCAAATAGGTTTTTAAGCAATAACTTTAGCAGTAGGTTATACGGAACTTTAGTGTTTCTTTAACCTAGCTAATTAAAGGGTTATATTGTTTTAGCTATCCATATCCAAGTATCATCTTATATTACTTTAGGGGTATTACAAATAGGGAAATATATTTAAGGTATTCGCCCATCTACATTTTTATAAGAGTGTAGTATATCAATTCGCTATATATTAAGGGTTTGCCGTTAAAGCCTCATAGGCCTTAGGGCTTATTAAGTTTCTTTAAATTCAGGTATTAGGTTTTCGCGTAGTTCATATTAATAAAGCCCATGCTGGTGGCTCCACTGTCTATAAGGATTTATACCTCCTTCCATTTTCTAAGTATTTAAATTTCGCTAAGTATATTAAGGGAGTCGTGTTGTGTATTAGCGCTAGAAGAGCCTAGACACTTATACTCTTCCACTTCTTATCCTAAGGCGCGACTTAGCCCTAGGACGATTTGTTTTCCAAGTTAGCTAAGGGTAAGATGCTTTATAACAACTAGGTATAATTTATAAAACAAATACAAGTTAAAGAGCGAGTACGGCTTAAAGAATAAGTGCAATTTAAGGAGTAGATGCGATTTAAAGACCAGGAGGAACTACAGCAGACTTTTTTAAAAGGGTAAGTTCGGCAATTCCTTTAGATATGTCCTTTTCTACCACATCCAAAGCATTCTCTATTTGCGGCTTAAGTTCTTCGTTCGTTGGTTTTTAAGGGTGTATAGAATTGAGTGGCATTGAGGTCTATAGGGTCGTGCGTAGGTTTCGGAGAAGGGTCGCGCTTTAGGGTATATGTCGGTTTTGTAGAGCTTTAAACACAAGGTGTGGTTAGCTTTAGAGAATAAGTCTATTTGTTATATTAAAGGTCCTCATTAATTCGTTAACACATTATAGCAAATTTGGGTAGGTCCTTTAGCAGTTCCCTACCTACTAACTATGCTTTAATTTTATCTAAAATAGCTTATTAAAGAGCAGTAACTCTAGCGGCTTTATTCTAATCTAGTTCGCTAATAAGGCCTAAAAATTCTAAAAAGAAGCTTGTAAAGTCTTGGTTCCATTATTATAGGTATTTAAGTTTAGTAACAGCGGTGTGTTTACGGCTAGCGTTATTATATGTTCGTTCTAGCAGAGAGATAAAGGTTTTAAAATTAACAAAGGTGCCGTTATAAAAGAATAGGTCTATAGTTCATGCAGCATCTTTACTTAAATAAGACATTCTATAGCTAACCTTACTAGCTTTAGTAGGGTATCAGTTATAGTTTATTAAAAGTTTAAAACGGAGCTTGGTTATAAAGGGATATAGGTTATTTTAATTTCTATTAAATATTAAAGGGTTAGGAAGCTTTTCTAATTTCACAGTAGGTACTGGGTTCGTTATAGGTATGGGTTAAGCTACCGTTACTAGTTTAGGGTTTGTATTTAACAGGTCAGGTTTAGATACAGTTATATTAATTTCGTTTATAGGTGGTGTTGGGGTCTCTAATATAAATGCTTAGATATTACGGAGTTCTTTATAGAGTACTTCTATTAATCACTAATGCTAGGCTTCTAGTGCAGCCTGCTGCTAAGCTAAGGCATCCATAAAGGACTGTTATATTATAGTCAACTGTTCCCTAACTAGGGACATAATACTTATAGTTATTAAAGAGGATTTGGGTTCGTTTGCTATTTTAATAGTAGTTGTTTTTTAATGCAACGTAATATAAGGACGCGAAGAGGCTTTAGGGAAGATTTAAAGAAACAATATAAATTCTATCTAAATCTAAGGGTATATAGCTTTTTAAGAGAACAAGACATTGCGTAAAGAAGAGAAGGGAATAACCAGAGAATCTTATAATTAAATAGTTAGGGGTCTTGGTTGATGCGTACGCATATGCGCACGCGGACGGACTTTGGTAGAATTCAATTAATCTAGCAGAACTTGGCAGAAGTCGATCAAGCTGGCAGAATTCGGCAGAATTCGGTCAAAGCGTCAAGTTTATCTTGTCGAGTGTTTTACCGAGACATTCCTACTGTAACTAGGCTAGTCCCGTTATATAGGGCATAGAGTAGATAGCCGCTATAAAGACTCTAAAGCATATAATTACTATTATACCTGTATTAGTTTAACTAAATTATAGTAAGGGGGCTAGGCTAATTGTTTTTGCCGTTAATAGATATAAGAATAGATAAGAATACGGTTTTATATAACTGGATATATAAGGTTGTCGCTATTTATATTAATATAAAAGCGGCATCTAGTTTTAAGTAGAGCAGAAATACAATTCTAGAAAGCTTAAGTATTAGGTATTACTGCATATATTAAAGAAGTGTTAAGTGTACCTATACGGCGTCCGCTCTATGGTTAAGATAGATATAAATACCTTAGTTATATAACTAAATTGTACTGCTACTAATTTACTAGGAGCCTTAATAATATAATAGCTAGTATAGATCCAGTTATGGGACTTTAATATTAGATATATACCAAGGAAGAAGAATAGTCTAGCTAATAGGCTGTTATAATGGCCACTAAATGGCAAACGGCCTAATGAACCAACTAAGGATATTAAAGAATTCATTAACTATAAGCTAGGTACTTTAGAATATACGGCTAGCCTAGTTAAAATAGAGGTAGATCTACTACTAGAGGACTTATATTTAGAGAAATCTTAGAAGATTATAAAATGGCTAGTAACCTAATAACGTCTAAAAGAAATAAATACTAAGGAATTTAAAAGATTTAAATGGCAAGCGCTAAAGTTCCTAGTATGTAATTAATAGCTCTTTTGCTAATAGTTAAAAAAAATATACTAATATAGAGGGTAATTAATAACGAGAATACTTAGTAAGAGATTATTAAGGGCCTTTATAATTGGAGTGGATATTATAGATAAGAAGGAACATATTAGAGAGTCTTAAATTAATATTAGTGGCTAGGGCTATAGGATCAGATATTATAGCATATTAAGTTATGCCTATAATACTAAGGGTGGTAGTTAGAACAGGAAAAAGAAGTAATGCACCCTATATAGGAGCCTACTTTATAGTAATAAGTAATAGTAAATATTATATTTATGCTAACAACATGTCTTAGATTCTAATACCTAGCTACTGCTTAAGAATACGTGTCTAAATGGGTAAAAGCCTAAGCCCTTTGGAAAAAGGATATAAAAAGTGTAGCGAAGTTCCTCTATAAAGACGTTATCTGCAGATAGGGAGTATTTAGATAGCTTTTTATAGATAGTAGTAGAGAAAATGCTAATATAACCGCTGCGCTTGCGGAGCTCTATAACATTAAAAGGGTTATAGCTTCTGTATATTACCTATAGGGATAAGGCTTAATAGAGCGAGGATATAAGCCTATAGTAGATGCTTTGGCAATAATAAATAGCTTATAGCTGGACAATCTCTATACTGTTTTGTGGGCAGAGAGAATAACTATTAAGTAGCTTATAGGAATAACGCTAATAAGAGTTATATGCGGATATAAGCATATCCTTCCTATTAAACTTTATATACCCATTTAGTAAACGCTGTCTTGGCAAATAGTTTAGACCACTATAAAGCTACTAGCACTTTATATAAAGCAGTTTAACTAAAAAGACGCAGATATAAAAGAGGCTATTATATATATAAGATAACTAAGGGTAATAAATAAGGAGTACTTTAATAACACCTATTGCATTTACTAGGACGGATTTAAGGTTAGAGATATAGTTATACTCTATAATACGCAGCTTAAGTAAGATTATTCCAGCAGTTATAAGTTAGATTTAAAATAGCTAGGCCCGTTCTATATATATAAGAGTCATCCATATAAAGGATAGTACTTAATTAAGGATCTTAACAGCATACTATTCCGCAACTAAACTCTAGGGAATAGATAAAAGAAGTTCTACTAGTAATAGGTATCTAAAGTCCGCTAGAAAAACCGGCTTAACTAGTTAAGTAAAACTATGCTATAAGAAATAATAGCAGAGCCAGAGTCTAAGGAAGATGTTATATAAAATCCACCTATATTGCATTGCTATATAGTTTAAAAAGTACGTATCCTAAAAAGACTATTTAACAGAACTAAGTATGAAATATTTAACTAGGGGATAGTTAAGTTCTAAAGTAGGGGAGGGGATGTTAATAATAACCGCGCAGCCTATTTGTTTATTTGCTATATTTCCTAAAGCTCTTTTTATTTCTTATTTGCTTTTAGCCACAGGAATCTAATATATATTAATAATAAGGTAAGGGTAGAAGAATGTTTACGTATAAATACCTAGATTTGTTTACTATAAAGATATTAGTTCTGCTTACCGCCTTTACTAAGCTAATAGTGATTTTCCATACTAGGCATAGAAAATTATAATTAGTCTATTTAGCAGTTAGAACCGGTAGAACTTTACACTACTACTATAAGGGGAACTTGTAGACAGGGGGCTATAAGGACACGATTATGGAACAAGATAGATTGGTAAGAGAGACAAATCCTTAAGGAGGTAAGGCCTTAAGGATCGTGGAGACTATATATTACAGGCATATACCTCTGGCACGTAACCGACGGCCATCCAAGGGGTGTCTAGGGGTTGTCCTAAGGGCAACCCAAGGTGACCTATAATAATATCCCTTACATTGCCCCCCCCTTTCTTGCGGTTAGCCCCCAATCGCTATTACCTTATAGTAAAGGGAGATTATGAGGGCTTGTCCCAGAAGGGGTTCGGAGAGATATTAGTATATTGCTATATATCATCTATCTATCTAACCCCTGCTTTAAACTCCTAAAAATCTTAATAAGGAAAAATATAACTAGAGAAAAGACACAAGGATTGCTAGGAGACCTATTAGAAGCCTACTAGAAGTATACTGGTGACTACCTAGGCTAACCTAAGGATTTTTATGCAACTCTACTTTTAAGCCTTTATGCCGGTCTACAATTAATCGCAAGTGTTATAGGTAATTTGGTGTTCCTAATATAGTTCTATAGAACCTTTTAGTATGGGATTTAATGTATAGGGCCTTAGCTTACTGTCGTCTTTAACTATTAAGATATAATCTATGATCCTTTCTTCTAATCCCCTGCGTCACTAACGCATTGCTCCCACATTTGCCCTTAGGCTGCTATATGCAGTTAGGTAATTAATTAGTTAATTAAAGAGACTTATCTCTTAAGATTTGGTGTATATGGTTTCAAATCTAGTGGTCCTATACTATATAATTGGCGTAGCTTTACTGCCTAGTAAACAGGAGATACTTTACAATAGCGCCTATAGCTATTATGCGACTATTAAGAACGTTTATAACGTTATTCTTTTAATATTATAGTATTGTTTAGGTATAATTTAACCTATATACATCTTTAATTAACATCTTAATTGCCTTCCCTGGCCGCGTGATTAGTTTTTATAAGGAAGTGATAGTTAAATAACTTATACGCGTGTTTCCTTCCTTCTAAATAACGCTATTGTGACGGAGTTATATCGGCAAGGTTATGGCTATTCACCGGAAGGGTATTGGATGGTGAAGTATAAGGATACCTTGCTTATTAAGCTGTTCCTTTTCCTTAACACCTTACTTCCTATCATTAACCTTCGTCCAATTTTAGACGTATCTTTAATATATTATTAAGATTTTCTTCTTTTCCATTATCATTTTAGTATACCTCTTTATTCTCCTGCTAACTACTCTTCTAAGCCAATTCCTCAGCGTATTCTGGCCTTGCCGCTATATATAGAACCTTAACCTCTACTAACCCGTAACTGGTGCTGGTCCTGCCTAAATGATTTTGCCTATATGTTCTTAAGAGACTAGAAGTCTGATAAGAGGATTCTGGAGGCTTGTAATAAGATATACTATATTAGATCCAATACCTTTAGTCCTTATAATTAATGCATGCGTACTAAGAGCAGCAGTTACATTAAGGTAAGTTTTTCTATTCTTAATAGATTTCCATTGCTAACTTTAAGCTTTAATAGCCTGGGCCTAAGTGGTGACGTTCCTTTAATATCCTTAACTACTATATTGCCTGGGCTCTCTCTTATTCTAGCGTAAACGCTAAATAACTTAGTTAAATTTAAGACTATACTATAGCTATTTATACTGCCTATAATTCCTAGCAAGCCAGCCAGTAACGCCTTATATAAGAGCAAGGTTGGTACACTAAGGATAGGGTAAGGAATAGGGGTAATAAGAAGAAGGTTGCCGTCTACTATAAAAAGGAGTTCGCGTATACGCGTTAAGTTTTAAAAGAGTATAATATAATGCGGTATTAGGTAGGTTACCCTTTAGGTACCTAACGGATAGGTAACTAACAGTTGCTATAGCAAGGTCTTAGTGGTTCTAGACTATGCCAGCCAGCTAACGTCTCTGTTTATTCTGGGCTTAAGCGTGTCTTTATTAACTATAAGCTAACACCGCAAGAGCTTTATTAGTATTGGTTTGGACCTAATATTAGTATTAAGCGTTTAAGGATCTCTGCCCTAGCTATACCTTATTATCCTACCCCTATTTTTATGCCTACTTATACCCCTACTAAGGGGTTTGGATCCCATTCTTATTAGCTATTACTTGATAGCCCAATGGATACTAATCCTGCTCCTAAGGATAAGGCATAGTAGCTTTTTAGATTAGGCATTTGGGATTTATTCTTATATATAGTAGCAATTAAGAACCTTGATTAGGTACTCAGGAAGGCCTTAAAGGGCTTTTAAAAAGGGCTTAGGAGCCCTAGAAACAATGTTCCTAATATAGATTAATAAATAGGAATATAATTCTAGCAAAATGCCCTATTAACTCTATGCTATATATATAAAAAGGCTAAGGACCTGTCCTGCCTTAGGCTGTAGCCCTAATTCTTATGGTTTCCGGAGCCTGTCTATTCTATATCCGATTTGACCTATTTACTCTTTAGGGCCTTTTGCGGTCTACTACGAGCTTTCTTTATAGGTCGCGATGACACCGTAGTATTAAAGCGCTTTTTGTGATTTGTAGATTATAGACCTTAGTCCTAATATTCTTTTAGAATATCTTTGTAATATTTAAGGTAATCCTCTGGTTCCTATATAGAGTCTTTAGCGGGCTAGCCTAGCCATTTAACTTTATATTAAAGCTTACTCTTAACAGACTTATGGCGTAGTATAGTTTTAACCTCGTACCGCTCGCCTACCACCTTAGGGTGTTTAATTAGGCCTAGATGGAAGTTCTTTTCTAGTGGTAGTCTATGCCATGGCTCCAGTAGGTTTACGTAAAACACTGGATATATATAGGCTATAGATAGGGGTAGCTAGAGACAGTAGGCTAGCTTACTAATTTATTCCTTAACTTAGAAGGGACCTAGATATCTTATATCGAGCTTCTTTAATAGTCGACAGGTCTTAATATTTGTTAAACGTAATAGAACCTTATTGCCTACTCCGAAATGCTTGTCCTAATATTTGCGGTTGTACTAGAGTCTCTGCTGCTCTTAGGCATCTTATAGGCTCTGCTTTATATGCTTCTATTGCTCCTCCTATTCCTAGAGATATTCTTGTACTCTTTAGTAAATGTCCTTTAACTTCCCAGTGGGATCCTATAATTAATTATGCGGCCTTAGCTAGTGATCGCTAGGTATACTATTAAACCTAAATAATTAAACGCCATAGGCAATCTGGATTGGTGTATACTTATGTAATATATATTGCTTTGAATTATAAGCGTACTCCGCATATAGAAGTAGCTCGCACCAGTTGTCTTGCTAGTAGTTTAAATATATTTATAGGTAAGACTCTAGTTCCTAGTTCTAACGTTCTGTTTGCCTATCCGTTTGTGGATGGAAAGCTGTACTATAATAGTGGTCTATCTTTAAATAAAAGCATAGATCCGACTAGTACTGGCTTATAAAGACACTGCCCCTATTAGTAATAATGGAGTGCGGCTAGTCTACTTTAAGAAAGCATTTCTCCTTAATTAGGCTAGCAAGCGCTTATGCGTTAATTGTCTTGTTAATAGGAAGGTATTAGACGTACTTTAAAAACCTATTAATAAGTACAAGGACCGAATTATATATTCGTTCTTAGCTATCTTTAGATGGTAGGAGATCCGTAATAAAGTCTATAGCATAATATTGCTATAGCTTACTAGCGGGGGGAACTAATTTAAGTAGACCCTATAGCTTATACCTACGGATCTTATATACTTAATACTTCTTATAATAGCTAATATACTCCTTTGCTTCCTGCTTAAGCTTTAGCTAATAGTATTTGCGCTAAAGTAATTCTACTGTTTTAGCTTAACTATAGTGGCCGCCTAGAGGATTATTATAATTCCTTATAAGGATCTTCTATTGTAGATTTGCTTTATGTGGCACCCAAACCTTACTATTTCTATGCAGTAGGCCCATTGGGTCTAGTTCCTAATTTTAGCGCCTTATAGCTTCCTTTCTATTACGTTTCCGGTCTACTTCCGTATTAAAGATGGCATAGGAAGCGTCCTTCCGTTATACCTTATAAATAAGATCTATTAACCTTTCAGATAGTTTCTAGGTAAAAGCTGTTTTATCTTATACTGCTCTAAGTATAAGACTTAATGGTACCATGGATCTTACAACTCTTTAATGCGCGTGCGTTAGAAAGGCCGCTATAAGGTTAAAGTCCTTTAGTTATTATAGGGCTCTAAGTTCCAATTGCTCTATGGCTTTACTTTTGGCTTAAGGGGATGGCTTAGCAATTAGAGGTGGCGTATTACTAGGTTCTAAAGTTGTGTTAAGGACATTCTGTCTAGGTATATTTGGACCCTTATTGGCCACGAACCAGGTACTAGCCGGAACGTCAGTAAAAGCTAATGGGGTTTACACCGCCTAAGACTTAGTGTATAGAGCTATAGGTGCTTAAGTATCCTACACCTAGAGCTTGTTCTATAATATAGGGAGTAAGATATCTATTATCTATTTTCCTTCTCCCGTTTTAAAGCCTTTGGTATAGTCTGGCCGTTATAACAGTCTATTAGTAGGGTTGTTCTCCTCTAGCTTATATTTAATCTTAAAATCAAATTGTGTAAGCTCCTCTGCCTATCTGGCTTATTAAGGTATAAGCTCCTTCGTAGTTATAAAGTAGCGTAGATTATAATAATCTGAGAGTACACGAGTGGTATGGCTTATGTGCTTAAGGTAATGTCGCCACTATTTAAAGCAGTTAACTATAGCCAGCAGTTTTTTATTATGGGTATAATACCTAACTTTAGGCCCCTGGAATTTTCTGCTATAGAATACTACTGGTCTTTAGTAGAGCTAGGTAGCATCTAGATCCCTATTAGGTTATAGTAGGATACCGGCAAGGGCAAAATTTAATACATTAGTGATTATTATTAATGGCTAATCTAGGTTAAAATGCCGCAGTAATAGAGCTTCTATAAACTTTACTTATAGTTCCCAGAAGGCATCCTAAACCTTTCCGGGCTATAACTATAGTTTATACTATTTAGTTAGTCCCTTCTTAGTTTTCTTCCTTCCTGCCTTTAAGCCTTTTGCTCCTTAGGCTAGGTCTTAGGAAGCTTCTATAATATAGTTAAATAGGTGTTAGGCAACGTCTAAGTAGTTATAAATAAAGCGCCTATAAAAATTGGCAAAGCCTAGAAACACTTAAATATCCTAGTAGCTCTCTGGCTCCGGCTACTCTTAGATTATTTGTACCTATACTAGGTCCATAACTACACCTATAGGCATTATAATGTAACCCAAAAACTCAACCTACTTAATATTAAAGGTATACTTTAACGCCTCGGCGTAAAGGCCCTAATCATCCAAACGTTCTAGTACTTAGCGGACGTGTTGCTTATGCTAATCCTTGTCTTCTAAGTAGATTAGGATGTTATCTAAATAGATAACGTATATACGGTTAACTAGTCCCCCTAAGGCTCTATAAATATACAATTGGAATGTTGCAGGCGTATTAGCTAGCCTAAAAGGCATCACCATATACTTAAAGTGGCCGTATTAGGTCTTAAAAGCAGTCTTCCACTTATCCCCTTCTTTAATATAGAGTCTATAATAGGCGTCTTGTAGATCTAGCTTTATAAAGATCTTCGCCCTAGATAGTTAATCTAGCATTTTACTAACCAGTAGTAGTAGGTAACGGTTCTTAATTGTGACTTTATTAAGACCATAATAGTCTATATATAGCCTTATAGTTCCATCTGGTTTTGGGATAAAGAGGATCGGTGCGCCTACTAGTAACTTACTGGGCCGGATCCATCCCTTTTCCTATATACTATTGAGGTATTCCTATAGGATCTTAAGCTTTTTGCGAGAGAGGTTATAAATAGAAAGGTTTAGGGATTATTTACCCTCTTTTAGATTAATTACATAATCGTATTCTAAGTTCTACACTATGATTTTGGCTCGCCTACCCAAGAATACCCTTAGTAAGTCCCTTAGGCCTAATAGAATATTCAATAGATTAGGGTCGCGTTCGTCCTCCATATTATTATTAGGTAGATCCCAGAGCTCCCTTAGGACGCTTATAGGTAGCATTGCGCGCTATAGTGGTTGTTTATACATAGTTACTACCATATATTAAACCGTTTTATGCGGTAGCCAGTAGAGGGTAGGGAACTCTTTAACGCAGCGTTTAAGGTGCCGTAGTATATTCTCTGTATATTGCTTAAGCTAGAGTAACCCGTGGCGGTAGAAGTATTTTATAAGATCTTCAAGATCGCCACCTCCCTATAGTGTCTCCGTGACCTGTCCGGCAGCTCCCCATAGGGTCTCTATTATAGAGGGGTTATTACCTATACTAGGCTCTATACCCATCTTGCTATAGAATAGGGGTTCGATCCAATACTCCTTTAGGTATAGAGCGTATACTATTTTACCTAGAACTATATCTTCTAGGATGTCTTTTAAGCTTGCTAGTAATATACGCCCTTCCAATTCTTTATTGTTCCACTATTTAAAGGCTCCTATCTTAAAGCATATCTTAGGGTCTGCTTCCGCAAGCTAAGGGTATCTAAGAATGAGGTCATAGCCTTTAAAGTTAGCCGCCTAGAAGGGTTGCGGGCCGACTACCTTAGTACAGTTATATATATCGGCCACTAACACTATAAGCTTATAGGCACTATGTAGTTTAATCTAATACTCATTTAAGAACCCTATGATAGGTTTCCACCACTTTAGCAATAGGATAAGCTTATACTCTTTTACCAAATTATATTATATAAGATTGATTTCGGCGCCGCTATTATACAGTACTTAGAACTAACGTACCTCGCCTATAGGGAGTACTATTTCCAGCTTAATAGCAATATAGAGAGTCTCTCCTTCTATATCTTGCCCTAGTTGTAGCTAGGAGAGGTCCGCAACTAGGGCTTTTCTTTTTTTAGATTATTAGTGCGGTTATTGCCCTGCTTGTTTTTCTAATTGGGTTTACCTTTAGAGAAGTTTTCTCTTAACCTTTTAGAGTGTTCCCGTAAGGGTGCCGGATGGGTAGTAGGTTGGCCCTAGAAGTCTTTCCTATTACTTAAGGTCCCTAACTTTAACCCTTCTAAATTTCTCTTTAAGAACGGCTTCTTTAAAGTTTAGGTCTGCCCTATATTGCTACTAGAGTGCCCGTGCTTCTAGTAACCCCCTAGCTTCCTGCTAGAAGAGGTCTGGTTCCTTACTGTATCCTTAGCATTTAGAACTGCTCGTTCAAAATCCGCATATATAGTAATCTATAGTAGGGCTCCTACGCGCTTTATTTTGTCATGAATTGCTAGCTTAATTCTAGCCCAAATAAATCCAATCTTCTCCTTCTTACGGATGGTACTGTCCTTGGTTTTAAAGGGCTCTAAATCTATTAGTTAAGTATAAGTTTCCACAAAGTTTATAAACTGGCGGAAATTATAGCGGTTAAGCTATATCCCATTCTAGAATAGCTCTGCATAATTATATTATATAATGTACGGATCTTAAGTCCACTTCTTTAGGAAGGTTTACAGCTACAGCTATAAGGTAATTTGCTCTTTATTAAGCTAATTAAGTGCAATCTAGTTTAGTAATCAGTCTTTAATCTTACTAATAATCTAGCGTGTACGCTCTTTAGTATTATCTCGTATTATTAGCATCTTAAAAAAGTTGTCTACCTTACAAACCCAATTGTCTAGCTATTAGGTATTAGGTCTATAACAGAGTTCTAGGCTATTAGAGGCCTTAGCCAATTGGTCTATATCCTTTTTCTATTTATGGCGTAGATAACTCTCCGAGTCTTCTATACTTCCTTAGGTAGATACTAGGTAGCCCCCAAAAAGCCCTTAGCTTTAGCTAGGTTATAAAAGAGTTTATCTAGCCTAAATTAATCCCTACTAGATCTAGATTTGCCCTTAAAGGGTTCTAATATGTTTACTAGTGGCCTCCTCCCGTATAGCTTCCAAGAGCCTTACAACAGCTTCCCAATATCCATCTTAAAGGATATTAGTATGGGGCTCTTAACTTTCTAAACTTAGGCCTAGGGAAGCTCCGGCTATAGAAGTAGTGTTAGCACTAATAACTAGTGTAGGCTTCCTAATAAGGCTTGGGTTTTGAGTTAGTATTTAGGTTAAGTTACTAAAAGGGGTAGGCCCGCTTGGCTTATAAGCAGTCTATACACCGCCACTATACCAATTGTGGGCCGATGGTCTTCTGGGAGGGTTCCAGTTGGATCCCTAATTAGATATATTAGTATATTTCTCTAGCATTTCTGGCTTAGGGGAAGATCTTAGAGTTACTTCTGGCACTTAATCTTCCAATTGGCCTAGGTGGGGCCAGAGGGGTTCTGGTTGCTTTCTAGCAGCGTTGCGACCATTATAGAGGGTATCTGCGTTTTCCTCCGCGTTGTTAGTAACCGTAGGTATGCAAAAGTCTTCGAGCTCCTGGCGCATCTAGGTGTTAGGGCTCGTTCGGCCGTCTTACCTAGAGGTTTATATTGTCGTAATCTCTTGCTATTAGAGGGACCTTTCTGCCTTAGCGCAACGGCTTTCTATGAGGTATTTATGGAGTTTCTATTTAGGTCATCGCAAGATTTTTAAGGGAGGATGGTAGGTATAAATAAAAATATAAATAATCTGGTTCTTAAAGCCAGCTGCCCTTCTAAAAAGAGTAGGAAGAATTCGAATGTGAGGGGAACTTATAGACAGGGGGCTATAAGGACACGATTGTGGAATAAGATAGATTAGTAAGAGAGACAAATCCTTAAGGAGGTAAGGCCTCAAGGATCGTGGAGACTATATATTATAGGCACGTGCCTCCGGCACGTAACCGACGGCCATCCAAGGGGTGTCTGGGGGTTGTCCTAAGGGCAACCCGAGGTGACCTGTAATAATATCCCTTACAGCTACCTAGATTTAGTAGACCATTATAATTAGAACCCCTATTTAGAAATCCACCTTCTTGCCCTTAAATCTTAAAGACAGTTATAATTAGCTAGAGTGTAAACTAAGCAGAATTAATAATAGCACATTTATTATGTCTTTATTAAGTAGACTATTAGTACTATATAAAGGAGCTAAGCGCTAGATTAGTAACGTCCTTATAGAAGTTAGAGGCTTTATAGTTAATTAGTGTTGTGTAGTATTTGTCCAAATCTATAACGAAATTTTGCTCTCTTAGGAAAACTACGCCGATACTACTAGTATAGTAGTCAATTTTATTAATAATAATAGTGGGCTGCAGGCATCTCTAGGAAAGAACGCGTTTATATTAATCTTTAGGGATATCTCTAATATCAGTAAAATGGCTAAAGATTAGAGAAATTAATAATAAAGCTAGAGAGACCATCCAAAAGGCCTAGGGATAAGATATCCTTAATAGACCGCTTAAATACGCAGTCTCCTATAACTTCCTCTCCGCCATCTAAAAGCTCGCAGTTTATTTACTTTCTAAAGTTATAGTAAGAGTTAATAAAGCGCTAGTTAAGAGGCTTAATTATCTAAGACGCGGTATTAAGACTACTACTTAACTGCAGCTAGCTGATTTTGCGTTCACGCCTATAAAGTTAGGAAGGGTAATATTAGACTAGGTAGTAAATAAGTATAGTTTAGGGAGATACTTAACTAGCTTTCTTATTCTAAATAAGGACCTACCGCTAAAAAGTAGGAGATTAACTATAGTGGGACCAGAAGTTACTAATATTAAAATTAGACAAGTAGGAAAGAGCTTAACTCTTATACTGCGAATATATTTATAATATACTTCCAACGTAATAAATCTATTAGCTTTTTAGCCGTTAACACCTATTTAAGGAGGAGGCGTTAGTATTATACTAAGCCCGTCTTAATAAGGATTACCTATATTAGTTAACCTGCCTTTATCTTCTATAAATAAAAGTATTCTTATAGCTAGAACGCCTATTAGCTTGCCCCTATAGCTGCTAGTATCCTCTTTAAAAAGGAATCTAAGGAGAGGGCTAATAGTAGCTTACCTAGAAGTAGGAGGGCTAGGAGTAGAATTAATGTTTAATAAGAACGTTATTAAGCCTAGAGATAATAAGGAGTATATTAAGGAAACTATAGATATTATGGCGATACTCTATTTAAAACGAGGATATAACTGCAAAGGTAATATACTAGCTTATCTTAAAGCATCCCTAAACTAAACCACTAAAATTAAACTAACTAAGGTTATAAAGCTCTTGCGCAGTTAGTATAGGGCGGCTGGTTCTAACCTAGAGATATATAAGATCTGCTAGATGCATACACAAGCTATAGGAGGACGTATAGGTTTAGCAATAAAGGGTCTAAACTATGCCGCACTATACTATAGGCTCTATTTAATATACCACGCTTATAATTACCTTGGCACTATAAAGATAGATCCTACTATATACTCCTAGTTTAGAAAAGCTTATAGACCTCTAGTTCCGTCTAACTCCTTAAGACTATATAAGTTTATTTATAATTTAGCACTAAGGTTTTCCTATAACAGAGGGGCTTTACTTAATTAGATGCTATTACCAAATAACTAAGATATATAGCAGCAAGACGGATCCGTGGTTTTAAACATATTTAGATAGTAGTAGGATTTTAGCATTTCAGCAATAATTAATAAAGAAATATATATATACCATTATCACCAGCGTCTAATTAATGGATGGCTAAATTATAGCTAGTTAAGAATAATAGTTTATGGTCTCTACTAGTAGCTAATAAGACAAGATCCTAAGTACTACTATCTCTATTGCGCTCTCAAGCCTAATAGCTAGTGGTAACTCATCTCCTATTTCTATTATGCGAAGTTTATAGTTAAGGGAGACTCCACAGCTTTCCATTATATTAATATAAATATTCCTTCCCTTTTAGAGAGCGGATGTGGTGCTAATATAATTTAAGGAAGCGTTTCTCTAGATAATAAAACTTAGGATAATTGCACGGTCATCCTACCTGGCATATATTTTTACTTAAAGTTATAGTAGGCAGATCTTAAAGCGCGAGAATTAACTAAAGGCAATAGATTTATATATAAGATCTCAAATTAGGACTGGACTATAGAAGATATAGAAAAATATATAACTAACTAAGTGGCTTAGCCGTGCAAAAAAGGAGATATATATATAACTATGCTATACCTTCCTTATAGGGCGAAAGGACCTTTAACTAGGACCTGGCGAATAATACTGCTATAGTTTATTAGTGTTTAGGATAATTATAATAACCTTAAGGTTATAGAAGGAGGAACCTAGGTAGAGCTAGTAGATGCTTATTAAGACTTAAAAGCGCCACCCTATACACCATTTAGATATGCCAAACTTTACGGTATAATTCTATATCACTTCCCTGCGGCAGTTAAACTTATAGCTACTAGCGCCTTATTTAACGCCCTTCTAGGTAAATGGTAATAGGATTCTCTAGTGGTAATCCAAGATTATAATCTTCTTCTAACTGGTAATTAGAACGAAGTTACGCAATAGATATATTCCTACCGTCTTAAAGCTGTTAAAAACTACAAGGATATATTTTAGATTATACGCACAGCTAAGATAGAGCGCTTTAACAGTCGCTTATACTTTTACTATATTAACAATGGAATTAATCCTTTAACTATTGCGGTAGATCTAAGTAGAGTACCCCCTATTGTTGCAGAAGGACAGAGTTATATAGAGTTGCCTAAAGAGTTAAAGGACAGAGTTATATAGAGTTGCCTAAAGAGTTATAGGACAGAGTTATATAGAGTTGCCTAAAGAGTTATAGGACAGAACTAAGTAAATAGCAAGATGAGAAAGAGTAAGGTTATTTAAGAGCTATCTATCTAATATCGCTTGTACTACCCAACCAGGTGGATAAGAGTGGTCTTATTTAACCAGAATAGAGTCTCCTTGCTTACTATCTTAGGTTTATAGCAAGGGTAAGAAGTATATATAGTTACCTACTGTACCTTCGTTTTAAAGATAGGGAGTTTTAGAGTTTTAAAGGTTGTTAGGGGACAATAACTTAGGCGGGGGAGGTATGTAGTGGGGTAAGTTAGCCTACTATATTTAGTATCTAGTTTAGGTATAGTTTTGGGAGAGTATAGGCCTCCTATAGGTATATAAATTGGCCCGTAGCCTCAGAGTCTTTAATAACTTAGATAGGCTTAACGGACAGTTTTGGATATATAATATACTCTTTCTCCTCTTCTTATTAACCACTTTCTTACTAATTTCTACTAACTAACTACAATCGACCAATAGACCGATAGTACCGTAACTTTTTGTCTGGAGAGAGACCTTCTCTCCCATACTATAAAAACTCCTAGATAGAGAGCGCGAGCTACTCTAGAAACTAGGACGCTGCTATAAATGCTATTAAGAAGGCTATTATTATAATAACCCAAACTACCTAATAGTTAGGTTTAGTAGCCGCCACCTAACACATAATCTAGTACCCTAAACACTAAACACGTTGCTATACGCCACTACTATATAAGACAAAGACGCAGCAATGGTAGTAGAGTTAGATATGGAAATGGAAAACGCTAAGTCCTAGCCCTAAGTTATAGGTTAGGACGCCCTAAAAATAAGGAGATCTATATATCAGCCTGCTTAATAGATAACTTAATAAAGATAAATAGACAGAAACTAATAGTTTTACCTATAATAGGAATTACTGCCAAAAAACAATATAAAAGCCGTTTTATAATTAATTGCAGAGCTACTAATAAATTTATAAATACTTAATTTATACGCACTTATAACCTACCTACCTTACCCCTTACTAAAGCCCGCGCCCTATAACTTGCTAACAGTAGTTATACCGCATAGAAGATTACCTATATAGTATAACTCTATTTAGATATAAATAGGCACCAGGAAGAGCTCTAGGCCTATATTATACCACTTACCAACTACCATATTATCCTTAGAATGAACTAGCTTAAATAATATAACCCCACCATTAACTAGAAAAAAAGAGAAATAACCTTTAACTCTAAATACTATAAAGAGACTTACCTAGGGTATAGCCTAGCCGCCTCTATCTACTCCCTAGGATATTAACCTAAGGAACCCCTTATTATCCTACCTATAACTAACTACCACTATATAAGTGCCGCGGCCTTCTACTATATAGCATATAGAAAAGGCTAGATTATTGCCGTAGCCTCCTAATTACAACTATATAAGCTTAAAAAAAAATAGAACTATGTCCTTTATAGTAATAGGATAGATATAGTCAACCTTCTAGAAAACAATGCCCCTATAAAACTATACGGACTTTTACCTTTAGACTTTAAGAAATTTATAAAGCTTAAAAAAGGACTTACTAATAAGGAACCCCACAAGCTCCTCCCTAAAAGGTACCATAACTTTATTAACATATACTTATAAAAGAGCGCAGATATACTCCCCCCATATTAACCTAATAACTATACTATAAATATTAAATAAGGAAAAACGCTACCCTATAAGAGACTACCTAATATTAAAAAACGAACTTCTAATTATTAAAAAATATATTAACGAGCACCTTAACAAAGGGTTTATTTGCCCTAGTATATCCCTAGCAGCTAACCCCTATCCTCCTTACTAAGAAACTAGGAGGAGGTATCTAATTCTATATTAACTATAGAGGACTTAATGCTATTACAATTAAGAACTAATACCCTATACCGCTTATATATAAGACTTTTAAGCGGCTTAACTAAGCTAAAATCTATACCAAGCTTAATATTATTGCCGCCTTTAACTGCCTTTAAATACAGAAAGGTGACAAATAGAAAACCACATTTATATCGCGCTTTGGCCAATTTAAATATGGTATTATACCCTTTAGCGTATATAACAGCCTAAGCAGCTTCTAAAGCTATATTAATAACGCCTTATAGGACTACCTTAACAACTTCTGCTCTACATACCTAGATAATATACTTATTTACAGCAACGACCCTTCTGAGCATACTAAGCACGTTTAAAAGGTCCTACAGCGCCTTAGGGATATAAGACTTTACATTAATCTAAAGAAGTGCAAATTCCTAGTCACAGAAGTAAAATACCTTAAATTAATTATCACTATTAAGGGTATCCGCATAGACCTCAAGAAGGTCTATATAAATTACTAAATAGTAAACCCCTAACTATATTAAAGACGTATAAGCCTTCCTCAGTTTTGCCAACTTCTATTAAAAAATTATATATAACTTCTTAGGTGTTATAGCACTACTTATAGTAATAATGCAAACAAAAGGCCTTTCTATAAAAGGAAAAAAAATACATCTACGCTTTATCTGGACGCCTAAATATAAGAAGGCGTTTTAAGACCTTAAAGATGCTTTTACCAAAGCACCTATCCTAGCTTACTTTATACTAAAACAATAACTCTATCTTAAAACTAACTCCTTAGACTACGTTAATGCAGGCATCTTCTCCTAAATAAGTAATAACAGCCTCCTCTACCTAGTCGCATTCTACTTATCTAAGCTTATACTATAAGAATATAACTATAAGATCTATAATAAGGAACTTCTCGCAATTATATAAGCGTTTAAGGAATTCCAACTAGAACTCTCCTTAGTAGAACTTAACTAGCCAACTAAAGTCCTTACGGATTATTGCAACCTTAAGTACTTTATAACTATAAAATAACTAAACTAACGCCAAGCATGCTAGAACAAGTTCCTCTCTAGTTTTAACTTTAAAGTTGTATATAGGCTAGGAGTATAAGGTACTAAGCCTAATAGCCTAACACGCCGCTTATAAAACCTTTCTTAGTCTAAAGATAACCTCTATAATTAGTTCTAATAATAAATGATTCTAAAAGCACAGAATTTAGCCCTAGGCATACTACCTATAATAGAGCTAACTATACCTTAGCTTTATACCATAGAACTAGAGTTACTCCCTAAAATTAATAAGCTTATTACCATAGCATATAATACCGCTATTAACTTATTACTGTATTAACTTATTGCTATAAAGACCGCTAGCGCCTATATGTTACCTACTAATCCCTAAAGCTTAGGCCAGATTAATATAATAGCCCTAGAAGTAAAAGAGAATAGGCTCTATTATAGAGGGCGCCTATTTATCCCTAACTTAGAAAATCTATAATGGCAACTAATCTAGATAGCCTATAACCTCTAATTAAGCGACTACCTAGGTAAAGAAGAAACCTATAAGCTACTTAGCCGATACTACTTCTAGTCTAAAATAATAGACTTAGTTAAACACTTTATAGGCGCTTACTACAGCTATAAGCGCGCTAAGGCCTTTAACATAAAGTACTAAGGACTACTGCACCCTTTACTAGTACCTATATAACAATAGGCAGATATCGCTATATATTTCGTTATTAACCTACTACCCTATAAATAACACGGCCGTACCTATAAGAATATCCTTATAATAATATACCAACTTATAAAAGAGCGCCACTACGTCCTAACTAAAGGCGTAGCCATTAGCGGCGTTACTAACGCCTTCCTTCGCAAAGTCTACTAATTATATAGGTTACCTAACTCAATTATATCCAACTAAGGTATATAGTTTAACTCTAACGTATAAAGACAAATTTACTAACGCCTTGGCATCACTATTAAGATATCTATATCCTTCTACTATAAAACTACTAAGTAACTGGAAAACGATAATGCTAGCATAAAAGCGTACCTATAACAGGTAGTCGCGTATAGTTAAGATAACTAGGTAGATCACCTCCTACTAGGTAAATTCGCAGTAAATAACTACGTCTTAGCCACTATAAGACTTACTCCGTTTTTTATAAATAAAGGTTACTACCCCTAATCCGGCATAGAGCTACTAGAACCTATTAATAAGAAACTACTAAATAGAAAACGCCTTAAGATACTACTTACTAATTAACATACAGACTATATAAAAAATCTACTTAACTACTATAAGGGAGAAATGGCCTAGGCTTAAGTAAAGCAGGCCTACTTCGCTGACTATTATAGAACGCCACCACTAGAAATGCGTATTAGCGACTAGGTATAGCTAGATATATATAATATCTCTATACAGAGGCCTATAAAGTCACTTAATTATAAGAACCTTAGCCCCTATCTAATTAAATAAGTTATTAATAAAGGAGCTGTATATAAGCTAGAACTCCTACCTACCCTAGCCACCCGTAGGATATAGCCCGTATTCCACCTATAGCTACTATACTTTACCAGCCTAACCCCTTACTAGGATAGACATAGCCTAAACCCCTACCAGTATTAATCTAAAATAAGAATAAAGACAAGAACTATAAGGAGTGGACCATTAAACGAATTATTAACTCTAAATACTTTAGCAAAGGCAGAGGACGGCGGCTTTATTACAGAGCTATCTATATAGAATTTAATATGAATTAGTGTCGGGAATGAGGCAAGTTGCTATTACGCGAGGCATATTGCCGTTACGTGTTGACGTGGCCCTAGCGTAGTAAGGAACCTTAAGTTCCTTACCCCTTTCCTCATTCCTATAAAAATAAAAATAAAACAATTATCATACTATCTACGAACCGTAGCTACGTGATATCACCTTGTGTTACCAACACTGATCAGTGGTTAACTTTACTATTATACCACAGAACAGCTAGGTATTCCACCAAGAAGAGACAAGCCACTGTACCAGTACTACTCATGCTAGAGGAAGCTGTCTTTTAAGGTCAGAACTGGTCCTAAACCTTAAATAGAACTCTTCTACAAATCTAAGGATTTAAAGGCCAGAACTAGTCCTAAGCCTTTCCCAGATTACAGATTCTTGCGTCCATTATACAGAACAACACGCTTTACAAGTCTTCACGATTTAAGGCCAGAACTAGTCCTAAGCCCCATAATCGCAGATTCTTGTCTAAACGCGTACTAAACGACAATTAACAATCCCTATACTAATAACACCTCCTCTTCTATAACCCTATAACACTTCCCTTCCTCCAAAAACATGGCTAATAACTAGAGAGACTCCTTACTACTAGGGGTAGCCACGTACGCGAAATTTATTGATAAAGATTAGGATGATTTTCCTATTTTTAATACAATAACCTATACGGCAAAACAAGTTAATGGCTTCCTCCTATACCATATTCTCTTCTACCGAAATAGACACTACGCCGATGTACAACTATGGGAATATTTTAGGGAGGATTTTATAGGATGGACTGCCGATACTTAGGTACTTAAAAATGTTAATATTATCCAGAATTTTTAAGACTTCCTTTATAGGAATAGGGTATACGTTACTAAGAATAGTAACCCAATTACTAGTAACATTCAGGCCGTTATTATTAGAATAGAGGAGCCAGTATAGACAGAAGCTAAGATTACACATTAACTACAAAAACCCAAAACCAACTAATATTCTTTAAAAGGCAACTTTAATTCATATCTAAACCCCTAGAACGCTACTCTCCCACCTAAAGGTACTCTTCGTCCACCTCCTCTACCGCCTCCACTTTAGCTAACCAGTAAGCCTCCATTACGAGAAGTCACGAATCTGATGAAGATATATTTGGACAAAGAAAAGAAGTTTAGAGGAAAACTATACGACATACTTAGAACAAAACTACAGGTCTTTTACAACTGTTGCAATAAGGTTGGAATTTAAGGCCACTAGTACCACCACGCTTTCTCTATTATATTAAAGGGACGGGCGGCAACATTCTATTACAACTATATTGCGGGTAAAAACTATAGCTTTAATATAATGCTTCAGCTTACTAGAGCTCACTTTAAGACCAATAAGAATTGCCAACTTTATATGTCTAAATAGCGGGAGACCATATTTTAGAGAGTTATTGCTTCTAACCTAATAAAGACTCGTTTAAAGTACCTTTAATTACTCTTTAATAAACTCCAGAAAATCTAACATGGCCTTACTAAAACTTATTAAAATAAAAACAGCCTAAGGGACCAGGTTATCTTAGCCTACTATAGCGTTCCTAAGTGCAATCTGGCGCTATACAAACCTATAAATACGTTTAAAGGAGCATATGCCGAGCTACGCTCCGCTATAGGTACTGCGATGTAAATATAAGAATCTTAACAGTTCTATACCGAAAACCCTACCTAACTAAGTATTCCCAACTAATATGATTATAACTGGACTAACCAAATATATAGTGGCCGTGGTAGGGAATACGGCAAAGGGTATAATTAATGTTAACTATAAGGCAATCATGGAGGTCCTCATAGAGGTTTATTTTAAAGTAATCGCTAGAAGAAGTGCTACGTTTATAAGAAGCCAAATTGCTAGTTAACTAGACACTCCCTTAATAAGCGAAAAAAGGCATATAATAAGTTTCGTTAGAGTATAAGAAACGTTAGAAATTATAAAATTACTATAGCCTACTTCCAAAGCTTCCTAGTTTAATATAAAGGCGTAGAAGATCTTAAGGGTAAGGTTAATAAGACTAAACAGCTCCTTATAGATATAGAAATTAAGGACTACTCTCCTAACTAATACTTCACTAAGTATAGTAAGGTAGATAGCACACAAACCGTTACTATTCTTAATAACTAATCTACGCTCCATTCTATTACGAAGTTAGATATCTTTAATAAGCCAAAGAAAAGCTCCGCGTTCTCCTTTAATAATAAATACTCAGCAAACGTCTTCTATAGTATTATGCCAGATACTAGAGCCGTAGGAGTATCTATAGTAGGAGAACCTTAAGTTCAAGCCCTTTAGTAGCTTAATAGCTCTGTTTAGATTAACCAATCAACGGCAGGCTAATATACAATACGCTTTAGCAAGGGTACCGCAATCTCTCTTAGCATAATTAGGGTCCAAACCCCCTTAGGATATATTACTTTCCACATTATTCCCGTAAACACTCTATTTTTATTCTACATTAGGGATATAGACAAATTAGGCATTAAGCTTAACAACCTTAAGAATATGCTTATATAGGGAGATAATTAGGTGCCTATTATACGTAAGTAGGGTTACCCTTGGCTGCTCCTTTAATAACTAGAAAGGAGTATTGCTTAAAGCCATTTAACTAAGTTAGAGTTACGTTAACTACACCATTATTTTAGCTACCTATCCGTTTACTAATTACTTAGGGTTCTTCAGCAAGCAGGTTATAAAGTTAAGGTTAAGGCAATTAAGTATCTTATAAAGTATTGCCATTACTGCCAAATAAACTAGAAGTCCCCTAGCCGATTTAAGTTTACCCTTAAAGATAACTATAACTTTAACTTCTGTATTATTATTAACGTTATATATCTTAGCGGCAAGCTAGTACTCTAAGTTATTAACTTCTTAACCTCCTTCTAAGCCGCACGTTTCTTAAAGGATATGTTAGCTAGGAACACATAGGATACCCTTTAATTATACTAGATTAATATCTACCTAGGACCCCCTAATTAAATCGTCTATAATATAGGAAAGAACTTCTTATCTATAGAGTTTTAATAACAGACAAAGGCAATGGCAATTAAGGTTAAGGAAGTCCCTATTAAGGCACATAATAGTATTAGAAAAGTGGAGCAATATTACACACTATTACGCCGCGTATATAAGATTATTTCTTTAGAACTAGAGGACGCTAGCAAAGAACTTACTTTATAAATAGCTATTAAAGCTGTTAACGATTCTGCTAGCCTAGATAGACTTATACCCATATTACTAGTCTTCGGCGCCTACCCTTAAATAACTAATAATTCTCCACTATCTCCCTCCGTTGTGCAATGAGCTGAGGCTATTCGCAAAGCAATAAAGAAGGTACGACGTCTTTACGCTATACGCCAAGTCAACAACGCACTAGGAATGAGAAATAGCCTAAACACCTTAACTACGCTTAATCTACCACTCCAGTCTAAGGTACGCGTATGGTATAAAAAGGGAGGATAGTTAGGCCTATATTAACTTATTATAATTAATAGCCAGACTTACACTATTTAGATACCTTATAGACCCACTTAATTCCGTTTAACTGTTATTAAGCCTTACTACAAAGATAACAGTTCTGAGCCTTTGCAGGATACCATAGAAAATGCCCTAGAGAAGAGCCACAATTAACATGCTTTAGAAGGTAACCACAATTCTAATACAATTATAGTAGATACGCCGCAACTATAACGCGGTAGAGGTCGCCTAAAGGAATTACAAAATCGCCAACATTTTATTAATTTTAAAGAGCAATTTGTTACCGCTATTAAGAATAGAGTTAAGCTATTAATGGCCTTTATAATAGCCAAGGAGAAGGCTGACTTTAAACTTGCAAAACAGCTCTAAAAGGAAAGTTATATTATAACTTTAGAAGCTCCTTTCCAAGCATCTAATAAGCAGGAGATTAATAGTCTTATCACAAGAGGAGTCTTTAAATTTAAGAAATATAACCCTACTAAGTTTAATAAAGTTCACATCTTTAAATTAAGAATAGTTAACGAAATTAAGGGCAAAGCTACTAACGCCCCATTTAAGAAATCAAGGCTTGTTATCCAAGGTTATAATAATAATAGTAAGGAGGTAATTCTTATATAATCTCCTATAATTTAACAAGCTAATTAGCGAGTTATTATTACACTAGCTCCCTCCTTAATAAAGAATAGAATAGCGGTTTATTTATAAGATATTACTTAGGCCTACACCCAATTAGAGACGCATCTTTAGCGCTTAATATTAGCATACCTTCTAGAGCAAATTTGTCACTAATATCCCAAAAATACAATTATGGTTGTGCTTAAGCCATTATATGGAATTGCAGAGGTAGGAACCTATTATTAGGCTACCTATAGCGAGCACTATAAAGAGAAGCTTTTAATAACTACTTTTATATTCAACCTATGCTTCCTAATTATAACCATAGGAACTCCATTTAGAATTGTTAGCATATAAACTAATAATATAATTATCTTAGGAGATGACCAATTCTTAGCTCTTAAAGAAGATAAGTTAGTAAAGGCAAATCTTATAGCAAAGCTAAAGGAAAAGCTTAATTTAATAACACTATTACTCTTTAATGGATGCACCCTCTCCCTAAATAAGGATTCTATTGCTTTGCGCCAGAAGGGTTAAGGTAAGAAGATTAATATTATTAACACTAATTCTCTAAAGCAAGGATATGTGGAGCAACGCGCTTATAGAGCTTATATTGCTTCTATCTATTAACCTAAGGCTTTATTTAATCTCTCTATTGCTGCCTAATACTAGAAACCAACTAAGGATGACGTTCTTGCCCTAAATAAACATCTTTCCTGGCAAATAAACCATCTTAATTAGGGACTACTCTATATACCTATTAATCTTCCTACCACCAAGCTCTTTGTATTTATTAATAGATTATTTACAAATAACAAAGATTTTAGCTCCTAGTTAGGATATAAAATTATTATCGTAAACGAATTTACTAGAGAGAATGACTTTACAATCTATGGCAATTTTATCCATTAGAGCTTAATTAAGAGTAAGTATATTACTTAAAGCGTTCTAGCGTTAAAGATATATGGAATGGTCAGCGGAGTTAACATAGTAATTACAATTAGAACTACCCTAAAGATAATTATAGATTAACTTAAACTTCCTATTATCCCTATAATCGTATGCACCAATTCATACTCCCTCTATAAGTGCTTGGTTAAGCTTAGTACTACAAAGGAGAAGCGCCTTATAATTAATATTATAGCACTTTATTAATCCTACGAACGGCAAGAACTCTTTAAGATTTAATAGATTAACGGTTAAGATAACCTAGTAAACGTAATAATAAAGGCAAACCCAAACAAGGCTCTAGAAACGTTTATTAATATAAACACTCTACGTGTATAAGTTAAAGGTTGGGTTAAAAGGGAGTAGGAGTATAATATTCTATAGACCCTAACTTAAACTAGCTAATTAGGATTTTCTATCCCCGGGATAGAAAATTGCCATTGGCTCGCTTATTACTAGCGCCTTAGCAGCCCACCTGTCTTTATATTATCCGCCAAATTCTGCCAACTGCTGCATTGTCGCATATTGTCGCATATTGTTTGGTATTATTATACACTGTCTGGTATTGTCGCATCCTGTCTATTTGTATATATATAGATGGCAACCACAAAAAGAAGAGTTGCCAGTGTTGGGAATAAGGCAAGTTGCCGTCACGCGAGGCATATTGCTGTCACGTATTAACGTGGCCCTAGCGTAGTGAGGAACCTTAAGTTCCTCACCCCTTTTCTCATTCCTATAAAAATAAAAATCGAACAATTATCATACTATCTACAAACCGTAGCTACGTGATATCACCTTGTGTTACCAACAATTAGCCAGAATGGCAACTATAGGAAGACTTCAAAAATTCAAAGGATCTAATTAGCGATTTTTACTATATAAACTTATAGAAACCGGGACTAAGTAGAGATTTTGTGCCTAACCCCCTATGGGAACCCTTATAGAGTTAAACCGTTATATATTACCATATAAGGGCAAGTTGCTATTAAATTGCCGTAAATTGCCACAGATTACCACAGATTGCTATTATATAATGGCAAAGTGCGGTTATATAACCAAAAATCGTTAAAATATCTAGGAACTTTAACCGGCAGTTAAAGTTATCTAATTGGTCAGATTCTTAGGTGCCAAGCCTTATTATATAACATTGTTACAAGCCTTTAGCAATACCCCCTTTTCTTTTCTATACCTTAAATATTTCTTCTATATATATATAGTAACTATAGCGTCGCTAGAGCTCCGCCTCTATAAGAAGGGGGATAGTGTTACAGAATCCTACTATAGGGGCCTCTATAGGAGAGCCCCGTGCTCTTGCGTACACCTTATGTATAGCTTATGTTAGCTACACGTAGGTATATTGCCTCCTTACGCCCTCGACCCTTATAATTGATTGCGTAACGTCTTATAGACTCTTTAAATACATACACTCTATAGCTATTGCCCCACGCCCTATAATAAATATATACCTTTTAGGAGCGCCTGTTATAATTACCTCCCCTTTAAAGGTCTTAGTTTTTTAAGACATTACCTCTTAATAAACTCTTATAGAGTTCTAACTAAAACCACTAGGGAAGTTCTTTAGTGGAAAGGTACTCCATAATGCGGCTCCTTGCTAGCTCTTTACTAGTATAAAACCTTACTTTATCTTCTATTCCTCCACTCTTCTTCTACTATAGCTCTTTATAATGCCTTTATAATAGAACTTTAATAATAATAATAAAAATTAGATAGGATTTACCTTCCTTATTATAAGAATTTGTTATAAGCTAATCTAGAGGTTGTTCTATACAATATATTAACTAGCCACTATTCCTATTTACCTAAAATAGGTCTTAATAATAACGTCTTTTTATTAATAATACTATTTATCTTACCTTTTAGCAGACTGTTTTTTTATCACATCTTAGCTTTTAGCTTTTGCATCTTTAGCTACTCTTTCCTTTACTACTCTGTTCTCTTCTTATAATATATTTATAAGTAACAGGATCCCTATTTTATCTTTTTAATAATACTAACTTCATATAGTATTCTCTTATAATAGCTCGTAATCGTACTATACGTCCCTAGACTGGCGGCGGCGTTATCCCTACTCTAATAGTACTATAGACCACTTCTATTGCTCTTGCGATAGTTTCTTTAAAGTGCTACTATTATTATATTTACGCGCTTACGCTAGACCCGTCCTATGCCTATAAAATACCGCACTCTAGCAAGAATAGATCTAAGTATTTCTACTATTGCAGCTAGAAGAAGACCTATATTCTAGTATTTCTTATTCTATTCTATTCTGGATTTTACTAACTATATTAAAAAGCTTTACCACACATACAACCTTACCAAAAGGTAGCACCGCACTTCAAGACTTACGCATACCTATCTCCCCATCAAAAACAATCGATTTTCCAACTTTTAAGACCTAATTCCCACTGCCTAGCGAGCTATAGGTGGATTTATTTGTTGTTTTACCCCCTTTCCCCTAACAGAAAATTCTTCTTAGGGGTGGTCCTAGCTTATAAGCGAGGCACGGACAGGAACACTAAAACTAAATACCAAAACCATAAAATATAGAGGCTAGATTTTCTACTGCCTTTTAGCCTAATATTCCCAGAAATCTTTTAGTAGGATTAGTAAGGAGAAAGGGCATAAGGATAGTAAAAACTAGAAAAAAACCCTATAAGATACAAAATGCCAAGGCCTAATAGGCCTAAAAAAAACCTCCTATAGAAATAAGTGATAAAGATTCTATATCTACTTTTTCTCCCCCTTCTCCTTCTCCTATTAGGACAGGAGAAAAAAGAGGACATCTTTAGTCTTCTCCTAAAAAAGAAAACCAAAAACCTGTAAAAAAGACAATAAAACCAACAACTACTACGGATGGTATGGCTGATATGCCTTCCTACTCCTTTTCTCCAGAATAACATCTAAGCTTCGCTCTAGATAGCCTAGCCTAGGCCTATACAGGGCTAGAAGAAGAAGAAGAAGAAAGAGAAGAAATAAAAGAACAAGTT
>Ga0307507_10000065_pt1 | contig 160945 bp, 53 predicted proteins | sample 7_EM_MG_FD_207223 | JGI IMG/M metagenome (GOLD analysis project Ga0307507, IMG submission 207223) | Populus trichocarpa ectomycorrhiza microbial communities from riparian zone in the Pacific Northwest, United States - 7_EM | ecosystem: Host-associated > Plants > Roots > Unclassified | place... | reverse complement strand
CTAATATCTAGGCTAAGTATTAATACTATAAAGTCCTTTCGCATAGCCCATGCAGTTTTAATGGTAGTAGCGAGTAGTGTAAGTGCTAATAGCGTTAAGCGATTCTTTCTTGCCCCTATTTGGCTTTATGGTAGTAGGGCGTGTTCCTCTGCCGTGTCTACTATATAGTCCGCTATAACCTTTTCTAAGATCTTGCTTAGGGTGTTTTCTAAAGCAATAGGGCGGTAGCTTCCTGGGATTAAGTAGTCTACTTTACCTTCTTTTTATAAGATAACCGTTGTTATAGATCTTCCAAGTCGCGGGTAGTAGCCTATTGTAAAGCATGCTCTAGCTACGTCTATAAGCTAAGGTGCTATAAGTGGTCCATAGGTCTTTAGGGCTTCGTTTAGGATCCCATCTAGTCCTAGTACTGTGTTATTTAAAAGGCGGCTAATAGTTCTGGCCATTTCTTTAGTTGTTATATCGCTGTTAACCCTTAGGCGAGTCACCAGTGTTTTACTAGTAATGTTGCTAAGGTCTACTAGAGCTAGTTAAGGGAAAAATCTTTCTATAAGGATCTTTGCCTTCTTATTATTATTGCTTGTGGCCTATGGTTCGCCTGCTCTTTATAGGGGTAGTAGGTATAGATCTTTTACTAGGCGTCCCGCCTTTTTCTTTACCCATTTCGCTATGGTCCAAAGGCCCTTATTATAGGGGAGACTTAGGTTAGTAGTGTATTTGTTTATAAACCGTCTTTAGTTATTCCTTGCTTCTTTTCTTAGGGTATTCTTTAGCTAGTTTCTTGTGTCTTTATATTATCTCTTGTCCTTAAAATCGTGGCTGCTTATATATTTCCTCCTTGCTCGTTATTGGCCGGCTACAAGGGCCGCGCACTATGCGGACTATGCATATCGCATATAGGGGCCCGGTTTTGAAACTAGGCAGTGCTCTTTTAGCCTACTTTTAATTGCTGCCTAGATTCTTTCTAGTCTTTAATTAATTTCCTTAGGGGTAGCCAATAAGCCTTGCTTATTTAGTATTAGGCAGACTTGCTAACAATTAAGCGGACCTAATCGAGATTGATTAATTAATTGCTTATAAGCAATTAATTAATCAATCTAAGGAGGCTTAAAATTTGGAATTAATTAATCTGCTAAGGCCCTAATTAATTAATTAATTGCATATCAATTGCATATTTATATAGGTGGTGGATATAAGGTTCATAATAGACTTTAATATTACAGTCTTAATTTTATTTGTAGGGCTAAGTGCAAATATAGCAAACAGTCCACTTTAGGCAACTACTAGACCTATTTAAAATGTTTTTCCGCCCTAAATTAACACCAAATATACCTTTGTATCGCCCTTAATTTCTACCTTAACATATTTCTTTATTAATTAACTTAACTACCGTGTATCTAACCCTTATTTCTTACTATTATAATAAGCTAGGACCTTACTAAGTTAAACCTATATATGGCTGACACTCTCCAACCTAAAACTCCTATATTGGCACTCTCTAAAGTCGCTGCACTAGCCAATAATATACCTAAAATTAATGCTGGCGGTAATATTAATAACTATAACAGTATTAACTAGAAGCGCCTCCCAGATCTATAAAAGCCTTATTATAGCTTTAAGTGGACACCTAGCTAGATATTTAAATATAGCTACCAATACTAAAGTCGCGTTAATATAAATTAAATTGTCTTTATTTACAAATACTGCTATACCCATAAAATTATTAACTGCGGTGGGGCTAGCTAATATAATATTACTAGAGCAACCTTAGCAGCTACTAGACATCTTAAAGCTAATACCAGAGGCCACGGCTATAATAAGAATAGAAAGATAACCTTTAAGAGTAAGAAGCGCTAGAGAATAGTCCTTAAAAGCCTCTAGGTAGAGGGCTATAAAGTATTATAGGCCGTCGCGAATAAGCTAATTAGTGGCTTTAACATGACTTAATTTAGGTAATTAGCTATTAATTAGCTTATTAAAAACACCTACCCCCTCTATAAGTTTAAAACCCCTGCCTTCTGCAATTTAATTACTACGGCTAACCCTAAGGCCGAGCGTGTTCTATGGCAAAATCACCAGTTAGTAGCAGATTACATTATAGCTAAATATTAAGCCTTTTTACCCTTAGTTTGGAAGGAGCTTATAAGCGCAAACTTACTAGTTTATATCTTATTTAACGGCTAGACGACTCAGAACAGTAAACACGCTCTTATAGGTATATATATTTACCATTTAAACCAGGGAGGGCGTATAGTTAACTATCTAATTGCCCTTTTAAAGCAGATTAGCTGCCACTCTAGTATTAATTATATAGAAGTTATTAGAAATATATTAGATAGCTTTAATATTAGTAAGGAATAGCTTAGCTACTTTATTATAGATAACGCTTTAAATAATAATACTGCGCTTAACACCCTCGCCGTTAAATATAGCTTTATTAAAGAATATAGGCGAACTTGCTATGCCTACCATATCCTTAATCTTGTTGCTTAGTTAATTATATAGGGCAAGGATAAGAAGTTGTTTAAAAATAGCAACGAGAATATACTAGTAAGTCGCTCCTATATAGAGTATGCCGGTTATATAAGTAACTCACTAAAATCTACTAGGAGGAAGAGCAGTTTCTTACTAAGTGGCGTAAAGAAGGCCCTCTTAGTACGCTCTACAATTTTATTAACTCTATTAACACCCCTTAGCTTAATTAACTATTTAAATTATTCTAGCGCGATAAGAATAAGCGTCTTTACTAGCCAAACTTTAAGATTAAGTAACTAGTTAAGCCCGTTAAGACTAGGTAGAACAGCTACTATAAAGCCTTTATACGCGCGGCTAAACTCTAAGAGCTATTAAATACCTTTGCTTAGTATTAAATTAATAGATATAAGAAGGAAGTTATATTGCTATAAGCTTAGGGCAAGCCTCTACCTAACACGCGCCTCTATATTAAAGTTGGCGGCCTTAATATAAATAACTAGTAGATTATTAATAACTATATTAATATCCTTTGCCTAATTAGTAAAGCCATAGGCCTTCTAGAGGGTAGAGGCAAGGCTAGCCGCCATAGTGCTATTTAGGAGGTTATACCTACATTTAATTAACTGCTTAAGGTGTTTAAAAAGAGGAAGGATAGACTTATAGAGGCAACTCTAGAGGATTATTCTACCTAGGAAGCTATGGAAGATCACGCTAAGATTAATATTAACCTTAGGTAGAAGAAGCTGTTAGCCTACTTTAAGAAGCTTAATAAGACGCCAGCTTATTATATAGCAGTTCTACTATATCCTTACCTTAAGCGCTTCTGCTATAATGCTTAGCGCGATAAACCACAGTGGTTAATTAACGGCAACGCTGCATTTAAAAGGCTTTGGAAATTGTATAAAGAGTAATTAATTATATTATCTACTAATCCCCCCCCTTTAAAGCGTGTATGAGCTTTCTCTGGCCGTAAGGACCATATTGCTGTATATACTAGAGTAACTACACCTGGTGAGACTTATAATAATAAATATAAGCGCTAGAAGCTCCTTAATCCACTTTTAAAAAAACACCCCTTGGCGGATAATCCAATTTAATACTAGCTGCTATATTAACTAGAGTTTCTATAGCTTGCTTAGTTTACCCTTAATATCCTTACTATTCTAGCAGCTAGCACTAACTGTAAATGAGTTTTTAATAAGGCTGGTAATCTACTTAAACCTTATAGATTAAAGATAAGTCCAAATATAATCATGGTAATTTAATATAGGCGCTCCTAGAAGCGTATAAGGTTTAAAAAGGTCGTTAAACCAATAAGTAAGTAGATTAATTTATCTTGGGGCAGTATCTAATAATTTAGTAGGTGCTTCTTCCACTCCTATGTCTACTTTATGAGTCTCAATACTATGCCAAGACTTAGATATAGACTCTCCCTCTATATAAGCTGCCTTATCGGCCACCCCTACGGCGACTCCGACGATTGATATATTATAATTGGCAAGATTTCAGCTACTAGAGGACCTTTTTAGGCAATAATCTACCATGGAGCGAAGCTATGTTAAAATTTGCATGTATTATATAATCTATATAATTAATTAATCAATTTGTAATTAATTAGCTTGGATTTAGGCAATTAATTAATTAATTAATCAAGAGGCCACTAAAATAGGTAATTAATCAAGCGGAAGGGTCGTTAGATTAATTAATTGATTATTAGCAAGTCTAGTATTAAGTGGATTTCTTCTAGGTCTTAGAGTTGTTGTTTAATTGTATTAAGGAAGCTATCTATATTAAGCTTCCTTATTGCGTATCTTTTGCCATTTAGTTACGCCTTAATGTCCAGATCTAGTTGTATCTGGATAGGGATATAGTCTGAGGTAAGTGCCTATTCTTCTTTAGGGGAGCACCTTTTAAGTCTCTGGTATAGGTTTTCGTCCATAATTGTAAGGTTAATTGTACTTTTGGCAGTGCCCCGTTGCCATGTAATTGCATCTAGGGGGGTAGCTAGCTTAAGGCCCCCGTTATTTATAGCTCTTAGTAGGCACTCTACCTGTTAATTAGCAGCAACATAGATACCCCCCTACTATAGGTAGTAGAGGTTTATATCTTCTAGTAGGATGGACTCCGCGTGTTTAGTTTCTAGCAAGCTTATTATAGATATAATATTCTCTGTCTATGCTACCCCTTTGACCCTAGGGTTATAGATATTAATAATTTGTACTAGTCCCCTGTATATCTGGATAGTTATAACTGCAATATCTAGGTTAACTGCCTGCCATAACCATAAGGCAAGGCTGATATTTTTGCTAATTATAAAGCATACGTATATAGCTGCTTTTGGTTCATACAGGAGCTAGAATCCTTAGGGGTAGTATATTAATTATATATAGGTATTGTAATACGGCTCTTATATAGCAAGAATATGGTGTTTCTCTAGGTCTAGACTATCTAGTAGGGGCCTTACTAGACGGTAGTTCGTATTACCGCAGTTGTACTATATAATGGTTAAGTGGCGGACCCCTAGTAGGGGTCCTTTGCCTTTCCTTTGCTCCTCACTTCTTCTGTTTCTACTTTCTCTAAAATGTTTAGAACTTCTATCTCCTATGTTTGCTCCCTGGCTACTACTTATTTTGTATGGAGCTTTCTATTTCTATATCTTATATTCCTACTAGCCTTTCTAAATCTGAGTTTGTTATTGCCTCTGGTTCTTCCCCTATTCTTACTAGTTAGCTATATGCCCCTTATAAGCTAGCTATATGTATTGTATTTACCGTGTTAAATCTAATTCTTAATTATCCTGGCCTTGAACTTGCCGTAGCCGTCTATAGGGGTCTTCCTACTGGGCGTCCTCTCCCTTATGTCCTATGTGTCCCTTATGTCCCTGTTCAGTCTGGTAATGTTATACGGTATTACTTTTGGCCCGTTAAGGCTTGGGATGGCTGGCTTAGCCCCCTAGTATTAAAGGTAGGAAACGCTAGGAAGACACCTGTGTCCCCCTAGCTTATTACCTGTTGTTTCTATTTGTATAACCTGGCGTGCAGTTGTTTCTGTAGCTGTTGAGCCCTTTTCTTCCATCTCCTGTATTTAATGCAGTCTTCTCTCTCCCACGCCTTATGTGTGCTTCGGTGACAGTTCGCGCATTTTATTTAGTCTTAATTTATACATTATCTTATATTGTGGGGGCCTATATAGTGGCCGCAGCACACCTGTGCTGCGTATGTGGATTAGGTGTGTCCCTATTATATATAGCGATAATATCATTCCAGGCGTAGTCTATGGTTATAGAGCCTTGTGTTGTATATAAGGCCATTTATAATTATTCCTTTTTGGATAAGGAGTTTTTGCATTCCTAGTGTATATACGCTGACAATAAGGGAGCTATACGTTTATCTGTTGTTTCCCTAGCAAGTCTCTGGCGCCCCTTATATCCTCTTATTATTCTTATTATATGCTTGGTTTATATTTTCCTATTAAAGCTATTAGATCTAGGTAATTACAAGTCCTAGTATAAGGCGTTCCGTTTGTTTTACTATCTCCTATATAGTTACTGTATTGTCCGCCTAGCGTCCCCTTTCTACCCTAAGGCTTATGGGAACCGACAGGACTTTAACTAGGTAATCTTTATAAAGCACTTTTATGCTAATACGCTCTCCTAGCCTGTCCCCTACCCTTATAGCCCGTTCCTTTGCCTATTAGTTCTTTAGGGTAACTCTAATGTCTCCACTCCTAAGGTGTTAAACTGTAATAGTGTTGTGGACCTCCTTGCGAATCTTTATAAGAACTTCTGTTTTTAATTGTCCCCTAAGTTCCTCTACCTTTTCTGTATTTAGTCGTATTGTAATTATATACCCGGTTATTGTCTTTAGGGGGGTAGGTTCCCTATACTATAGGAACGCAGCTACGGCAGCCTAGGTGCGGTTTGCCTATAGGGGGAAATTTTATTTATCTTTAATTTTATTTAGCCGTTAGAGGATTTAATTAAGGGTTTACTAAAGGGGCGCCTAAGGTTTGCTAGACTGGAGCCATTCTGCTAGCTGTATTAGTTTGTAATAGCTAATAGATGCTCCCCTATAGTTCCAAATACTAGACGCGTCTAATAGGCTTTGTATTTTGTCAGATACCTTCTTAATTAGGGTATTTCCGCTTTCTAGTATGGTATTCGCCCGTCCTTGTTATTGTTGTAGGGGGCCATTGTTGGGTATAGGTCTGGCGGTTGCGCGCGACTACGTACCACCGTCGTTCCACCTATACCTCCCCTGTGATGCATGCATCTCAGGGGATTATTAGGGTGTTTTTCAGGGTTCTTTTGGTTGGTTTGGTCTTTTTGGGCTAGGTGCAGCAAGAGCTCTAAAAGTTATCAATAAGTATATAGCTACTGCTTTAAGTCGTGAAAAGAGGCCTTAATTAGATTAAAATCGGGTAAGTAAGGAGGAAGATATTTAAGTCTAATACTAGCAGCATTGCAAAGGTGTTAAACTTCCTACCCCTAAGCCTATCTAGGTAGTCTTTAATTATAAGGCCTTAGAATATTTTATAATAATAAAAGCCCTTATAGCCTAGTAGGCATATTAGGCAGATATCCTATTCTAGTTTAACTTCCTAATTATATACTAGCTAATGTCACGGCACTGACCTAACGCGTTGTTATGGCTACGTATATACATAAGCACGGACCTAACCCCTAAGCAACACGTATATATACCTGCCTCGTCTCCTGTACATAGATCCTTACACGACATTGTTTGTTAATAATACACAGTTACAGTTACCTTGTTGACCCTCTGCACGTACTGTAACAGTATGTCGTGTCATTACCTACGCCCCTGGTAGGGCTTTGTTTCCACCGTTCCAAAGCTACGTTCTAAAGCTACGACCCTACCCCGGGCGGGATTCTTACCCTTGTTCCACGTCAACACTGACTTAGTAAAATCTCTGTCGAATCCATTTGAGTTCCCGAGCTAATATCCTCCTCCCTGTATCTACACATCCCGAGTTTCTAAGCCGGCTGCAGGGAGACACCCTGCGGGCTATGTTTCTCGTGTTTTAACTGTAGTGTCCTCCGAGTCTGTTTCTAGCCATACTACTGCTTCACGTCCCGAGTTCTTAGGCCGGCTGCAGGGAGTTCACCCTATAGGCTATATTCCTCGTGTCCTAATTACAGTGTAAGCCTATAGGTTACCAATCTCTCCATCTTATACAATAGGCCCTAGAGTTCTCCGTTTCTAGCTATGCTTCTGCTTTATGTCCCGAGTTTCCTAGGCCGGCTGCAGGGAGTGTACCCTGCGGGCTACGTTCCTCGTGTCTTGATTACAGTGTAAGACTATAGGTTGCCGATCTCTTCCCTCCGTATCTCCATCTCAGTCTACCCTCGCCTTGTATCTCAGTCAAAGATCTATACTACCTCAAGTTCACCGCGACAAGAATCTACGTCTTAACCTCGATCTCCGTACTCCGAGCCTTTTAAGTCTATACCTTAACCTCGATCTCCGCAACCCCAAGCCATTCAAGAGTCAATATCCGCAATACGCCCCGCGGTTACATTTTTTTTCTTCATCTCCTCCATTTTCCATATTAGTTTCGCTCCTTCGCCTCAGCTTTACATTGTATCTAGCACTCGAGACGAGTGCTAGCGGAGAGCGATGTAGTAGGGATATAGGTAGGAGGGTCTAAGGACTGTAAGGACGAGGACCTTTAAGGACTAGAAGAACAAGGACCGTAAGGACTGGAAGGACAAGGATATATGTGTCTGTTTTTTTTTTTACTTCTGTGTTTTTACTGCCGTCACTTAGCTCACAGGAGCTCGCCTTAGAAAGGGGGATGTACTGTCACGGCACTGACCTGACGCGTTATTATGGCTACGCGTATGCATAAGCACGGACCTAACCCCTGAGCAACACGTATATATACCTGCCTCGTCTCCTATACATAGATCCTCACACGACATCGTTTGTTAATAATATACAGTCACAGTTACCTCGTTGACCCTCTGCACGTACTGTGACAGCTAAGCGCTATAAATTATATAGACGCCCTTATAAGGTGTGGTCAAGACCTAAATAATTAAATAGCTATAAAGATCTTATTATAGACCTAAACGTTATTATAACTAGAGTACCTTAACCTCTAGATATGGGCAGAGCTAAATATAAACTCTTTAGAAGCTAAGATATATTCTATTATCTCTATAGAACTTAACCTTATTAATAAACTGCTATAGGTAAACTATATAGCCCCTTCTCTATAGGAGTACTATAAAAAGATAAAGGACGTTATAAGCCTATAGTCCCTTAAAAATGGACTTCTTAAGTACTATAAATGGCTAGTAGTAGTAGATGAATAGAACTTATAGACTTAGCTTATTATAGAAGCGTATACCTAGGTCTCTACAGCCTACTCTAAAAAAAAAAATACCTATAAAATTATTGGCAACTATTACTACTAGCCTAAAATAGTTATAGATATTAATTGCTATATATAAAACTATAATAACTGCTATAGGTCTATAATTCTATAAGATAAGACCCTAGGACTGTTAAAACTACTTCTAATATTAAAGCGCCCCTAATAGTATATTTTTATAGATTTCTATAAGCTACCTATAGACCGTAACGGATATAATATAGCTATAGTTATAGTTAACTACTTTAGCAAGCGCCCGTTTTTAATCCCTTATTATAAGAATATTAATATAAAAAAGGCGACCTAATTATATATCTACTATATCTACTAAATTTATAGACTACTAAATATTATTATATCCAATTGTAGGCTATAGTTTATATTAGCTTTCTAGAATAAGTTTACCTAAATCCTAGGTATTAAGCTAAAGCTTTCTATAGTATATTACCCCTAAATAGATAGCTAGACAGAGATTATAAACTAGTATTTAGATCAGAGACTCTAACCCTTTATTAACTACTTTTAGAATAATTAGGCTAAACTGCTACCTCTAATAAACTATACCTAGGCTACTCTACCCTATAACTCTATAGGATTTATACCTATTTAGCTAGAAATAGGGTATTTACCCTATATAAGCTTTAACTAGAAAAGACTAGAAAGGCTACAGACTATATATAATAAACTATCTTATAAGGAAGCATGGTATTACGCTAAACACTTAAAAGAGGCCTAAAAAGTAGCCTATATAAATCTAAAAAAGATCTAAAAGTTAATAAAATAGTAGGCAAATAAGTATAAGCGTAAGCCTAACTTTACTAAAGGTAATAAGGTCTAGGTTATAATAAAGAACTAAAAGATAAAATAGCCTAGCTATAAGCTAGACTATTAAATAGTAGGACTATATAAGGTTTTTAAAAAGAGAGGCAACTTATATAAAATAAAGCTCCTAAATTTAATTAAGGTCTATCTTAAATTCTTGCTAAATAAGCTATAAAAAGCTATAAATAACCTATTGCCTAGATAAAAGAATAAACCGCCCCTACTAATTTAAGTTAATGGTAATAATAAATAGGAAATTAAAGAAATACTAATCTATAAACTTATAAGGGAAACGCTAAAGTATTATATTAGTTAGAAAGGATATAACTTAGACCCTATTTAATACCCTATATAGAACTTTATAGGTAGTCCCTATAAGCTTAAAGAATTCTATAACTAATACCCTAATAAACCTAGATCCTTAAAGTACCTTAATAAGTAAATAGAGTACTAGTATAGCATAAATAATAAGCTACCTATTAAGTATAAAGATAAGAATACCTTATAGACGTAATATAGATATATAAAGCCTAAGGGCAGGCTTTTTTAGAGGGGGGAGTAATATTATAGCGCTAGTAAAAAATAGTAGATTATAGCGGACAATTATAGACAATTATAGACAGTTATAGATAGTTGCAGATAGTTTTAAATAGTTATAGTTATGTAACTTAAGGGCCGCATAAAACCTTAAGCGGCACTACTATTTTTCTCTTTTCCTTTCTCTAGCTTTAGATCCTTATTTATAGACAATCCAATTATATAGGCTTGCGCGACCCTCTTACTATACTTATACCTTAATTAACTAAGTTGCTAATAATATAAAATAGTTTAGACTTTTATTTAAAAAAAATTATAATATATATTTTAAAATCTAAATAATAATTATCTTAAATAATTTTTTAAAACTTCTCTTTTATAAAGTTATTAATCTTTTAATATTTTATTTTAAATCCTTTAAAAATAAATAACTTAATAATTGCTAAAATTTTATTAATAAAAATTAAATAGCTTCTTCTTTAAATATATAACTATACTATACTAATTTTTTTAAAATTATTATAAAAGTGTTAGGAAGTTACTAAAACTAATATAGCACACGGGGTTTTGTATAAGCACTGAGTTTTACTCAAGCTAGTAGACCGCCTTTCTAATATAAAGGAACACCAAAATACTGCCGAAATGCCTTAGAAGCAGCTGTTGGGTCGTGCACGACCTGATAGCGTGCACGGCTACTTCTAAGGCATTTCGGCAGTATTTTGGTGTTCCATCCACATCAAGAAGGCGGTCTACTAGCTCGAGCAAAACTCAGGGCTTGTGCAAAACCCCGTGTGCCACGTTATATATAAAGTAACGCTATATATAGAGTAATAGGAATTTCTATAGTTAACCTAATCTTACCTACTTCGCCCTTAATACTTACTTCTCTACCTATAAGTAATAAATAAATACCTATTTAGTAGTTATAAAATACCTTTTAAAAACTAACGCTTATGCCTAAAGATGGATATAATTAAGGTAAATAAGTGGCTTTGCTATAGCTATAGGCCCCTAAAAAGTAATATATTTAATAATAAAGGCGTTAAATTAGTAAAAGGAGGGCCTTAGCTATTACCTCTATCCCATGCGCCGTCAAGGTCCATTAGCGAATATGGCCCGTGCGCGAACACCAAAATTTCAAACAAACTTCTCTACCACAGAATCGATAGCTTCTCAGCTAGATTTTATCACTATAATGGGTCGCAAACATGCAGGAATACCTTAATTGAATCAAAGGACCGTAGAGTCAAGCATAGATCAATTTTGAACTTTATTATCACGAGTTGGTGTCGCGATTAATTAAGTCTTCGGCTTTGTTTTGCTAAGACTACGTTAAATCTAGACGATTTGGTTGGTTCGCTTACTACTGGACCTTTCTTGACGGCGCATGGGATATAACTCTATACTGGAGTAGCTTAAAAAGTATATTAAAAAGCATTAAGCTATCCCTTAACACGTCAGTTTGCGTCCATCTATTATCGATAAGGATTAGCCAATTAAATTAACCAAATCGAATCGTCGGGCAGGAATATGAGGCTGGTTTTGGTGTTCCGCGCACGGACCATATTCTAGATGGACGCTGACGTATTAAGGGATAGATATAGCCGCCGCCGCCGCTATCTAGGTGGAGGAAGAGGATATAAATAATAATAATAAAAAGGTTTTAGCGATAATAGAGCGTATTAGGGGTAAGGATAAAAGCAAGAATAAGGACGTATTTAAGACGATTAAGGCCTTTAGGGAGTAATATATAAAAGTAATATAAATAATTTGGGCCAAATTTGGTAGTCCGTATAACTTCCTACCGTAACACTAAAGGATGCCAAGACTTACTATAAATAGTATATGGATTGTATGGCGCTCCTGGAGCCAAATCGCGATAGAACCGGAGTGGACTGGATTTGAGCCTAGATCCAGTCCAGTCCAATTCAAGTAGATCACTGGTCAGCCAGCATGGTCACACCCAGCCTAAACCTTCATCTTCTCAAACATCGTGACGGTCTCTTGCAATGCCCGCAATCTGGCTTCAACATCCCGCTTCCGGCTCTCGGCTGATTGCATGGCATCAGTGACATCTTTGTCCTGTACTTTGCTCAACTCTGCCTTGGTGGCATCGATGTTAACTTGTTCTCTTCTTGCTTCATCCACCTTCGCTTTGACCTTTTCAGCCTCCTTTGCAGCATCTTGTATGCGATCCTTGACTTCAAGATAAACGTTTGCGTCAGCGGAAACAGGGAAAACTGCACAGTCAGTGGGGTTGATTTCTCCAGCCTTCAGAATACTGATCTTCACTGGTGTCTTGCCACTGAGTGACTCGATCGCGGAGAGCTGCGCTGACACGGTATCATGTGACATTTGATTAAGAGGTGCGATATAAGCCACGCCTTTATCCTTAACAGCATAGTCCGCTAAGAGGGAACGGATACCTTTCGAGCAGCCCAGTACAAGCTCATAGGCTACCTCGGATCTCGGGTCATGGAAGGACGACTCATACTCTGGATACTCAGCGATCGTGATCGAGGATGTGTTGTCGCCTGGTCTGCGTGGTAGCCGCTGCCAAAGCTCTTCAGTCAGGAAGGGCATGAACGGAGACACGAGTCGCAAGCCAGATTCGATTGTGGTGTAGAGTGTGTCCATGGCTGAACGAGCTTCTTCGGGCGTGCCATCTGAGATGATCGACTTCGAGTTCTCGATGTAGATATCAAACAGTTCATCATACAAGTACCGGTGACTGATCTGGGTCGACCTTGCGAATTCACGCTCTTCGAGTGCCTGATTCATTTGTTTTGCGGCGGTGTTCATATTCGTCAAGATCCATCTCTCTGGCAGACTCTCCTTTCCTGTCAAAGCACTGCTCTCACGAGGAACAAAATCATTGCCAAGCTTTCCAAGGACATACTTCGTGGCCTGATAGATCTTGTTACAAAGTTTTCGGTAGCCGTGCATCGTCTTTATGTCGAAATTGATGTCGCTGCCAGATGACTGAGTGTAATTTATGAGCGAGAACCGCAAGGCATCGGCCCCGACCTCAGGAATGCCTCGTGGGAAGGCCTTCTTCTGGTACTTTTCGGCATTCTTGACCTTGCTTTGGGCTAGGTTGCCGTGTAGCAGCTTTTGATGTAGACCGTCGAGGCTGATACCGTCGATTATGTCAATCGGGTCAATAACATTGCCGAGTGATTTTGACATTTTTCGACCCTCGCTATCGCGTATTAAGCCGTGGCAGAAGACCTCAGTAAAGGGCACCTTTCCAGTCAATTTTAGAGAGAACATGATCATGCGGCTGACCCAGAACGGTATAATGTCCCAACCTGTCTCCATAGTCGTGTTCGGAAAGTAGTTTTCGAGATCTGACGTCTTGTCTGGCCATCCGAGGGTACTAAACGGCCAAAGTCCAGAGCTGAATCAGGTATCTAACACGTCCTCGTCTCGCTTGAGTGTCACTTTCTTGCCAGGGAATTTTTGTTCTGCCTTTTCCTGAGCCTCACGTTCTGTTCTGCCACATACCCAGTAGTCATCAGTATCATTCCCACCGTCTTCACCCTCGATACCGATGTAATATGCCGGTATCTGATGGCCCCACCACAGTTGTCTCGACAGGCACCAGTCCTGGAGGTTTCGCATCCATTGCAAGTATTGTCGCTTCTGTAGCTCTGGTCGAATGACGAGTTCGCCACTTTCAACCACTGCTATGGCAGGTTTCGTCAACGGCTCCATTCTCATCCACCATTGGGGTTTCAGAAGCGGCTCAATAACATCCCCTGATCGGCTGCATATCGGAACAACCATCTTGTTCGGCTCTTGTCTCGTATAGAGGCTGAGTTTCTTGAGTTCCTCGATAACACCGTATCTCGCATTGAACCTCTTCTCTCCGGCATAGGGACCAGCGTTGCTATTGAGAGTACCGTCCTCGTTCAGGATGTTGATGAATGGCAGGTCATGTTTCTTGCCTAGGTTAAAATCATTATGATCATGAGCAGGTGTTAGCTTGACAGCGCCAGTACCAAACTCTCTGTCAACATATTCGTCGGCGACGATCCTCAACTTTCTATCGGGGATGATCGGGTGTTGCGCAGTCTTGCCGACAAAATCCTTGTATCGATCGTCCTGAGGATGCACAGCAATGCCAGTATCGCCCAGCATCGTCTCTGGTCTTGTTGTTGCAACTTCTATTGTCTGATCAGAGCCCTCAATTGGGTATTTGAAATACGTGAGTGTTCCAAATTCAATCTTCTTGTCATAGCCTGGCACGTCAAGCTTTGTCGTCCCTTCGAGCTCTTTCTGGTTGACTTCAAGTGTGGATAAAGCCGTGGAGAGGCGACACGACCAATGTACAAGCCTGTTGGCTCGGTATATGAGGCCTTCTGAGTGTAGCTGCACGAAGGTCTCAGTGACCGCTTTGGACAACTGCGGACTCATTGTGAAGGCTTCCTGCGACCAGTCTGCAGAGATACCGAGTCTGCGCGTCGTCTTGTTGATCGCTTGATGGTAATCCTCCTTCCAGTCCTGACATAACTGTACGAATTCAGCCCGACTAAAATCTTGCCTTTTAGACTTGCCATCTTTCGGGTGTCTGGCGAGCTGCTTCTCGACAACAGCTTGGGTCGCAATGCCTGCATGATCGCAGCCAGGGATGTAGAGTGTTGAGAACTGTCGCATACGACGCCACCTGGTGAGAGTGTCTTCTAACGAGAGTGCCAGAGCGTGTCCGATATGTAGTCTGCCTGTCACCTGCGACTAGCGTTAGCAGATAACCATGCCATCAATACATGCATGAATCCATACATTGGGCGGCGGCATGGCAATAACGTATTTGCCTTTCGGCTTGAGACTGCCATCCTTCTCTGTTCGTGGCTTGAACAGTCCCTGATCCTCCCAGAAGCTGTACCAGGCGGATTCGACGACCTTGGGTAAGTAAGCCTTGTGGAAGTCGTCATCCAATGGTTTCAAGATCTTTCTCTGTCCAGCTGGCGTCTCCTCGGCCCAATCTTTCGACTCGACCGCAGGAACATCCTGCTTCTTGGATTTCTTCTCCTTGGAAGCACCACTGGGTTGTTGCTGTTTTTGCTGCGCTTGCTGTGCTTGCTTCTCCTTCTTGTTGGCGAACTTCTCAAGCTTCAGCCGTTGCTTCTCGCTCATGGGCTTCGCTGAGAGCTGGGCCTGTGTAGAAGCCATCCTCAACGGCACACACAAGAGCACAAGACGCGGACGATAGCAGCGCTGCGGTCAAGGTCGTTGAAAGTCTATGGGAATAATAGCGTCTAAGATTCAAAAGAAAGGCAATAAAACAGAAGACTAATCCATTTGACACCGTAAATGCCGCCTATTGAAGTTCCCATTAGTATAAAGAGCGTGCAGACTGGGAGCATTGCGTGGGTACACTTGTCTTCGTGCTGACGCTGAGGAATAGCGTAGCAGGGTAGCCAGCACGGCCCTACTACACACGGAAAGAAGCAGGCGGAAAAAGAAGTTGAGAGTTGAAAGGATCAGAGTGAAATAAAACCGGGACGTGGAGAGCCTTTTATAGCTGACGTCGAATTCGCTGCTTCCTGCAAAATTATGTAATGAACATGGATAGACTGCGGATCTAAGATTTTCCGGGGCTGGCTTGGAGGCCTTCATTTTCGGACACAAAACCCTCCAGTTATGAAGGCATCTAAGCCAACCCAGCATCGTTTATGGGGAAAGAGCTCGGATTAACTTGGCGACAACGGCTGCACAAAGCGTCCCCTCCAATACCTGAAAGGTCTATGGATGCTCTTACCCGTACATTACTGTCCGGATTTCCTTAGGAGGCGTGCTGGTCGGGAGGTATATTGATTTGCGCTGATGAGTTGTTTGATGGCAAGCTAGGTCGGCTTTGAGTGATTTGAAGCTCCTTTGGGCTTGGTGGAAGATTTTAAAAAACCATCTACGTGTCTAAGGAAGCTTCTGGGAGCAGTGACCTATTTGGACTGGCGCGAACTCGCGCCAATTGGATCCAAAATGATGGGCTAGCCTATATAGGTAACTATTATTCCTATCTAGGTATGGTGCATTGGATTTGGACTGGAGCATTGGAGTGGATTTGACCTCGGATCCACGCCACGCCGGTCCAAATAGATCACCATTTAGGACAACAGAGCGTAACATACAACTCTTAATCGGCGCCCTAGGCTACTACCGCTTCTGATGCTCTTTCAATATTTCATCCGCAATTTTCTCCGCTAATGCATCTGCATTACAGTCAGCTAAACCAATATTAAAATTGAAGGCAGCTACAAAATTTTACTTACAGATTGTCGCCTGTGGATGGCCGGGAGGGAGTAGAGGGAATGCTGCTGCGTCCACCACACGTAAACCTTGTACGCCAATGACTTTCGCCTTGGAGTCCACTACAGCCATTGTGTCGTTACGCTTGCCCATTTTACCTGAAGGAATAAATTAGCATAGATCGGATAAACGGAATCCACAACCGAGGCTGCTAAAAGAGATAACTTACAAGTACAGGCAGGGTGATAAATGGTCCTCGTTGTATTCAAAATGTATTCTCTGATCTCCTCGTCTGTTTGTACGCTTGGCCCTGGCTCAAGTTCGCCGGAGAGCAACACACCCTGTATGGCCTTCGCTGCCCAGATTTCTCTCATCCGCTTGATAGCTTGTACGGCAACTTCGATGTCAGTAGAATTGGTGAACCAGCCTGGGTCGATGAGGGGATGGACTGCTGTATCGTTTGATTGTATGGTGACGGTGCCACGCGAGAGTGGGGCAACTATACCGGCGGAAGTAGATGCATAGTTTTTGCCTGGGAGAGCATCTGAATAAGCTGTACTGCTCATGATGTATTCCACTTCCGGCCAGTCTGAAGCAAAGTCACCAAGATTCTTTTTGCTTGCGGAGCTGAGATTGGCGCGGTACGTCTCGGGGAGTTTTTCGAACGCTGCGAAATTTTGTCAGTAGATGAATGCAAGACCAAATGAAATAAAGTGTACCCAGCATATCTGCAGCCATGCTGGTAAGTATACCAGTCGTATTTTTTATATACTCCTCGTCAGCTTGAGCTTTGTACGCAAGGTCAGTTAACTGGCTTTGAGTAACTACATCAACCTGGTAAGTAATAGAGAAGAGCATGTGATCCTAGGAGAAAGCTTAGTCTCATCTTCTTTTGGTTACGATGCCGGAGAAAAAGCAGATCGCATACCCACATGCCCTTACCAACCCCAGGCCTATCAGCAAGAACAGGAATATCGTATTTGCTTAGCTCTTCCTTTGGGCCTACGCCTGATACCATGAGAATTTGCGGAGAACCGAACTGTAACCTTAGTAATCGTCAAGAATGCTGGGTATCATGTACTTACTGCGCCTCCTGAGAGAATTACTTCATTGTTTGCAGATATTATATACTCTGATCCATAGGAACTGACACGAATACCGGTGGCGGTCTTGTTTCCATTAAAGAGAATCTGCTTGACCATAGTCTGGGTATATACTTTTAGATTCGTTCTGTGGCTTGCAAAAGCCGCCTGAAGAAAGCTCGATTCGCTCGAACTCCGAGTTTGGTCATCTGGTTTTATAGAGGTGGCTGAATATTGAACACCTAGCAGGTTTCCACTATTGAGGTCAGAGATTGCTGAAATGCCTACTTCGGCAAGAGCGGGCAAAGCCCAAGAGCTGAAAGGCATAGCCCAATTTGCATGTGAGACCTCTAAAGGCCCACCGGTAGCTATATAAGCTGTCGAATTCGGTGATGGGACGGAGGCATTCGCAGCTCGGATGTGTACGTTTGGAGCAGTGTAATGAGCACTCTTCCGAAAATATGGGAGAAATGATTGGAACTTATAGCTATCGTCACCGACGGCAGAAGCCCATTGGCTATATGATCCTGCCGTTCCACGTTGATAGACCATAGCATTGCGTGCTGACCTGTATAAGAGTTGTTATGTTACTGTACTGAAGATAGGGGTAGGATGACATACGTTCCGCCAAGGCACCTCCCACGCGGGTAATGATAGAGGGTGTTCCCCAGAGCTGTTTGTGGCGTAGTCAAGTAGGCCCAGTCAACAAGTGGCGCTGTGTGAACGAGTGAAGCATCGGTTCCTACATCAGAACCGGCCCAGTATCCGGGCACGACGGAGCTGGGAATACAGGTGAGAGAAGCAATCCGACGTGCTGTAGGCTCTTACCGATTTCCATGATCTTTCTCATAGAAGTCACCAGCTTCCACGACGGCAACGCTTATTGACTCATCTTCAGCAAGGCGAGTCGCGAGTGTCAGGCCTGCCGTACCGCCGCCGATAATTACGTAGTCGTAGGTAGCATTTTCACCAGCTAGGCCGAAGTGATTGGAAAAGAGAATGGTCTCACCACCGAAGAGTGGTGCGGCCCGAGCCTGGAGTGCGAAAAATATACCTACGATCTTTATGACGCCAAACATGATGATAGGATGGTAACTTGACTGGAGGGAGTGCAGCATATATTCCTTGGATTTATAGATGACCGATCAGCTTGCACCGGGCCCCCACAAATTTTCCCGCATCGCAGCTAGTCAACCAGGCGGACGGTAAAGCCATCCACCAGACGACGCTAAAGCAAAATCTATGTGCCTAATCAAGCTCGGGATCTTCCCTACAGCATTCGTCATGAGTAAGACGTGAAGCTAAAGGCCTGTCAGCTCCGTACAGCTAGCCCTAGACCCAAAGGAAAAACTCATCCTAGCGTGTAGCTTTGAAGAACACCCCAGAGGGTCAAAACACGACGCTGTTGTGGGATGTGTTTGAAATGGGACGGCATAAGTTTAGTAACACAATAGCCTGAATCCAAACTAGAAATAGTTAGTGTACGGATTCAACCGGGGGCGGCAGACACTGCAGCCGCTGGGCTGGCCCGTTAGTTCTGAGACTAATTAAGTGGGGCGTAAAGTACACCACCTTGGCGCATCTGGTTGAAAACGCGTGTTGATCTTGGCGATCAGACAGCACAATTTTATACCTTTGAAGTAATAAGCGCGATCATTTTGACGTATTTTAACGTATTTTTGGGCAGAAGTCCGCGTAGTTTGATCTGCGCTTTCACTAAGGCGGTGTGTTCTGTAGAGAGGCACAGAAGCACGCAGATATAGTCGCACTCACTGAAGGTTAGGTTATCTTGCCTAATTGACGTCTCCTCCGCGGACACGTTAAACCCCTCTTCTCAAAGGCCCATAAGCTCGAGGCAGGTGCAGCGGCCCTTCTTTAGGTGAGAGCAGAGCTTTGGTAGAGCCCCTGAATCAGTTCCTGACCCAGTTTCGGCGCGCGCCGTATTTAACCGGAAGTCCACTAATCAAAAGCTTACGCCCAGTTCGGCTAACGGCCTATGGGTAGTAGTAGTATGCTATGGTGACGCTTTGGCCCGTCACGTGCGTTATATGTTCGTGCTCTACGATCATAAAGCTCGCACCGAAGGCCCACGGCAAGACGAGCTGTTGGCGGAAGGGGGGGCGCCGTCTGCTCATCAACAAGTACTCATTTCTTTTTGTGTTTTTCCGACCCGGTATGATGCGCCACACGGTTCATCCTGCGCCACGCGGTTCATTATGCCTGGTGACGTAGTACTCTCGAAACCTGATATTCACTGCGAAGATATCTTCTACAACTTTATATTGTAGTGTTCTAGTCATTTCTTGTCCCTTTTGTTATAATATACCCATAAAACTCAGCCAGCTATTATGTCTGCTCTGGAAGATATCCAACAACAAAATGCAGCGCTTCAGTGTAAGCCGGCACTTTTTATATGATCAACGCTATTAGACCCTGATTGACAGTAAGCGTGAATAGCAACTGTTGCCAAGGTTGCAGAGGGAGTAAAGAAAACCCCTGTAAAAGCTGCTTCTGTTTCAACGCTCGTGAAACCAAGGACCCCATTAGGGACCAAAAAGCCGCTGCCACCGGCCTCAACGAAGACAACTACAACACCAGTGAAACCTACCCCGATTAAACCAGTCACAACCTCGACAGCTTCCGCCCTAACTAAGACCACAGCATCCTCAACTACACCGGCTGCCACACGTACCCGTACACCAATTGGGACCAAGAAGCCTATACCTCCCGCTTCTAAGAAGGTTCTATCTCAAGCCACAGGAAAGGAATCCACCGTGACACTAGTAAAGAAACCAGCCACAACGGCAGCAGATATAACCAAGCCACTACGAACCCCTACTGGGACCGAAAAAAAAATTCCAGTATCCTCCACCAATAAATCTACATCCACAGCAGTCTCAAAGACCACAACCGCCACCAAGGCACCCACCAAACTCTCCTCCACCCCAAAGCCAACCATCTCATCCGCAACAACAACCACAGATCCCACCCAAAAAGCCACTCCCGTCAAAAAAGCTCCAGCTAAGATCGCGCGCGCCAATCCCGATGGCACCAGACTCACCCCTCAGCCCGCAAAGCCGCCCACTCCCACCACAAAACCGCAAAGCAGCCCCGCGTCCGCCGGCGCCGCCACACGCGACGCCATCACCGGCGCCACGAACAAGACCGTCAGCAAAGTGAGCAGCGGCCTCACCACCACCACCGGCACCGTCACCTCGGGCGCCAACCTCGTCGTCACGGGCCTCACGAACACGGCAGGCAAGGGTCTCGACCAGCTCCCCGCCGGCGTGGGCAAGCCCGTCAAGCAGGTGACGGATGGGTTGGGGAAGACGGTGACGGGGGTGACGGATGATTTGGATTATACGATTGGGAATACGACGAAGGGGCTGCAGGGCACGCTTAGCAAGACGACGAATGCGATTGGGAGAGGTGATGCTAAGGGTACTGTTGGTGGCTTGTCGTCTGGTCTTGGGAATACGGTGTCCGGGGCTGGAAAGGGGGTCGGTAATACGCTTGGTGGTGTCGTTACTGGGTTAGGAGATACAGTTGGAGGGCCGGTTGGGGGTATTGTGGGAGGTGTAGGAAAAGGAGTGCAGGATGGTGTTGGCGGGATTACAGGAGGTTTAGGAGAGGGAGTTGGGAAATTGGGGAAGGGAGATGTGGTGGGAGGCCTGGGAAGCACACTTAGTGGAGTTGGGAGAGGAGTTGGTGGATTACTTGGGGGTGTGCTAGGTGGTGCATGGTTCAAGGAAGAGGAGGAAGAGGAAGAGTAATGGTTGAGCGTGCGGAAGAGTGAGGTTTAAAGGGCAAAATTGCAGAGAGTTCGGTTCTTTGTGAATCCAGATTGGCGACTGATATCTCAGCTTTCTATAATAATTATCCATACGGCTGACAGGACCCAAGTGGAATCTTGAACCCCCGCGGAGTCTTACACATCCAAGTGGACGAACTGCCTCGGAGAAGCTGTCTCACAACCAGCAATTCAAGTCAACTTGCCATCTGGATTATTTTTATCTCTTAGCAAATTGAATTCATCCAAAATTTTCACATTATTTGCAGAGTATTTGTGTAAAATCCGATAACTCTATATGACCCCCCGGGATGCCCGAAAGCACGCTCTCTTGATGCGTCTCAGTGATCATACTGTCTTTTCCCAAAAGAGTTGCTAGCTCGTCCTGAAATGAAACTGGTGCCTTGGCCAAATCTCTAGGAGGTGAAGATGCAAATTTCTGAAGCAGTTTCAAATGCTGAATCCAAGTAAATCGCTGACACTAATGATCGAAAAGACTGTTGTTGGGTTCCGCAGTGGGATGCAGCAGCCTGTTGAAGACTACCAAATGTCAACTAGCTCGTCCTGTAAATCCAACCTTTTCATAGCCTCTCCGTGCATAATTCCATCGATATAGCAGTCCCCAATGAGATTGTACTCGCAAATCCCATCACGCTCAGCGGAATTCTTGGACCTTGGGTTTTTGCGAAGGACAAACGGGACTTTGCCGCCAAAAAGGAGAAAGACGAAATCCCCTTGTTGTGTCTCAGGCGGACAAAGCCCAAAGGAGCCATCGTCGAGAATGAAGAATCGTTGACCGTGGCATGCCTTATTCAGAAGTTGGTAATAACTGATGAATAAGGGGCTATCTAGAAGCGCCTGCAACATCGTCGGCTCCGACATGCTGCTGGAAGCAACTTCCCAAAGTATTTTAAGGCTTGCAATAAACAATCCTAAGGGAACATTCCGTTGGTCCTTGAATGTCTGGGTTTCAAAAGAAGTGATCATGCCGCAATCGACAATGAGCATCTTAGCGAAAGCTTCTTCAAATTCCTCCATTCCAATATCCTCAGACCGAGATGCAAGGACCTGTAAAGCGCAGTGCCACTCCAACAGGACCTTTTGTCCTTCGTGATGACGATTGATACGGGGTCTTCTTCCATCTACATTTTGTGCAACATAGGGAGCGAAGATGAGTTTAACACGTGAAATGCGTTTGCCATCTAATCTGATCTCATCCGGATTCTCAGGTTGCCAAACCGTTTGAAAGTTTGAGCCCGCTGTGGCAGCAAAGTCTGTCTCCGAGAAGCCGTAAGGGATTTGAGGTCGGCTAATAGTGACTTCATGATTCCAATCCGGTACCCAAGACGGCCAGCTGGCTTCGAGGTCATTCGCATCTGGCGGCCTCTTGTTCCTCGTCCCTGCACTGGAAAGGATGCCCAAAGGATTATCTGGAGGTCGTAGTGCATCGCCTCCCAGGAAAGCCAGCGCACCACGGATGAAGAAATCACGATAATCCTGAAACCCGGACCAAAAATGAAGGTATATGTCAACCATCCTCATCACCTCCGTCTCGAACAATCCTAATAGAGCGAGGAACCTGTCTCGATCATCAGAGCACTGAAACTGCCTCGTTGTCTCAAGCACAAAGAGAGGCCGAAAGCCCACGCGGTGTCCTTCATTTGACCGCTCCCTTTGCAGTCTCATCGTGATGACATTGCTGTTGGATAGTAACTTGCTTCGTAGGGCGCCATCCGAGAATCGCTCAACTCTCCGCCATGGAAGGACGTAAGAGCCGCAAACAAAGATTGCCTCAAGTGAGAGGGCTGCCTCTTGCACGACCCACAGCCGATTGAACCATGGTAGAGAGTAATAACTATTGAACGCGTGAATATCCTGATCTGAGAGGTCGTTCCACCAATCCGATCTGAAACTATCCTCTATGGAGAGGGTTGTCTGGCGGATATCCTGAGTGGCATTGCTATCGTGACTGTTAACTGGTGTCTCTGAAAAAGGCTCATTGAAAGCCTCGTAATGTAACTGAACAGCTCTTTTGAGTTGATCTGTTTCCTCTCCTAGCCAGATAACTACCCGCGAACATCGCTCATAAATATGCCCCATCATGCATATCTGGTGAACTTTCTCGCGATCATCTGATTGATTGATAGAGATCTGATCGATCCAGAGATTCCTTGGTTCCTCGTCGAGTTGGAATCGTTGTAGAGCGGCCATCAGGTTAGCTGTAATAGCCAAACTGCGTATTTCGCCTTCGTTGTATTCGTCCAAGCACTGGAGTTCATGATCTTGAACGTTTGTGCCCCACGTATAAGAAACGGCTTCATAAGCTGGAGCGTTTGCTAGGGGCACATGGATGATCTTGCACGTAACATCTTGCCCTTTCTTGGGGAGAAGACGAACGAGCCGAATATCACTAGCAGGGTCGATAAGAGGAGTATACTGGTACATGACGCCGCGACGGGCTATGGACGAGCTGTGTTCAGGGTGTCTGTCGTTAACACGTTACGGATAAAGCGCGCCACTATCGGTCAAAATCAAGGATATCTCACACCTATATCAAATTACAGATAAAGTTTAAATTAATAGAGGCTCGAGTCTTATACGAGACTTACTCGTAGCGTGGGCTTGCGCGATAGATAGTGCTGAAATGATGAAAAATCTCCTGAGGTGGACAGGCGAGCGAACGAGATTTAACTTAATATATACTATGGCTTGGTAAGCCGCATGACTTGGCAATTGATGTGCGAAGCTCAACTTTTAAGCATGTAGCAGTAGCATTATCCTTTCTAAGGTGTTGATGATGTTGGATTGTGAATCTTATAAACCTCTATCCCTGAAAATGAGGGTGTAGGATTGTGGCTGAAGGTGCACGGTGCATCGTGGCGCGTGGCGCGTCTACGTCATTCTCCCACAGCTCTTTGCTTTAACAAGCTTTGCAGCATCCGTTCTTGATGAAGGAATTTGAACGCCTGCGGTCAACACATATTTATGAGCCCCTCTCGACCGAACACTATATCTAGTAGGTTCAGGAATGCAAGAGAGTTCTATGTCATGACGTTGCCTTCGTTTCAGCTATCAGTACTCTAATCATCCTCTCAAGGCTGCCATCGCCTCGCCGCCTTCTCTGATCAGTGTTCCTGAAATATCATGGACATTCAAGCCGTTCTACACATGCCTGCCATGGCAGTCAATGTGGGCGACCAATTTTCAGCATTGAAGGAGAAGAAGGTAAGCGGATGTGATCTACAACAACCCTGTCTTTCTCTTAGTCTTTGCCCATTCTACTGCTGCACTTTAAGGTTCTATGTGAAGATTTCCAATTCAGTCTGTGGCGTCTAAGATGACCTTCCGTACTCTGCCCTCCGCAGATATCACGATTATGTTCCTTTCTACGGTCCGACATGTCTATAAAACCTTCAGAAATCTTTAGTGCTACCAAGAATAGGCATGAAATATCAAGATGTGTGGCGTCGAGTTATCATATCCCTTCCAATCTCCTCTCATAGGACGCTCCACCATACCTCCTACGAATAAAGACGAATCTCACATGTATTGGTGATAGTTCCCTGCCTCAACCTCATTCTCTGCTATCCTTGCAACATTTATTCCAACCTTTCTCACCGCGGTCTTCTTCCTTGCAATCTTCGTAGTTATTAGAAGCAGATATCCCGTAATCTATTCGCCGCGTACCTACATTGGTGTAGTGCCTGAAAAGTCTGTATGCTCCCTCTTTCTATACCAACCATCACTGACAACTCTTAGACACCGTACGCCATCCGCAAGCCGCTCAAAATTTGACTGGGTTCATACTCTAAGAGTAGTGGACGACAAATTTGTCCTCCATCACCAGTCGCTTGATGGATATCTCTATCTCCGATTTCTTCGTACCATTATTTTCATCTGCATAGCTGGTTGCTGTATTACTTGGCCAATCTTGTTTCCGGTGAACACAACTGGAGGAGGGAACTCTTCGCAATTGGACAAAATTGGATTTAGCAATGTTGCCAAAAATAACCACCTCTATGCGCATGCTGTGGTAGCCTGGCTCTTCTTCGGTAAGTCATAGGGTTATCTGACGGGAGTTTCTTAGCGTCTTACATATTATTCAGGATTTATTATGTTCCTTGTGTCTCGTGAACGAATATGGCTCATCGGCTTACGTCAAGCCTGGCATCTCTCAAAATCTAATGCTGCTCGTTTATCTTCACGAACGGTTCTATTTCTCTCGGCTCCTAAAGAAGCACTGAATCCAGATAATCTACATCGCTTCTTCGGAAATGATGCTAAAAGACTCTGGGCAGTCACTAAGGCTGATGATTTGGAGTCACTTGTAGCCGATCGTAACCAAAAGGTCTCACTGCTTGAATCCGCTGAAGTCACTTTGTCACAGAAAGCCAATAAGAAAAGGCTTCAAAGTCTTCGGAAAGACTCCGATGATGGGAGCCAGCTAAATTACGATAGCCTTCCAGAAACAGTGAAGAAATCTTTGAGGCCAACACATCGGTTGACAGTTCCTGTTGCTAAGAAGGTCGATACGATAGAATGGGCAAGAGAACAAGTAACCGAAAAAGCGGCCAAAGTAGAAAAAGCTCGCGAGTCATATACTGCTCCGCACGGCCGTCTCGGTGCTGCGGCCTTTGTTGAGTTTGAAACACAAGCTGCCGCCCAGAAAGCATATCAGCAACTGCCATCTTCTCAAATACTTAAAATGAATCCAAGGTTCATTGGAGTAGAGCCAAAGGAAGTTATCTGGAAGAACCTAACTATTACTCCTGCCGGCCGAATCTCTCGGAGTTACATCGCGAATGCATTTGTTGCGGCTATTATTATATTCTGGTCTATCCCGATTGCTATTGTTGGAGCCCTCTCTAATATCAATTACCTCACTGACAAAGTCAAATTTCTCGACTTCATCAACAATTTGCCTGATCCCATACTAGGGCTCCTCACTGGCTTGTTACCTCCATTCTTATTGAGTTTATTTGTGTCTTACGTGCCGTATTTCTTCCGATGTGAGTTTGCACTGGCATATCCTAACACTACATATGCTAAGAATATTGCTAGACATTGCCAAATCGTCCGGACAACCAACCAACACCCAGGCCGAGCTACAAACTCAGACCTGGTTCTTCGCCTTCCAAGTAATACAGGTCTTCCTAGTTACCACATTTACGTCCGGCGCTGCTGCAGTTGTTACTAAGATTATACAAGAGCCAACCATGGTTCCCACATTACTCGCCGAAAACTTACCTAAGGCTTCAAATTTCTACCTTACATACTTCATCCTGCAAGGTACGGCTTCCGCAGCCCAGAATGTCCTGAACTACTCCGACCTTTTCGAATACCTCTTCTACGACATGTTCTTGGACAAGACCCCGCGTGAGAAATATAGCCGATACACGAGCATGAAGGGAATCGGATGGGGCAAAGTATATCCAAAGTTCACAAATATGGCTATCATAGGTATGAAGCGCATATATTCATTATGAGGTCTCCATATAGGAGACACCTCACTAACTGCCATCCAGCTATCGCTTACTCCTGCATTGCGCCGCTCGTCCTCGGCTTCGCTGCCATTGGCCTCTTCTTATACTACCTCAGCTACCGATACAACCTCCTCTTCGTTATCCAAACCAAAATCGATAGCAAAGGCCAGTTCTACACACGCGCGCTGCAACAACTCCTCACAGGCGTCTACATTGCCGAACTATGTCTAATCGGCCTCTTCGGCGCCCGCAAAGCCACCGGCCCGTCTATCCTCACCGCCATCCTATTCCTAGGCACCGTCGTCTACAACTACACGATGAACCGTCACCTCGGCCCGCCGGAAACATTTCTCCCAGCCGATCTGCAGAACGAGGATGACGATGAAGATACACCGCTACTAACAGCCGCCGAGGAGGGCGCAGCAACTGAATCGCGCGTCCAGCGTATTGGCCAGGAAATTAGGATCCCAAAAAAGGTTATCGAACCTCTCGCAAGCTTCTTTGAACCTCACATTTTCGCTTCGCACAAGGCGATGAAGGCTTGGCTTGCTTGCTCGCACGATGATGAGGAGGATCCACCGCAGTACTCGGACGAGGAGCTTAGAACGGCGTATCTTAGCCCGACGTTTACGTCCAAGACGCCAAAGGTGTGGCTTGCGAGGGATGAGATGGGGGTTAGTAAGCAGGAGGTCCGGGAGAATGAGGCGGTGGGGATTCCGGCGACGGATGAGGGCGCGTGGTTGGATGAGAAGAACAAGGTTAGGTGGGATGAGGAGGGGTTTAAGAATGTGCCGGTTTTCAAGGTGCCGGTGAAGTACTAGAATAAAGAGGCTGTTGGAGTAGAGAAGTGGAGAAGTAGAGACAAGGGTGAGTGAAGACTGACTAGATTGAAACTGGATATCAAATACATTACGCACTGAAAGAGACAAATCTTCTTCGCAACTCGTGACATGGCGTCCTACCACTAAGCACACCCTCCCCTACAAACTCTTCATACCGAACACTCACGCCAACTTCGCCAACACCGGCGCCACACACTTCCCCACCACATCTAACACTCCCAGCCTCCATCCCGCCTGCTTATCCGGCACCACCAGCGCCGCACCCACAACCAACACGCGCAGGGGCAGACCTACCTTCCCGGCCCTCCTCCCCTTAATCTTTTGGTCCTGCGGCCGTTCTCCACGCTTGAGCCCCAGCATGTTTTTGACCGCGACTTTCGGTACGTGTTTTGCGTCGAAGGGCGGGTAGCGGAATGCGAGAAGCGCGTCGAGCTAGGTGGGCGGTGATACGACGACGCGGCTGTGCGAGAAGGTGCGGAAGCTGTGTGGGCCGTGGTAGGAGCCGTAGCCGGGCTCGCCGACGCCGCCGGAGGGCACAGTGGGGACGCCCGCGCAGTGATTGTATTGGACTGGGGTAATGTTGGAGCTCCATGTGGGTCTAGGTGTTGCATCGGAGCTAGATCTAGTCGAACTGGGGCTCCTGGAGCTCTAGTTCTATACCCGAATCGGAAGGAGGTTAAGGGAGGAAGGACCAAAATGTATTAATGCGGATATTAAGGATTAGTAGAGCTAATCTTTAGCTTTAGCGGTAAGCGCCTGCCCTAAAAAACGCGTGTATTATAAGTATAGAATTAAGGACAACTTATTATTGTCGCGTCGTTGCTACTACTTCTACCGTCCGACTTTATTTTCTCTTACCTACCTGCTGCCGCTATAGAGCGATTTTATCCTTAACTCCGTACCTCTATTATATCTAACGACGTTATCCTTACATCGGAGTGGCTTAACGAGAAGGCCAAAGGCCAGGCGGAGTTTAAAGAGTTTAAGCTATAGGGAAAGCAGTATATTCGCTGTAAGGCCTTAATAAAGGGACTAAAGGATACTAAGCCGCGATTATTGCCAATTTAGAAGTAGGGGGAGGATATATAGGAGAAGGATAATACTACTAAGACGTAGTTGTGAGGTGAGGATGTGGATAGGGAGTCCAATTGATAGAACAATAGGGTATATTGTATAGACAGACGAATCCTTGAGGGAAAAGGAGGAGTCTGGGTGCGCGGAGGCCATTGCCAGCTCGAAAAGATACTGAGGCGGCTCGACGCAATGATTCTATTCTTATGAAGCTGGATTATCTATGTTAACCTCTCTCTTAGGCTCTCCCTTAGGCTCTTCTTCGATATCTTTCATCAGAGGGAATGTCAAGACTTCTCTGATATTGTACTTGTTAGCCAGTAGCATAACCAAGCGATCCACCCCCAATCCCCATCCTGCTGTAGGTGGGAGGCCAAATTCTGAAGGAGTTAGTATAATAAGAATCAGCATTGAACATGAGATAGCCTACCGAGGGATTGGCAAAACGTCTCATCTTTGACTTGTGCCTCTCCATCTCCCTTTGCCTGATCCAGAGCTTGCGCCATGAACATCTCCCGCTGGATCACGGGATCGTTGAGCTCAGTGTAAGCATTGCAAAGTTCTTTTCCAGCAACAAATCTGGTCCAAGTTAGTCCATTTAATAAATTTTCATCACACTCATGAAACTTACAGCTCAAACCTTTCGCAGAGGCCAGGAGTGTTTCGATCTGGCTTAGCTAGCGGAGACATACTGGGCACGATTTAGCAGATTACAGAAACAGGTGAGATAGAGTTCTTACACTTGTGGATGCCCAATAATAAATGCTGGAGCAGTATCGATGCGAGGCTCAATGAGTTCTCCCACCAATGCATCAATCATCTTTGATGCGGTAGGAGTATGGCATTGAATGTTCATTTTCTTAAGAACTCGGTGAAGAAAGGTGATGGACTCCTCGGTATGAAGTTGGGTTGGAGGAGGGAATTTCTCACCAATTTCTTGCTCGAGGGTCGGGATCATCGGAATACGCTTCCATGGCCTTTCCCAGTTGATGTTGTAGGTTTTACCATCCCTATGGAGAACAGTCTTGTAGGATCCAGTAATCTCCTTGACCAAGCCACTCAAGAGCTCTTCGGTAACGTCCAGGAGGTCGTGCATATCAGCATAAGCCCAATAGAACTCGCAGCTTGTAAAATCAGGAGAATGTGTGGTGTCGATGTCCTATTAATGTTAGCATTAGTCTAAAGGAAAACGAACCGGGATTTAGTATAACCTCATTACGAAACTGCCGGCCGATTTCATAGACTCGGTCAAGGCCTCCGACAACAAGCATCTTCAAATAGAGCTCCGGTGCGACTCTACGGGCGATTAGAAGAAGCCTTTGGATTTTATCGTTTCCAGGATCCAGCTAGAGCAAGGTCTTACCTTAAGAAAAGTTCCATCTTGAGATCATTATGCCATGTTTTGAACGGCTTGGCGCTTGCTCCCCCATGAGACTTGTTCATAATTGCTAGAAGAGTTCAGAAAGATACTAGGCAGATAGTGAGGGTATCATACGAGTCTCAACCTCCAAAAAGTCGCGGTCATCAAGGAAACGACGAATGTAACGAATCTGGACTGAGTGAGCAGCATTTCATTTGAGAATTGACTTGGCTGGCTCACAATTCTGGATCTCATCAAAAACACTTCGCGAGTCGAATCTGGCCAAATTAGGACATGCTATTAAGACTAGACGGCATTTGTATTGCTTACCGTTCATGATGAGATCAAGATATCGGTGTCGGAATCGTTGTTCAAGATTGGTGAATCCATAATGCACACCAGGCAGCTGATACTGCGTTAGTATGGAAAGTTAAGACTGCAAATCAAGAGGGCACTGACCTGACGCAGGCATGGAGTCAAAAGCACTACTTCTCTCGCAAACACACTCAGCTCTCCATCTGGGCGGTGCTTTGGCTTCGTTCGGCCTGGATAACCAATTACGCCGATAATATCTCCCCTTCTGAACAAATTGTGATGCTCGGCAAATCTCTGTCCGTCAGGATTCCCAGCCGCGTTCCGTAAATCGCAGAAGATCTGAACAGAGACTCCTTCTGACTTGCAGTCATAAAAACGCAGCGAAGATCCGGCAGAGCGAACTGTCATAACACGGACGCCAATACGAATCTCGACATTTGGAAGTGTCTCGCCGGCTTGCAGGTACGAATACTGCGAGATGAAATCGGAGAGGCGACAATTGACAGCAAACTTGTGAGGATATGGGTCCGGCGACTTCGAAACACGGAGTTCGTTGACGGTGCGGGAGCGGATCTCGAAGTATTGCTACCTATGATAAGTAACGAATGAAAACTGCTCGTGTGGGGGGATCTTACATTGGGGTTCAGCTCCTCTTCGTCGTCTTTGGGAGTTTGTTGGACACCTGCTTGAACGGCACCGGTGGAGACTCTTTCGCTCTTCTTCTTTGCAGCTTCGCGTTGTTTCATGCGTCGCTTAACTGCCAGTGGGTTATTATCAGCTCGTTAGTAAACGCAGCGTTTCCAGCTCTCTCACGTTCTGATTTGGACACCTGTTCTCCAGTCTCCGTGTCCATGTACAGCTTGCTAGATTGCGTTATCGGGAGGGTAGATGCCGATGCATCATTTGGAGTACTAGTAGAGCCTGCCATAGTTGCAATGACGGATTGAAGGCAGGGAAAATTCGTGGCGGGAATTTGGACAGCTACTTGGAGCTTTGAGATTTTGATGCGGCACAGAAATGACTCACAATTTGTTGACACTTCACCCCGCCACGCTAAAAACTCACTAAGTCTCGCTTAGGGTACCTCAGACTTGCGGGTAACAGGCTTGACAGCCCTGTTGAACAGCCAGCCTATTAGCTGATAGTATCAAGATATTATTAGAACAGGGCCTGACAGCCTAAGCCATAAAAGGAAATTTCAATTTATTACTGTCTTAAAACCCTCTACCAGCTACTATATAATAAAGAAACTATAAAAGGATATCTAGAATTCCTTAATCAGCCCAGTCCTTTAAGAATTCTGTCGCCTTAAGTATTTATATACTTATTTTCGTATAATCCTATAAAACTCTATATTAAGAGCCTAAAATACTCTCTCTAGTTTATCGCTTATTCTAGGTATAGAGAGAACTTTAATTGCAAGCTATAAGAGTTATTTATATCTCTTTTACTACTAACTCCATTATTAAATAGTCGTTGTTTTACTATCTAGTATAACTAGGTTCTTACTAGTATAATTATTAAACTTATTCTGGCTTTATAGACAAGTATATTTTTAAATATATAGCTAATAAGCCTTATATATAACGGGACTAGCCTAGTTATAGTAGGAATGTCTCGGTGAAACACTTAATAGATAAATTCTGACGCTTTGATCAAATTCTACCAAATTCTATTAAGTTAATTGAATTCTGCCAAATTCCGCCAACTTAATTAATTTCCACCAGTCTCCACTAAATTCCACCAACGTAATGGAATTTAGTCGAAACTTGTTAAAATCTATATAGATTTATGCCTACGCGTCTACTGCCAAGACCACGAATATTTAGTTATAAGTTTCCTATATTCCTTTCTCTTCTTCACGCAACGTCTTGTACTCTGCAAGAGCTATATACCCTTAGATTTAGATAGAATTTATATTATTCCTTTAAATCTTCCCCAAAGCCTCTTCGCGCCCTTATATTATATTGCGTTAAAATAACTACTATTAAAATAGTAAACAAACCCAAATCCCTTTTAATAACTATAAGTATTATAACCCTAGTTAGGGAACAGTTAACTATAATATAATAGTCCTTTACGGACGCCTTAGCTTAGTAGCGGGCTATACTAGAAGCCTAGAACTAGCGATTAATGGAAGCACTCTGCAAAGAACTCTATAACATTAAGGTATTTATATTATAGACCCTAATAGCAACACCTATAAACAAAATTAAAATAATGGTACCTAAACCTAATATGTTAAATGCAAACACTAAACTAGTAATAGTAGCTTAATCTATACCTATAGCAAACCTAGTACCTATTATAAAATCCAAAAAGCTCCCTAATCCTCCAATATTTAATAGAAACTAAAATAACCTATATTCCTTTATAACCAAGCTCCATCTTAAACTCTTAATAAACTATAATCAATACCCTACTAAGGCTAGTAAGGTTAGCTATAGAATGTCTTATTTAAGCAAGGACGCTGCATAAACTATAAATCTGTAAGGGCGCGAAGAGGCTTTAGGGAAGATTTGAAGGAATAATATAAATTCTATCTAAATCTAAGGGTATATAGCTTTTAAAGAGAACAAGACGTTGCGTAAAGAAGAGAAGGGAATAACCAGAGAATCTTGTAATTAAATAGTTAGGGGTCTTGGTCAATGCGTGCGCACGTGCGCACGCGGACGGACTTCGGTAGAATTCGATTAATCTAGTAGAACTTGGCAGAAGTCGATCAAGCTAGCAGAATTCGGCAGAATTCGGTTAAAGCGTCAAGTTTATCTTATTAAGTGTTTTACCGAGACATTCCTACTATAACTAGGCTAGTCCTATTACAGTACCCCCCCTTTGGCCGAAGGTTCAAAATAATTCAATTTAGTTAAGAATTTATAATTTTATTACGTGTCGTATTTTCGCGTCAGGTGGCAGTCTTGGCAAGGCAGATCTAACCAATTAGACAACTTTAACTGCCGGTTAAAGTTCCTTAACATCTTGCGTGTCACGTGATTGCGTTATAAACGTTATAACTTATTTTAAGTTCTTTTTAAATTCGAGTTTTGTGTATTTGTGTTAGGTGGTAGTTATTTGCCTTTATATCGTGTCTATCTAGCCGGAGTAGGCCGCGAAGAATGGTTCTTATGGAATTCTTTTACTAGGGAAGGCGCGTTAGCCTTAATTTAATTATAGGTTTCCTAGGTTCGTGTTTTATATCCTTCCCATTTAATAAGAAGTTTAAATTGTTTAGATTATAGTTTCTATCGTATATTATTAATTAAGTTAATAAAGTAAGAACCGTTACCATTATTAACAATTATGGGAGGTGGCAGTGGTATTTTATAAGTTATAGGATTATCTTTTAAAGGTTGCAATAAGCTTACGTAAAATATTGGGTGTATTTTTATCTTAGTTGGCAGTTTAAGCTTATAGGCGTATAGGCTTAGTTTCTTCTTAATTTAGTATAGGCCTGCAAACTTCTAATTAAGTTTCTTTGAGGGCCGTTAAGTCCGTATATTTTGTGTATTTAGGTAAGCCATGTTACCTTCCTTAAAGTCCTATATAGGAGCTCGTTCTTTGTTCGCATGCTATTCCTATACTATTTAAGCGTATATTAATTTACTTTATAACAGTTCCGTTAACTGCTTTATTTAATTAGCGAAGTTGTGTGTGTTAATTAACTAGATCCGTTTAATTGTGGGTCCTATTATATTAATTTTAGGTTATGGTTTAAATCCAAGTTAAAGGTTTTGTCTGTAGGTCGCGTAAAACGGCGTCACGCCTATTAATATATTTATTATATTATTCGCAGTAAACTTAGCTAAAGGCAGCCATTTTTCCCAGTTGTCTTATAGGTAGGAGCAGTATATTTATAGGTATTATTCTATAATCGCGTTTACAATTTTGGTTTAACTATCTATCGGTATATATTCGTTCCATATATCACGTGCGTAAGCACGTAATCTACGCGAGACGCGTATATATATTATTAAGACGTGTAGATAGAACAAGAGAGAATCCACCAACAACACCGCATAGTACATATTATTACGATATATATATTCTGCACGTTGTTAATACATACCAACACTAATCAGTAAGCGCGTATAGATCAGGAAACACGCAGATAGCTTAGAAGACAGTTATACTATCCACCTTATAGTAGATTGGAAGATAGTTATACTTATCCACCTTTCGTATCAGCCTATTTTAGTTAAAGAGAAGAAGAGAAACCACCTAGGAGTACTTGTTTGGTATCCACAACGACTTCTAGATATCTCGTTCTATCTATTTTAGAAGAATTACTGCGCAGAACACCTTACCCTACTTAAACAACTCGAACTGCCCCCTAAACCGCCTCCTCAACCGCCTTTTTAACCGCCTTCTTAACCGCCTCCTTAACCGCCTCCTTAACCGCCTCCTTAACCGCCTCCTTAACCATTCCCCTACTTTTACCCTATGAACACCCTTACCTTTACCCCATTTACCTGAATAATATATAAAACACAAAATGTCAGGAACAGAAATAGACTAGGAGGAAGAAGCAGCTAAATAGGAAAATAGAATTAACCTAATAGAAGTCACTAAGGACGAGCTAACTAACTACGTATAATACAAGATGTACGTATATACGGAGATACATGACCAGTACTAGTTAGACTTAACACTCTAGGAATCATTCTAGGGATATTTTAAGGACTTTACGGTTAATACCTTTATAAAAATTCCCTTACACTGGCTTTAACAACTACGCGACTATCTAAATAGCAGAGGAGTATAGGTTAACACTAACTACAAACAAGGCAAATTACTCCCTTAGTCCTTATATAATATAGCACAAGAAGAGGACCAAATAGAATAGACCAGAGAAGAGATAAACATACTTAAGAAAAAGTTTAACACTAAGATTAAGTTAAGAAGTATCAACTATTATAATACACACGGAACCCTAGAGGAGTAATGAGTAAGATATTCCTTAGTGCCTATACTTTCTACTACACCTTAAACTACAACTACCTCTACCCCTATACTATCTGCTACGCCTTAACCTGCATTAACAATATAGCAACTCTACGTATAACCTATAGACGAGGAGAACCGCCCTATTACTACAACCGGCTATAGAAAGGAAATTGCGAATGCAGCCAAGATATATACGGAGGAGTAGAAATATGGTGGTATAAACAAAAGCCTTAACTACAAATTAACAATATTCTACAACATCTGTAATCAAGCGGATGTACCCCAAGAAGCTTACCTTAAGGCATTCCCTACTATATTAAAAGGACTAGCTCTAGACCACTTCTACATAAACTAACTATCCCGCCTACCATTTGCTAAAGCTTGTGAGCACCTTTGGAATTTCTTTAAAGGACTAGGATTTTAACGCAAGAACTTAGACAAGTAGAATACCATTACACTTATAATAGTAATAGCAGAAAATACAAACAAATTTACAAGTAAATGCCTTTAATTGCTAATCTATAGACTTTGTTAACTATAGCATGGCCTTAGACCTACCTTATAAACCATAGACTTCCTTTATAACAAAATCGTCACTTCTTGCCAGGGAATACTAGTATGCAGATATGCAGTCTCTGACCCACTAGATAACCTTAGAGCCCTTATTAATAAACTTCAATCGTCTATTATAGCATACGAGAAAGAGTATACGGAGAAGATATAAGCTTTCTTTACAGACCGACAATTCTATAGAAGAGACAATAACTACAACCATAATAACTATAACAACTATAGTAACCCCCTATATAACCGCAACCAACAGAAACCACGTTGCTTTATATGTAACAGGGAAGGATGTTACTTATAAAAACATACTAAGAAGGAGCAAGAAGAGTCTAAGACTAAGTTTAAGAATAAGTTTAAGGACCGCTTCCAGGAACGAATAAAGCAATACATTATAGACTACAAAGGCGACGACAATAAGGACAATAATAAGGACAATAAGATTACTAACGCATTTAACGCTCTGGTAATTAACATGGACCCCAACACTCTACTAAACAAGGACAACCAGGCCATAGTATACTATACTTTGTATAGTAAGATCGAACTAGACAATGCGACCGCTATAGCTTTAGAACTGGCCAACAGAGCTTATAGCCACGTAGTTATAACTATTAATACTATAACAGATGCATTCCTTACTAATACAGACCCATTTGCGTATAATACAACCTTATGCTACACCTCCACAAAGTTTATAGGTGTAATAACCGACACTAGAGCCTCTAAACGTTCTATAATAGGATATGGTTAGTTTCTTATACTTTAGAAGATTAATAAAGTACAGTTAAACAAGTCCATAAGAGGTACAGTTAGTATATAGTTTGGAATAGGTTCTACATCTTCTATTAGTTCTATCAAGGTAGCTACACTAATAGGTACAGTAGAGTTCTATATTGTTAAAGTTAATACCCCTTTCTTGCTTTACCTAGCAGATATAGACAACTTATAAATATACTTTAACAACCTAAAGAATGTCCTAATAACCCCCTTAAAGACCGTACTAGTCGTACGCCGATTTGGACACCTATTTCTACTATAGGATACCTTGTTATATGTGTTTATTACAGAGTCTTTTAACTAAAACCCATGCTACTTAACTAATATAGAATTGCAACGCCTACACCAACGCTTTAGACATCCGTTAGTAGAGCAACTTAAAAGAATATTGGACTGCGCTAGCTATAAAAATAATGCTAATCGCAAGACCCTTAAGCATATTACCCGCTACTACTTATACTGTTAAAAGCACGGAAAGTTACTAGGCAGATTTAGATTCACCTTAAAGGATAACGTTAATTTTAACTACTATATTATTGTTAACATTATGTATATTAACAGCAAGCCCATACTTTATATTATTAATAAAGGCACCCGATTTCAAACAGGTAGATAGCTACAGAATATTAGCGCTAAGCACATATAGGATATATTACAAGCGTGCTAGATTAACACATACCTAGGCCCCCCAGATGTAATTGCATATAACACAGGAAAGAACTTTATTAGTAGAGAGTTTAAGCAATACGCAGTTAACATAGGCACTACTATAAGGAGCGTACCGGTTAAAGCTTACAACTCAATTAGTATAGTAGAGCGTTACCACGGCCCCTTGCAACGTATATACCATATTATCACTTCCAAAATACTAGGAATTGATAAGGATATGGCACTGCAAATAGCCTTTAAAGTAATTAACAACTCCGTAGGACCAGACGGCCTAATACCCACACTATTAGTATTTGGAGCGTACCCCTAAATAATAGAGTCCGACGCACCTTTACCTACAGTAACACAGCGTGCGATTACATTTAAGAAAGCTATAGAGGAAGTAAAGAAGATATAAGTAGAGCGCTAGGTCGCAGATATACTTAATATACGTAATAGCCCCAGTACTACTACAATTTATAATCTACCCTATAACTCTTTAGTACTGGTCTAGAGAGAAGGTAATATAGGACAACCTAAATACTGGGTAGGACTATATAACCTACTAAATATTAAAGGAGAAACGTGTGCTGTTAACCTACCTAGCGGCCCTATAAAGTTCCGCAGTACTGCTATTAAACCGTACTTAACAAACCCTAGAAATATTTAAGTTAAAGACATTTAAGATAACGGCACCTAAGTTAACAATATTTAAGTTAACAAAACTGTCTGTATATATAAACTATCTACAGAAACCGTCTCTATACAGAAACCGTTCCTTATTAAAACCGGAGAAGCACAACCACCTTGCTAAGGAAGAGGAAGACCCCGTAAGCATCCCCTTTATATTAATACTGCTGACATTACTATATTCTTGCAAGAGGATAGCAACTATAAGCAGTTTAAAATGTCCTGTTAAAAGAAAATTACAGGACTAATTAAAAAGGGCGTATTTAAAATAATTAACCCTTAGGACGTACCCGCAGGAGTTAAAGTCTTTAACTTATAATTTATAGATAAAATTAAAAACCTTAGTACTAACAAAGCCTTTAAGAAATCAAGACTTGTCATCCAAGCGTACAACAATCTTAAAAAGGGTATTGTACTAACCTAGTTACCTACTATTTAATGAGTCAGCTAATGCCTTATTCTATGCATCGCAGTAATACTATGAGGCAATGGTATACAGTTATACCTATAAAATATCTCCTAGGCGTATATCCAGTCTTTTATAAAGCTAAATTAAGACTTCTATATCCGACTACCTTACGAATTGGGAAGCCAACTAGGCATCAGAAAGAACTCCATCCTAAAGGTAATTAAGCCTTTATATAGTGTTCCAGAAGCAGGCAATCACTAGTTTATAACCTACTATAATTATTATATTAAGGAGTTAGATATAAACTCATTAACGTATAACCCTTGCCTCTTATAGAGCAACACTCCTAACTACTTTAGTATTATTGGCCTTTAAACTAACAATACTCTCTTCCTAGCTAATACCACCTTTGCGGACGCGGAGCAACGACATCTAGAAAAGGCTTACTTTTTCGCAAAAAAGCGCGAGCAACTTACGGTTAAACAGTTACTTAAATTTAATGGATGCATTATTTAACTCTTTTAGGAAGGCAATATTACAATAACCCAGGAATACTAGTGTAAAAACCTAAATACGGTCCACCTTAGCAAAATAGCTACAACTATAAGCTTAAGAGGCATTGTCCGTAATACACTAACTATAAAGGAACAATACGTTGCATAACGCGCAAAAGGCGCGTATATTGCCTCTATATGTCAACCAGAAGCTTCCTTTAATCTCTCTTTTACCACCCAGGTAATTAACCCTAAAAAGGAAAATATTACAGCACTTAATAAACAACTACAATTGCAGATTAATAACCTAATAAGAGGCCTTATGTTTGTTAAATTAGACATTAATATATTACGCCTACTTACTTTTACTAACGCCTTATTTACCAACAACAAGGACCTCTTATTACAAATAGAATATATACTGGTATTAGAGGACGCGTTATACAGAGCTAATATTATTTACTAGTTATTAATTAAGTGTAAGAGAGTTACTAGAAGCGTACTAGCTTCAGAACTCTACGCAATAGCCTATAGATTTAACATCAGCGCCGCAATTAAGTTAACCGTTAAATAACTCCTACAGATTGAACTCCTACTCGTACTTTGTACTAACTTAAAATCACTCTATAAATGTCTTATTAAGCTAGGCACTACACGAGAGAAACGTCTTATAATAGACGTTATATGTCTCCATCAGTTATATAAGCGCAGAGAGATTACGGAAGTTAAGTAAATTAACAGTAATAGTAACCCTACTAACTTAATAACTAAGAGCAAGGCATCTACAGCTCTTAAGAAGTTAATTAATACCAATTACTTAAAACTGTAGACTATAGAGTGGGTTGAACAAATAAACTAAGATTTGGCGTAGCATTATAACGGTGCTATATTCTACGGACCCTGAATTTAACTAGCCAATTAGGATTTTCTATACCCGGCATAGAAAATCGCTATTGGCTTACTTACTACTAGCGCCTTAGTAACCCTCGCAATATATCCACCTACTACCCCTAATAACCCTTCTCCTTCTCCTTCTCCTTAGCTCGGTATCTTTATTAGATAGCAATTATTACAAAACACCCCATAACACCTTACACACGTCCACCTGTTTCCACAACCTAGCAATTGGAGACCAACCGCAAGACGGCAATATAACGGTAATCTACGGCATTCTGCTATATTCTGCTAAAGTCCACCAAATCCTGCTAAGTTCTGCTAGGACCACTACCCAAATCCTATTCTACTCTGTGTATATATTAACCAAGTAACCAAGTTAATAATATATACCCTTTCTTCCCGTTTCCTTACCTTCTTTCCTTACGCAACGTCTTAACTTTATTATACAGTTTATTAATCTATAAGCTCTGGTTTATATGAACCATCACAAGCGTTATATAACTGGGATAGGATTAAAGGAGAAGCTATTACATATAGATAGGAAAAGCCCAGCTATTACGTATGGATAGGAAAAGCCCAGCTATTGCGTATATACTATAAATAACAGGAATGGTACGATTTGGTTTCCTTTAGAGTTGCTCTAGTGTCGGTATATATTTATTCCATATATTACGTGCGTAAGCACGTGATCTACGCGAGACGTGTATATATATCATTAAGACGTGTAGATAGAACAAGAGAGAATCTACTAACAACACCGCATAGTACATATTATTACAATATATGTATTCTACACGTTGTTAATATATACCAACACTATCTATCTCCAGATAAAACGCAGTTAAGAGTTATATTTAAATACTTAACTGTTTATATAGAGCTTGCCAGAAGTCTGAAATAAACTAGCTTCCATAGTTAGATATTATTAAGTTAGGAAGTCCGTGTAGCTTAAAGACGTACTTAATAAAACATTCGGCTACTAATATCGCATTAATTAAGTCTATAGGAATTATATATTGCATTTTTATAAGGCAGTTAATAACTACTATAATATTTATAAACCCATTACTGCTAGGCAAGTTAACTATAAAGTTAATTAAGATATCGCGCCATCTTTATATTAGAATTAGTAGCAGTTAAAGTACTCCTTGCTTCTTTATATAAGAGGTCTTTCCACGTACGCACATCCTGCATGCTCGAATGTATTTTTGTACATAGTCGTGTATTATAGGCTAGTAGTATACTCGTTAAACAATCTTATAGGTCTTTGCACGGCTAGGATGCCCTACTATAGAGGAGTTGTGTACAAAATTAAGTATCTTAAATTATAAAGGTTTGAAATTCGGAATTACTATCTTCTATTAATAGTATAATTGATTGTTTCGAATTTCGCATTTAGCAAGTATAATATCCTTATACTATCGTTTTCCTGTTTAAATTGCTTTTATTACATCTATTATTTATGCGTTGTTCTTATATTCGTATTCTATTAGCTTATTAATTTCTATTTCCTATTTATTAACTTCTAATTTATTTCTGTTAAGTTCCGTATCTAGGAATATAGGGTGTAGCTTTTTAAAACGTTTAGGGGGTAGTAAAATCTGTAATTAATTTATAATCCGTTTATCTAAAGCGTTTATAGATAGGTTCTATAATTATTATATTAATGTGTTAGGCTTCTAATTAAGTTTGCCTAGTTAGTACATAATCTTAAAGTTGAATTATAAGAGGTATTTAGCCTAACAAATTTGGCGCTGCGTTAATTGTTTTATAGTTATAAAGTACTGCAGGTTCTTATAGTCCGTTAATACGCGTATTAGGAATAATGATCCTTTAAGCTTAAAATGCTATTATTTAAAGCATCTAATAATTGCAAGTAGTTCCTTATTATATATCTTGTAGTTTAATTTAGCAGGGGCGAGTTTCTAAGAGAGAAAGGCTACTGGACATAGCTTACCGTTCTTATTATATTGCAATAACACTCCTCCTAGTGTATAATTAGACGAATCTGTTTTAACAATGCATTTAAGGTTAGGGTTAAAGTGGGTAAGAATTAGAGCAGTTATAAAATAATACTTTAGGTTATTAAAAGCTTGTTTATATTTAGTGGTCTATTTAAATTATATATTTTTTCTTATTAGGTTTACTAATGGCTGGGCAATTTCTAAAAAGTAATTAATAAATTAATAATAGAAGTTTGTAAATCCTAGAAATCTTTAAACGTCTTATATATTACTAGGGCTTCCCCAGTTTATAATTACGGCGACTTTCTTAGGGTCCATTTTAATTCTATTATAGGATATAATTAAGCCTAAGTACGTAACCTTAGACGCGTAGAACTTGCATTTCTTAATATCGCATTATAAGCCTATATCTTATAGGCGTTTAAGAACTATTCTAATATATTTCTAATATTTAGAAAGCAAGAATAAGTAGATTAAGATATTATTAATATACGCAGTAACAAATATATTAAGGAATCTACAAAGTATATTATTAATGTATTACTAAAACATACTAGGACCGTTTTTTACGCTAAATGGTATTACTAGGTATTTAAAGAGTCCCTATTATATATAAAAAGCTATATACTTCTTATCTCCTTTACATATACGGATTTTATTAAAGGCAGCGACTATATTAAGCTTTATAAAGTACTATGCCTTTACTAAACAGTTAAGCGTTTCTTAAATCAGGGGAATTAGATATTGGTTTTAAATCATAATTACATTTAGAGCTTAATAATTAATATAAAATCTTAAGCCTCTTCCTAGCTTTTTAACGAATAGTATAGATAAAGCAAATGGAGATTAACTAGGGCAAATAAATCCTTTTTCTAGATGCTTATTAAGGTATTATTATATTATAAGCAGTTCTTCTTATAATATACTATATAGCGGACCAAACTTTGGTGTTATACTAGGCTTAAGTTCTATCTTAAAATTATGCTTATCTTGGTGCGGGGCTAGTTGGTTTATAAATCGTTTTTCAAACTTATTAATTAGATTATGGTACTCTTTAGGTATAAAAGGTTAAGGATTAATATACTATTTTAGTTCTAGTGCTTTCTTAATGTCTTCTATAGTTATAGTAAAGATTTTATAATCTCATCTTTTTACTAATAAGATAAAGGGTGCGGCCTATATTATATAAATTTCAAGAGGTTTTAATATAACATCTTTATATTCTTTACTGCAATCGGCAGTTGTAGCTTTATTATATTAGTTTAAGGTTTATGGCAAGGGTAATTTATATTATTTTAAATTCAAATAGTTATGTGCATGTTTATAGGGCAAATAGGTTTTTAAGCAATAACTTTAGCAGTAGGTTATATGGAACTTTAGTGTTTCTTTAACCCAGCTAATTAAAGGGTTGTGTTGTTTTAGCTATCTATATCTAAGTATCATCTTATATTGCTTTAGGGGTATTACGAATAGGGAAATATATTTAAGGTATTTACCCATCCACATTTTTATAAGAGCGTAGTGTGTCAATTCGCTATATATTAAGGGTTTACCGTTAAAGCCTTATAGGCCTTAGGGCTTATCAAGTTTCTTTAAATTTAGGCGTTAGGTTTTTGCATAGTTTATATTAATAAAGCCTATGCTAGTGGCTCCGCTGTCTATAAGGATTTATACCTCCTTCTATTTTCTAAATATTTAAATTTTGCTAAATATATTAAGGGAGTTGTGTTATGTATTAGCGCTAGAAGAGCCTAAACACTTATGCTCTTCCACTTCTTATCCTAAGGCGTGACTTGGCCCTAGGATGATTTGTTTTCCAAGTTAGCTAAGGGTAAGATGCTTTATAATAACTAGGTATAATTTGTGGAACAAGTATAAGTTAAGGAGTAAGTACAGCTTAAAAAATAAGTGCAATTTAAGGAGTGGGTGCGATTTGAAGACCGGAAGGAACTACAATAGACTTTTTTAAAAGGGTGAGTTTGGCAATTTCTTTAGATATGTCCTTTTCTACTATATCCGAAGCATTCTCTATTTGCGGCTTAAGTTCTTTATTTGTTGGTTCCTAAGGGTGCGTAGAATCGAGTGGCGTTAAGGTCTATAGGGTCGTGCGTAGGTTTCGGAGAAGGGTCGCGCTTTAGGGTATATATTGGTTTCATAAAGCTTTAAATATAAGGTGTGGTTGGCTTTAGAGAATAAGTCTATTTGTTATATTAAAGGTCCTTATTAATTCGTTAACATATTATAGCAAATTTAGGTAGGTCCTTTGGCAGTTCCCTACCTACTAACTATACTCTAATTTTATCTAAAATAGCTTATTAAAGAGCAGCAACTCTAGTGGCTTTATTCCAATCTAGTTCGCTAATAAGGCCTAAAAATTCTAAAAAGAAGCTTGTAAAGTCTTGGTTCCATTATTATAGGTTTTTAAGTTTAGTAATAGTGGTGTGTTTGCGGCTGGTGTTATTATATATTTGTTCTAGTAGAGAGATAAAGGTTTTAAAATTAATAAAGGTGCTATTATGGAAGAATAGGTCTATGGTTTATGTAGTATCTTTACTTAAATAAGACATTCTATAGCTAACCTTGCTAGCTTTAGTAGGGTATTGGTTATAGTTTGTTAAAAGTTTAAGATAGAGCTTGGTTATAAAGGGACGTAGGTTATTTTAATTTCCATTAAATATTGGAGGGTTAGGAAGCTTTTTTGATTTTATAGTAGGTACTGGGTTTGTTACAGGTATAGGTTAAGCTACCGTTACTGGTTTAGGGTTTGTATTTAACAGGCCAGGTTCGGATATAGTTATATTAATTTTGTTTGCAGGCGGTGTTGGGGTCTTTAATGTAAATGCTTAGACATTACGGAGTTCTTTGCGGAGTACTTCTATTAATTGCTAATACTGGGCTTCTAGTGCAGCCCGCTGCTAAGCTAAGGCATCCGTAAAGGACTATTATATTATGGTTAACTGTTCCCTGACTAGGGACATAATACTTATAGTTATTAAAAAGGATTTGGGTTCGTTTGCTATTTTAATAGTAGTTGTTTTTTAACGTAACGTAATATAAGGGCGTAAAGAGGCTTTGGGGAAGATTTAAAGGAATAATATAAATTCTATCTAAATCTAAGGGTATATAGCTTTTGAAGAGAACAAGACATTGCGTAAAGAAGAGAAGGGAATAACCAGAGAATCTTATAATTAAATAGTTAGGGGTCTTGGTTGATGCGTACGCACGTACACACATGGACGGACTTTGGTAGAATTCGATTAATCTGGCAGAACTTGGCAGAAGTTAATTAAGCTAATAGAATTCGGCAGAATTCGGTCAAAGCGTCAAGTTTATCCTGTCGAGTGTTTTACCGAGACATTCCTACTGTAACTAGGCTAGTCCCGTTACAAGATCCATTCTTCCGCAACGGCACTTTTATTAATTTTAAAACCTTTATCTCTCTACTAAAACGAATATATAATAACGCCAGCTATAAATACACAGCTGTTACTAAACTTAAAAACCTATAATAACAGAACCAAGACTTTACTAGCTTCTTTTTGGAATTTTTAGGCCTTATTAGCAAGCTAGATTGGAATAAAGCCGCTAAAGTCGCTGCCCTTTAATAAGCTATTTTGGATGAGATTAGAGCCTAGTTAGTAGGTAGAAAACTACTAAAAAACCTATCCAAATTTGCTATAATATATTAACGAATTAATAAAGACCTTTAATATAATAAACAGACTTGTTCTCTAAAGTTAACCACACCTTATGTTTAAAACTCCTTAAAACTAGTATATGCTTTAAGGCGCAATCCTTCTCTAAGACCTAAAAGCCCTATATATAACCCTATGGACCTTAATACCACCCAATTCTATACACCCTTAGGAACTAATAAACGAAGAACACAAGCCATAAATAGAGAATGTTTTAGATATAGTAAAAAAGAATATATTTAAAAATATTGCCAAACTTACCCTTTTAAAAAAGTCCGCCGTAATTCCTTCTAATCCTTAAGTCGTACCTAATCCTTAAATTATACCCATTCTTTAAGCCGTACTTATTCCTTAAATTGTACCCACGCTATAAATTATACTTAGACGTTATAAAGCACTCTACCTTTAGTTAACTTAGAAAACAAATTATCCTAGGGCCAAGTTGCGCTTTAGGATAAAAAGTAGAAGAGTATAAATGTCTAGGCTCTTCTAGCGCTAATACACAATATAACTCCCTTAATATACTTAGCAAAATTTAAATACTTAGAAAATAGAAGGAAGTATAAATCCTTATAGATAGCGGAGCTACTAGTATAGGCTTTATTAATACGAACTACGCGAAAACTTAATGCCTAAATTTAAAGAAACCTAACAAGCCTTAAGGCCTATAAGGCTTTAATAGCAAACCCTTAATATATAGCAAAATAACGCACTACACTCTTGTAAAATTGCGGATAGGTAAACACCTTAAATATATTTCCCTGTTTATAACACCCTTAAAGCACTATAAGATAATACTCGGATACGGATAGCTAAAACAACACAACCCTTTAATTAGCTGGGTTAAAGAAATACTAAAGTTCTATATAACCTACTGCTAAAGTTATTACTTAAAAAACCATTTGCCTTACAAATATGTATATAACTATTTAAATTTAATATAATATAAATTACCCTTGCTATAAACCTTAAGCCAATATAATAAATCTACGACTACTAATTATAGTAAAGAATATAAAGATATTATATTAAACCCTCTTAAAATCCGTATAATATAGGCCGCGCCTTTTATCTTATTAGTAAAAAGATAAGATTATAAAATCTTTGCTATAACTATAAAAGATATTAAGAAAGCACTAGAACCGAAATAGTATCCTAATCCTTAATCTTTTATACCTAAAGAGTACCACGACCTAATTAATAAGTTTAAAAAACGATTTATAGACCAACTAGCCCCGCACTAAAAGAAGCATAATTTTAAGATAGAAATTGAGCCTAGTATAATACCAAAATTTAGTCTACTATACAATATATTATAAAAAGAACTGCTTATAATATAATAATACCTTAACAAGTATCTGGAAAAAGGATTTATTCGCCCTAATTAATCTCCATTTACCTTACCTATACTATTTATTAAAAAGCTAGGAGGAGGTTTAAAATTCTATATTAATTATTAAGCTCTAAACATAATTATAATTTAAAACCGATATCCAATTCTCTTAATTTAAAAGACGCTTAATTAATTAGTAAAGGCATAGTACTTTATAAAGCTTAATATAATTACTGCCTTTAATAAAATTCGTATATATAAGGGAGATAAGAAGTATATAGCCTTTTATACACAATAGGGACTCTTTAAATACCTAGTAATGCCGTTTAGCGTAAAAAATAGTCCTAGTATATTTTAGCAATACATTAATAATACGCTTCGTAAATTCCTTAATATATTTATTATTGTATATATTAATAATATCTTAATCTACTTGTCCTTGCTTTCTAAATATTAAAAATATATTAGAATAGTCCTTAAACGCTTATAAGACGCGGGCTTATAATATAATATTAAGAAATATAAGTTCTACGCATCTAAGGTTATATACTTAGGCTTAATTATATCCCATAACGGAATCAAAATAGACCCTAAGAAAGTCGCTATAATTGTAAACTAGGAAAGCCCTAGCAATATATAGGATATTTAAGGATTTTTAGAATTTGCAAATTTCTATTAATAATTTATTAACCACTTCTTAGAAGTTACTTAGCCGTTAATAAACCTAACAAAGAAAAATATAAAATTTAAATAGACCACTAGATATAAACAAGCTTTTAATAACTTAAAATATTACTTTATAACTACTCCAATCCTTGCTTACTTTAACCCTAACCTTAAATATATCATTAAAACGGACTCGTTAGATTATACGCTAGGGGGAGTATTATCGCAATATAATAAGAATGGCGAACTACGTCCAGTAGCCTTTTTCTTTTAAAAACTCGCCCCTGCCGAATTAAACTATAAGATATACAATAAGGAACTACTTGCAATTATTAGATGCTTTAAATAATGGCGTCCCAAGCTAAAAGGATTATTATTTCTAATACGTGTATTAACGGACTATAAGAACCTACAATACTTTATAACTATAAAATAATTAACGCAGCGCCAAATTTGTTAGGCCAAATACCTCTTATAATTTAATTTTAAGATTATGTATTAACCGGGTAAACTTAATTAAAAGCCTAACACATTAATATAATAATTATAGGACTTATCTGTAAACGCCTTAGATAAATAGATTATAAATTAATTATAGATCTTACTACCCCCTAAATATTTTAAAAAACTATATCCTATATTTCTAAATACGGAACTTAATAGGAATAAATTAGAAGTTAATAAATAGGAAATGGAAATTAATAAGCTAATAAAATATAAATATAAAAACAATATATGGATAGTAGATGTAATAAAGGCGATCTAAACTAGAAAATAATAGTATAAAAATATTATACTCGCTAAATGCAAAAATTAAAATAATTAATTGTACTATTAATAGAAGATAGTAGTTCTGAATTCCAAACCTTTATAATTTAAGATACTTAAATTTATATATAACTCCCCTATAGTAGGACATCCTAGCCATGCAAAGACCTATAAGATTGTTTAATAAGCATATTACTAGTCTATAATGCACGACTACGTACGGAAATACATTTAAGCATGCAGGATATGTATATATGGAAAAACCTCTTATATAAAGAAGTAAGGAGTACTTTAACCGCTACTAATCCTAATGCAAAGATAGCGCGATATCTTAATTAACTTTGTAGTTAACTTACCTAGTAGTAATAGGTTTATAAATATTATAGTAGTAGTTAACCATTTTATAAAAATATAATATATAATTCCTATAGACTTAATTAATATAATATTAGTAGCTAAATGTTTTATTAAGCACGTCTTTAAGCTACACGGACTTCCTAATACGATAATATCCAACTATAGAAGCCAGTTTGTTTTAGACTTCTAGTAAGCTCTATATAAACAATTAAGCATTTAAATATAACTCTTAACTGCGTTTTATCTAGAGATAAATAGTTAAACGGAAATTGCGAACGCGATTATAGAATAATACTTATAAATATACTACTCCTACCTACAAGACAACTGGGAAAAATGGCTACCTTTAGCTAAGTTTACTACAAATAACACAATAAATATATTAATAGACGTGATACTATTCTACGCAACCTACAGATAAAACCCTTAACTTGGATTTAAGCCATAATCTAATATTAATATAATAGGACCCACGATTAAATAGATCCAGTTAATTAACGCGTATAACTTCGCTAATTAAATAAAGTAGTTAACGGAACTATTACAAAGTAAGTTAATATACGCTTAAACGTTATAGGAATGGCATATAAACAAAGAACGAGCTCCTACATAGGACTTTAAGAAAGGTGATATAGCTTACCTAAGTATATAAAACCTAAAGACTTAACGGCCTTTAAAGAAACTTAATTAGAAGTTCGTGGGCCTATACCAAATTAAGAAGAAACTGAGCCTATATGCCTATAAGCTTAAACTGCTAACTGAAATAAAAATACACCTAATATTTTACGTAAGCTTGCTATAACCCTTAAGAGACAATCCTATGACTTGCAAAATTCCGCCGCCACCTCCTATAATTGTTAATAACGGCAACGGTTTATACTTTATTAACTTAATTAATAATATATAATAGAAAACATAATCTAAACAATTTAAACTTCTTATTAAGTGGGAAGAATATAAAATATAAACCTAGGAAACCTATAAACAGGTTAAGGCCAACGCGCCTTCCCTAGTAAAAGAATTCCATAAAGACTATCCTTCGCGGCCTACTCTAGCTAGATGGACACAATATAAAGGTAAACAACTGCCACCTAACATAAAGACATAAAACATAATAGCAGGAAACTTAAAATTAAAAAAAAAACTTAAACCACATTACGACGCTTATAAGGTAATAAGTTATAAATTCTTAACTAAATTAAATTGTTTTAGACCTTTGGCTAAAGGGGGGGGTACTATAACGGGACTAGCCCAGTTATAGTAGGAATGTCTCAGTGAAACACTTAATAGATAAATTCCGACGCTTTAATTAAATTCTGCTAAATTCCACTAACTTAATTAATTTCCACCAGTCTCTACTAAATTCCACTGACGTAATAGAATTTGGTTAAAACCTATTAAAATTCGCGTAGGCTTGTGCCTACGCGTCTGCCGCCAAGACCACGAATATTTAGTTATAAGTTTTTTATATTCCTTTCTCTTCTTTACGCAACGTCTTGTACTCTGCAAAAGCTATATACCCTTAGATTTAGATAGAATTTATATTGTTCCTTCAAATCTTCCCCAAAGCCTCTTCGCGCCCTTATATTATAGAGGGTGTTACGGACGCTTTAAATACAATGTTATAACTACTTAAAGAAGAGTTGAAAGAAGCTAGTTAGTTAATAAGGGTACGGTTTAGGATGGAACTAGTAGAGCTATATAATAAGAGTTGGTAAACAAGTTACGTAATATAATCTATATAATCGATATAATCTATAAGATCTATAATAAAGTAAATAGAGTAGATAGAGTAGATAGAGTAATAACTTTCTTAGGAGTATAGATGTGTATTTAAGGACCTACAGTCCCTACCTAGATAGTTCCTTTCTTATAGTAAATCTTAGAATATAGTTAGAGTTAATCTGTTAGGCAACTACTCTACTAGTTATTATTATATTGTTAACTTCTTATTTACCTATATACCTAGCCTATTAGTAAATCTACCGTAGTATTTCCCATAAGGCTTTATTATATATTTACTACCTAGTTATAGTATTAATAAAGTTAAATAGTATACTACTAAAAGCATTAGTTATAACGCTATTTATAGTAGCTACGACCTTAGGGTTAGGAGGAGATACTAGTATAAGAGGTACTAATTCGCAGCTTATTATAGTAGGTTAGTTACAGGAAATAGTTAATTAATTAATAGATAATAATTAAATACTTAAAGATAGAATTAATAGAATTAGAGTAGCTAAGGTTAAGTTACTATTAATTAAACAGTTCTTAGGAGAGAAGTTAAAGCTTAAGGGATTTCTTATATAAATATACTTTAAGGTTATACAAGAAGGAGTAAAGCTAGTAATACTTATAGACTAAGTAGCATATATAGGATTGTTCCTAATAGGAAGAGTACTTAAATAGTTTAAATCTTACCTTACTAAGATCTAAATAAATGGAATAATAACCACTAATTAGGAAGTATAGTATATATTTACTAACTAAAATAAGTTTTTAGAAAGGTTAATATAGATATTTAAAGACCTAGAAGTAACAACTATAGTAAAGAAAAAGCTTTAGAGTCTGGTATAACGCACTTTAAATTAAGTATATAACATAGTTCTAAATACTTGTAACTTAGGTTAAGTGGAATAATAAGGCGCTTATAGTATAGTATAAATAGGGACTTAAAGCTAAAGTCTAGGACGTAATTATCTTAATAGAGGATACGGAAACTCTAAGAGAGTTAATTAATTAGTTAATTAAAATTAATAATAGAATCTATTAAAGGGAATAAGCTAAGAAATGGCAAGATAGAGTTCTATAGTTATATAAGGCGTAGAATACGTAATAATAAATATAGAGTTATAAACTATAGAATAGCAGACTAGAGCTAATAGACCTAAGTGGTACTAAAGAATCTAGATAATAAAATAAGAAACTATAGAAACCTAGAGGTTAAGGATTAAGTAATTATAAGACTAAGGAGTAAAGGCTAAACTAGGGATTTTAGTAGTAGGAGATGTTTAGGCGGACTCTATAATAAGAAGAATAGTTCAAAAAAGGAGTTTATATAAATTGTGGAAAATAGGATTATTTTGCTAAAGACTATAAAGGTAGTCAGGGTAACTATATAGTAAAGGGCACTAGGTTATTAGAGTACGATAATATAGATATAAGTGTATTACGCGGGACTGAGAAGTATTTAGTTAAGCACTTTGTGTTTTATTATAATAACGCGTACCAAATTTATAAAGATGCTAAATATAGCGTAAGCTATTGGCTATAGGAGCTAGAGTTATAAGAACTTAAAGGAACTAAAGAGTTAGATAAAGAATAAGATTGACTTTATAAGCTAAATTAAGATATTATAGTAACGTGCGGATAAAGATTAGTAGCAATAATAACAGAGTTAGAGTACTTATTAATTAATAGTGACAAGGAAAAAAAAGTAGCTAACTAGGGGTATATAAACCTTAATAATATAACAGAAGTAGAGACTGAGACCACTATAGAACGCGGTTTAGTAATGGGCATTATAACACCGTTAGATATAGTATCTATTACTTTATAAGACGGAAGGAGTAATATCTAAGGACAATTAAGCAAGCAGATAACTGTTAGTACTAGCTTACTACTTAATAAAGGTAAAAGGCTATAGACTTAAGAATTTTAAAAAGAGATAAGAGACGCTTAAAATTCTTAGGACGAGATAAGATATGCCTAAAAACCTCTAACAGATAATAACTGATGGGAAAGGGTAGTAGCTTAGTTTAAAGATAAATAAATAAGTACGGGATAAAGGTTCCTAGAAAGCTAAGATTTTAAAGAATAAATAAGATCTATAACTGTTTTAGGTAAATAAGGTGTTTAGCCTAAAGGTTAAAAAGTTAATATAATAGTTAAAAGGTTTATGTCACGGAGTAAGTATAAGTGGTAATAATATATAACGAAGTAGATATTATTAAGCTATGTACATAAACTATATAATAAGGTCAAGACGTTGCGTAAGGAGAGAAGGTAAGGAAACGGGAAGAAAGGGTATATATTATTAGTTTGGTTGCTTAGTTAATACGTATACAAAGCAGAATAGGATTTAAGTAGCGGTCCTGGCAGAACTTGGCAGGATTTAGTAGACTTAGCAAAATATAGCAAAATGTGGTAGATTACCATTAAATTGTTATCTCACGGTTAGTCTTTTCTTGCTATATTAGTGGAAATAGGTAGAAACAGGTAGACATATATAATGTGTTACGGAGGTGTCCCATAACAGTACCCCCTTTAAACTTGAGCTTCTGTGAGATAGGGCTATAGTAGTTCTAGGTAGAGTTTATAAAAGTCTTTTGCGGCTTATATAAGTCCTATAAAGTTAATAGGTTCCTATAAGGGTTTAGTAAAACCTCTCTATTTTATAAGGTACATATATTTGCGTTTCCGTTTATTATACTTAATATTATCAACTTTTTTAACGAGGTACTTATCCTTACTATCTACTTTAACTAGTAGGGGAGGGTCTTAAATCTGTTTAGATAGGGCATCTAATATAGAGGTAGTAGGGTGGAGGACTAATATATAGAATATAGGGTAGATTTTAATTGTATTAGGGAGCTTTAGTTAGTAGGCGTAAGGAGAGATAACTTTTTTAACTTTATAAGGGCTAGCGTTCTTCTAATTAAGTTTCTTAGTAGGTTATTTTATATTTAGATTTCTTATATCTAGCTAGATAAAGTTACTAATTTAGTAAGCTAGTGCTAGGGTTTAGTTCTTATTTACTATGGCTTTATAGACAGACTAGGCCTATATTATTTTATTAGTAAAGAACTTTTATAGTTCTTCCATCTTCTTTACAAATTCATTTACTTCTATAACTTATAAGGCCTAATAAACTAGGCAAGAAACATTACTAAAGGGTTTAAAACCTATTTGCGAGTGCTAGCTATAATTAGCCAGGAATAGGGAGACCTTTATAGTTTCTAAGATGGAGTTATTTGTAGTAAACTTAGTAAATATAAGCCAGTCTATCTAGTTGTCCTATAATATAACATATATATCTAAATATATTGTTCCATTATAGCATTTACATATTCTATTTAACCATCCGTTTCTAGGTAATATGCTATAGATAATATTGCTTCAATGCAGAGTTGGGTAGTTAGTTCTTTCTAAAACACTAAAATAAACTAGCGATCTCTATTAGAGACAATTATTTTAGGGAGTCTATAGAGTTTCTATATATAATCTAGGAATAGTTAGGCAATGATAGGTATTAATATATTAGGGCAGGCGATTAAGTGTCTTATCTTAGATAGTTGGTCTATAACTACTATAATATTTATGCAGCCTTTACTTATAGGGAGATTAATAACAAAGTTAATTAAGATATCCTTCTATCTTTGGTCTAGAACAGGCAGTGGCTTTAAAAGGCTGTTATACGTCTTATATAAAGCTTTAGCTTATTAGCAGGTATAGCAGCTAGAGACATATCTTTATATTATATTATATATATTTAGCCAATAGTATTCTTATTAGAGCAGTTCTAGGGGTTTTCCTTAGCTTAGGTAACTGGCTACTAGTAGATTATATATATATTTAAGGAGCTTAAGCTTAAGCTTGTCGTGGTTAGGTATAACTAGGCGGTTTTAATAGTATAAGCGGTCTCCGCGAGCTTTATATTTACTTAAAGAGATCTTTTTAGAGCGTTTAACGCCATCTTAAATTAGCTTAAGTATCTTTTAGATAAACTCGTTATTTGGGTATTTGTTAATTATAATCTGTTTAATTAATTAGTTATTTATTTTAAGGATATATACCGTAAGGTCTTTAGTTAGGGGATTAAATAATTTAGGGCGAAGCAGGGTTTAATTGTAGTAGGTACGTGCTTCTTCCTATACTAGTATATCTTATAAATATCAGGTTAGGGCATTAGGTTTTTAACCTTAAATGCCTAGGCGGTATGTAATTAAGAATTAAAAATAAGACAGATATTCTAACCAGTAAGCTTAACAATAACTTAGCTATTTTATGGTTGTAAAGTACTATAGATTTTTATAGTTGCTAAAGACCATAATTAGAAATCTGGCGCCTTCTAGTTTGGGTTACTATTATTTAAAACATCTAATAATAGCTAACAATTCCTTATTATAGATCTTATAGTTATATTTAACTGGACTTAGTTATTTTAAAAAGTATGCTATAGGGTGTAGTACTCCTTCTTTGTTATACTAAGATAGAATACCTTCAGTAATATAGTTGGATAAATTAGCTTCTATAACACTCTTTTGGTTTAGGTTAAAGTGTTAAAGTATGGGTACGGTAGTGAATATAACTTTTAGATAGATAAAGGCCTTTTTATATTCCTTATTAAAGATAAAGGCTTTATCCTTTTAGGTTAGAGCTATAAGGGGTAAAACCAGAGCGGAGAAGTTATTAATAAACTATTAGTAGAAGTTAGTAAATCCTATAAAGGCTTTTACGTCCTTAACGTTCTTAGGTTCTTGCCAGTTTACAATTACTTTAATCTTCTTTAGATCTATTTATATGCCATCTATAGAAATAATAAGTCTAAGGTATAGGACTTCCATTTTATGGAATTTGCATTTATCTATATTTAACTATAAGCTAGCTCTATATAAAGCTTCTAGGATAAAGTTAACGTGTTTCTTATATTTAGTTAGGTTATTACTATATACTAAGATGTTGTTAATATAAGCAGTACAGAAAACATCTAGGTAAGGTTATAGGGTATTATTTACAAAGTGCTAGAATAAACTTAGGGCATTTACGAGGCCAAACGGCATTACTAAGTATTTAAATAGTCCATACCTGGTACGGAATGCGGTAAGCCATTTATCTCCTTTTACGATATAGAGGCGGTTAAATACATAGATAAGGTTAAGTTTTATATAGTAATAAGCCTTATTTAATTGGTTTAGTGTCTCTTAAATTAATAGGAGCGGGTACCAATTCTTAATAGTAATAGCGTTAAGAGCTTAGTAGTCTATATAAAAGCGTAGACCACTGCTAGGTTTTTTAATAAAGATTATAGGTACAGCTATAGGTAAAGAGCTTACTCTAATAAATCCTTTACTTAGGTGCTCGTCTAAGTACTTTTATAGTACTTTAAGTTTATTTTGGGACATTCTATATAAGGGTCTAAATCCTAGCTATTTTCCTTCTTTAAGTATTATTTTGTAGTTATATAGTCGGTATTCTACTAACTTATCGGCTTCCTTTTATAAGAATACCTCTAGGTGTTTATGGTGGCATACTGGTACTTTTATAACAGGGTTAGTGTGCTTCTTTAGTGCTAGGGCTTTTTTAATATTAGCCATTATAACGGCGAAGATTATATATTTAGGTTTCTTAGCAAGTTATACTAATGGGGTAGCTCTAATTATATAGATATCTAAGGTATTAAGCGGGCTTAGATTATCCTCAGTTTTTTATATAGTTTAAGGTTTGGTATTAGGTTCACTATTAAATACGGAGTTAGTATTAGATTTGGGTTCAGGTTCTTTAAGTATCTTTTTTATAGTAGAATACCAGTTCTTCTAGTACCTTTATATATTAAGCTTAAGCTTCTGCTTGGTTTAGGGCGGTATAGTAGTTAGGATTAGTTCGTATAGTTTGGTATAATTTTTGGGTTCTCAGTAGATGTTAGTAGAATTCTTATATTGGTGGAGTTTGGTAGAATTCTCGGGTTAGTAGAATTAGGTAGATTTTTTAGGTATAGGGTAGACGCCAGTGGAAATCTTATATTAGTGGAAATCGGTAGAATTCTCGGGTAGGTGGAATTAGGCGGACTTTTTAGGTATAAGGTAGATATTAGAAGAAATTTTAGACTGGTGGATCCTGGTGGATTTTTTGGATTTTAGTTTAGGGCTTAAGTAGTAAGTTATAAGGCACTTCTACTTATAATGGGAGGCGGTAAATAGAAGCTTAAGATTATTTTAATTAATAGTTACCTTATATAGCTTTATCCAGGGTTATTTAAGGATTACTAGGTAACCTAGGGTAGTTATAAAGAGCTTAACTAATTCTTTATGGTTTAGGTATTAGAGTCTTAGCGCCGCTATATAAGTAATACAGCCCAAGATAGTGCGTTTGCTATTAAATCCAAATATATTAATATGCCGGTTAAGGGGTATTAGGGTAAACCTATTGTCTTATATAAAGATCTTATTAATAAATCCTATGCTGTTAGCTCCTGTGTTAATTAGGACTTAAGTATTAGCCTATTAACCTTTCTACCAAAGACGGCAGTTAACGGTTATACTACAATCCCAAGGGTTAGGTTTTGCAATATCTAATATATTTAACGAGATCCTATAACATAGCTATCCTAGAGAGCGACTTAACTCTAGGATATATCTTTTAGTAGTAAGCGAGAAGGGGTTCCTATAGAACGTTAGTTATAACTTTGTCCTTATAAGTGGTGCTTACTAGATATAGAGTTGGAACCAGATAAAGATTAGGGCCGGTAGCTAGAAGATTAGTGCGGTAAATAGCTACTAGCATTAACTGTTTATAGATCTTTTTAAAAGGGGACGGAGCAGTAGTTAGAGAGGTAGGAGCTACTTCTATATTTAAAGTAGAGGCCTAGCTTAGTGCGTTATTCTTGTTTAGAGGACCCTAGTGGGACGTATCTTAGGGTCCCAGTGTCAATATCTATGGCGTTAGGGTGCTTAGGCTAAGATAATGACTTAGTAGACGTTTATAGGGTTGTTATATTATATTAAGGAGCGGACTTTAGTATTAGCTATAGTATATTATTGTACCGTTTATTAATAACGTTTATATAGGCATTAAGGGCTCCTAGTAGGTCTACACTAATTAGGAAGGTTTTTAGTTTAGGGCTTAAAGATTTAATAAGGCTGTTAATTAGTGCAGAGTTATTCTAGCCTATTTCCTTTGCGTAGCAATTAAATTCGGAGAAGTATACTAGGAAACTTTTCTTTTCTTAAGTTATGTAGTTTATCTTTCTTTAAGTGGTAGCTTGGCGGTTTAGGTTACTATATATAGCTTTAAGAAGTATAACTAGGCTTTATACTAAGTTCAGCTAGAGAGATTTAATAAAGTTAGCTGTGTCTCCTCCTAGTTAACTTAGGGCGTAGTAAAGTCGGTTAGCTTTAGTTAGGTAACGGTTAGCATTACCAGTTAGCTTATTTTTAAGCCGGCTTAAAAATAACTAAAGCTTTTATTGTTTGCTAGTAAATACTAGAGGGTTTAGTAGTTTTTTAGATTGTTGTAATACAGTAGTCGGTTTTACTGGTAGGATAACTATTGCTAGTTTAGGGCTTATGTTCCGCGTATTGGCTTCTAGTAATAGCAATTGGTTTTAAGGGCTTAGTGTGGGCGTCTTAAGGGTGCGGATTTTTTTTAGAGGGCCTTAATTATTTTCTAGTGCCATGCTTTTTGTTTGGCTTACTGTTAAGCTATAGTAGCTTAGTTCTATGCGAGGGCGTCTATAAAGGACTTTTATATATCTACTAATTGTTCCTAAAGTGCAGATATAATATTAGCGGCCATTATAGGGGCTTTAAGGTCGTTCTGTATTTTTAAATGGGGCGGGGCGGAGTATAGGTTTTTAAGGTTTTAACACAACGTAGTGTTACGGAGTAAGTATAAGTGGTAATAATATATAACGAAGTAGATATTATTAAGCTATATACATAAACTGTGTAATAAGGTTAAGACGTTGCGTAAGGAGAGAAGGTAAGGAAATGGGAAGAAAGGGTATATATCGTTGGTTTAGTTACTTGGTTAACACATACACAGAATAGAATAGGATTTAAGTAGCGGTCCTGGCAGGACTTGGCAGGACTTAATAAACTTGGTAGAATATGGCAGAATGCAGCAGATTGCCGTTAGATTGCTATAGATTGCCGGCAGATTGCTATCAGATTGTTATCTCGCGGTCAGTCTCTTCTTGCTGCGTTAGTAGAAACAGGTGGAAACAGGTGGACGTATATAAGGTATTACGGAGGTGTCCCGTAACAGTTTAATAATATTAAAAACCTATTTATAAGATATAGTAGAATAGAAACTATAGAAGAGTTTAGATAATAAATTCTCGCGTAATAAGAATAGAAGCTAGATTAGAGATTAGCTGTACTAGGATATATAAGGGACAGAGCACCTATATAAAAAGTTACTAATAAGCTAAAGATAGGTATACTAAGAGTTAAGTGGCTAGAGGATATAAACAAAAAGAAGATCTAGGGATTTTAACTAGATTTGCGGAATAATATATAAAGGGTTATAACGAAGTAGTAATAAAGAGATACTTCCTTATAGACAAATTGTATATACTTATAGGGCTATACTATAAGTAGTATAAGTAATAAGGAAACGATAAATAGAAAGACTTCCGTATGTGGCTAGATAAGAAGGCTATACTAGATTAAGCTATATTAGAAAGATAGATAAGTTATATTAAAGGGGCACTAATTATAATATTAAAGAATTTAAAAGAGTAAGCTGTAGACTGGAGAGAAATAATATAAGTATTAGTACTAGTAAATGAAATAGTAGTGTTTAGATTAATATAGGAAAGGTTTAAACTTAAGGACAAAGACAAACCATAAGTTAACCTAAGACACCCCATATATTATACGTTGGCGTGGATTATATATATAAATAATATATATAATATATATAGAGTACCAAAAGATAAATATCGCAAGTACCTAATAAGAATGTATTAGATAATAGAAGAAAAGTGATTTAGGAATGCTAAGTATATATATAAATAGCACCTAGTAGAAGTCTAGGAGTTAAGAGACTTAATACTTTAACCTAGAAGATTCCTTATAGAAGAATGCCTAGAGGGATAATAGTAGTGGAAATGCCCGGAGAATACTTGTCTATAGTATATTAAGGAAAAGAAGCGAACTAAGTATTGGCCTAGGGAGGATTAAATATAGTTAAGAACTAGTAGCTAATAGTTAGGAAAAGTAGAGGCCTATAGGACTAAAGGGAGCTAGTGGTAGAGCCTTAGACCCTTAAGGGAGTTATAGGTTAACACCTAAATTTATAAGTTAATTAGCAAGATTAAAAGTTTAAAGTACTAGTAGATAGCAGAGTAACTAGAAACTATATATTACTAGCAGTAGTTAAAAGAATGGGGTTACCATATAGACAAAAAGAATACCTATACCCGTTAATAATAATTTTAGGAGATTTAATAGCCTATAGAGGAGGTATTATTAATCTTAAAACAGGACCTATTTAGATAACTATTAAAGGAAAATAAGTTAAGATGTCTTTTAATATCCTACCGTTAGTAAAGGATAAGGTAATACTAGGGATGCCTTAATTACAGGAATATAATCTAAAAATTAATTGGGTTATATGTTAGGTTAATATTAAGGATATACAATAATGTAGAACGCAATAACAAACTAAGATGGTATAGTACTAAGTTAGAGCAACGTACAAAGAGACTAAGTAAGGCTTAAGTTATATACCAAAAAGATACTATAAGTATGGCAAGAAACTATAGGGTCCAGAAAGTAAAAAGCTGTTAAAGTATATAGTATAGGACTTTAAAATAGAATTGGAACTAGAAATAAGTCTAAGGTTCTTTCTAATCTATAAGTTAACTAAAGAAAAGTTAAGAGTACTTAAAGAGTTTATCCAAGAAAACTTACAAAAGGGATATATTAGACTATTATAGTTATTAGCAGGATATCTTGTACTATTTGTACCAAAAAAGAATAGAAAACTTAGACTATATATTAACTATAGATAGTTAAATAGCATTATATAAAAAGATAGGTATCCTTTACCCTTAATAAGCGAAATCTAAGATAGAATTGATAATGCGTAGATCTTTATAAAAATAGGCCTAAGGTGGGCGTACTATTAGATTAGGATTAAGGAAGGTAATAAATAGAAAGTAGCCTTTAGGTTAAAGGAAGGACTATATAAGCCGTTAGTTATATAGTTTAGATTTATAAACGCATCAGCTATATTTTAAAAATGAATTAATAGCGTATTAGGAGAACGCCTTAATAAGTTTATTATAGCATATCTTAATGATATTATTATTTACTTAATAAGTAAGGAAGAATACGGAGAATATATTAAGTGGGTCTTAAAGAGACTATAAGAAGAAAAGATGCTAGTAGTAATTAAAAAATGCGAGTTCTTTATTAGAAAGACCAATTTTATTAGATTTATTATTAAATTAGGTAAGATTGGCATGGATCTAAAGAAAGTTAAAGCTATAGTAAGTTAGTAAAAACTAGAGAACGTTACGCAGTTAAGATCGTTTTTAGGATTTTGCAGCTACTATAGGAGGTTTATTATATAGTAGTTAAAGAATATTAAACCCTTTATAAGACTTATAAAAAAGAAGAAACTATAGATATAGGGCGGTAAATAAAAAAAACTATTCTAGAAACTTAAGGAGTTATTTACCCAGGATCCAATCCTTAAGATCTATTAACTATAGCTGGATATAGTAGTAGAAATGGATGTATTAGGCTTTATACTAGGAGTATGTTTACTATAGAAGCACCAGGACGTATAGTACCTAGTAGCGTACTATAGTTAAAAGATAACACTACTAGAACTAAACTATAATATCTATAATAAAGAGTTATTAGGTATAGTTGTAGTGCTTAAGGAATAAAGAGCATTTTTATAGGGCATAGAAAAACTATTTATAGTTAAGACAAACTATAAGAACTTAATAGGGTTTTTAATAATAAAGGAGCTAAACTAAAGATAAGTTAGATGGGCGGAAATGCTTACAAAATACTACTTTGAAATTTAGTATACTAAGGGCACTAAAAACGCGAGAGCAGACGTACTTAGTAGAAAGGTAGAATTGTAAAGTAAGGAAAAGCTATTAAGAGCAATGCTATACAAAAATAAAGACGGATTAATTAGGTATAATTATTCTAAGACTATAGTAATAAAGGAAGAAAGAACCTATAAGGCACTAAAAAGTATATGGTTATAAAGGATCTAAGAAGTATAAAGTAAGGATTTAGATTTAGAACAGTATAAGCACTAAGAGGCTATATACGTACTAAGAATAACAGCAGAAGAGTTTATTAGAGAATTTTATAAGGGAATAACTTAAGGACACAATAAAGCTATAGGCTTAGTATTAAGACTTTAAGAGGAGTATATTATTTAAGAAATCTAGGGACTAGTAAAATAAGTTACTAAAAAATGTCTAGATTGTTAAAGGAATAAACTAACAAGATATAAGCCGTATAGAGAACTATAACCTATTAAAATACCAGAGAGACCGTGGGAGGTTATATTATAAGACTTTATTATTAAACTACCAAGGTTAAAGGACCCTATTGCTAAATAGGATTATAATGCAATTCTTATAATAGTAGATAAGTTAACTAAGTAGGGCTACTTTATAGTATGCATAGAAGAAATCTTAGCGGAGGATATAGCTAAAATTTATATTAAAGAAGTATTTATAAGACACGGAGCACTAACTAAGGTTATATTAGATAGAGATCTAAGATTATAATAGCGTTTTAGGAGGTATTTTTAGTTAAATAAGGGGTTTAGGCAGTAATGTTAATAGTATATTACCTATAAACAGACGGTTAAATAGAAAGACTAAACTAAACGTTAGAATAGTACCTAAGGTATTATATTAACTATATATAGAATAATTGGGTATCGTTGTTACTAATTATATAGTTTATATATAATGCAACACTATAGAAAGGAATAGGCATATTACCCTTTAAAGCGAACTATAGATATAAACTAAGAATATTATTATTGCTATAATTAGTTGTCGGTATACATACTTTAACCAATATGCACGAGTATCACTGTATTGCGATACATATGCGATATTGGTTGATGGATGGTTATTGATTGCTCTCTAATGCAGTGTTGATAATACATATACGCGTCTCGCGTAGATCACGTGCCCTATGCATATAACGCATAAAACAAATAACTACCAATACTGGAGCAACTTTAAAAGAAACCAAATTCGTACTGTTCCTGTTATTTATAGCATATACGTAATAACTAGCTCTTCCATCTGTAATACGCAATAGCTTCTTCATAGGGGTTGCTAAGGCGCTAGTGGTAAGCAAGCTAATAGCAATTTTCCATCCCGGGGATAGAAAATCCTAATTGGTTGGTAGAAGTTAGGGTCCGCAGAATATAGCGGGTAATAACTGCCCCAGCACTGTCACAATCCTAGTTATATAATGCTAAGCCAAATCTATGTTTGTTCGTTTAACCTACCCTACAGCCCATAATTTAACTTAATGTATATTAATAAGCTATAATAGTGCTATATAAGGCCTACCTTTTATTATAGTGTCCGTAGGGTTAGTATCTCCATTAATCTATTTAACCTCTGTAATCTGTCTTTGCTTATAGGCTTGCTAAAGGCACATTACATTAATTATAAGGCGCTTTTCTTAGGTAGTCCCTAATTGTATAAGGCAATTATATAAGGACTTAGAATTGGTATAAAGTATGAGTGGGAGGTTGACCTATAAGATCTTATTCATAGTAGACTTAATTGCGGCGCTGATATTAAAGCTATAGGCCATGCTGTAGAGTTTAGAGGCTAACACGCTCTAAGTGACTCTTTTACACTTAACTAAACTCTAATAAATAATATTAGCCTTCTTTATAGCGTTAGCTAGTATAATAATGTACCTAATCTATAAAGAGAGGTCCTTATTATTGGTAAAAGAAGCGTCTATAAATACTAGGAGTTATAAAGTATTAACGTCTAGCTTAATGAACTTTAAGCCTCTATTTGCGTTCTTAATTTACCAACTTAATTACTTATTAAGACTCTTTATATTATCTTTAACTGGGTTAATTACCTAAGTAGCAAAGGATAGATTAAATAAAGCCTCTAGTTAACAAACCGAAGCGATATATATACCTCTAGCACGTTAGGCAATATACTAGTCTTTTAGTGTTAGAGTATAAGTAGCTCCTCTTAAGCCAGTACTTATAGCCAGTTTAGTGTTAATTGGGCTAAGGTTTTTACATTGCCGCTCCTAGGTAAGGATAATTCTATCTAAAACAAGTTAAATAAGACCACCATTGAATTTAAGGGGTGTATCAACCGTAAGTTACTTATACTCCTTAGCCATAAACTTTACCTTATATAGCTCATTCTACTCCACTTCTATAAAGGTCTTATCTGCCAAGAATAGAGTGTTATTAGTCTGTAGGCCTATAATGCTAAAGGGTTTGTTACTTTAGAGAAGGCAAGGGTTATATACGGATTAGTCTATATGCAGCTGCTATATATAGTATAAATAGTAAGTCTTAAACTAGTGGTTACTAGCTTCTAGTACTCTATATAGAGGCTTAAGCACCTTTAAAACCGTATCCTTGCTAATTCTAAGTTCGCTTTATAGTTTATAAGGTGGGCGCATGTAAAATTTATAATTTAGGTTTGTAGTGGACTGTACGTAGGCTTATAATATATCCTGTAGGTAAAGGCTGTGTAGCCCCATGGCAGCTATGCATAGGATAAGTTGCTAGCTGACTTACTAAATAGTTGGTAATTAAGTTAATATAAGCTCTTTCTCCTAGTTGTTATACGCCTATATAACTAGTTAAGACTTCTTAAAGGCCTTATTAGTACCTAGGTTCTTAATTTTGTCCATAAAGTATAAGTTAAAGAGTTGTACACCTTGGGGTATATTTGCGAGCTTTATAATCTTAAATACTCCTTTCTTAAGTAGACCGGTAAGTTCCTTTTAATGGGAGGTACTAAATTAAGTGGCGTTATCTTATAAGTAGATTATAATATCTGCTATAGCTATAAGTAGGGGGTATTTGCGTAGGCGACCTTGACCTCGCTTTAGTACTAGTTAAGGGGTAGCTTCCTAAAGTGGAGGCGTAAGTTTGTTAATTCGCGCGGGTTCTATATACTTTGCGGCGTTATAGAGAGTAGGCTCCTTAGTTAATTCTAGCTGTAAGTATGGCTTCACAACCGTAGAACAAAAGGGTGTAGGTCCGCTTGTAAGTTCAATTATGCACGTCTCCCCTTTAACCGTAAGTAGGGTAAAAGGCCTATCCCAGTGACCTAAATAACCTATATTGCCTTCTCTTTATACTAGAACTGGTGAGTTTAGGGGTAGGTTATAAATAGCAGTTGTCTAAGGTCCATTGCGTATATTAAGTGCATCTGCCACTTGTCGCTCTGTGCGTAGTTTTTAAATCTTACTTATTGCCTTCTTAATTACGGTTGCGCGCTAGGCGACTGAAGGTAAGGGCGCATTTGATTCTGCCATTCGTGGGTAGGCTCTAAAGACTAGTAGTATAGGCACTAGGCCGTCTAGGCCTATGAAATCGTTAATTGCTTTAAAAGCCATCTATAAAGCTATATTCTTATTAAGGTCAGGCAACTTAGTTATAATAATTTAATAGGTACGTCTAATTAGGCCGTAATATCTCTTAACTATACTAATTAAGTTATAGGCTTTTACCAGAACTCCTTTTATATTAACTCCCATTATAATAGCATATTGCTTAAATTCCTTGCTTATGAAGTTCTTTCTAGCGTTATGGATAATAAGGTCTAGTAGTCCCAAATATATATTAATCTAGCAAGTACACAGCATATCCCACATATATCTGGCACTGATATTTTATAACTATCTACCTATTTAAAATTATATAGCTTTATTAACAATATATTGGATTAAGTTGCTGCTAATATATATAATATTAACAATAATAGCATAATTAAAGTTGGTATTATCTTAGAGGGTGAATCTAAATCTTCCTAGGGATCTGCTGTATTTCTGGCAATAGTGGCAATACTTAGTAAGATAGCCTAGGGTCTTTTTCTTAACATTATAGCTGGATTGCTCTAGTACCTTTTATAATCTCTTAGTAGATAGGTGTCTAAATCGCTAGTGAAGTTACTATAATTCTATAGTTGTTAGGTAATATAGGTTCTTATTAAAGGATTTAGCAATAAAGGATTGCAAAGATTTCTATAGGAGAAATAGGTGTCTAAAGCGTCTTGCGACTGGTACTGATACTTTACTATCTCCGCTAACTAAAATATTGTTAAGGTTATTGAAATATACTTGTAATTAATCTATATCTACAAGATAGTGTAGAAATAGAGTATTAACTTTAATAATATAAAATTTGGCTTTGCTAATTGGCGTTGTTAACCACGTAGATCTAATGGATAAGGTGGATCTAATTCCAAATTGCACGTTGACCTTGCCTTTAGTTAAGATATCTAGCTTTATAGACGCGTTGAGCTTCTAAAGTGCGCAGAATTAACTATATCCTGCTGTTGATCAACTTAAGGCTCTAGTATTAATTATAATGCCTATAAACGTTGTTAATGTATATCGTGAAGTGCTTATATTATACATAAATAGGTCTAAATTGTCTTCGCCGCTAGGCACTTAATTTCCCTAAGCGGCCAGGTGAAATTATACTAAGTAGATAAAGGCTTTATTTGCTAAAGTTAAAGCTATTAACTTTACTTCTTTAGGGCAGAGCTTACCAAATAAGGTATGGTAGGTATGTATAAAGTAAGTATCTGTAGTAGTGGGTTTATTACTAGGGTTAATATTAATATTAAAGTCCTCTGCACTAGCCTTACTGTTATTATTCTTATTATCCTTATTACCTTTATACTTAGTAAGGTATTATTAAAAAGTCTTTTGGGATCGCTCTCGTCTATTTAGCCTTTTACTTCTCTCTTTCTTCTGGTATATAGTTACAAGAATAATATTCTTCCTTGCGATAGATAAAGCATTTAAACTTTTGTCTAGGGTATAGATGTTAATTCTAACTATATATAGTTCCCTTATAACCATTATAGGTTAAATTATTATAATTATCATTGTAATAATAGCGCCAATCTATAAAGAAAGCATTAGTTATGGGTTGCTCCTTATACACAATAATAGATAATCTTAATTTATTCATTAACTCGCCAAAATTGGCTAGTGGGTCTGAAACTACATATTAGTATGCTGGCACTCCCTAGCAAGCCGTAACAACTTTATTATGGAGGAAATTAAGGTTCTATAGGCCGGGGCTTAATCTGTGCTTTAAACTATGAAGTTTACTAGTAAGAAGCTAAAGGTATTCCTCCGTTAATTTCCTAGCGTTCTCCTAGATAATAGTGGGTAGTATAGTCGTATTTTACATATTAAGGTTCTTGCAATAGTAACTAGGCCCTTTAAAGAAGTCATAAAAGTAAATGTAGATGTTACTAAATAGTCTTCCGCTAAGCTTATAATTATAATAGTTATCCTGCGTAAGGCCTTTTAATATAGTTAGGAATGCCTTGGTATACCCTACTAGTAGCAATCTAGATCTCTTATAGATATTATAGAAGATTCTTAGCTTATAGTTAAAGCTCTTATTAATACCACTGTATTTCTGGTTGTCTATATATATCTTAACTGCCGTTGTAATCTCTTTAGTATAGTTCTAGTTGTCTAGGGTGCTATAGTAAGTTAGAGGGTTCTAAGGGTTCTTAACGTGGTACTGGTTACCTAGTAGTGGTAGTGGTAGTGCAGGCAATTGCTTGTGCTAAGGCTTAGCTTTAATAGGTGTCTGGGCTTAATTATAGACAGCCGTAGGCTGCGTATATCTGTAAGGTCTAAACGTCTTATAGAGGTAGTTAGGCAATATCCAGTCTCTTAACTCCCTCGTTCTTATTAGTGCCACCTCCTTATATGCTTGTATTATTTCCTTATTAGTCTATTTATGTTTCTCCTCTTCTATTAGAGTTGTGGTAAGGGTATCTACTAGTATAACGTTCTTCCTGTTTAGTTGGATAAAAACTCCTTTTATGCGTAGCTATCTACAGAGGGCCATAAGTTACTTAGTTTTAAGGTTATTAAACATGTCTCTTATCTAGCCTCTAAAATCCTCCTAAAAGATCTCCTAGAGGTTAGCATTAGTGTCATCATCTACTTTATAGGTGTAGGTTTTTGTAGTAGCGTATTCTTATATGTCCTTTTATATAGTCTCCTTATCCTTAAGCCTAATCCTATTGTCCTATTACTTTATCTTCTCCTTCCAGTCTGCTGCTTCGTCTGCCATTGTGTTATATATAGGTTCAATTTATATATGGGTTTGGTTTATATATAAGTAGTCCTTTTAAAAGGCTATTCTCCTAATCTATACGTCTACTAATTAGTATCGGTATATATGCTTTAACCAATGTGCATAAGTATTACTGTATTGCAATACATATGCGGTATTAGTTGATAGATGGTTATTGATTGCTCTCTAATGCAGTGTTGAACACCGCCAATCGACGATTTGGAGCCTCCGCGAGAGGCTCCCCGTCTCAATCGATGGCCCGACGCCCGAGCGATCGTAGAGCTCCTATGATAGACATAGGCGGTAGGCAGGAGGAATTAATTTAGATTAGGAGATAATTAAATTAAATTTTAAGATTTTTTTAAACTAGCTGCAAATACCAAAGTATTATTAATTAATTTTTAAATTTAGGCTTTTTTATTATTATTGTCCTGGTGGTCCTGGAGGTCCTGATGGTCCTAGAGGTCCTGAGGTCCTGGAGGTCCTGGTGGTCCTGGTGGTCCGGGCGACCTCCTGACAGGTTCCTGACAGGATGCCGAGTGTGAGTGTCTCCTGGAGCTCCTGACAGCCCTGACAGGAGCTGTTAGGAGCTGTCAGTACTGTCAGGAGGCACAAACATTTTGCTGATGATAGCTACTATACAAAAATTTTAAGAGTTGACGACTAAGTAAAAAGTTGGACTACGTTAGACTAGGACATTTATAGTTAAAGTAAAAATCTTAGAAGTTATGTATAAACTAGACTTACTAAAGAAAATAAAGATCTACCCTATATAGTACGTGGCAATGCTAAAACCGGCGTATGGAGATATTAGGCTATTAGTTTATAAGGTAGATATATATAGAGGTTAGAAAGAAGATAAATACAAGGTTTTAAAGATTATTAATTATAAGGACGTTAATGGTAAAATATAGTATAAGGTTAAGTAAATAGGCTATAAAGAGACTACCTAAAAACTATTAGGTAACTTAAAAAACGCTATAAGAAAGGTATAGGAGTATTAGAAGAAAATAGGTTAGGTAGTATTAATAAAGAAAGATTATTAAAGAATAACTTACCTAAGGGGGACCTAAGAGAAGCAGCTACTAAGATATTTAGAGTTGTTTCCCTTTCTGTTAGAGGAGAATCTATTTTTTTATTACTAAGTTTCTAAAGGCCTTATTCTATAAGTTTCCACTCCTTAAAGCGAACCTTTTTATGCACCTTTTTAAGACAGATTAACTAAGTAGAAGTAGTAAGACGAATGTTAAGAGCCTATTATTAAGCATTAGTAGCCTTTTTCTTAGTGTTATATAAATAATAAAGTTTAACCAGCGCTACTAATAACTTATTATTAAGTTTTATAGTAGTAGATTAAACCTAGAACCCTAGCAGTAATTAATAAGGGTGCTTAAAGACTGTTTAGAATAGTAGGACGCGTATACTTAGCGTTAGAGACCAAGCAAATGTCGTAAGATAACTAAATATTTACTTTAGTGCACTCTAAGTAAGAAGAGGGTTGCTAAAATAAGGGACTTGCTAATGTAATACAAACTAACCCCTCTTTTACATAATGAGAATACAGGGACAGTATTATCTTACTAAGAGATAGTATTATAGTAATGGTATAAAACTGGTAAGCTATAGACGAGGAAGAAAATGCTTTAGGTATAATAAGTAATAATATTAACCAAGTTGGTTAAACGGATATTATACCTCTAGTAAGCGACTTAAAAATATTAGAAATCTTTAAGGACGAAGATAAAAAGAAGGGAGATAGTACTATGGACGCTTTAAGTATAATATTATAACTACTTAGAGAAGAGTTAAAAGAAGCTAGTTAGTTAATAAGGGTATAGTCTAAAATAGAACTAGGGAGCTATATAATAAGGATTAGTAAATAAGTTATATAATATAATTTATGTAATTTGTATAATTTATAAAATCTATAATAGAGTAAATAGAGTAGATAGAGTAGATAGAGTAATAACTTTCTTAGGAGTATAGATGTATATTTAAGGACCTATAGTCCCTACCTAGATAGTTCCTTCCTTATAGTAAATCTTAGAATATAGTTGGACTTAATCTATTAGGCAACTACTCCACTAGTTATTATTATATTGTTAACTTCTTATTTACTTATACACCTAGCCCATTAGCGAGTCTACCGTAGTATTTTCTATAAGGCTTTATTATAGAAGGCAAAGAGATTTTCCTCTAGTTAGAGAGTAGACTTGCTAGTACTTTTAAACTTATATAGTATAGTTAAAAGTAGTGCCTTATTACGGAATCTCTTCTAAATCTTTTATATAGTATAGAGCTATTTCTCTTCTTTAATTATAATATCGTTATTCTTATCTTTAAGGAAAGTCGTATAATATTATAGTTTAAGAATTTATACCGCTAGATAGTATAGAGAATTATTTAGCTTCTTAATATACGTTATAAGCTTTTCCTTAGTATATTAGAGTTAAAGTACTATAAACTTATTTTTAGCCTTAGTGGCTATTACCTAGTAGGAAAAAATTAGCTAAAGAAATATAAAGAGTATCATATAATATACTAATGCGTCTTATATTAGATCTTTAAGAATATTAATTAATTCTAAAACCCTTTTTAGTGTTATATAATCTCTATAAAGAAATAGAGTTGCTTTATAGAAAGACTAAAGGAAGTTATAAATTATATAAAGATATACCTATGTACTTATTATAAGGATATCCTCTTTTAAGATACTATCCTGGTAATATTCTACGTAGAGTTAAAGCCTAGCCTTTACTCTATCCTCTAGAGCTATACTTAATATATTATACTAACTATTCTATCTTATATAATTATTAAGAGGAATAATCTTAAGTATATATTTTTTAAAACTATATTATACAATTAGCTAATTTATAGATATATATAATAAGGTTATAGAGCTTTTCTATAAAGCCTATAATATCTTAAATATTCTTACCTCTTTTGGCTAATAATAGCTCTAGTTCTTTACCCTTCTTTTTCCTTTTATCTTTCGCTATTACTAGCTGCGGTACTAGTTATATAGACTCTTCCTTATCCTCTTCTTCTTTCTAATTCTAATTCTCTTTATTACATAACCCCATAAGCTTTTTACTCTTCTTTAATTTAAATAGAAAGGCCTAGATAATAAAATTAATAATATACTCCTAGCAGCAAATTCTTTAATATATTATATTCTATGTAATTTTATATTTAAGCCTAAGCCATTAGCCTATTATATAATAAAGAACGTTATTTAATCCGATATTATCGCTAATAAGAGCTTTAATCTTTGCTATAATTCTATATTTAATAAGAACAGAATAAAGTACCTCCTATTAATCTATACTATTTTAACTATATACTATATAAAGGGCAATTAAGATATTTTAGTATTTATCTTAGATATTAAGAAAGCTGGTATAGATTCTAAGGAGAAGAGAATAATTAGGATAAGTCCAGATATTAACGGTAAGATAGATATTTGCCTTTATAGATTAAAGTGCTCTTTATTAGCGACTTAGTCAATTAAGGCACAAGTACGCCAAGAGGGTCGCGCAAGCCTATATAATTGGATTGTCTATTAACGAGGATCCAAAGCTAGAGAAAGGAAAGGTGTTAGGAATATAGGCAAGTTGCCGTCACGCGAGGCAAGTTGCCGTCACGTAAGGCAAGTTGCCGTCACGTGTCGACGCGGCACTAGCGTGGCGAGGAGCCTTAAGCTCCTTACCCTTCCTTAAGTAGGAGGGAGATATAGAACAACAATCATTATACTATCTACGAACCGTAGCTACGTGATATCACCTTATAATACCTACACTGATCAGTGGTTAACTTTACTGTTATACTATAGAACAGCTAGGTATTCCACCAAGAAGAGACAAGCCACTATACCAGTGCTACTCGTGCTAGAGGAAGCTGTCTTTTAAGGTTAGAACTGGTCCTAAACCTTAAATAGAACTCTTCCACGAATCTAAGGATTTAAAGGCTAGAACTAGTCCTAAGCCTTTCCCAGATTACAGATTCTTGCGTCTATTACGCAGAATAACATGCTTTATAAGTCTTCGCGATTTAAGGCCAGAACTGGTCCTAAGCCCTATAATCGCAAATATACGTCACGAACGCGTACCAAATAACGAACGCGTACTAAACAATAATCCCTACACCAATAACACTTCCCTCCCTCTAAAAACATGGCTACGCCTACCTTAAATAACTGGGAAGACTCCTTACTACTAGGGGTAGCTTTATACGCGAAACTTATTAATAAAAATTGGGACGAATTTACCTTTAATATAATAACTTATACTGCAAAATAAGTTAATGGCTTTCTCCTATACCGTATTATATTCTACTAAAGTAGACACTACGCCAATCTACAGCTGTGGGAATATTTTAGGGAGGATTTTATAAGATGGACCACCAACACCTAGGCACTTAGCAATGTTGATATTATTTAGAATTTTTAAGACTTCCTCCGTAGGAATGGGGTATATGTTACTAAAAATAGTAACCTAATTACCAGTAATATCTAGGCCGTTATTATTAGTATAGAGGAACCAGTATGGACGGAAGCTAAGATTATACGTTAATTACGGAAACCTAGAACCAACCCATATTCTTTAAAAGGCAACTTTAATTCGGAATAAAACCCCTAAAACGCTACTATCCCACCTAGAGGTGCTCTCCTACTTAGAGGTGCTCTCCTACCTAGAGGTACTCTTTCTTTACCTCTGCCGCCTCTAGCTCCTCTACTCTAGCTAACCAGTGAGCCTCTATTATAAGAAGTCACGAACCTAATAAAGGTATATTTAGACGAGGAGAAGAAGTTTAGAGGAGAATTATATAACATACTCGGAATAAAACTACAGGTCTTTTATAACTGCTACAGCAAGGTTGGAATCCAATACTATTAGTTTTATTATGCTTTCTCGGTTATATTAAAGGGACGGGCGGTAATATTTTATTACAACTATATTACGGGTAGAAACTATAGCTTTAATATAATGCTTTAGCTTACTAGAGCCCACTTTAAAACTAATAAGAATTGCTAGCTTTATATATCTAAATGGTGGGAGACTATGTTTTAAAGAGTTATTACTTCTAACTTAATAAAGACTTGTTTAGAGTACCTTTAACTACTCTTTAATAAACTCTAGAAAATCTAATATGGTTTTACCAAAACTTACTAAAATAAGAACAGCCTAAGGGACCAGGTTATTTTAGCATGCTATAGCATTCCTAAGTGTAACTTAGCGCTATACAAACCTGCAGATACGTTTAAAGGAGTATATACTAAGCTATGCTCTACCATAGGTACTGTAATACAAACACAAAAATCTTAATAGTTCTATACTAAAAACCTTACGCAACTAAGTATTCCTAACTAATATAATCACAACTAGACTAACTGTATATATAGTGGCCGTAGTAAGGAATACAGCAAAGGGTATAATTAACATTAACTATAAGGCAATTATGGAGGTCCTTATGGAGGTTTATTTTAAAGTAATTACTAGAAGAAGTACTACGTTTGTAAGAAGCTAAATTACTAGTTAACTAGACACTCCCTTAATAAGTAAAAGGAGGAATATAATAAGTTCCATTAGAGTGTAAGAAATGTTAGAAATTGTAAGGTCACTATAGCCTACTTCCAAAGCTTCCTGGTTTAATATAAAGGCGTAGAAGACCTTAAGGGTAAGGGTAATAAGACTAAACAGCTCCTTATAGATATGGAAATTAAGGACTACTCTCCTAACCAATACTTTACTAAGTATAGTGAGGTAGATAGCATATAAACCGTCGCTGTTCTTAATAACCAATCTACGCTCCATTCTATCATAAAGTTAGATATCTTTAATAAGCTAAAGAAGAGCTCTACGTTCTCCTTTAATAACAGATACTTAGTAAACGTCTTCTATAGTATTATACCAGATACTAGAGCCGCAGGAGTATCTATAGTAAGAGAACCTTAAGTTCGAGCCCTTTAACAGCTTAATAGCTCTATTTAGATTAACCATTTAACGGCAGGCTAATACACAATTTATTTTAGCAAGGGTACTGCAACCTCTCTTGGCACAATTAGGGTCTAAACCCCCTTAGGGTATATTACCTTCTATATTATTCCTACAAACACTCCATTTCTATTTTGTATTAAAGATATAGATAAATTAGGTGTTAGGCTTAATAACCTTAAGAATATACTTGTTTAGGGAGACAATTAGGTGCCTATTGTGCGCAAGTAGGGTTACCCCTAATTGCTCCTTTATTAACTAGAAAAGAGTGTTGCTTAGAGCCACTTAACTAAGTCGGAATTACGCCAACTACACCGTTATTTTGGCCACCTATCCATTTACTAATTGCTTAAGGTTCTTCAGCGAGCAGGCTATAAAGTCAAGGTTAAGGCAATTAAGCACCTTATAAAGTACTACTATTACTGCCAAATAAACCAGAAGTCCCTTGGCCGATTTAAGTTCACCCTTAAAGATAACTACAACTTTAACTTCTGTATTATTGTTAACGTTATATATCTTAGCGGCAAGCTAGTACTCTAAGTTATTAACTTCTTAACCTCCTTCTAAGCCGCACGTTTCTTAAAGGATATGTTAGCTAGGAACGCATAGGATACCCTTTAATTATGCTAGATTAATATCTACCTAGGACCCCCTAATTAAATTATTTATAATATAGGAAAGAACTTCTTATCTACAGAGTTTTAATAATAAATAAAGGCAATAGCAATTAAGGTTAAGGAAGTCCCTATTAAGGCATATAATAGTATTAGAAAAGTGGAGCGATATTACACACTATTACGCCGCATATATAAGATTATCTCTTTAGAACTAGAGGACGCTAGCGAAAAACTTACCTTATAAATAGCTGTTAAAGCTATTAACAATTCCGCTAGCCTGGATAGACTTATACCTATATTGCTAGTCTTTGGCGCCTACCCTTAAATAACTAACAATTCTCCACTATCTCCTTCCATTGTGTAATAAGCTAAGGCTATTCGCAAGGCAATGAAGGAGGTGCGATGTCTCTACGCCATATGCCAGGTCAACAACGCACTAGAAATAAGAAATGGCCTAAACACCTTAACTATACTTAATCTGCCACTCCAGTCTAAGGTACGCGTATAGCGTAAAAAGGGAGGGTAGTTAGGCCCACATTAACTTATTGCAATTAATGGTTAAACTTACACTATTTAGATACCTTACGGACCCACTTAATTCCAATTAACTGTTATTAAGCCTTACTATAAAAATAATAGTTCTAAGCCTTTATAGGATGCCCTAAAGGAGAACCACAATTAACGTGCTCTAGAAGGCGACTATAATTCTAATATAATTATAGTAGAGGTTCCGTAACTATAACGCGACAGAGGTCGCCCAAAGGGATTACAAAATTGCCAACATCTTATTAATTTTAAAGAGCAATTTGTTGCCGCTATTAAGAATAAAGTTAAGTTATTAATAGCCTTTATAATAGCCAAGAAGAAGGCTAACTTTAAGCTTATAAAATAGCTCTAAAAGGAAGGTTGTATTATAACCCCTAGAGCTCCTTTCCAAGTATCCAATAAGTAGGAAATTGATAGTCTTATTACAAGAGGAGTCTTTAAATTTAAGAAGTATAACCTTACTAAGTTTAATAGAGTTCGCATTTTTAAGTTAAGAATAGTTAATAAGATTAAGGGTAAAGCTATTAACGCCCCATTTAAGAAATCAAGGCTTATTATCTAAGGTTACAATAATAATAGTAAGAAGGTAATTCTTATATAATCTCCTATAATTTAATAAGCTAGCTAGCAAGTTATTATTGCGCTAGCTCCCTCCTTAATAAAGAATAGAATGGCGGTTTATTTATAAGATATTACTTAGGCCTACACCCAATTAGAGACGCACCTTTAGCGCTTAATATTGGCATACCTTCTAGAGTAAATTCGTCACTAATATCCCGAAGATACAATTATAGTTGTGCTTAAGCCACTATATAGAATCGCAGAGGTAGGAACCTATTAGTGGGCTACCTACAGCAAGTACTATAAAGAAAAGCTTTTAATAACTACTTCTATATTTAACCCATGCTTCCTAATTATAACCATAGGAACTCCATTTAGAATTATTGGCATGTAAATGTCAGTATACTCACTTTATCAACGTGTACGAATATCACTGTATTGCGATACGTATGCGGTGTTAAAGTTGGTAGTTATTAATTGTCTAGAAGTAAGGGGTTGCTCTAAGGTTAAGTTAGCTAGTCTTGCTTTGTAGTCTTGTAACCATATCACATAACTAACATTCCGACACTAAAGCAACTCTAAAAAGAAGGCTAATCTACACTCTAAAGTTAAGTCTACTTCTAAACTATTTGTAGCGTATACGCAATAGCTAGAGATCTAATCAATACGCAATAAGGAGAAGAAGAAGAATTATTAGGGGTAGCAGGTTAATATATCGCGAGGGCCGCCAAGGCGCTAGTGGTAAGCGAGCCAATAGCAATTTTCTATGCCGGGCATGGAAAATCCTAATTGGTTAGTTAAATTCAGGGTCCGCACTATCATAATTAGTTACCTAACGCTAAGCTAAATCTAAGTTCGTTTATTCAACCTATCCTACAACTTATAGGTCAATTTAGTTTGTATTAATAAGCCATTAAAGAGCCGCGTAGGGTTTTCCCTTCATTATGGCATTAGTAGGGTTGGCCTCTCCGTTAATCTATTTCACCTCCATAATCTATCTCCGTTTGTAGGCTTGCCGGAGGCATATTACGTTGATTATTAGGCGTTTTTCTTAGGTGGTTCCGAGTCGTACTAGACAGTTATATAAGGACTTAGAGTTAGTGCAAAGCACAAGTAAAAGGTTGATTTGTAGGATCTTGTCTACTATAGACTTAATCGCAACGCCGATGTTAAAGCCATGGGCCGTACCGTAGAGTTTAGAAGCTAGTACGCTCCAAGTAACTCTTTTGCACTTAACTAAGCTCTAATGGACGATATTGGCCTTCTTTATAGCATTAGCTAGTACAAGGACGTAGCCGATCTGTAAAGAGAGGTCCTTGTTATTGGTAAATAACGCGTCCGTAAATACTAGTAGCTGTAGGGTTTTGATATCTAACTTAACAAACTTAAGACCTCTATTAGCGTTCTCAATTTGCCAGTTTAGACGCTTATTTAACTATTTTACGTCTTTCTTATTAGGGTTAATTACCTGGGCGGTAAAGGATAAATTAAATAAGGCTTCTGGCTAGTATACTAAAGCAATATATACACCTCTAGCACGTTAAGTAATATACTAGTTCTTTAGAGTTAAGGTTCTTGTAGCTCCTCTTAATCCTATACTCGTGGCAAGCTTAGTGCTAATTATACTAAGGTTTATGCATTATCGTTCCTAAGTAAGCGTAATACTCCTATTAGTTAGTAGCTGAATGACTCCACTGTTAAACTTAATAGGCGTATTAACAGTAAGTTATTCCCGTTCCTTAGCTATAAACTTGGCCTTATACAGCTCGTTTTACTCTGTGTTTATAAAGGTCTTATCTACCAGAAATAGAGTATTGTTAGTTTATAGGCCTATAATACCAAAGGGTTTGTTACTCTGTAGGAGGTAGGGGTCGTATATAGACTGGTCTATATGCAACTGTTAGATGTAATGCAAGTAATATATTTTAAACCAGTGGTTACCAGCTTCCGGTACTCTATAGAGTGGTTTTATAACCTTTAGAACGGAGGCCTTATTAATCCCAAGTTGCTTAATTAGCTCATATAGAGGTCGTACGTAGAACTCTTAATTTAGTGTAGTGGTTGATTATACATAGGCCTATAAAATATCTTGGAGGTAAAGTTATGCCTATAGAAGCTTTATGGCGGCGATATAGAGAATTAGTTATTAGCTAACTTATTAAATGGTTAGTAATTAGGTAAGAACTAGTTCCTTTTTTAAGTTGTTATAAGCTTGCACAACTAGTTAGGATTTCTTAAAGGCTTTATTAGTTCCCTTATTCTTAATCTCGTTAATAAATTGCGAGTTAAAGAGTTGTACGCCTTATAGTATATCCGTAAGTCTTATAATCTTAAAAACTCCCTTCTTAAGTAGACCAGTAAGCTCCTTCTATTAGAAGGCGCTAAATTGGGTACTAAATTAACTGTCATCCTGTAGGTAGATGGTGATATTAGTTATAGCCGTAAGTAGAGGGTATTTACAAGGGCGTCCTCTGCCTCGTTTTAGGGGTTGTTACTAAGCTTTAGTAGGTCTCTTTAAGACAGTCTTAAAAAGGGCTAACCCAAGTAGAGGTTTAGGTGGCGATTCTAGTCTAACAATTTGCTCCTGCAATTTAGTTACTTAAAGGTAGGGTTTTACAACCATAGATTAGAAGGCTGTAGGTCCGCTAGACAGCTTAACGGTGTATATTTCACTCTTAATAGTAAGTAAGGTAAATGGCCTATCCTAATAGCCGCTTTGGCTAGTGTTTCCTTCTCTCTAGACTAAAACAGGTGAGTTTAGTAGGAGATTATAAATCGCATTAGCATTGGGTCCGTTTTGTATATTTAGCGTGTTAACAATCTATCGTTTAGCTCGTAGCTTCTATATCTCTGCTATAGCCTTTTTAATTGCGGTAGCGCGTTGTATAATAGTGGGGGATAGTATATTGGATTTAACTATTTAGGGGTAGGCTCTAAAGACTAGAAGTGTAGAAACTAGTTCTTTAGGGCCAACTAAATTGTTAATTGCTTTAAACGCTATTTAGAGTCCCATCTCCTTATTAATATTAGGGATTTTAGTTATAATGATCTGGTAGGCTCACTGTAATAGACTATAGTAGCGCTCTACCATTTTAATAGAGTTATGTGCTTTAACCGGTACTCCCTTTATACTAATTCCTATAATAGTGGCGTATTACTTAAATTCCTTACTAACGAAGTTCTTTTTGGTGTTGTAGGTAATTAGGTCTAGTAGCCCTAGGTAGGTATTAATCTAGCACATCTATAGAATGTCCTATGTATATTTGGCGCTAATATCTTATAGCTATCTACTAGCTTGGAATCGCGTTCCTTTATTAATAATATATAGGAGGGGTAATCCGCTAATGTATATAATGTTAACAATGATATTATAGTTAAAATTAACATTATCTTGTAGGGTGAAGCGGAATCTACCTAGTAATTTACTAAACTTCTAACAATAGTAGTAGAACTTAGTTAGTTGCTTAATAGCCATTCTGTTAGTTTTATAGCCAGTATAGTAGAGTAGCTTTTACAATTTCTTAACTAAGGGATGTCTAAATTGGTAATATAGGCGCCGTAGCTCTATATTTGTTAAGTAGCAGGGGTTCGCGTTAAAGGATTTAAATAAATATAACTATAGTAATAAGCTCTATAGGAGAAATGGGTGGCCAAACTATTGTACTACTGGCACTTTTTCGGTGCGAGTGATAATAACGTTTTTAAGGTTGTTATAGTAGATTTGGAGTCTATCTATATCCGCTAAATAGAGCAAGAAGGGGGTATCTATATAGATAATATAAAACTGTATCTTGCCTATAGGGGTGACAATATCTGCAGTTTTAATAGAGGTAGTAATTCTAATGCCAAACTGCACGTTAACTTGTCCTTTAGTTAAGGTGTTAAGTCTTATAGATTAGTCCGCGTTCTATAGTGCCTAGAATTGTCTATAACCGGCCATAGACTTTTTTAACGCACTAGTATTAATTATAATTCCTATAAATACTATAGAAGTATAGCGTAAAGCAGTAGTTATTATGTTGTAGTTAAACGGGTTAGTTTCCGTAGTAGGTTCCATAGAGGTTATAGTAAGTAGGTAAGCGTAAGCCTTATTAGCTAGTTCTACGCTTATAGAGGTTACTTCGTCTATAGTAAGAGTCCCAAATAATATAAGGTAGTAGCCGTTAGGGTCTTCTAATTCTTCCTTGCTGTTGTTATTATTAGTGTTTTTATTAGCGTCTATATCTTGCACAAGAGCTTCAAAAGTCTTATTACACTTATTATTATCGTCTCCTTTATAGTAGATAGTGTATTGTCTAAAGCGTTCTTTAAAGTTACCGTTGCGGCCCTTATTATTGTTAAAACGTCTTTTATACTTATTTCTAGAACGGTTCCGCTCCTCCTCTATGTATTTCTATAAGCGGCAGCTCTCCTTTTGGCAAATATAGCACTTGGCCTTTGGGGATCTGACGGTGTTTTGTCTATAGGAGCGGGTTTGGTCACGGTTATTACGGATATCACGGCGGTATATGCAATCCGTAAAGTAGGCTCCTTAAGACGGTCTTATTAGGGCCTAGGAAGGGTATTCCTTCTCCTATATAACTATAGAAGATTGTAACTTGCTAATTAACTAGGAGAGGTCTTTAGAAGGGTTAGAAATGGCGATATAGCATACTAGTACTCCTTGGCAAGTGGTAACTAGCTTATTTATAAGGAAGAGGTCTGTATAAAACTCTAGGTATAATCCGTGGCGATATTTTAAGAGCTTATTAAGGAGTAGTTAGAAACTCTAATAGATTTACTTATTAGGGTTCTTGTTAATAATTTCTTAGAAGTTAGTGGCGTTCTATTTAGTAAGATTTCTCTAATAGTACTCTAGTCCTTTAAAGAAGTGACGTATATGGTTATATGCCTTAGTAAATAATCTAGTTAAAAGGCTGCTATTATAGTAGTAATCCTAAGCAAGTCCCTTTAGCATAGTTAGGAATGCAGTTATATAGCCTTTAGGAGGTAGACTAGCTCTCTTATAGATATTGTAGAAGATAGTCAACTTAAAGTTAAAGCTATTACTCACTTTATCGTACTTCTGGTCGTCTGTGTAGATCTTAGCAATAGTAGCTGCCTCTTTGCTATATATAGGCAGGTGCATAGCAGGGTCGGTATTGGCAGTACTAGGGTGAAGATACTGAGCAGGAGGAGCACCAGGTAGGGTAGGAGCGGTTACTAGAGGGAGAGTAGAGGCAGTTGCTGTAGGTAATAATTACTAATTCTGCGTCTATAGGAGTTAAGTGAGGAGGGTAAGTAGTTAATCCTAGGTAGAGGTAGGTACAGCTTGCTATTAGGTGGCGGTTGGTGCAGTTTACTAGGGTATAGATATAATAGCTAGTTGGGGTGTTATAGGGGTAGGTATTTACGTTCTAGGTGTTATAGCCGTAGCTATAGGCTAAATTACAGGCGTTGGAGGTAGTGGAGGTAGTTAATAGTTTATAGGCGTTGGTACCGTATAGGAAGATAGTGGGCTGTAGGGGGGGGGTTATAGGAATTAAAGAGGTTATAACTAACGGGGTTATAGCTTGATTTAATATTAGAGCTATTTATATCAAGTTAAGTTGTTCTTATAGTGCCACTATAATCATAGGGCTGACTTCCTTAAGAGCTTCTATAATTTCCTTATCTGTCCATTTATAAGGTTCCTCTTCTATAAGGACATTATATAGAACCTTATAAAATGGGTATCTATTGCTGTGTGTAGCGACATATACTCCTCTTTAGAGTAAGTGAGTATGGAGCTTTGCTCTAGTAACAGAGCGTATCTTTTTAAAGTCCTCAATGGTAAAGCCTTTAAATTCTTCTTGGAATAGCGACCATAGTATATAATCTATAAAGTTCTTATATGTATACTTATAGATTTTCGTTTCTATATATTCTTCTAGGTCTTCCTCTAAGGCAGTTGCTATATTAATCCCGTAACCATGTCTGGCGATTCTCTTCTTCCATTTAGGATCTATCTTATTATTTAAAGCAGTGTACTAGTCCTTGTATATATTGTAGTTTAAGGTTAAGGTTGAGGTCAAGGTCGAGGTTAAGGTCGTTAAGGTAAGGGTGTCGAGGTAAGGGTGTTTAGGTGTGTATATCCTTTGCAGCCGTTGGGCCTATAAAGTATTCTTAGCAAGACTGCGATTCTCTCAGCAATCTGTTGTATTGGCTGTAAGGCCAGTACAAATTCTCTTAAGCTTGAGGGAGGTTGTAATCTTCTCTGAGTAAAGATATAATTCTCTAGGCAATTTGACGCGTTAGCAGTTAAGCTAATACGTGGTCTTAAGCTTTGAGGGTAATGTAGCTTTCTCCTTTAACTAAAATAGATAAGGCTAGGTGATCCGTGTACTGTTTCTAGTACGGTTCTTAAGCTCTAGCTTATTGCGTATTTCCTAATCTATACGTCTACTGATCAGTGTCGGTATACTTACTTTATTAACGTGCACGAATATCACTGTATTGCGATACGTATGCGGTGTTGAAGTTGGTAGTTATTGATTGTCTAGAAGTAAGGGGTTGCTCCAAGGTTAGGTTAGCTAGTCTTGCTTCGTGGTCTCGTGACCACGTCACATAACTAACATTCCGACAGTAAACTAATAATATAATTATCTTAGGAGATAACCAATTCTCAGCTCTTAAAGAAGATAAGTTAGTAAAGGCAAATCTTATAGTAAAGCCAAAGGAAAAGCTTAATTTAATAATACTATTACTCTTTAATGGATGCACCCTCTCCCCAAACAAGGATTCTATTGCTTTACGCCAAAAGGGTTAAGGTAAGAAGATCAACATTATTAACACTAATTCTCTAAAGCAAGGATACATGGAGCAACGCGCTTATAGAGCCTATATTGCTTCTATCTGTTAACCCAAGGCTTCCTTTAATCTCTCTATTACCGCTTAATACCAGGAACTAACCAAAGATAACGTTCTTGCCCTAAATAAGCGTCTTTCCTAGCAAATAAACCATCTTAATTAGGGACTACTCTACGTGCCTATTAATCTTCCTACCGCTAAGCTCTTTATATTTATTAATAGGTCGTTTACAAATAACAAAGATTTTAGCTCCTAGCTAGGATATAAGATTATTATCGCGAATAAGTCTACTAGAGAAAATAACTTTATAATCTACGGCAATCTTATCTATTAGAGCTTAACCAAGAGTAAGTGTATTACTTAAAGCGTTCTAGCGTTAGAGATATATAGAATAGTTAGCGGAGTTAATATAGTAATCGCAATTAGAACTACCCTAAAGATAATTATAGATTAACTTAAACTTCCCGTTATCCCCATAATCGTGTATACCAACTTATATTCCCTCTATAAGTGTTTAGTCAAGCTTAGTACCATAAAGGAGAAGCGCCTTATAATTAACATTATAGCACTTCAGCAATCCTATAAACGGCGAGAACTCTTTAAGATTTAATGGATTAACGGTTAAGATAACCTAGTAGACGTAATAATAAAGGCAAACCTAAACAAGGCTTTAGAAACGTTTGTTAACACAAATACTCTACGTATATAAGTTAAAGGTTGGGTTAAAAGGGAGTAGGAGCATAATATTCTGCAGACCCTAACTTAAACCAGCCAATTAGGATTTTCTATCCCCGGGATGGAAAATCACTATTAGCTCGCTTACTACTAGCGCCTTGGCGGCCCTCCTAATAAGATATCTACCTACAACTCCTAAGTAAGAAAGCACTACGTGCTAAGAGGCAAATTTTAGGACAGCGAGACTTATATTACAATAGCAATAGTAAGTAAAGAGGATTGATATTTATTACGCTAGTTAAGCGGTATATATATATAGATAGCAACCACAAAAGAAAAGTTGCTAGTGTTAGGAATATAGGCAAGTTGCCGTTACGCAAGGCAAGTTGCCGTCACGTGAGGCAAGTTGCCGTCACGTGTCGCCGCGGCACTAGCGTGGCGAGGAGCCTTAAGCTCCTCACCCTTCCTCAAGTAGGAGGGAGATATAGAACAACAATTATTATACTATCTACGAACTGTAGCTACGTGATATTACCTTATGATACCTATAAAAGGGGAGGGGCGGAACCGCCGCTTGAAGTTTTATAAGATCCTTTGGTCACATAACCATAATCTGCCGTATCCTTTCTACTTAATAAGAAGTTTAAATTATTTAAATTATGTTTTCTATTATATATTATTAATTAGGTTAATAAAGTAAGAACTATTACCGTTGTTAATAATTACGAGAGGTAGCGGCGGCACTTCGCGAGTTATAGAATTATTCGTTAAAGGTTATAATAAGCTTACGTAAAATATTAGATTTGTTTTTATTTTAGTTGGTAGTTTAAGCTTATAGGAATATAGGCTTAGTTTCTTTTTAATTTAGTACGGGCCTATAAACTTCTAATTAAGTTTCTTTAAGGGCTGTTAAGTCCGTAGGTTTTGAATATTTAGGTAAACTATATTACCTTCTTTAAAGTCCTATATGGGAGCTTATTCTTTATTTATATACCATTTCTATACCATTTAAGCGTATATTAATTTACTTTATAATAGTTTCGTTAACTACTTTATTTAATTAGCGAAGTTATATATGTTAATTAACTAGATCTGTTTAATCATAGGTTCTATTATATTAATTTTGGGTTATAGTTTAAATCTAAGTTAAGGGTCTTATCTATAGGTTGCGTAAAATAGTATTACGCCTATTAATACGTTTATTATATTATTTACAGTAAACTTAGCTAAAGGCAGCTATTTTTTCTAGTCGTCTTATAGGTAGGAGCAGTATATTTATAAGTATCATTTTATAATCGCGTTTACAATTTTAGTTTAACTATTTATTTCTAAATAAAATATAGTAAAAATTAAAATTAAATACTTAATTATTTATATAAAGCTTGCCAGAAGTCTAAAATAAACTAGCTTTTATAGTTAGATATTATTAAGTTAGGAAGTCTATATAGCTTAAAGACGTGCTTAACAAAATATTTGGCTACTAATATTACATTAATTAAGTCTATAGGTATTATATGTTATATTTTTATAAGATAGTTAATAACTACTATAATATTTATAAACCCGTTACTATTAGGTAAGTTAACTATAAAGTTAATTAAGATATTGCGCTATTTTTATATTGGAATTAGTAGCGGTTAAAGTACTCCTTTATATAAGAGGTTTTTCCATATATATATATTCTACGTACTTAAACATATTTTTATATATAGTTATATATTATAGGCTAGTAATATACTTATTAAATAATCTTATAAGTCTTTATATGGCTAGAATGCCTTACTATAGGGAAGTTATATATAAAATTAAGTATTTTAAATTATAAAGGTTTAGAATTCAAAACTACTGTCTTCTATTAATAATATAATTAATTATTTTAAATTTCGTATTTAGTAAGTATAATATTCTTATACTATTATTTTCCAGTTTAAATCGCTTTTATTATATCTATTATCTATATATTATTTTTATACTTATATTCTATTAGCTTATTAATTTCTATTTCCTATTTATTAACTTCTAATTTATTTCTATTAAGTTCTATATCTAGAAATATAGGATATAGTTTTTTAAAGGTCAACGATAATCATACACCCCCTACCTTATTTAGTTTGGACGCTTCCTTATTAAGTTAGATGCTTCCTCATTAAGTTAGAATATCACGTGCATTTGACTTGTTTGCGCCTGCATCACGAAAATCAAAGTGCGAGCCTATGGTATAGCCAGTATTTCGCTCAAATGCTGAGGGCTCTCTACGAGCAGATCTGTCGATGCGATTGGCAATTGCAGAGCCGGTTATAGGGTTGATTGGCCGACCGCCGCGACGCTCTACAATTGCAGGCCCTTGGATGCGAAGCAGAGGTATTGATTTGGGTCCCACTGGGCGCGTGGGCGCGTGGCGCGTGGGCGCGAAGCAGGTGGCAGCACCTAAATCAGTTTGCGCGACGCCTCACAAAGCACTGCGCAATCCAATTAATCGACTCAGTCGCGATCCAAATTTAGACTCTACTACTTATACTATAACTAAAATCAAGACTTGATCGTGATGTTGCATACATGGCGCGCACTTTGATTTTTGTGATGCAGGCGCAAACAAGTCAAACGCACGTGATATTCTAACTTAATAAGGAAGCGTCCAAACCAAATAAGGTAGGGGGTGTATGCGTATCAATTGGGGGGTGTACGCGTATCATTTAGGGGGTGTATGATTATCGTTGACCTTTTTAAAACGTTTAGGAAGCAATAAAATCTATAATTAATTTAGGGTAACGGTAGAGGGACACCCCCTAATTGATACTCGGACACCCCCCAATTGATATTCGAAAACCCCCCTCCTAATCGAGTTTAATTCCTTCCTGATTAAGTTAGAATATCACGTAAATGAGTTGTTTGCATCTGTATCGCGAAAATTAAATTATTAAAATATAACTCTTATGACTGTCACACCTCAATTGTGCAGTACCCTGTAAGGCGCTGCGTGAACTTATTTAAGTGCTGCTACCTCTGCTTGATGTCTACGAACTGCCTGCCTATGAACTGCCTGTCTACAAACTGCCTGTTTACAAACTGCCTGTGCGAGCACGCCCGCGCTCGCGCCTGCGACCGTGCCCCGGCCAGCGCCCACGCCCACACGTAGTATACCCGGTATTCTATTCAAATGCGGATGGCTCGCGACGAGTTAATGTATCAACGCGAACAGAGCCAGCCGGGCGGGCGCTCAACAGTTAGAGGCTAGGGTGGGGATAGGTAATGCAAATGCGAGGTGATGTTTTGGATATGGGCGCGCGACGGTCGCGCACTGATGCAGATGCAAACAACTCAAATTTACGTGATATTCTAACTTAATCAGGAAGGAATTAAACTCGATTGGGGGGTGTCCGAGTATTAATTAGGGGGTGTCCCTCTACTATTACCCTTAATTTATAATCCGCTCGTCTAAAGCATTTATAGGTAGATCTTATAATTATTATATTAATATATTAGGCTTCTAATTAAGTTTGCCTAGTTAATATATAATATTAAAGTTAAATTATAAGAGGTATTTAGCCTAATAAATTTAGCACTATATTAACTACTTTATAGTTATAAAGTATTATAGGTTCTTATAGTCCGTTAACACGCGTATTAGGAATAATAATCCTTTAAGCTTAGGACGCTACTATTTAAAGTATCTAATAATTGCAAGTAGTTCCTTATTATATATTTTATAGTTTAATTTAGTAGGGGCGAGTTTCTAGAAGAGAAAGGCTACTAGATATAGTTTACTGTTCTTATTATATTATAATAACACTCTTCCTAGTATATAATTAGACGAGTCCGTTTTAATAATATATTTAAGGTTAAGGTTAAAGTAGGTAAGAATTTGTGAGGGGACTTTGTAGATAGGGGACTATAAGGACACGATTATGGAACAGGATAGATTGGTAAGAGAGACGAATCCTTAAGGAGGTAAGGCCTCTGGGATTGTGGAGACTATATACTATAGGCACGTGCCTCCGGCACGTAACCAGCGACTATCCAAGGGGCGTCTGGAGGTTGTCCTGAAGGCAACCCAAGGTGTCCGCAATAATATCCCTTACAGAATTAGAGTAGTTATAAAGCGATATTTTAAGTTATTAAAAGCTTATTTGTATCTAGCGGTCTATTTAAATTATATATATATATATTTTAGTTAGGTTTATTAATAGCTAGGTAATTTCTAAGAAGTAGTTAATAAATTAATAATAGAAGTTTATAAATTCTAAAAATCCTTAAATATCTTATATATTACTAGGGCTTCCCTAGTTTATAATTACAGCGACTTTCTTAGGGTCTATTTTAATTCTATTACGGGATATAATTAAGCCTAAGTATATAACCTTAGAATACTATTTATTAAAGGGGGAGCGCTTGCTGCACCTAGCCTAAGAAACTAAACGATCTAAAAGAACCCTGAAAAATACCCAAAGGATCCCCCTAAGATGCATATATTATAGGGAAGACATATATCAAATAACGGTAGTACGTAATTACGTGTGACCGCTAGAACCACACCTAATAATAGCTTCCTATAATAAGAAGGATGGGCAAGTACTATACTATAGAGCGGAAAGACCTCTATTAAAAAGGCATCTAATAAAATATAAAGCCTATTAGATGCGTCTAGTATCTAAAACTATAGGAAAGTAACTGTTAGCTATAACAAACTAATACAGCTAGCAGAATGGCTCCGCCAGTTTAGTGACCCTTAAACGCCTCTCCAGCAATCCCTTAATTAAATCCTCTAATAGCTAAGTAAAAATAAAAATAAATAAAAACTCCCCTTATAAGCGAACCGCACCTAGGCCGCTGTAGCTGCACTCCTATAGTATAGGAAACCTACCCCCTTTAAGACAATAACCAGATATATAATTATAATATAACTAAATATAGAAAAAGCAGAGGGGCTTAGGGGACAATTAAAAACAGAAGTGCTTATAAAGATTTATAAAAAGTCTACAACGCTATTATAGTCCGTTACCTTAGGAGCGGAGATATTGTCACAGTACGTGCAGAGGGTCAACGAGGTAACTGTGACTGTGTATTATTAACAAACAATGTCGTGTGAAGATCTATGTATAGAGAGGTGAGGCGGTATATATATGTCGCTCAGGGGTCAGGTCCGTGCTCATGCATATGCGTAGCCATAACAACGCGTCAGGCCAGTGCCGTGACAGTACACCCCCCTTCATAAGGCGAGCTCCTGTGAGCCAAGTAACGGCAGTAAAAACACGGAAGTAAAAAAAAATACAGACACATATATCCTTGTCCTTCCAGTCCTCAGAGATCCTCGTCCTTCCAGTCCTTAAAGGTCCTCGTCCTTACAGTCCTTAGACCCTCCTACCTATATCCCTACTATATCGCTCTCCGCTAGCACTCGTCTCGAGTGCTAGATACAATGTAAAGCTAAGGCGAAGGAGCGAAACTAATATGGAAAACGGGGGAGACGAAAAAAATGTAACCGCGGGGCGTATTGCGGATATTGACTCTCAAAAGGCTCAAAGTTGCGGAGATCGAGGTTAAGGTATAAACTCGAAAGGCTTGGGGTACGGAGATTGAGGTTAAGACGTAGATTCTTGTCGCGGTAAACTTGAAGTATATCGTTGTCGAAGACGAAGACGGAGAGACGGAGACAGGGACGAGATCGGTAACCTATAGTCTTATACTGTAATTAAGACACGAGGAACATAGCCCGCAGGGTGTACTCCCTGCAGCCGGCCTAGGAAACTTGGACGTGAAGTAATAGCTAGAAACGGACTTAGAGACGGAGAAGAGATTAGTAACCTATAGTCTTACACTGTAATTAAGGCACAAGGAACATAGCCCGCAGGGTGTCTCCCTACAGCCAGCTTAGAAACTCGGGACGTGAAGCAGTAGCATGGCTAGAAACAGACTCAGAGGACACTACAGTCAAAACACAAGAAACATAGCCCGCAGGGTGTCTCCCTACAGCCGGCTTAGAAACTCGGGACGTGTAGATACAGGGAGGAGGATATCGGCTCAGGAACTCAAATGGATTCAACAGAGATTTTACTGGGTCAGTATTAACGTGGAATAAGGGTAAGAATCCCGCCCGGGGTAGGGTCGTAGCTTTGGAACGTAGCTTTAGAACGGTAAAAACGAAGCCCTACCGGGGGCGTAAGAGATGACACGACATACTGTCACAGTACGTGCAGAGGGTCAACGAGGTAACTGTGACTGTGTATCATTGACAAACGATGTCGTGTGAAGATCTATGTATAGAGAGGTGAGGCGGTATATGTATGTCGCTCAGGGGTCAGGTCCGTGCTCATGCATACGCGTAGCCATAACAACGCGTCAGGCCAGTGCCGTGACAGATATTAGAATTACCCTAAAGGATTAACAGGCAAAGAAATGAGCTATAAGAGTAGGCGATAGACTAGGAGAATATATTAGTATAAAGGTGCTTTGTAAAGATTACCTAGTTAAAGTACTAGCGGTTTCAATAAGCCTTAGGGTAGAAAAGGGCCGCCAAGCGGACAATATAGTAACTATATAGGAGATAGTAAAATAAACGGAACACCTTATACTAGGGCTTATGATTACCCGGATCTAATAGCTCTAATAAGAAAATGCAAGCTAAGTATATAATGAAAATAATAAAAGGATATAAGGGTTGCCAAAGACTTACTAGGGAGACGCTAGACATATATATAGCTCCCTTATTATTAGCGTACTTATACCAAAAATATAAAAACTCCTTATCTAAAAAGAGGTAATTATAAATGGTCTTATATATAATATAAGGCTCTATAACCATAGACTACGGCTAGAAAAATACTATTAATGCGCATAATAGGGACATACCTAATCTATATACGCAGCACAGGTATGCTACGGCCACTGTGTAGGCCCCTATAATAAAGACATTGTATAAACTAAGACCAAAAAAAATGCGTAAACTACTACTAAAGTATATATAAGGCGTAGGAGAGAGTAGATTGCATTAAATATAGGAAACGGAAGGTAAGGGCTTAACAGCTACAGGAATAACTGTACGCTAGGTTATATAAATAGAAATAATAGGCAATAAGCTAGGGGGACATAGGTGCCTTCCCAGCGTTCCCTACTTTTAATATTAGAGGGCTAAGCCAGCCACCCTAAGCCTTAATAGGCCAGAAGCGACGCCGCGCAATATTGCTAGACTAAATAAGGACATAAGGAAGAGAACGCCCTATAGAAAGACCCCTATAAACAGCTATAGCAAGCTTAAGGCTAGGATAATTAAGAATTAGACTTAACGCGGTAAATATAATATACTTAGCCGGCCTATAAGGGACTTATAGTTAACTAGCAAGTATAGGGGAAGAACCTAAAATAATAACAGATTTAAATATAGAAGGACTAGTAAAAACATAAGATATGGAAATAGAAAGCTCTATACAAAATAAGTAGCGGCTAGGGAGTAAATATAGGAGATAGAAGTTTTAAATATTTTAGAGAAAGTAGGAATAGAAGAAGTAAGGAATAAAAAAAAGTTAAAGGACCCTCGCTGGAGGTCCACCACCTAACTATTATATAGTATAACTGCGGTAATACAAACCACCGTTTTATAAGGCCCCTACTAGACAGTCTAGACCTAGTAAAATACTATATCCTTGCCATATAAGAGCTATACTATAATACCTACACAAAATCAATATACTGCCCCTAAGGATTCTAGCTCCTATATAAACTAAAAGCAGCCATACGCGTGTACTTTATAATTAGTAAGACTATTAGCCTAGCCTTATAGTTATAGCAGGCAGTTAACCTAGATATTATAGTTATAATAATCCAGACATATAGGGGACTGGTATAAATTATTAATATTTATAACCTAAGGGTTAAAGGGGTACCGCAAATAGAGAACATTATATTAGTAATAAGCCTACTAGAAACTAAAGGTATAGAGTCTATCCTATTAGGAGATATAAACCTCTACTACCCGCGGTAGGGGGCATCTATATTACTACTAAACAATAGGTAGAGTGCCTATTAAAAGCTATAGACATCTGGGGCCTTAAACTAGCTACCTTCCTAGGAGCAATTAGTAATAAGGTACCACCAGAAGTACAATTGACCTTATATTTATGGACAATGGCCTATACCAGAGACTTAAAAGGTACACCCCTAAAGAAGAATAGGCATTTGCCTTAGACTATATCCCTATCTAGATACAGCTAGATCTAGATATTAAGGCGCATCTAAATGGTAAAAGATATATAATAAGGAAGCTTAAGATCAACAGCTTTCTTAATACAGTTAAGCATTATCTCTAAGACTTAGAAAAAATCCACCTAATACTAAATAAGTAAGGCTTACTAGCTACCCCTAAGGAAATTAACCGAAGACTAGAAAGGATTTAGGCAGTAATTAAAAATATGTTAAAAGAGTACTGCCTAGTCTTATAACTAGGCCCCTACGCGAGATATATATAATCCCTATAATACACAGCCCTTATAGCTAGCCAATAACAAGCAAGAAGGAAATATATAAGTAGCTATAACCCTAAAGACGAGAGACGATATAAAGATATAAGAAACCAGTTAAAGAATATCCTAAAGAAAGAAGTAAGGAATAACTAGAGATAGTTTATAAATAAGTATACTTCTAACCCAAGCCTCCCCTATAATAAGGGTCTTTAGGCTATAGCAAAATAGGTAAAAAATAAGGCAGAATGCCTAGTAGAAGACCTATACCTACCGCTCCTATAAAGGGTAGGGGAATTATAGGCCACTAATAACAACAATAAGAAGGTAAAGGTCCTTATAGAAAGGTTCTTCCCTTAACCAGCCCCAGTAGACCTTAGTAACATCACAGGTAAAACACTAGTAACTCGCCTATAGGTCGACAGCGACATAATAATAGAAGAAATAGCCAGAACTATTAGCCGCCTTTTAAATAATATAGTACTAGGACCTAGTGGGGTTTTAAACCAGGCCTTAAAGACCTGTGGACCACTTATAGCACCCTAGCTTATAGATATAGCTAAAGTATACTTTATAATAGGCTACTACTTATAACTTGGAAGATCTATAATAATAGTAATTTTATAAAAAGAAGGTAAAGCAGACTACTTAATCTCAGGAAGCTACCGCTCTATTGCCCTAGAAAATACCTTTAGCAAGATTCTAGAGAGGGTTATAGTGGACTGTATAGCAGATATGGTAGAGGAACACGCTCTACTGCTATAAAGCTAGATAGGGGCAAGAAAGAACCACTTAACGCTATTAGTACTTATACTACTTACTACTACTATTAAAACCGTATAGGCTATGCGAAGGGACTTTATAGTATTAATGCTTAGCCTAGATATTAGCGGCGCCTACAATAATATACCCTATAAGCGTCTCCTATATATCCTAGGGCAAAGGGCTTCCTAGAATGGATTATATAATTTATTTAAGGGTTTATAGGCCAGAAAGAAACATTATTGGTCTTTAGTAGATACTAGAGCCTCCCTATTATAGTTACAACAGAAATACCATAAGGATTACTTTTTCTTACCTATACTCTTCCTTTTCTTTATAAGTAACCTACTTAAGACCTTTAAGAAAGGGGCAACCTAGGGGATAGGCTTTGTCAATAATACAAACCTAATTATATATGGGCCAATAGCCATAGAGAATTGTAGGACACTAGAGAAAGCTTATAACATCTATATAGAATAGGTAAGGTGATATAGAATCTAATTCTCACTAGAGAAATACCAGCTAATTTATTTTATAAGAAAACGCAACTAATCTATAAACCTTTAGTATATAATCCATATCTAAGGCTTTGGGGGTTAACTAGTTTAAGGCTTAAGGGTATTAGGAGTATAGGTAGACAGCAAGCTTTGGTGGAGCGCATATATAGTATAAGCGGCCTATAAGGGCTAAGTATAATACACCGCTATATTTAGGATCGTTAATTCTATATAGGGTCCATGCTTCTAGAAGTCACGCCTACTATATACAGTAGTCGTCCGGCCAACCATAATATATAGATTTAGCATCTGGGCCATTAAAGAAACTAAGAAAGGCCCTCCTAAATTACTCCTTAAACCACTCTAAAAGGTCTAAATAGCCTATCTCTAGAGTATAATAGGTGGGTATAAGCGAACGGCTATAGCACTACTTGAGAAGGAAGCTGGCATTTCTCCCCTATATTTATATATTAAAGCCGCTATAATATAAAGGGTGTAAAAGAAACGCAACCCTAATATTACAAAGTATATTAAGATACGCTTAAGCAAACTATAGAGGGACCCTAGGGTGCCCTATAGGAGAATAAACCAACAACCCTAAAGCAGGGAAGATATATTAGAAAAACAGGTAAGAAAGTAGAAGAAGAATAGTATGGCGTTAGGGCCCAGGCCCAAATAGAGGAGGAAGGGAGATGTGTAAGAGGCTAGTAAAGATAATAGTAAGGGAGAGAAAGGAGCTAAAATAGAGTATAAAAAATACTAGGAAACCATTTATCGCAATATAATACTAGCTAGACTAGCGCTAGAGAGATATATGGGAGTTAAAGGTCTAGAAGCTAACTTAAGCAAGAGGAACCTAAACCATAGTATAGTTAACGCTATGGGGGACAAATACCCAAGGGCTTTGAAAAGGCCTAATAAAGGCAGAAAATATAATAGCAACACTCTTAAGGATAGGAATAATAGGACTAAAAGATTAGCTCTACTAGGTAGGTATCCTAGTAGATAGCCTAGGGTGTAAATATAGCTGGCTAAGACAGACACCAAAACACGTAATACTATTATGCCCCTTACGCACCGGCCAAGAAGTAATACTTTTAGCAGCTAGCACAAAGAACCATAATACACTACTCTTAATATAAAAAGGCCTAAAGGCGGCCACCCAGTAGCTTTTTAGCCAAAGTGTACTAGACTAGTTCCAAATTGCAAAGGAAATAGAAATAAAAGGCAAAGGGGTAAGTAACAGGCGCCCCCTAATAGCTCTATAGTAGTAGAACAAAGTATATAATACTAGCGCGTCTATAGGGTTGTTACGGCAATAGTAGTTCCTAAAAAGGTTAAAAAGTAAGGTAAAAGAGCACTATAGGCGACTCGCAGACAACTTATAGGCGAGTCCCTAAAGGCGGGGAGATAGATTATAGGGTTTTCTTAAACAGAGCTTTCTCCCTATATATATATAAGGAGTAGTCCGCGTAGGCCCAATAGGGATCCAAATCAGATATTAAGTAATAAATAATAATATATAACCTTAGACGCGTAAAACTTATATATTTTATAAGCGTTTAAGAACTATTCTAATATATTTCTAATATTTAGAAAGTAAAGATAAGTAGATTAAGATATTATTAATATATACGGTAATAAATATATTAAGGAATTGTTGGTATGCTTTAACACAGTGCAATAGACGTAATATACGTGCAGTGCGGTGTGTAGTTGGATTCTTGTCGTTCTATTTATATATCTTGATGATATATATACGCGTCTCGCGTAGATCACGTGCTCTATATACGTGATATATGAAACGAATATCTACCGACACTGGAGCAACTCTAAAGGAAACCAAATTATACCATTCCCGTTATTTGTAGCGTATACACAATAACTGGCTCTTCCGTCCATAATATACAGTAGCTTCTCCTTCAATCCTATCCCTGTTATATAACGCCTGTAATAGCTCGCACAAGGTAAGAAAACGGGAAGAAAAGGTATATATCGTTAACTTAGTTGCTTGGTTAATATATGCACGGAGCAGAATAGGATTTAGGTAATAGTTCTGGCAGAACTTAGCAGGATTTAGTGGACTTAGCAGAATATGGTAGAATACCATAGATTGCTATTAAATTGCCGCTCGCGGTCAGTCTCTAATTACTAAGTTGGTAAAAACAGGTGGACGTATATAAGGTGTCGCGGGGGTGTCCCGTAATAATTGCTATCTAATAAAGATACTAAGCTAAGGAGAAGAAGGAGAATTATTAGAGGTAGCAGGTAGACATATTACAAGGGCCGCTAAGGCGCTAGTAGTAAGCGAGTTAATAGCGATTTTCCATCCTAGGGATGGAAAATCCTAATTGGCTAGTTAAATTCAGGGTCCATAGAATATAGTAAATAGCGTGCCCTAGCACTATCACAACGCTAAGCCAAATCTAAGTTTGTTTGTTTAACCCACTCCATAGTCTATAGTTCTAAGTAATTAGTATTAATTAACTTCTTAAGGGCCGCAGATGCCTTACTCTTAGTTATTAAGTTAGCAGGGTTGCTATTACCATTAATCTACTTAATTTCCGTAATCTCTCTGCGCTCGTATAACTAATAAAGACACATAACATCTATTATAAGACGTTTCTCTTATATAGTGCCTAGCTTAACAAGACATTTGTAGAGTGATTTTAAGTTGGTGTAAAGTACAAGTAGAAGTTCAATCTGTAGGAGTTGTTTAACAGTTAACTTAATTACGGCGCCAATATTAAATCTATAGGCCATTACGTAGAGTTCTGAGGCTAATACGCTTCTGGTAACTCTCTTACACTTAATTAATAACCAGTGGATAATATTAGCCTTATATAACGCGTCCTCTAATACCAGTATATATCCTATTTGTGACAAGAGGTCCTTATTATTAGCAAATAAGGCGTTAGTAAAAGCAAATAGGCGTAATATGTTAATATCCAATTTAACAAACGTAAGGCCTCTTATTAGGTTGTCGATCTGTAATTATAGTTATTTATTAAGTTTAGTAATATCTTCCTTCTTAGGGTTAATTACCTAGGCGGTAAAAGAGAGGTTAAAGGAAGCTTCTGGTTAACATATAGAGGCAATATATGCACCTCTTACGCGTTGCGCAACATATTGTTCCTTTGTAGTTAGTGCATTACGGACAATGCCTCTTAAGCTTATGGTTGTAGCTATTTTGCCTAGGTGGACCGTATTTAGGTTCTTACACTAGTGTTCCTAGGTTATTATAATATTGCCTTCCCAAGAGAGTTGGATAATGCATCTATTGAATTTAAGTAATTGCTTAACCATAAGTTGCTCGCGCTCTTTTATAAGAAATTGAGCCTTTTCCAGATGTTATTGCTCCGCGTCTATAAAGGTGGTATTGGCTAGGAATAGAGTGTCATTAGTTTAAAGGCCAACAATACTAAAGTAGTTAGGAGTGTTGCTCTATAGGAGGCACGGGTTGTATATTAATGAGTTTATATCTAATTCCTTAATATAGTGATTATGGTAGGTTATAAACCAGTAATTACCTGCTTCTGGAACACCGTATAAAGGCTTAATTACCTTTAGGATTGAGTTCTTTCTAATACCTAGTTAGCTTCCCAACTTATAAGGTAGTCGGATATAGAAGTCTCGGTTTAGCTTTATAAGAGACTAGATATACGCCTAAGAGATATCTTGTAGGTATAACTATGTACTATTGCCTCATAGTATCGCTGCGATGTATAAAATAAGGCATTGGCTAACTTATTAAATAGTAGGTAACTAGGTTAGTACAATACCCTTTTTAAAATTGTTGTACACTTAAACAACAAGTCTTAATTTCTTAAAGGCTTTGTTAGTACTGGGGTTCTTAATCTTATCTATAAATTGTAAGTTAAAGATTCTAACTCCTGCGGGTACGTCCTAAGGGTTAATTATCTTAAATACGCCCTTTTTAATTAGTCCTGTAATTTTTTTTTAACAGGACATTTTAAATTGCTTATGGTTGCTATCCTCTTGCAAGAATACAGTAATGTCGGCAGTATTAACGTAAGGGGGATACTTGCGGGGTCTTCCTCTTCCTTAGTAAGGTGGTTGTGCTTCTCTAGTTTTAGTAAGGGACGGTTTCTGTATAGAGATAGTTTCTGTGGACGGTTCATATATATAGACAGTTTCATTAACTTAAATATTATTAACTTGGGTGCCGTTATCTTAAATGTTTTTAACTTAAATATTTCTAGGGTCTATTAAGTACGGTTTAATAGCAGTACTGCGGAACTTTATAGGGCCGCTAGGTAGGTTAACAGCACACGTTTCTCCTTTAATATTTAGTAGGTTATATGGTCCTGCCTAGTATCTAAGTTGTTTTGTATTACCTTCTCTCTAAACTAGTATTAAAGAGTTAAGGGGTAGGTTATGAATTGCGGTAGTGCTGGGGCTATTATATATGTTAAGTGCATCTGCGACCTAGCGTTCCGCTCATATTTTTTTTACTTCCTCTATGGCTTTCCTAAATGCAATTGCACGCTGTGTCACTGTAGGTAAAGGTATATCAGAGTTTGTTATTCGGGGGTACGCTCCAAATACTAATAGCATAGGTATTAGGCCGTCTGGTCCTGCTGAGTCGTTAATTGCTTTAAAGGCTATTTACAGTACTATGTTCTTATCAATTCCTGGTATCTTAGAAGTGATAATATGGTATACGCGTCGCAAGGGGCTATAGTAACGCTCTACTATACTAATTAAGTTATGAGCTTCGACCGGTACGCTCTTTATAGTAGTGCCCATGTTAACCGCGTATTGTTTAAACTCTCTACTAATAAAGTTCTTTCCTATATTATGTGCAATTATATCTAGGGGGCCTAGGTATATGTTAATCTAGTACGCTTGTAATATGTCCTATATATACTTAGCGCTGATATTCTATAGCTATCTACCTATTTAAAATCGGGTGCCTTTATTAACGATATAAAGTACGGGCTTGCTGTTAATGTATATAATGTTAATAATAATACAGTAGTTAAAATTAATATTGTCCTTTAAGGTAAATCTGAATCTACCTGGTAACTTTCCGTGCTTTTAATAGTATTAGCAGTAGCGGGTGATATGCTTAAGGGTCTTGCAATTAGCATCGTTTTTATAGCCAGCGCGGTCCAATATTCTTTTAAGTCGCTCTACTGACAGATGTTTAAAGCGTCGGTGTAGGCGTCACAATTCTACGTTAGTTAAATAGCATGGGTTTTGGTTAAAAGACTCTATAATAAATACGTGTAATAAGGTATCCTATAGTAGAAACAGGTGTCCGAATTGGCGTACAACTAGTACGGTCTTTAAGGGGGTTATTAGGACATTTTTTAGGTTGTTAAAGTACACTTATAAGTTATCCATATCCGCTAGGTAAAGCAGGAAAGGGGTGTTAACTTTAACAATATAGAACTCTACTGTACCTATTAGTGTAGCTATCTTGATAGAACTAATAGAAGATGTAAAACTTATTCCGAACTATACACTAACTATGCCTCTTGTAGACTTGTTTAACTATACTTTATCAATCTTCTAAAGTGCAAGAAACTGACCGTATCCTACTATAAAACGTTTAGAGGCTTTAGTGTCGATCATTACACCCATAAACTTTGTAGAGGTGTAGCGTAAGGTTGTATTATACGCAAATAGGTCTGTGTTAGTAGTGAATACATCTATTGTGGTATTAATAGTTATAACTACGTGGCTATAAGCTCTGTTGGCCAGTTTTAAAGCTATAGCGGTTATATTATCTAGTTCAATTTCACCGTACGAAGTGTAGTATACTGTAGTCTGGTTGTCCTTATTTAGTAGAGTGTTGGGGTCCATATTAATTACTAAAGCGTTAAATATATTAGTGATTTTATCGTCCTTATTATTGTCCTCATCGTTGTCGCCTTTGTAGTCCATAATATATTGCTTTATTCGCTTCTGGAAGCGGTCCTTAAACTTGTTCTTAAACTTAGTCTTAGACTCTTCTTATTCCTCCTTAGTATATTTCTATAAGCGACATCCTTCCCTGTTATATACGAAGCAACGTGGTTTCTGTCAGTTGCGGTTGTATGGGGGGTTACTACAGTTGTTACGGTTGTTATAGTTATAGTTATTATCTCTTCTATAGAATTGTTGGTCCGTAAAGAAAGCTTATATCTTTTCCGCATGCTCTTTCTTGTATGCTGTAATAGATAATTAAAGTTTATTAATAAGGGCTCTAAGGTTATCTGGTGGGTTAGAGACTGTATATCTGCATACTGGTATTCCCTGGCAAGAAGTGACGATTTTGTTATAAAGGAAGTCTATGGTTTATAAGGTAGGTCTAAGGCCATGCTATAGTTAATAAAGTCTATAGATTAGCAATTAAAGGCATTTGCTTATAAATTTGTCTGTATTTTCTGCTATTACTGTTGTAAGTGTAATGGTATTCCACTTATCTAGGTTCTTGCGTTAAAATCCTAGTCCTTTAAAGAAATTCCAAAGGTGTTCGCAAGCTTTAGCGAATAATAAGTAGGACAGTTGGTTTATATAGAAGTGGTCTAAAGCTAGTCCTTTTAGTATAGTAGGGAATGCTTTAAGGTAAGCTTTTTGGGGTACGTCCGCTTAATTACAGATGTTGTAGAATATTGTTAATTTGTAGTTAAGGCTTTCGTTTATGCTACCATATTTCTGCTTCTCCGTGTATATCTTGGCTGCATTTGCAATTTCCTTGCTATAGCCGGTTATAGTAACAGGGCGGTTTTCCTTATCCGTAGGTTGTACGTAGAGTTGCTATGTTATTATTACAGGTTAAGGTGTGACAGATGGTGTGAAGGTAGAGGGAGTCGTATATTAAGATATAGCGGGAAGTATAGGCACTGAGGAACGTCCTACTTGTCACTCCTCTGGGGTTCTGTGTATCTTATAGTACTTAATACGTCTTGACTTAATACTAGTGCCGAACTTATTCTTAAGTACATTTATCTTTTCTCTAGTCCATTCTGTTTAGTTTTCTTTTTGTGCTATGTCGTATAAGGACTAGGGAAGTGATTTACCTTATTTATAGTTGGCGTTAACCCATACTCCTCTAATATTTATATAATTACGTAGTTTCTAAAGCTAATGTAAGGAAATTTTCGTAAAGATGTTAACTATAAAGTCTTTAAAATCTCCTTAGAACGACTTCTAAAGTATTAAGTCTATCTGGTCGTGTATCTCCGTATATACGTAGTTGGTTAGCTCGTCCTTAGTGACTTCCGTTAAGTTAATTCCATCTTCCCATTTGGTTGCTTCTTCCTTTTAGTCTTTCTCTGTTCCTGACATCTTATATTTTATATATTATTTGGGTAAGGTAAGGTGTTTCGATTTATAAGGTAAAGGTAGAGGGGGCGGTTTGAGTTATTAAGTAGGGTAAGGTGTTCTACGCAGTAATTCTTCTAAAATAGATAGAACGAGATGTCTAGAAGTCGTTGTGGATACTAAATAAGTACTCCTAGGTGGTTTCTCTTCTTCTCTTTAACTGAAATAGGCTGATACGAAAGGTGGATAAGTACAACTATCTTCCAATCTGCTGCAAGGTAGATAGTACAACTGTCTTCTAAGCTATCTGCGTGTTTTCTGATCTGTGCGCGCTTACTGATTAGTGTTGGTATGCTTTAACACAGTGCAATAGACGTAATATACGTGTAGTGTGGTGTGTAGTTGGATTCTTGTCGTTCTATCTACACGTCTTGATGATATATATACGCATCTCGCGTAGATTACGTGCTCTATGTACGTAATATATGAAACGAATATCTACCGACAGGAATTTATAAAGCGTATTATTAATATATTACTAAAATATACTAAGACCATTCTTTACGCTAAACGGCATTACTAGATATTTAAAGAGTCCCTATTATATACAAAAAGCTATATACTTCTTATCTCCTTTATATATATGGATTTTATTAAAGGCAGTAACTATATTAAGCTTTGTAAAGTACTATACCTTTATTAAATAGTTAAGCGTCTCTTAAATTAAGGGAATTAAATATTAGTTTTAAATTATAATTATATTTAGAGTTTAATAATTAATATAGAATCTTAAGCCTTCTTTTAGCTTTTTAATAAATAGTATAGGTAAGGCAAATAGAGATTAACTAGGGCGAATAAATTCTTTTTCTAGATGCTTATTAAGGTATTATTACATTATAAGTAGTTCTTCTTATAATATACCGTATAATGGACCGAACTTTAGTATTATACTAGGCTTAAATTCTATCTTAAAATTGTACTTATCTTAGTACGGGGCTAGTTAGTCTATAAATTGTTTTTTAAACTTATTAATTAGATTATAGTACTTTCTTAATATCTTCTATAGTTATAATAAAGATTTTATAATCTTATTTTTTTACTAATAAGATAAAAGGTACGGCCTATATTATACGAATTTTAAGAGGTTTTTGTAACGGGCTTATATAAATGCTTCTAAACCAAAGCTTATAGATTACTACTACACAAGAATACTAAGCTAAGGAGAAGAAGGAGAAGAAGACTGTTGGTAACTAATAAGATACAAGGGGTTGCCAATGCGTTAGTGGTAGACGAGCTAACCATAGGCGAGTAAACAGTAGGAAACAGTAAGAAACAGTACCAGATAGTATGCGATAATATAATAGGTAGCAGAATATAGTAGAATTTAGCAGGTGACGCGCCTTAGCACCGTCACATTACCCCCCCCCCCCCCCTTTCCCAAAAAAGCCTGCCCTTAGGCTTTATTTAAGTTCTTTATTATTGTCTAAATTATTATAGTTATCTAACCCCTCTTCCTAGCACTTAATCTAGCTATCTAATTTGCGTGGTGGTCTAGGGAGGTTTAGGTAGGCTAGGTAGAAATATCGTAGCTTATAGGGAGAGTACTTAAAATTAGATACGGGGTACCATTTTAGATTTTCATTATAACCTACCCAGCTCGTATAGTATTTTAAGGTACCACGGTCCTTCTTAACTGTTAAGATCTTTTTAACTTCCTATTTTTTATCCTCTACAATCTAAATTAGTAGTAGGGGGTTGTTATACTATCCAGGTAATAGGTTGTCTGCGGCCTTCTATAGTCGGTCTAGAGAGAAGATAGGGTAGATCTTTATTAACTCTAGTAGCTTAACCCTAAAAGAGTGCCCTACCTTTTTAGGGATCTTATAGGGGCCAGCTATTTAGTAGTCTAGCTTATGGCTTGGCCTTTAGGTCTTCTAGTTCTTTATTAATACCTATACCTTATCTTTTACGTAGAAGTCTACTTCGCGATAATATTAGTTTATATTGGCCTCTTTCTTCTCTTATACCTTTTTTATAATTTCTTAGGCAGTCTCCTAGGCTCTGTATATTCTCTTAGCGAATATCTAGGCCTCTTTATAGCTAAGGCATTCGCGGGCCATTATAGGTCCTATAGGTCTATCCCAATTAAAGGATATTTATAGTTTATATCTATAGAGTAACTTAAATGGTGACATTCCTATACTATTATAAGGGAGCGTAAGCTGTGCGTAGTAGATTATAGGTAGTAGTTCTAACCAGTTGTCTTAGTAATAATTAATAAAGAGGCGAAGTCGCTAGTCAAGGTATTAGTTTATAATCTTAGTTTAGCTGTTAGTCTAAGGGTAGAATATAGTAGAGAGCTTAATCCTAATTCTAAAGATGCGGTAGAATTTGTTCTAGAAGTCTAATATAAATTAGGGTCTATAGTTAGAGATAATTAACTTAGGAGCGCTATAAATCTGGTAAATGTTATTAATATATATACGGGCTATGTCTTTTATAGTTATAGTCTTAAAGCAGGGGAGGAAAATAGCTTGCTTACTTAGTTAGTTAACTACTATAAAGGCTATATTATAGCTATACTTGTCCTTTAGAAAGGATTTAAAGTCTATTATAATATGCTACTAAGGGCGTTTAGGAACTAGTAGTGGTTATAACTATCTAGGGGTTTAATCCCTGGGGGTATCTACTTGTCTATAAGCATAATAATTCCTAATAAATTGTTCTATATTAGATAGGAGTCCTTATAAGTAGTAGTAAGGCGCTAATAGTTAGTAGATTTTGTCTTAACTAGGGTACGCCATAGAGACTTAATAGTAGGCTTTATAGATTAGCTCTATTTATAGGTTATTAACATCTAGAACTATAAGCCGTTTTTAGTATAAGAGCAGTCCATCTTCTATTTTTAAATTAGGGTTGCCTTCTATAGCTTAGTCGCGGAGGGATTTTAGGGATTTAGCTATATGGTTCGCGATTAGGATATAGTTAATTAGTCCTATTAGTTTATCTAGGATCTCTCATTCTATAGGCGCCAGCTTATTCTATTTAGGGCTTGGTTCCTTAAGAATATATATGTTAAGCTATTTGGGACAGAGGAGGGTATATATCCAGTACTAAGCCTTTAGCTTATCCTATGGTTCTATATCTTATTCTCTTTAGGTAAAAGTATTAGCTTTAGAATTTTGCCTACTAGGGTGGTATATAATTATAAAGAAGAACTAGGAGAGTATTTTAGCCTACTTAGCATATTAACTAGTAAGCTACTTTATTATTATAAAATACTTAAGGGCTTTATAATTAGTATAAATTTTAACCTAAAAGCCTATACTTCTAAGCTCTGCGCGCTACTAGAACAATAATTATATAATAGCTAGCATTTCCTTATTATATACCTCGTAGTTATACTTAGCTAGGGCTATTATCTTTAAGAAAAACGTAATAGGGTACTACTTGCCATTTAGGTGTAACTATAAGAGAACTTCCGCTATTACTTTATTTAAGGCATCCGTTTCCAGCATTAATTTAAGGTCTAGGTTATAGTAATGGAGAATTAGGAAGAAGTTAAGTCAGTCCTTTAGTTCCTTAAAAGCTTCTATATAATTATTATCGAAAATAAAAGGCGTGTTATTCTTTGTTAGTTATATAAGAGGCTTAGCTATAACCCCATAGTTATAAATAAACTAGTAGTAAAAGTTATAGAAGCTAAAAAAGGACTAGATGCCTTTTATAGTATAAAGGGGTTTCTAGTTATATATTGCCTTAACCTTTTTAGGGTTAACTTTAATTCCTTTTATGCTAATAATAAACCTAAGGTACTTTATTTATTTTACTCCAAATTCGCATTTCTTAATATTAACTTATAGGCCTATATTCCGCAGCCTCTTTAAGACCTTTTTAACATAAACTTAGTGCTTAAGTTTATTATCCGAGTATATAAGAATGTCGTTTAGGTATACTATGCAGAATTTATTAAGGTAGTTAAAAAGAACATTATTTATATACCATTAGTATGTAGTTAGCCTATTTATTAGTCTAAAAGGAAGAACTTTATATTTATAAGAACTATAGTGGGTATAGAATATTATTAGATCCTTTAATATAGGGTTTATCCTAATTTGGTAGAAAGCTTAGCGGATATTAAGCTTAGTAAAGATTTTGGCTTGGCTTAGATATATAAAGGTCTTATTAATTAGGGGGAAAGGGTAGTAATTTTTTAAGTAATGGCGTTTAGTTTCTAATAGTTAATATAGAAATAAAGGCTCTTATTAGGTTTCTTTATAAATAGAATAGGGGAAGTAAAAGGGGCCTAACTTAGTTTAATAAACCCCTTATAGAGGTTATTAATTAAGTACTGCTTAGTTGCTTTTAGTTCCTTTATAGTTTGCTAGTAAAGGGGGCTATAGCCTAGAGAGTTATTGACCTCTAATTAAATCCTATAGTTATAGGTTTAGTATGGAGGCAATATATCTAAGGCTGCTTTTAAGAATGCATCTCTATAGTCTAAGAGGTATATAGGGAGGAGGCGCTTAACTAGCTCCTTATTAGTTTCCTCTACTAGCCCTTCTTCCTTTTTATTAATAATCTAGCTAATTTTATATAAGCTAGTTATAAAGACCTTATTATCCTTCTAATATATATTAAAGTAGAAACCTATAGCGCTAATTGCCGCAATATCTACTATAGGGGGGTTATATAATAGTAGGGGTGTCTATAGCCTAGGGGGCCTTTAGCCTATTAGCATTATCTTTATTTCTTTTAGCTCTTATTATATCTTCTAAAGGTTATGCTCTACGTCCTATTAGTATATCCTCTTCCCTATTAGCCGGATCTTTATAATTTAGAAGTCATCTACATTACTATCCGTTCCACTTCTATAAGTAGAGTCCTCCTTAACTGTAGTCCTTTAGGGGAGTATCCTTATTAGTATAGAGTTCTTACCGGCCTCGCGGCGGACGTCTTTTTAAGTAAAGGCTAGGTTATAGTCCCTAATATCCTACTAGTAGATAGGGTTGGCCTTTGCGGCTAATATCTTATAGTTAGTACGGATTTCTCTAATAAAGGAGGGTAACTTTAGTCTATTCTCTAGCTAGATAAACTGTCTTTATTAAACGTTTAGCCAAATATTAAAGTAGGACATCTATTTTTGGCTAAGGATTATATTATAGGACCCTAAGTCTAGGATATAGAAGAGGATACCAAACTAGCATTATCTATTAATAGTGATATATAGCTTTAAGATATGGGTAACTGGCTTACCGGCTTAGCCGTTATAGCCTTTTACTTAAATAGGCTTCTCTAGTTAGGTAGCATTTATATTTAAGAACTTAACAATGTTATTTATATAAGTAGTATCTATAAAGGCAAAGCTATTTGCTCTAGTGTTAATAAGGGCAGTTATATTAACTCTATATCTATTTTAAAATACTATACATAAAACTATAAAGTGTTTTCCACCTATTAGCTAACTTAGATTAATCTCTTTAAGATTAATAGGATACCCTAGGGGGGAGTCTTTCCCTAGAGTTCTTTTTTTCTTAACTTATTAAACATTTCTTCTTCCTCTATCTCCTTAATATTACCTATATCCTTTAGCTCTAGGTAGGACATAGTAAGGTAACTATCCTTTCCACAATTAAAGCACGTAACCGTAGTAGGGTTAATTAGGATATTATAATGAGCATTAGCTAAAGGTATAATATATAGCAATTTGGATAAGGCTTGTAGGTAGGTAGTTATAACCACTTTTAGTATAAGGGCGGTTATAGTTTATCTTCTAACGCTAGCTCCCGTTAGTATAGTAGATAGGTTTTAGTTGCTATAGGACTTCTTTAGTTAGTTAGAACAAGCATTAATTTATTTTAGTTTTAAATCTAGTAACAAACATTAGGCTATAAATCTTTAGTAGGTTAGTAGGTTGTCTAAGGCTACTATAATCTTTTCTTATAGTTGGACCGTTAGCTTATTATATAGGTCTAAGTAGTAGTTCTTAGGGGGAACCTGGCCTTTACCTACTAGGTATAAGAACTAAGTCTAGAATTTAGTAAAGGATTAGTTTAATTTTATTATTAGGCAATTATAGTTATAATAGGCATCCTATGCTTTATTTGGGTTAACATAAATAGCAGCTAGATACTATATTATCTTATTAACAGATATAAACTAAATAGGTAACTTGTCTTTATACTTAGCCTAAAGGTATTACTAGGCGTCCCTAATAGTTTAACTAAAGAGGTAGAGCATTTTAGCTTCTTTAGAGGGAAAATAGTTATAGTTAATATAAAGCTTTCCTTGTACCTAAGTTCTATAGTTTTTAAAGGTTAGGTCTATACCATCTAAAATAGTAGGGAGTTAAGGAGCTTAACGGACTTTAATTATTTTGTTATTGTATCCGTACTTTCTGGTGTATTATATTTAGTTAAGTAAATGGGTTAACTAAGGCTTTGTAAAGGGGAGGCTAGGCTATTTTATAAGGTAGTAAGGCATTCTAAGATCTCCTTTAGAGTCTCTTATATGCTTTAGGCTTAAAGATAATTAACCTTCTAATTAGCTGCAAGGGTACAAATCTGCCTGTATATATCTATAACGTCGTTATTATCTTCAATTTCTGATCCTAACTAGATCTTATATTCCTCTTAGGTAAAGATAGGTCTTTTAGATAAGCTTGCTTTAAGTACTATTGTTAGCTTCCTAAGGTTTATTAGAATTATATAATTTAGTTTTAATTCTAGGGTTCTTTTAGGGGTGTAGGTTAAGTATAGTCTAGCCTATAAAGTGGGATATTATTAGGGCCTTTCTAGGTATAGTAGTGTGAGTTTTTTGCTATCTAAGTATAATGTGTTAACGCATCATTGCAGACAAAGGTCTTCTTTTAGGGTGGGGTATTATTAAGGCCTTCCCAGGCAATATAGGGAGAGCTTAGTATAATATAATGGGCTTGTATAAATACTTCTAAACTAAAGCTTGTAGATTGCTACTATATAAAAATACTAAGCTAAGGAGAAGAAGACTATTGGTAACTGATAAGATACAAGGGGTCGCTAAAGCGCTAGTAGTAGACAAGCCAACCATAGGCCAGCAAATAGTAAGAAATAGTAAGAAACAGTACTAGATAGTATGCGATAATATAATAGGTGGCAGAATATGGCAGAATTTGGCAGGTGACGCGCCCTAGCACCGTCACAGTTTTGGCGTAAGATCTTTATATTCTTTACTATAATTAGCAGTTATAGCTTATTATTTTGGTTTAAGGCTTATAATAAGGGCAATTTATATTATATTAAATTTAAATAGTTATATACATGTTTATAGGGCAAATAGTTTTTTAAGTAGTAACTTCGGCAGTAGGTTATATAGAACTTTAGTATTTCTTTAACCTAGCTAATTAAAGGGTTATATTATTTTAGCCATCTATATCTAAGTATAACTTTATATTACTTTAAGGGTGTAATAAATAGGAAAATATATTTAAGGTATTTACTTATTCGCATTTTTACTAAAGCGTAGTGCGTTAAATTACTATATATTAAGGGTTTGCCATTAAAGCCTTATAGGCCTTAGGGCTTATTAAGTTTCTTTAAATTTAGGCGTTAAGTTTTTATACAGTTTATATTAATAAAGCCCATACTAGTAGCTCCACTATCTATTAGGATTTATACTTCCGTTTATTTTCTAAGTATTTAAATTTCGCTAAGTATATTAAGGGAGTTATATTATATATTAGCGCTAAAAGAGCCTAGACACTTATACTCTTCCACTTTTTATTCTAAGGCGCAACTTAGCCTTAAGATAATTTGTTTTTTAAGTTAACTAAAGGCGAGATAATTTATAGCGACTAAGTATAATTTATGGAGTAAGTATAATTTAAGGACTGAGAGGAACTACGGCGGACCTTTTTAAAAGGGTAAGTTTAATAATTTCTTTAAATATATTCCTTTTTACCGTATCTAAAGCATTCTCTATTTATAGCTTAAGTTCTTTATTTATTAGTTCCTAAGGGTATATAGAATTAAGCGGCATTAAGGTCTGTAGGGTTATATATAGGGCTTTTAGGTTTTAGAGATATATCGCGCTTTAGGGTATATACTAGTTTTATAGAGTTCTAAACGCGAGGTATAGTTAACTTTAGAATATAAATCTATTTATTATATTAAAGGTCCTTATTAATTTATTAATTTATTATAGCAAATTTGGATAGGTTTTTTAGTAGTTCTTTACCTATTAACTAGGCTTTAATCTTATCTAAAATAGCTTATTAAAGGGCAGCGACTCTAGCGGCTTTATTCTAATCTAGTTTGCTAATAAGGCCTAAAAATTCTAAAAAGAAGCTAGTAAAGTCTCAGTTCCATTATTATAGGGTTTTAAGTTTAGTAATTACTGTATATTTATAACTGGTGTTATTATACATTCATTCTAATAGGGAGATAAATATTTTAAAGTTAATAAAGGTGCTATTACAGAAGAATGGATCTATAGTTTATATAGCGTTTTTACTTAAATAAGACATTTTATAGCTAACCTTACTAGCTTTAGTAGGGTATTAGTTATAGTTTATTAAAAGTTTAAGACGGAGCTTAGTTATAACGGGGCGTAAATTATTTTAATTTCTATTAAATATTAGAGGGGTAGGAAGCTTTTTAGATTTTATAATAGATACTAGGTTTGTTATATATATAGGTTAAGCTACTATTACTAGTTTAGTATTTGTATTTAATGGGCCAGGTTTAGATATAGTTATTTTAATCTTATTTATAGGTATTATTATTAGGGTCTTTAATAAAAGTACTTTAATATTATAGAGTTCTTCGTAGAGTGCTTCTGTTAATTACTAATATTAGGCTTCTAGTATAGCCTACTACTAAGCTAAGGTATTTATAAAGGATTATTATATTATAGTTAACTATTCCCTAACTAGGGATATAATACTTATAGTTATTAAAAGGGATTTAGGTTTGTTTACTATTTTTAATAGTAGTTATTTTAATATAATATAGTATAAGGGCGTAAAGAGGCTTTGGGGAAGATTTAAAAGAATAATATTAATTCTATCTAAATTTAAGGGTATATAGCTCTTATAGAGAATAAGACGTTATATAAAAAAGAGAAAGAAATAATAAGAGAATTATATAATTAAATAGTTAGGGGGCTTAGTAGTTAATACGTGTATATATATATATAGTCTTTAACAGACTTTAGTATTACAGCGCTAGTGAAAAATAGTAGATTATAGCGGGCAATTATAGATAGTTATAGACAGTTATAGATAGTTATAGATAGTTATAGATAGTTATAAACAGTTAGACAGTTGTAGATAGTTTTAGATAGTTATCTGTTAAGTGTTTTACTAAGACATTCCTACTATAACTGGGCTAGTCCTATTATAATATTAATAGTTATCTAAGCTTTAGTAAAAGCTCTCTATTATAGGCCTAGTGTAAAAATATTAATAGGGTAGAGAGTGTATAGTATCTTTAACTTGCCTATTAGCCATAAGGGAAGCTTATTAGATTTAGTAGTATTACTATATAGCGCGAGTAATATCTAGGCCTTATCCTTCTTAATACTAGGAACTAAGGTAGTAGTAATATAAGGGGACTTTGTAGATAGGGGGCTATAAGGACACGATTGTGGAACAGGATAGATTGGTAAGAGAGACAAATCCCTAAGGAGGTGAGGCCTTAGGGATTATGGAGACTATATACTACGGGCACGTGCCTCCGGCACGTAACTGATGGACGTTTAAGGGGTGCCCGGGGGTTGTCCTAAGGGCAACCCAAGGTGACCGCAATAATATTCCTTACATTGCCCCCCCTATTCTTGCGGCCGGCCCTTAATCGCCATTACCTTGCGGTAGAGGGAGATTATAAGGGCTTGTCCCAGAAGGGGTTTGGAGAGATGTTAGCATATCGTTGTATATTATCTATCTATCTAACCCCTACTTTAAACTCCTAAAAACCTTAATAAGGAAAAAACGTGACTGGAGAAAAGATATAAGGATTACTAGAAGACCTATTGGAAGCCTGCTAAAAGCATACTAGTAACTACCTAAGCTAACCTAAGGATTTTTATGCAACTCTACTTTTAAGCCTTTATGCTAGTCTATAATTAATCGCGAGTATTATAGGCAATTTAGTGTTCCTAATATGGTTCCATAGAACCTTTTAGTATAGGATTTAATATATAGGGCCTTGGCTTACCGTCGTCTTTGACTGTTAGGATATAATCTATAATCTTATAATCCTTTCTTATAATCCCCTAAGTTACTAATATATTACTCCCATATTTGCCCTTAGGCTATTATATACGGTTAGGTAATTAATTAGTCAATTAAAGAGACTTGTCTCGTTTAGGTATAATTTTAACCTATATATATCTGTAATTAACGTCTTAATTGCCTTCCCTGGCCATATAATCAGTTTTTATAAGGAAGTAATAGCCAAATAGCATATACGCGTGTTTCCTTCCTTCTAAATTGCGCTATTATAACGGAGTTATATCGGCAAGGTTGCGGCTATTTACAGGAAGGGTATTGAAAGGTAAAGTATAAAGACATCTTGCTTATTAAGCTGCTCCTTTTCCTTAACACCTTACTTCCCATTATTAACCTTCGTCCAATTTTGGACGTATCTTTAATATATTATCAAGATTTTCTTTTTTTCCATTATTAATTTAATATGCCTCTTCGTTCTCCTACTAACTGCTCTTCTAAGCTAATTCCTTAGCGCATTTTAGCCCTGCCGCTGCATATAGAACCCCAGCCTCCGCTAACCTATAACTGGTACTGGTCCTGCCTAAATGACTTTATATATACGTCCTTAAAAGACCAGAAATATAATAAGAAGATTCTAGATGCTTATAACAAGACCCACTATATAAGGTCTAATACCTTTAGTCCTTATAATTAATGTATGTGTACCAAGAGCGGCAGTTGCATTAAGGTAAGCTTTTCTATTCTTAATAGGTTTCCATTGCCAACTTTAGGCTTTAATATAGCCTAGGCCTAAGTAGCGACGATCCTTTAATATTCTTAACTACTATATCGCCTGGGCTCTCTCTTATTCCAGCGCTAATGCTAAACGTCTGGGTCAAATTCAAGACTATGCTATAGCTATCTACACTACCCATAATTCCTAGCAAGCCAGCTAGTAACACCTAATAAGGGAGTAAGGTTGGTATACTAAGGATAGGGTAAAGGATGGGGGTAATAAGAAGAAGGTTGCTGTTTACTATAAGAAGGAGTTCGCGTATATACGTCAAGTTTCAAAAGAGCACAATATAATGCGGTATTAGGTAGGTTACCCTCTAGGTACCTAGTGGATAGGTAACTAACAGTTGCTATAGCAAGGTCTTGGTGGTTCCGGACTGTATTAGCTAGCCAACGTCTCTGTTTATTTTAGGCTTAAGCGTGTCTTTATTAACTATAAGCTAACGCCTTAAGAGCTTTGTTAGTATTGGTTTGGACCTAATATTGGTGTTAAGCGTTTAAGAATCTCTGCTCCATCTACACCTTATCATCCTGCCCCTATTTTTATGCCTACTTATACACCTATAAAGGGATCCCATTCCTGTTAGCCATCGCTTGGAGGGCCAATAGATACTAATCCTGCTCCTAAAGATAAGGCATAGTGGCTTTTTAGATTAGGCATTCGTGATTTGGACTTATAGAATTTAGGATTGGTTTTTATATATAATAGCATTTAAGAATCTTAATTAGTGCTTGGGAAGGCCTTATAAGGTATTCAGGAAGGCATAGGAACACTGTTCCTAATATAGACTAATAAATAGGAATACAATTCTAGCAAAATACCCTATCAATTCTATGCTATGTACGTAAAAAGGCTAAGGACCTGTCCTACCTTAGGCCGTAGCCCTAATCAATCCTTATGGTTTCTGGAGCTTGTCTATTTTATATCCAATTTAACCTATTTACTTTTAGGGCCTCTCTTAGCCTACCGCAAGCTTTCTTTATAGGTTGCGATGATACTGTAGTATTAGAGCGCTTTCTGTAATTTGTAGATTATAGACCTTGGTCCTAATATTCTTTTAGAATATCTTTATAATAATTAAGGTAATCCTCTGGTTCCTATATAGAGTCCTTAACAGGCCAGCCTAGCTATTTAACTTTATATTAAAGCTTGTTCTTGACAGACTTATAGCATAGTATAGCTTTAACCTCATACCACTTACCTACTACTTTAGGGTATTTAATTGGGCCTAGACGGAAGTTCTTTTCTAGTAATGGTCTATGCTATGGCTCTAGTAGATTTATGTAAAATACTAGATGTACACGGGCCATAGATGGGGGTAGCTGGAGATAGTAGGCTAGCTTGCCAATTTGTTCCTTAATTTAGAAGGGACTTAGGTATCTTATATTAAGCTTCTTTAATAGTTAATAGGTCTTAATATTCGTTAAACGTAATAGAACCTCATCGCCTACGCTGAAATGCTTATCCTAGTGTTTATGATTATACTAAAGTCTTTACTACTCTTGCGCATCTTGTAGGCTCTGCTTCGCATGCTTCCATTACTCCTTCTATTCCTTAAGGTATCCTTATACTCTCTAGTGGATGTCCTTAGACTTCCCAGTAGGATCCTATAATTAATCATATGGCCTTAGCTAGTGATTATTAGGTATACCATTAAATCCTAATAGTTGGACGCTATAGGCAATCTGGATTGGTACAAACTAATATAATAAATGTTGCTTTAAGTTATAAGCGTACTCTATGTACGGAAGTAGCTCACACTAATTGTCTTACTGGTAGTTTAAATATATTCGCAGATAAGACTTTAGTTCCTAGTTCTAGCGTTCTATTTGCCTATCTATCTGCGAATAGAAAGCTATACTATAGCAGTGGTCTATCTTTAAATAAAAGCATAGATCTAACCAGTACTAGCTTATAAAGACGCTACCCCTATTAACAATAATAGAGTGTAGCTAATCTACTTTAAGAAAGCATTTCTCCTTAATTAGGCTGGTAAGCGCTTATATATTAATTGTTTTGTTAACGGGAAGGTATTGGACGTACTTTAAAAACCTATTAATAAGTACTAGGACCGAATTGTATATTTATCCTTACCTATCTTTTAAGGGCGGGAGATCTATAATAAAGTCCATAGCGTAATATTGCTATAGCTTACTGGTGGGGGGAACTGATTTAAGTAAACCCCATAGCTTATGCCTTTGGATTTTATATACTTAACACTTCTTATAGTGGCTAATATACTCCTTTGCTTCCTACTTAAGTTTTAGCCAATAGTATTTGCGTTAAAGTAATTCTACTATCTTAGCTTAACCATAGTGGCCGCCTAAAGGATTATTGTAATTCTTTATAATAATTTTCTAATGTAGATTTGCTTCTTATAGCACCCAAACCTTACTATTTCTACGCAGTAGGCCCATTGGGTCTAGTTTCTAATTTTGGCACCTTACAGCTTCCTTTCTATTATATTTCCAGTCTGCTTCCGCATTAAAGATGGCATAGGAGGCGTCCCTCCGTTGCACCTTATGGATAAGATCTATTAACCTTTTAGATAGTTCCTGGATGAAAGCTGTTTCGCCTTATACTGCTCCAAGTACAAGACTAAATGGTACTATAGATCTTATAACTTCTTAGTGCGTATGCGTTAGGAAGGCTGCTATAAGGTTAAAGTCCTTTAGTCTTTATAGGGCTCTAAGTTCTAATTACTCTTTAGCTTCGCTATTAGTTTAAGGGGATAGCTTAGCAATTAGTGGTATATTACTAAGTTCCGAATTTATATCAAGGACGTCCTATCTAGGTATATTCGGACCCTTATTGGCTACGGACTAGGTACTAGCCGGAACGTTAGTAGAAGCCAATGGGTTTTACACCGCCTAAGACTTAGTGCTTAGAGCTATAGGTACTTAAGCATTTTATACCCAGAGCTTGTTCTATAATATAGGGAGTAAGATATCTATTATCTGTTTTCCTTCTCCCGTTTTAAAGCCCTTGGCATAGTCTAGCTGTTGTAATAGTCTGTTAGTAGGGTTATTTTCCCCTGGCTTATATTTAATCTTAAAGTTAAATTATATAAGCTCCTCTACCTATCTGGCTTATTAAGGTATAAGCTCCTTTATAGTTATAAAGTAGCATAGATTATAATAATCTAAGAGTACACGAGTGGTATAGCTTGCGTGCTTAAGGTAGTGTTGCTACTGTTTAAAGCAGTTAACTATGGCTAGCAGTTCCTTATTATAGGTATAATACCTAACTTTAGGTCCCTGGAATTTTCTGCTATAGAATACTACCGGTCTCTAATAAAGCTGGGTAGCGTTTAGATACCTATTGGGTTATAGTAGGATACTAGTAAGGGCAAAATTTAATGCATTAGTAACTATTATTAGTGGCTAATCTAGGTTAAAATGCTGCAATAGTAGAGCTTCTATAAACTTCGTATGTAGTTCCTAAAAGGCTTCCTATACCTTTTTAGGCCATATCTATAGTTTATACTATTTAGTTAGTCCCTTTTTAGTTTTCTTCCTTTTTACCTTTAAGCTTTTTGCCTCCTAGGCTAGATCTTAGGAAGCTTTAGTAATATAGTTAAATAAGTATTAGGTAATGTCTGAGTAGTTATAGATAAAGCGCCTATAGAAATTAGCAAAGCCTAGGAACACTTAAATATCCTAATAGCTCTCTGGCTTTGCACACTCTTAGATTATCTATACCTATACTAGGTCTATAACTACACCTATAGGCATTATAATGTACCCTAGGAACTCGACCTGCTTGGTATTAAAGATATACTTTAACGCCTTGGCGTAGAGGCCTTAATTATCTAAGCATTCCAGCACTTTACAGACGTGTTACTCGTGTTAATCCTTATCTTCTAAGTAGATTAGAATATTATCTAAATAGATAATGTATATATAGTTAACTAGTCCCCCTAAGGCTCTGTAAATGTATAATTAAAATGTTATAGGCGTATTAGCTAGCCTAAAAGGCATTACCATATACTTAAAGTGGCCGTATTAGGTTTTAAAAGCGGTCTTCTACTTATCCCCTTCTTTAATACAGAGCCTATAATAGGCGTCTTATAGATCCAGCTTTATAAAGATCTTTACCCTAGATAGTTAATCTAGCATTTTATTAACTAGTAGTAGTGGGTAACAGTTCTTAATTGTAATCTTATTAAGACTGTGATAGTCTACATATAGCCTTATAGTTCTATCTAGTTTTAGGATAAAGAGGATTGGCGCGCCTGCTGGCGACTTACTAGGCCATATCTATCCCTTTTCTAGTAAGCCGTTAAGGTACTCCTATAGGATCTTAAGCTCTTTATAAGAGAGGTTGTAGATAGAAAGTTTTGGTGGTTATTTACCTTCTTCTAGATTAATTATATAATTATATTCTAAGTTCTGCTGAAGGACTTTTGCTTACCTACCCAAAAATACCCTAAGTAAATCTCTTAGGCCTAATAGAATATTTAACAGGTCGGGGTCACGCTTATCCTCTATATTATCGTTGGGTAGGTCCTAGAGCTCCCTTAGGACGCTTATAGGCAGCGTCGCGCGCTATAGTAGCTGTTTATATATAGTTGCCACTGTTCGTTAAACAGTTTTATATAGTAGCTAGTAGAGGGTAGGGAACTCTTTAACATAACATTTAAGGTGTTGTAGCATACTCTCTGTGTATTACTTAAGCTAGAGTAACCTATAGTAGTGGAAGTATCTTATAAGATCTTTAAGATCGCCGCCTCCCTATAGTATCTCTATAACCTATCCGGCAGTTCCCTATAGGGTATCTATTATAGAAGGGTTATCACCTATACTAGGCTCTATACCTATCTTGCTATAGAATAGGGGTTAGATTTAATACTCCTTTAGGTATAGAGCGTATACTATTTCTCCTGGAGCTATATCTTCTAGGATATCTTTTAAGCTTATTAGTAAAATACACCCTTCTAATTCTTTATTGTTCTACTATTTAAAGGCTCCTGTTTTAAAGCGTATCTTAAGATCTACTTTTACAAGTTAAGGATATCTAAGAATAAGGTTATAGCCTATAAAGTTAGCCGCCTAGAAGGGTTGCGGGCCAACCACCTTAGTGCGGTTATGTATATCGGCCACTAACACTATAAGCTTATGGGCACTATATAGTTTAATCTAATGCTTATCCAGGAACCCTATAATAGGTTTCCGCTACCTTAGCAATAGGATAAGCTTATGCTCTTTTACCAAATTATATTATATAAGATTAATTTCGGCACTGCTGTTATATAGTACTTAGAACTAATATATCTTACCTATAGGGGGTACTATTTCTAGCTTAATAGTAATACAAAGAGTCTCTCCTTCCGTATCTTGCCCTAGTTGTAGCTAGGAGAGGTCCGCGACTAGGGCTTTTCTTTTTTTAGATTATTAGTACGGTTATCGCCCTGCTTGTTTTTCTAGTTAAGTTTACCTCTAAAGAAGTTTTCTCTTAACTTTTTAGAGTGTTCCTATAAGGGTGCTAGATAGGTATTAGGTTGGCCCTAGGAGTCTTTCCTATTGCTTAAGGTCCCTGACTTTAACTATTCTGGATTTCTCTTTAAGAACGGCTTCTTTAGAGCTTAGGTCTACCCTATATTACTACTAGAGTGCCCGCGCTTTTAGTTACCCCCCAGCTTCTTACCAAAAGAGGTCTAGTTCCTTACCGTATCCTTGGCGTCTAGAACCACTCGTTTGAAATCCGTATATATAGTAATCCGCAATAGGGCTCCCACGCGCTTTATTTTGTTATAAATTACTAGCTTAATTCTAGCCTAGATAAATCCAATCTTCTCCTTTTTACGGATGCTACCATCCTTATTTTTAAAGGGCTCTAGATCTATTAATTAAGCATAAGTTTCTATAAAGTTTATAAACTAGCGGAAATCGTAGCGGTTGAGCTGTGTCCCATTCTAAAATAGTTCTACGTTATTATATTATATAATATATAGATCTTAAGTTTATTTCTTTAGGAAGGTTTGTAGCTACGGCTATATAGTAATTTGCTCTTTATTAAGCTAATTTAGTGCAATCTAGTTTAGGGATTAATCTTTAATCTTACTAATAATCTATTAAGTACGCTCTTTGGTATTGTTTTATATTATTAGCATCTTAAAAAAGGTATCTATTTTATAAACCCAATCGTCCAACTGTTAGGCATTAGGTCTATAGCGGAGTTCTAAACTACTAGAGGCCTTAGCTAGTTAGTCTATATCCTTTTTCCGTTTACTGTATAGATACCTCTCTAAGTCTTCCGCACCTCCTTAGGTAGGTACTAGGTAGCCCCTAGGAGGCCCTTAACCTTAGCTACGTTATAAAAGATTTTGTCTAGCCTAGATTAAGCTCTACCAGATTTGGACCTACCCCTAGAGGTTTCTAATATGTTTATTAGTGGCTCCTTCCTATATAGCTTCTAAGAGCCTTGCAGTAGCTTCCTAATATCCTCCTTAGAGAAAATCGGTGTAGGGCTCTTAACTTTCTAATCTTGGGCCTAGGGAAGCTCCGGCTATAGAGGTAGTATTAGTACTAGTAGCTAATACAGGTTTCCCTACAAGGCTTAAGTCTTAAGTTAGTAGTTAAGTTGGATTACCTAAAGGGGTAGGCCTACTTAGCTTATAAGCAGTCTATACGTCGCTACTATGCTAATTATAGGCTGGTAGTCTTTTAGGAGGGTTCCAGTTAGGTCCCTAGTTAGACGCATTAGTATATTCCTCTAGCATTTCTAATTTAGGGGAAGATCTTGGGGTTACCTCTGGCGCTTAATCTTCTAATTAGCCTAAGTGGGGCTAAAGGGGTTCTGGCTGCTTTCTAGCAGTGTTGCGACCGTTATAGAGGGTATCTGCGTTTTCCTTAGCGTTGCCGGTAACCGTAGGTATGCGAGAGTCTTTGAGCTCTTGGTATATCTAGGTATTAGGACTCGTTTAGCCATCTTGCCTAGAGGTTTATATTATTGCAATCTCTCGCTATTAGAGGGACCTTCCTGCCTTAGCGCAACGGCTTTCTATAAGGTGTTTATAGAGTTTCCGTTTAGGTCGTTGCGAGATTTTAAGGGAGGACAGTGGATATAAACAAAAGATATAAATAAATAATCTGGTCCTTAGAGCTAGCTGCCCTTCCAAATAGAGTAGGAAGGATTTAAATATAAAGGGACTTTATAGACAGGGGGCTATAAGGACACAATTGTGGAACAGGATAGATTGGTAAGAGAGACGAATCCTTAAGGAGGTAAGGCCTTAGGGATCGTGGAGACTATATACTACGGGCATATGCCTCCGGCATGTAACCGATGGACGTCTAAGGGGTGTCCGGGGTTGTCCTAAGGGCAACCCGAGGTGACCGCAATAATATCCCTTATAAGTAAGGCCTTTACTAACTGCCCAGCGCCAATAGAGGCCAGTTTTGTCTATATTATATATATATAGTATAAAAAAGTATAGGCAGACCTAATATAGAATATTTATTTTAGCGTAAGTAGTAATAGGGACAGAGGCAATCTTATTATACTAAATATATTACTTTAGGTTAAAGCGTTTCTTAAATTTGCCTAGCCATTTAGGTAAGAACTTAGGCATTAGTTTTCCAGCATACTTAGGGAGGAAGTGCTATAGGTCCTTTGCTTTTATTTATAGAATTTCGCTAAAAATAAGCTGCCTATAAGCCTTAAACTGCTGCTGCTATAAGAGGAGTATCTTTTTAAGTAGCTTTTACTTATTAGAGTAATAGCAGAAGCTCGTAGAGCTAGTAGCTGGTGTAGTATTAAGATACTTATAACAATCCTTTAGCGAGTTAGAGATGGTAGCCTAGCCAAACTTATGCCTATATTGCTGCTTAAACCATGTAATAACTTCTTTTTGCTTTGGCGGTGGCTTCTAGAAAAAGTAGTAAATATATATAGCTTGTCGTTCTACGTTAGAAATATCTTTTAGAGGCATATTTAATAGCGTAATATTTAAGGTAGGAGCCAATATATCGTATATTGGCGTAAGTAAAGATTTTTACAATGGAAAATTTTTACCAAGGCACTAGTATTAGCTAATTAAGTTTATTGCCTAAATGTAACGGAACCTTATAGCAAGAACTACGGTGGGTCCTGTTATTGGGCCAAATATATAGATATGAACAGGTTAACAACATAATAACAACTAGTAGAGTGGTTGCCTAATAGATTAACTCTAATTGTATTCTAAGATTTACTACAAAGAGAGAACTATCTGGGTAGGGACTATAGTCCTTTAAATACACAACTATACGCCTAAGAAATCCCTTCGCTCTATAAGGTACGTGTACTCTATCTACTCTATACGGATTACACAGATTATATAGATTACATAAATCATATTATATAACCTCAGCTACTATTCCTTATTATATGGTTCCACTAGATCCATCCTAGACTGTACCTATATTAACCAACTAGCTTCCGCCGACTCTTCTCTAAGTAGTTATAATATTATACTTAAGCTGTCCGTAACACCATCTCCCTCCTCTTTATCTTTGTCCTTAAAGATTCCTAACATCTCCAAGTCGCCTACTAGAGGTATAATGTCCGTTTAATTAATTTGGTTAATATCTTTACTTATTATACCTAAAGCCTCTTCCTCTTCTTCTACAGCCTATTGGTCTCACACTGTTGCTACAATATTATCTTTAGGTGAAATAATGCTATCTCCGTGTTCTTATTATGCGAAAGAGGGGTTGGTCTGTATTACGCTAGTAAGTTCTTTATCTTAATAACCTTCCTCTTGCTTAGAGTGCACTAAAGCAAACATTTAATCGTCCTATAACGTTCGTTCCGTCTCTAACGCTAAATATACGCGTCCTATAACTCTTAATAGTCTTCGGGTTCCCTAAGTAACTTATTATAGGGTCTCGTGTTTAATATGCTACTGCGAAGCTTAACAATAAGCTATCTACCCCCCTTGCGGAGCTTTAGCGTACTTGTGCTGCTTACAAGGCGTACTTGTCTGCCTCGGCGCGTCTTCTTTGTCTTAAGAGGGTGCGTAAGAAGGTTTGTTCTAAGGAGTAGAAACTTGTTTAATAGGGTCTATCTAAGCTAGGTAACAAAAGAACGGACTTTTTTCCTATAAGGGAAACAACTCCAAGTAGCTCGGCAATTGCTCCTCTTAGGTCCCCCTTAGGTAACTTATTCCTTGGCAATCCTTCTTTATTAATACTACTTAACCTATTCTCTTTTAATACTCCTATACCTTTCCCATAGCGTTCTCTAGGTTGCTTAGTGGTTTCTAGGTAGTCTTACTATAGCCTATCTACTTTACTTTATACTATATTTTATTATCTACGTCCTTGTAACTAATAATCTTCAAAACTTGCTATTTATCTTCTTCTTGCCCTTTATATATATCTGCCTTATAGACTAGTGGCTTAACGTTTCCGTATGCTGGCTCTAGCATTGCGATATGCTGTATAGGGTAAATTTTTATTTTGGCTAGTAGGTTTAATTTAAACGTAACCGATAAAATCCTTTATATAATTTTAAAAGGTCCTAGTCTGACGTGGTCTAGCTTCTTGCTTAGTTATTAACTCTTAAAATTTTTGTGTAGTAGCTATACTTTATCTCCCTCCTTAAGATCTGGTCCCTTAGATCTCTTAGCATTATAATACCTTTTCACTCGCTCTTATACTAGTTTAGCTGTTTCTTTAAGGTTTATATAAAGGTTCGTTAAAGTCTCCGTTCTTTCTTTAGCTGTGCTACTTGTCTTCTTTGCTTAATATAGCAATAATAATAACCTTGGCTCGTATCTATAGTTTGCCTTAAATGGTAACGTTCCCATTCCTTTTTGTAGTATTGCATTATATGTAAACTATATAACTAGTAATAATAATACCTAACTATTTTGTGCGTAATTAATATAGTGCCTTAGGTACTGTTCTAGTGTCTAGTTTAACCTTTCTGTTTATCTGTCCGTCTGCAGATAATACGCTATTAAGGTTACTGCATAAACTCCCTATTCCGCTAAAAGTACCTCCTAGAATACTGCTATAAATCTTAGATCTCTGTCTAATATAACCTTACTTAGTGCTCTATATCTTGCGAATACTTCCTTAATATAGATTCTAGCGACGTCTTCTGCTAATATCTCTTCTGTATATACTATAAAGTACCCCCACTTTATAAGCTTGTCCACTATTACTAAGATCGCATTATAATCTTGTCCTGTAATAGGATCTTTTAACTTTGGTAACTTAATAATAAAGTCCTATAATATAACTTCCCATGGTCTTTCTAGTGTCTTAATAGGTTGTAGCTCTCTATATAGCTTATACCTTATTGGTTTGTTTCTTTAGCAATCTAAACACTCTTTTATAACTTATCTCGCTAGTCCCTAAATTCCTTAAATAATATACTCTTTTTAAAGTCTTAATACTAAACCTATAGCTCCGTTGTGTCCTTAAGTTAGTCCCTTATGGAATAACTTAATAAACTCTTTTATAATAAACCTTAGAACATAGGTTGCTTCTCTATTCTTATACTGTTCTGTGTCTAGATCCTCTACTTATACTTCTTAGATCTTCTATGTTTAATTACTCTCTAGTAATTCGTGGATCTAGCTCTCTCTTATTGCTACTATCTTAGGATAGTTGTACCTAATTAATCTATCTTAATCCTTTTGCAACAAAGCCCCTAATGGCTTTTTATTGTTCTGTAGTTTAGCTTTTCTGCTTAGAGTATCTGCTCGTGCATTATCTGTACCCTTAGTATACTGAATTTTAAAATGGTATTCTATAAGCATTTCCGCCCATCTAACCTGTCTTTGGTTGAGTTTCTTTGTTATTAGGAATCCTATAAGGTTCTTATAGTCCGTTTTAACCATAAATAGTTTTTTATGCCTTGTAAGAACGCTCTCTATTCCCTTAATGCTGTAACTATACCTAACAACTCCTTATTATAAATGTCATAGTTTAGTTCTAGTGGTGTTATCTTTTAACTATAGTACGCCACTGGATGCTATATATCTTAATGCTTCTATAGTAAACACACTCCTAGTGCAAAGTCTAGTATATCTGTTTTAATAACTGTTTTTAACCCTAGTTGGTAGATCTTAAGGATTAGTTCCTAGGTAAATAACTCTTTAAGTTCTTAGAACAGCTTCTTTTACTTACTATCCTAAACCTATAGTTCCTCCTTTTTTGTTAACCTTATAAATAGCTTAATACTCTTTAACCATTATGCTATAAACCTCCTATAGTAGTTGTAAAACCCTAGGAATAACCTTAACTGCGTAACATTCTTTAGTTCTTGCCAACTTACTATAGCTTTAACTTTCTTTAGGTCCATGCTGATTTTTCCTAGTTTAATAATAAATCCTATAAAATCGGTTTTTTATATAAAGAACTCGCATTTCTTAATTGCTACTAGTATTTATTCTTTTTATAGTCTCTTTAAGACCTATTTAATGTATTCTCTATGTTCTTTCTTACTCTTTAAGTAGATAATAATATTATTAAGGTATACTATAATAAACTTATCAAGGTGTTCTCCTAATATACTATTAATTTGTTTTTGGAACATTGCTAGTGCGTTTATAAGCCTAAACTATATAACTAATAGCTTATATAGTCCTTCCTTTAACCTAAAGGCTGTCTTCTATTTATTGCCTTTCTTAATCCTAATTTAATGGTACACCTATCTTAGATCTATCTTTATAAAGATCTTTACATTACCTATCCTATCTTAGATTTCGCTAATTAAGGGTAAAGGATACCTATCCTTTCTAGTAATGCTATTCAACTGTCTATAGTCTATACACATCCTAGGTTTTCCGTTTTTCTTTGGGATAAACAGTACTAGATATCCTACTAATAACTATAATGGTCTAATATATCCCTTTTATAAGTTCTCCTTTATAAACTCTTTAAATGCCACTAACTTAGTTTTAGTAAGCTTATAGATTAGAAAGAACTTTAGACTTATTTCTGGTTCTAACTCTATCTTATAGTCCTATACTATATATTCTAACAGCTTTTCACTTTCTGGTAACCATAACTTTTTGCCATACTTGTGGTATCTTTTTAGTATATAACTTAAGCCTTACTTAGTCTCTTTATATATTGCTCTAACTTGGTACTATACTAACTTGGTTTACTATCGCATTTTATATTATTAAGTATCTCTAATATTAACCTAACCTATAACCTAATTAACCTTTAGATTATATTCCTATAATTAAGGTATTTCTAGTACCGCCTTATCTTTTTCTAATAGTAAAATATTAAAAGACGTTCTAACTAGTCTCCCTTTAATAGTTAACTAAATAGGTCCTATTTTAAGGTTAATAATGCCTTCTCTATAGGCTATCTAATCTCCTAAAATTATTATAAGTGGATATAGGTGTTTCTTTTATCTGTGTGGTAACCCTATTCTTTCTACTGCTATAGGTAATATGTGGTTTCTTATTACTCCACTATCTATTAACGCTTTAAACTGCTAATCTTGCCACTTAACTTATAAGTTTAGGTATTATTCTTAGATTCCTTTAAGGGTCTAAGGCTCTACTACTAGTTCCCTCTAGTTCTGTAGGCCTCCCCTTTTCCTAACTATTAGCTGCTAGATCCTACTTGTACTTAGTCTACTCTTAGCCAATACTTAGTTTATTTCTTTTCCTCTATATGCTATAGACAAGTGTTCTCTAGGCAGTTCTACTACTATTATCTATCTAGGCATTCTTCCATAAGGAATCTTCTAGGTTAAAGTATTAGGTCCCCTTAACTCTATACTTCTACTAGGTGCCATCTATATATATACCTAGCGTCTCTAAACCACTTTTCCTCTAGTGCCTAATATATCCTGGCTAGGTACTTTTGGTTCTTATCTTTCAGTGCCCTATATATATTACATACGTTATCTACATAAGCTATCTACGACAGTGTATAATATGCTAGGTGACTTAGGTTAACTCTTAGCTTATCTCTATCCTTAAGTTTAAACCTATACCTAGTTGACTTGACTACTGGTATTTCCGCTATGGGTACTAAGATTTATTCTTCTTCTTTTTAGTCCCTAGATCCCTCTTTTAGGTTCCTTAATATTATAATTAACGCTCCTTTAATATAATTTATGTGTTTTTCTATAATAGGTTGGTCTTAAATAACTTTTTTATCTAGCTATATATAAAAGTCTTTTTATTTATCGTTATATTGTTGCCTATACTACTTTCCGTATAACTGGTTTAGTGTATATAGTCTATCTGTAAGAAAGTACCTTATTATCGCTACATTGTAACATCCTTTAGTATGTCTTTTTTTAAACCTAACTAGAATATCTAGATCCTCTTCTTATTCTAGTTTATCTAACCGCTTTACTCTAGGTGTCCCTATACTAGGCCTATTAGTAACTCTTTATACGGGTGCTCTATCCCTTATATAACCTAGTATAGCTAACCTCTTGTCTAGCTTTTGCTTTTACTATATAATAATTTGTTATCTAAACTTATCTATAGTTTTCTTTTTTCTGCGTCTTATAGCTAGATCTTTAAAGTTGTCTTACTTCCTAATCTTAGTATTAACTTTTTAATCTTTAGGCTAAACACCGTGTTTACCTAGAACTACTATAGTTCTTATTTATTTCTTAAAATCTTGGCTTCCTAGTAATATTCTTATTTATTCCCTAAACTTATAGTTCTTAAACTTACATCCTATACTTATTTGTTTATTACTAAACTAAGTTACTACTCTTTTCTATTAGTTTTTGTCTATTATAGGTTCCTAAGCTGTTCTTATTGCCTTTTACAAGTCTAGAGCCTTCCTTATCTCTTTATAAGAGTCTTAGACCTATAGCCTTTTACCTTTTATAAGTAGTAAGCTAGTACTAGCAGTTATCTACTTACTTAATTATCTCTAGATATTACTCCTTCTATCTTATAAAGCAATAGATGCTATATTTAATGGTATTATAATGCCCGTTACTAATCTATATTCTATAGTGGTTTTAGTCTTTGCTTCTATTATGTTACTAAGGTATAAGTACTCCTAGTTAGCCTCTTTTTCTTCCTTATTACTACTAATTAATAAGTACTTTAACTCTATTATTATTGTTGCTAATTTTTATCTATATATTACTTTAATATCTTAATCTAGCTTATAGAGTTAATTCTATTCTTTATCTAACTCTCTAGTTCCTTTAAGCCCTCTTAACTCTAGCTCTTGCGGCCAATAGCTTACGCCATACTTAGCGTCTTTATAAGTTCTATATACGTTATTATAACAAAATATAAAGTATTTAATTAAACACTCCTTAGTCCCACGCAATATCCCTATATCTATATTATTATACTCTAACAACCTAGTGCCCTTTACCGCGTGGTTACTCTAACTACCTCTACAGTCTCTGCCAAAATAACCTTATTTTCTATAATTTATGTAAGCTCTATCTTTAAACCATTTTTCTTGTTATAGAGTCCGCCTAAATATCTTCTACTGCTAAGATCTCTAGTTTAGCCTCTGCTCCCTAGTCCTATAATTACTTAATTCTTAACCTCTGGGTTTCTATATTTTCTTTATCTATCTCTTAGGTTCTTTAGTACCGCTTAGGTCTATTAGCTTTGCGCTATTTTATAGTTTTTAGCTCTATATTTGCCAATGCGTGTTCTATACCTTATATAACTACAAAACTCTATCTTACCCTTTCTTAGCTTGTTCTCTTTAATAGATCCTATTATTAATCTTTATTAACTAATCTATTAAGTCTTATAGACTTTCTATATTTTCCATTAGGATAATTACGTCCTAGACTTTAGCCTTAAGTCCCTATTTATACTATGCTATAAGCGCCTTATTATTCTACTTAACCTATATTGCGAGTGTCTAAAACTATATTGTATACTTAATTGCTAAAGAACGTTGTACTAAGTTTTAAAGCTTTTATTTTGCTATAGTTAATGCTTCTAGGTCTTTAAATATCTATATTAGTCTTTCTGCGAACCCGTTCTAACTAGTAAACATAAATTATACATCTTAGTTAGTAGTTGTTATACCGCTAACTTATATTTCTATAAGGTAAGGTTTAAACCATTCTAGTACTCTTTCTGTTAAGAACAACCCTACGTACGCTACTTAATCTATAGGTGTTGCTAACCTTACTCCTTTCTACATAACCTTAAAGTACATTTGCGTAAGGAATTCTTTAAGTTTTAACCTTTCTCCTAAGAATCGTTTAATTGACAGTCACTTAACTTTTACTACTCTAGTTCCATTAATACGTTCTTTAAGTATCCTATTATTATCTAATAAGTAATTAACTATTTCTTATAACTAACCTCTCGTAACCACTTATAAGTCCGTATCTACTATACTGGTGTCTCCTAATCCTAAGGTAGTTGTTGCCGTTAATAGCATCGCGACTAGTGCTTTGGGTGGCATATTATTTGACTTTATTTAATACCGTAACCTTAGTAGTAAATGTGTAACGGAACCTTATAGCAAGAACTACAGTAGGTCCTGTTATTAGGCCGGGTATATAGATATAAATAGGTTAATAACGTAATAATAACTAGTAAAGTGGTTGCCTAATAGGTTAACTCTAATTGTATTCTAAGATTTACTACAAAGAGAGAACTATCTGGGTAGGGACTGTGGTCCTTTAAATACACAACCATACGCCTAAGAAATCCCTTCGCTCCGTAAGGTACGTGTGCTCTGTCTGCTCTATACGGATTATACAGATCACACAGATTACATAGATCACGTCATATAACCTCAGCTACTATTCCTTATTACATGGTTCCACCGGATCCATCTTAGACCGTGCCTATATTAACCAACTAGCTTCCGCCGACTCTTCTCCAAGCAGTCGTAACATTATACTTAAGCTGTCCGTAACACTAAAAGAGTATCGCGCTATCGAGTTTTTACTGTGGTTCTATTATACCCCTACTAAATCTACAATTATAAGATTTAATTAGAGGCCAATAGCTCTCTAGGCTATAGCCCCCTTTACTAGCAAACTATAAAGGAATTAAAAACAATAAAGTAGTACTTAATTAATAACCTCTATAAAGGGTTTGTTAAGCTAAGTTAGGCCCCTTTTACTTCCCCTATTCTATTTATAAAGAAGCCTAATAAAGGCCTTTGTTTCTATATTAACTCTAAAAACTAAATATTATTACTTAAAAAGATTATTACCCTCTCCCCCTAATTAATAAGATCCTTATATATCTAAGCTAAGCCAAAATCTTTACTAAGCTCAATATCCGCTAAGCTTTCTACTAAATTAGAATAGACCCTATATTAGAAAATCTAATAACATTTTGTATCTATTATGGTTCTTATAAATATAAAGTTCTTCCCTTTAGACTAATAAATAGGCCAGGTACGTACTAACGGTATATAAATAATATTCTTTTTAATTACCTTAATAAATTCTGCATGGTATACCTAGATAATATTCTTATATACTTAAACAATAAACTTAAGCACTAAGTTTATATTATAAAGGTCCTAAACTAACTGCGGAATATAAACCTATAAATTAATATTAAAAGATGCAAATTTAGAGTAAAACGTATAAAGTACCTTAGGTTTATTATTAGTATAAAAGGAATTAAAGTTAACCCTAAAAAGGTTAAGGCAATCTATAACTAGAAACCCCCTTATACTATAAAGAGGATCTAGTCCTTTCCTGGCTTTTATAATTTCAACTATTAGTTTATCTATAATTATAGGGTTATAGCTAAGCCCCTTATATAACTAACGTATGTAATAGGGTTATGAGGGTGACCCTAGTTATAACCGATTTGAAAATCAAAATTCGCCAAACTGCTTATTTGGTAGTAAATAATTAGTAAAGCCATTACAAGTTATCGCATCGTTAGTAAGAAGTCTTAAAGCCATAAATATATATATCAAAGAGTCTATATAAAGTCGATTTTTAATATTTTAGTTGGATCTGCTGGTGGAAAGTAACTAGACACGCGAGTGACAAAAAAAATGAGACTGTAAATAAGCGAGAGTACCCCAAAACTCTCCTCCCCATACATTTTATTATACATTTTGCAGATGCAGAGCACTCTACACTATGCCCCGTCCCCATACTTCTTAAAATAATAAGCAATATCTCTACTACAAGTAGCATAAGTCTTAAAAACACTATACAACGCCACGGAGGGTCCGTATTACTGACGTGATTAAGTTTAACCACGCGATAGGCTTCCAGGGCCTTAATAATAAAGTCTTTAATTACTACGGCTGCTCGAAGGCCTCTGGCTATCGTATTCTTAGTAGTAAAAGTAGTTAAATGGAAAGACGACGACAAATTCCGGTGGTGGGTGATGAGAACGTGGATCTCGCGATTTTGCAGTCTCACTTTTTCTGTTAATCGCGTGCTGGACCCTAACAAAAGTTTGCGTGCCTTAATATACACTGGGTAGACTTTAGTATACGCTACATAGGCTGTAAAATACGCACCCATGCTTGCGCGTACGTCAGTGCAAAACTGTTAGGGGCCTCCGTAACGTGATGGGCTTTGGCACAAGGTTCGGCGCTTTTATAGAGACTTGCTGTTCGCTAGGCTGTCAAAGCTGCTTATAGATGATCTTCTGCATCTAGAGCACGCGGCCAGTAAGGCATGGCTTTGGTAATATGGAGTTCTGTGCAAGGGAAGTAAGAAGAAAAGTCAAGGTGTTGATGTTCAAAGCGGCAGTATATTTTAGGCAATAAGTTAGCCTAAATAAGAAGGCGGTAATATAAATTGGTCATAACTAGGGTCACCTTTATAACCCCATCACATACGTTATATAAAAGCCTTTAAGAAGTGAAAAAACCGACTTATCTCCTCCCTAATTCTCTATTACTATAACCTAAACTTAGAATTAATGCTAGAAATAGACGCCTTTAATAAAGTAGTAGTGGGGTTTCTCTTACAGCTACACCTAGATAGTAAGTGGTACCCTATAATATTTTTTTTAAAAATTAATAGCTTTAGCTAAGTAGAACTATAAGGTGCACAATAAGGAAATACTAGCTATTATATAATTATTATCTTAGTAGTATATAAAGTTTAAAAGCACAGACTCTTAAATTAAAGTCTATGCTAATTATAAAGCTCTTAAGTATTTTATAATAATAAAGTAACTTACCGGCTAATAGGCCTAGTAGGCTAAATTACTCTTCTAATGCTTTTTTATAATTATATACCGCCCTAGTAGATAAAATTTTAAGGCTAATGCCCTTACCTAAAGAAAACAGGACGTGGAACTATAAAATAAGCTAAAGGCTTTGTACTGGATATATACCCTTCTACGTCCTAAACAGCTTAACTTATATATTTTTAAGGAACTAAGCTTTAAGTGGAATAAGCTAGCACCTATAGAAGAAGAGATCCTAGATAAACTAATAGGACTAATTAATTATATTTTAATCGCGAATTATATAGCTAAATCCCTAAAAGCCCTCCGTAATTAAGCTATAGAAAGTAACCCTAATTTAAAAATAGAAGACGGACTACTTTTATACTAAAAACAGTATAGAGTTTTAAATATTAATAACCTATAAACAGAGCTAATCCGTAAAGCCTACTATTAAGTCTCTACGGCGTACCCTAGTTAAGATAAGACCCACTAACTAATAGCGCCTTATTACTATTAGTAAGGACTCCTATCTAATATAGGACGATTTATTAGAAACTTTTATACTTATAAACGTATAGATACCCATAGGGATTAAATTCCTAGATAGCTACAACCACTACTAGTCCCTAAATGCCCTTAGCAATATATTATAATAGACTTTAAATTATTCCTAAAGGACAAATATGGCTATAATATGGCCTTTGTTAGCGACTCAGTCAATCGAGGCACGAGCATGGCAAGAGGGTCGCGCAAGCCTGTACGATTGGATTGTCTGTAAACGAGGATCCAAAGCTAGAGAAAGGAAAGGAGAAGGATAGCAGTGCCGCTCGAGGTTTTATGCGGCCCTCGAGTCACGTGACTGCAACTGTCTGCAACTGTCCGCCACAATCCACCGTTTTCCACCAGCGCCGTGACAGCCTTTATAGTAGTTAACCGACTAAGTAAGCTATTTCCCTCCTTCACTTTAAGACTATAATGGCAAAGAATATGGCCCGTATATATATTAATAATATTTACTAGATCTATAGCGCCTCTAAGTTAATTATCTCCGACTATAGACCCTAATTTATATTAGACTTCTGGGATAAATTCTACCGCATCCTTAGGATTAAAATTAAGCTCTTTACGTATTCTACCCTTAAACTAACGGCTAAACTAAGATTATAAACTAGTACCTTAACCAGCGGCTTTGCCCCTTTATTAACTACTACTAAAATAACTAGTTAAAACTATTGCCTATAATAGACTATGTATAGCTTACGCTCCCTTATAATAGTATAAAAATATTACTATTTAAGTTACCCTATAAATATAAGCCATAAATATCCTTTAATTAAAATAGACCTATAGGACCTATAATAGCCCGTAAACGCCTTAGCTATAAAGAGGCCTAGATATTTAGTAAGAGAATATATAGAGCCTAGGAAACTGCCTAAGCAATTATAAAAAGGGTATAAAAGAAGAAAGAGGCTAACGCAAATTAATATTACCGCAAGGTAGACTTCTAAGTAGGAAATAAGGTATAGGTATTAATAAAAAACCAAAAAAATCCAGAGGCCAAGCTATTAACTAGACTACTAAATGGCTGGCCCCTATAAGATTCTTAAGGAAGTAGGGCACTCTTTTAAGGTTAAACTACCAGAGTTAATAAAGATCTACCCTATTTTCTCTCTAAACTAACTATAGAAGGCCGTGGACGACCTATTGCCTAAATAGTATAACGACCCCCTACTGCCAATTTAGATTGCAGAGGATAAGGAATAGAGAGTTAAAGAGATCTTAGTAGTTAAGAAGGACCGTAGTACCTTAAAATACTATATAAGCTAGGTAGGTTATAATAAAGATCTAAAATAGTACCCTATAAGTTATAAGATTTTTACCTAATCTACTTAGACCTCCCTAAACTACTATATAAACTAGATAGCTAGATTAAATACTAAAAAAAGGGTTAGATAATTATAATAATTTAGATAATAATAAAGAACTTAAATAAAGCTTAAGGATAGGCTTTTTTAGGAGGGAGGGGTAATGTAATAGTACTAGAGCGCGTTACCTACTACTTTGCCGTTTTCTAGGCAATTTACCATTTCTAGGGTAATTTGCCATTTTCTAAGCAATCTGCTAAATTTTGCTATATTCTGCCAACACTACTTATAAAGCCAACTAATTAGGATTTTCTATCCCTAGGATGGAAAATCGCTATTAGCTCGCTTACACTCCTAGCGTCTTAGCAACTCCTTTATATCTTACTAGTTTCTTATAGTCTTCTTCTTCTCCTTAGCTTAGTATTCTTACATAGTAGCAATTTACAAGCTTTAGTTTAGAGATAATTAAATACCTTTACAAGCTTACAAAAAATAGTAATATAACTCCGAGATTTACTCGGAAATATATAAATATTCCTCCCAATTAATTTCAACTTATACCTTTCCATTATCTCTATAAAATCTTTACAATCACTTCTCGATTGTTATTTTCGTGTCCGCTTTAACCTTTTTAGTAAGGGTATAATTATAACCATATATACCTTACCTAAGGAGTTTAAGAAGATCTATTCCATACTATTTTAGACCTTTAAAACTAGAAAAATAAAGGATTTAAGATATCGTATATAGCAATTAAAGTAATTATAGTGGATGCTAGAAGATAATAAAAAGCGCATTCTTGCAGCACTAGAGAAAGGTCTTAGTTGTTATACCTTTAAAAGCTACTTTATAGATATTATAGGCTGCAAATCTAATGTCCTTAAGTATATTAAGCATTTAGAAGAATAAGTAGCCAATGAACTGCCTTTTAGTCCAGGCTTTATTTTCGGAACCTTATATTAGCATAACATTTTTATTTTTATTTTATTTTATATCCGTTATTTTATACTTTATTTCTAATCTTTTACTCTCTATTATCTATCTACTAGAAACTTAGTAAAAGTTACCTCCTTCTAGAGACCCTACTACTATTAGTTAGTACGATATATTTAGAGAGAAAAATAAACCTTTAACATTTTCTATTTAGGTAAAGTAAAGATATAAAAGGAACCCCTTAGAGTTATTTTAAATATTAGAGCCTGGAATTTCCTATTCTTGCTACTAATCCAACCTATTATCGCCGCTGTCGCTACCGGTTATTATATTCTTATAATAGTATATCTAAAAGTTAGTATCGCTAATAGCATCGCTGCCAAGAGGCTAATAATAAGTAGTTAGCTATAAGACTATAGCTAGGTAGTAGCTCGCTGCCTTAGTAGTAAGATTTAGCAGTAAGTTAAAGCTTTTAGTAGAAGTTAAGGATATTTAAATCTTTAGCTAAGATTTATAACGGAACTAGCCCAGTTATAGTAGAAACGTCTCGATGAAACACTCAATAGATAAATTCCGACGCTTTAACTAAATTCTGCCGAATTCTACTAGCTTTAACAATTCCTGCCAAGTTCTGCTAGATTAATTAAATTTTACCAAAGTCCATTAAAGGCTGCGTGCGTATACGCACGCATCGACCGCTAAGACCCCTAACTATTTTATTATAAGATTCCCAAGTTATTCCTTTCTCTTCTTTACGCAACGTCTTGTTCTCTACAAGAGCTATACCCTTAGATTTAGGTAGAATTTATATTGTTTCTTTAAAATTTCCCCAAAGTTTCTTCGCGCCCTTATCCCTAAATCCACCACGTTACGTCCATCTATTATCGATAAGGATTTAGCCAATTAGATTGATAGGATCAAATTGCCGTAGGCGGTATTGCGTACGGACTATCTACTAGATGGACGCTGGCGGGTTAAGGGATAAGATTATACGCTAAGTAATAAGAAACCTATAGGAATATCTTGCTTAGCTATAGTAAATAAAGCATTTCCCTTAATATCTCTATTATGCGCTATAAACTCGTTCTCCTATACTAAAATTTACTACTTTATTACCTATATAATATATTTTACATATTAGCTAAGTAGTAGAGTTTCTTTCTCTACTTCTTTCTTTGCTTTTTCCTTATTAAGTCTATAACCTATACGTTACTTAACTCCTTTAGTACCGCGTAGGGTTTATAGAGTTACCATTAAGTAAAGCTCCTATATTACTAATATAGAGCTATAAAGTAGACTCTTTTTTAGGACAGTTCTTTAGGTAAAAGAGGCTCTAGCTATATAAGCTCTACTATTTAGCTTAAAGACTAGGTACTTTACTTATAATTAATAGTAATAATTATATTAATAGATATACTATTATTATTTAATACTAATAACACTACTAGGAGTAGCTGCTAAGGAGTTAGTAATAGCTACTAGGGAATTAGTAGTAGCTATAATACTACTACTAGTAGTACCGTTATCCTAAGACCGTAACTAGTATCTTATAATTTTAACTAATAGGCTTAAATATCCTTTAGTAATAGCTTGCCTTATAAATCGTAATAGAGGGGCCTAGTCGCCTAGCTTTATAAGCTTTAGGCTAGGAACTGGGTATACTTTACCCAATTTAGCAAACGTGCTTAGCGTTGCCGTCTATCGAATATAGTATCTAGTAGCGTATATCTTATCTACATGCGCATTAGCTATCTTCTTAGCTACTATATTAGCTTAGAATATAGGGCTCGCGCCGTCCTTAAACCCTTTAATCCGTGTCTTAATCTCGGCCCCTTCCTAATAGACTTTTAAAACGGCGCTGTAAGGCGGGTTAGGAGGTAGTGGTAATAGCTTGGGAGGGGACGAAGGTATATATTCGCTAGACGGCGTAGTACGAGATCTAATAGCCGCTTTTTTCTGCGATTGACGGCCCCCGGTATCCTTAGCGGCGCGTCTATTAATCATCCGTAGTACAGTAGGTAGGCTAGTTTTGTGACGTGTACCCTAATCACAAGGGGATCAGATGGTGAGAGTGCGAGGACGGGGACGAGAGAGTGCCTATGTTGGGCCTTATTACCCACATTGAGTGCACTTACAAGTGCCAGGAACGCAGTATTCAGAGTTTTAGAAGCTCTAGTTGTTATATAATCTTATTCTATTAATCTAATATACTATTCACGGATATCCTGTGAAAAGCTATATAAATAGGCGATAAACCCACACAGAATAGAAGCTGACTCACCCTGGTTAAGTCAGTCGGCTTCGTTGGCTGTAGTATAATATTTCTCCCGGGGGATGGTTGTAGGCGCCGCCAGTTGCGACGGAGATGTCCATTGACGTGCAGGGAATGTCTCAGACTTGCATGAGATGTCTCACTTGAGACTGAGAGAGGCCTTGACTTGAATGAAATGTCTAGATTGGATTATCAATGTCCTCATATTCCTCAATATCACCAAAGTTATCTTGCCTTAGGGTTGTTGAGGGTCCTTCCAAATCATCCATTTCCGCAGTGTTTAAATCCGCATTTAGACCACTACCACTGCCATACCAAGGCCTTCTGTTCAGTGACTGGGAAAGTAAAAGAACACTCCAAAGTACGATTGGTTTGCTGAACCATGCTGCGGGCCTCCTCAAGTTTCGTATCGTCTCTGGAAGTTTCTTCAACCGCGATATTACCGTCTTCATCCGCCTAGACAGGAACTTTGGGAGGTCTTTAAAAACCTGGTGAATTGTGCGAACTTGATTTCCAACAAGACAAATGAGTATGAGAGACACTGTTGTGATCCAAAGTCCAATCCAGTTGATGTTGGTGAAGTCTTTGCTGTGAAAAAGGATACGGCCGCACAATTTCCACTCTCTAATGTATTCAGAGCTGAAACCGGGATCAAAGTCTAGGATGGCATATAATGCACCGTTTTGAATTGAAAGAACCCCGCTGAGAAAAGCTTTCATAAACCAAGTCTCCACTTCAACCACCCACGGTTCTCTGTCAACATCAAACCATCTATAGTCATTTAACATAATCCCCCATTTGACCAATGGTACCATCTTGTGCAGAGCGATTCTATTTATTAGATATCTGTGTACCCCAAATGTCATGAGCACACTTTTGAATGAGGCAAGCATTTCTTTGAGTGACCAAGCAAACTGATCGTTCCAGTTTTCGAAGGCGGGGGAGATATCTCCATTGAACCCGTTAGGGAATTGAGCTTCAAGGTAATTGAACATTGCTGAGAATGGCTCATCGCGTGGACCCCAGTTTGTGCAGAAAGATGGCGGGAAACAGTACTGAAACTGCTCAACGCAGCCAAGGGCCGTTGCTTCATGGTCTGGATAGAATGAGTGATGATCAGGCATACCCGGGTAGGAAGAGACCCTTTCTCTGTGTGCAGCGTAGAATGGATCATGCATTATCTTGGGGAAAATTTTCGGGCCCGCTCGATATACCACGAGGAAAGACTGTCCATCGTCGCGTTGTAGGAATTCATTGAGTTCGATACGCCCTGGTGTGAAATTTGGCAAAATGGTGAGATCATGCGGACCCCTTTCTTTGGCCATCCGAGGACCGGAGTATTCATTTGAAAATTTATTCGGACCATTCCAGGTGGACAATTTTAGGGACACATTACTCTCAATCGTAATCTCTCGATTGGGGGGGATTTTGGGGACATATATGAGACTCCTGTTCCACCACCTCAATAAGAACGGATCGAGGGATACAGGTGCACAGGTAAGGCGCCGGCTCATCAATAATTTGGATCTGGAATTGACTCCTATTTCAAAGGCTGAAATGTTCCAATGAGTGATTTCGAATGATGCGGTGTTATTAAGGCAAATATTGCCCGTGAACGGACATGTCATTGGACGTGTTTTCGTAATTTGAGGGTTAGACAGATAGTAAGCACTGTCACAGCCCGCATTCAACTTGTCTCGACAGAGATGGAAAATTTCGTCTGCCCTTGTCTCTCTGTTGATACTATCTTCCCAGTGATCAAACTTATTGGACTTTAAGCACTCCTCTGTGATCTTCGATTTCACAATTGGAGTTCCTAGCGCTCCTTCTGTAAGCCACCATGGGATTGCGATCCCCATGACAAGGAAGAAGGAGATATTTAGAATCGAGGCAATTCCGAAGTATGGAGATGTCACGGGGTAATCTAGGACTCGAGTATCTCTTGCATGACGAGATTCGGCTCGAAAAAGTCCACGGATTCTGTTAAAGAGCATGGAGGTCCATCCAGACAGCACTGGTATAACAGATTTAATAGCTTGACCTTGTGAAAGCTCAAGGAGTGGATCTGGTCTAGAATCATCTGGTAGTCGTGGAGACTTTGTATACTGCGCGATAATGTATCGTAAAAGAGGCCAGCACTGTGATTGCGCCAAGGCAATAAGAGATGTGAGGCAGGCGACGACAAGGAGGGCACTGGAATTTTCGAGTCCATTTCAAACTCTGATAGGGCGGTTCATCGTATCTCTCCCAGACGCTTTTGAGAACATATGGCTTGAGTTCGTCAGGCGATGGCGCCAGATAGCGTTTTGACATATCTTCCTCAGTAGGATCCATGGAGAAAGAGGATTAATGGTGATACGGGGTCCGGGAGGTTCGGTGTCCCCCTCCGTGCGCGCAGCAGCGGTGGCATTTAATTTCGCTTGAGCTTCGCCTAAATTAGTATGTAGAGCTAGCAGGAAGGGGTGTACAAGGGGGTAACATGAATGGGTCAGACGCCCCCCCTGCTAACATGGTAAACAAAATAACCCGGTCCCGCTATATCACTTTGGATTCGCTTATTTCTTGACCGGTACTAGCAAGGGGGGCGTCTGAGGCATTGATGCTACCCCCTTGTAGTACGTGGTTAGGGCTTGAGCCACGGCCCACCTCGAATTCGGAGCTCTGAGCTCAATTTGAAGCTATTCTCCCTCACCAAAAGTCGTGGTATTAGACCGGTTTTTCTGGCAGGACACCTCCAGAACCACCTACCGCAGATGGTTTGGCGTAGGATTTGCCCCCTGCACCCACCCTACGCCCCCCCTGCTAGAGGCTTGTATAGTAAAATAAGGTGCCTTACACAACTCTACACAAAAGGTGGTTAGGTGGCCCAGCTACGACACCTAGTGTCCTAACTAGGACACCTAACCACCTACTATAAGAGGTGTAGTTGATTTAGTAGTGCCGGCGGCGATAAGGCTATTCGGACCTCAAAGTTACGCGTAAGGGCTGTGCTGACGTGATTTTTAAGAGACGCGCTTCCCTTTCTTACTACCTTATAGCTTACCACCTTATACTCTCACCAATATATTAAATTCGAGTCAGCAGGAACCTTCTGACTATCCCATGCACTGCCGGTATCGCCGTCGTTGTCTGTGCGCTCGCCAAGATGCCGCTTTGTAATTACAAGTATGCCGGGAGGAACACTTAAAACAGGTTGAATTAACAAGATCTATAAGCTAGGACACTATAGAATTAAAATTTACGCGTTTGGGAGGTCAATATTATATACCGTTGATGCATATACTGGTGGAGTTGACTACCATACATTAGAAATCTCGAAGTTTGATTTTCCTAAGTTAATACAGATTCAGCGCCCCTGATTGGTCGCATGAGCTCTTAGCGAGCGCACAGACAACGACGGCGATACTGGCAGTGCATGGGATATGGGAGATAGTTAGCAGAGGCCTTACTATGGAGTTCAACTGTCGCCGCTTCGGTAGGAAGCTTAAAGCACGATCGCGAACACGTCAAATTCAGAAGACGCGACGAGAGACTTTGATATTTGATGAATTAGGTATAGAAGGAGATAGGGGCCCCTTGTTCTTATCGAATGACGGCGTTTACCTCAGAAGCTCAGACCAAGAAATCGATTGTGCGGATATAGGAATATCCGCACCGTCCGCTAAGCTGATTTAGGACGGCAATCGTTTTCTAGGAGACTTTGGCGAGCTTTGTAGAAAACCTAAACACTATTTATATAAAAAGACTTTATTAACTTTAACGAAATTAATCTACCCTCCTACAATACTTATTAATATTAAAAGTACGCCAAATTATAGAGAAAAGCCTACTCTATAAAGCTATAAGATCCTTAGTTCCTTATACCCGCGCAATGTTAAGAGGAAGTCGTCGCGGTAGAGGCCACAATCCTACCTCTACACCACTAAGCCGCGTAGTAACCACCAATGCTGAACGCTTACGCCTACGCCGCCCGCCCTCTTCACAGCTAGCGGATATTCTATCTGCGGATATTCCATCTATTACGGACGCTTTAAGTACAATGTTACGACTACTTAGAGAAGAGACGGAAGAAGCTAGTTGGTTAATAAGGGTATAGTCTAGAATGGAACCAGTAGAGCTATATAACGAGAATTAGTAAATAAGTTATGTAATATAATCTATGTAATCTGTTTAATTTATAAGATCTATAATAGAGCGAATAGAGTAGATAAAGTAAATAGAGTAATAACTTTCTTAGGAGTACGGATGTGTATTTAAGGACCCATAGTCCTTACCTAGATAGTTTCTTTCCTTATAGTAAATCTTAAAATATAATTAGAGTTAATCTATTGGGCAACCACTCTACTAGTTATTATTACATTATTAACTTCTTATTTACCTATATACCTAGCCTATTAGTAAGTCTACCATAGTATTTCCTATAAGGCTTTATTAAATATTTACTATCTAGTTATAATATTAATAAAGTTAAATAATATGCTACTAAAAGTACTAGTCACGACGCTATCTATAGTAGCTATAACCTTAGGGTTAGAAGGGAATACTAGTATAAAAGATACTAATTTATAGCTTATTACAGTGGGTTAGTTATAGGAAATAGTTAATTAATTAATAGATAATAATTAAATACTTAAAGATAGAATTAATAGAATTGGAGCAGCTAAGGTTAAGTTATCCTTAATTAAGCGATTCTTAGGGAAGAAGTTAAAACTTAAAGGATTTCTTATATAAATGTATTTTAAGGTTATATAAGAAGGGCAAAGTTGGCAACGCCTATAGACTAAGTGGCGTATATGGGATTATTCCTAATTAGAAGGGTATTTAAGTAGTTTAAACCTTATCTTACTAAGATCTAAATAAATAGAATAATAACCACTAATTAGAAAGTATAGTATATATTTACTAACTAGAACGGGTTTTTAAAAAGGTTAATATAGATATTTAGAAACCTAGAGGTAATAACTATAGTAAAAAGGAAGCTCTAGAACCTAGTATAACGCACTTTAGCAATTAAGTATATAACATAGTTTTAAACACTTGTAATTTAGGTTAAGTAAAATAATAAGGCGCTTATAATATAGTATAAATAGGGACTTAAGGCTAAAGTCTAGGATATAATTATTCTAATAAAAGACGCGGAAACCCTAAGAGAGTTAATTAATTAGTTAATTCAGATTAATAATAGGATCTATTAAAGGGAATAAGCTAAAAAAGGATAAAATAGAGTTCTATAGTTATATAAGGCGCAAAACACATAATAATAAACGCAGAGTTATAAACTATAGAATGGCAGACTAGAGCTAATAGACCTAAGTAGTACTAAAGAATCTAAGAAATAAAATAAGAAATTATAGAAACCTAGAGATTAAAGATTAAGTAATTATAGGACTAAAAAGCAAAGGCTAAATTAGGGATCTTAGTAGTAAAAGACGTTTAGGCGGACTCTATAATAAGAAAAATGGGTTAAAAAAGGAGCTTATATAAATTATAAAAAATAGGGTTATTTTACTAAAGATTATAGAGGTGGTTAGGGTAACTATATAGTAAAGGGCACTAGGTTATTAGAGTATAATAATATAAATATAAGTATATTATATAGGACTAAGAAGTATTTAATTAAGCATCTTAGGCAAGGGGAACCCAAGCCGTAGCATGGGCAACGCCATGGGGGGTAAATACCCAAGGGCTCCAAGAGGGCCTAACAAAGGCAGAAAATACAATGGCAACACTCTTAAGGACAGGAATAATAGGGCTAAAAGATTGGCTTCACTGGGTGGGTGTCCCAGTGGGTAGCCCAAGGTGCGAATGTGGCTGGCTAAGACAGACACCAAAACACGTAATACTGTTATGCCCCTTACGCACCGGCCGAGAAGCAATACTCTCAGCAGCTGGCACAGAAAACTATAATACACTACTCTCAACACAGAAAGGCCTCAAGGCGGCTACCCGGTGGCTCATTGGCTAAAATATGCTAGACCAGTTCCGGGTTACAAAGGAAATAGCAATAGAAGGCAAAGGGGCGAGTAATAGGCGCCCCCTAATAACTCTACAGAAGTAGAGTACAGTGTGTAATACTAGCGCGTCCGTAGGTTTGTTACGGCAGCAGTGGTTCCCAAGGAGGCTAAAAAGTAAGGTAGTAGAGCACCACTAGTAACTCGCAGGCGACTCGTAAGCGAGCCCTAAAAGGCGGGGAGACGGATCATGGGGTTTTCTCAAATAGAGTTTTCTCCCCACATATATATAAGGAGTAGTCCGCGTGGGCCCAACAGAGATCCGAATTGGACGTTAAGCAATGAATAATAATAATATTTAATTAAGCACTTTGCGTTTTACTATAATAATATATACTAAATTTATAAAGATGCTAAGTACGGCGTAAGCTATTAGCTATAGGAGCTAAAGTTATAAAAACTTAAAGGAACTAAAGAGTTAAATAAAGAATAGAATTAACTCTATAAGCTAGATTAAAATATTACAGCAATACATAGATAAAGATTAGCGGTAATAATAATAAGAAAGAAAAGGCAGCTAGCTAGGGGTATATAAACCTTAATAACGTAATAGAGGCAGAAACTAAGACTACTATAGAACGCGGTTTAGTAACGGGCATTATAACACCGTTAGATACGGCATTTATTACTTTATAAGACGGAAGGAGTAATATCTAAAGATAATTAAGCAAGTAGACATCTATTAGTGCTAGCTTACCACTTAATAAAGGTAAAAGGCCATAGGTTTAAGATTCTTAAGAAGAGATAAGATACATCTAAGAACCTATAATGGACGATAACCAATAGGAAAGGGCAGTAGCTTAGTTTAAAGATAAATAAATCTATAATGGACGATAACCAATAGGAAAGGGCAGTAGCTTAGTTTAAAGATAAATAAATAAATATAGGATAAAGGTTTCTAAGGAACCAAGATTTTAAAAAATAAATAAGGTCTATAGCAGTTCTAGAAGAACATAGTGTTTAGCCTAAAGGTTGGAAAGTTAATACGATGGTTAAAGGCTTAATAACGTTAAAAACCTATTTATAAGATATAATAAAACGGAAACTATAGAGAAGTTTAGACAATAAATCCTTATATAGCAAGAATAGAAGCTAGAATAAAGATTAGCTATACTAGGACGTATAAGGGATGGATAACCTATATTAAAAGTTACTAATAGGCTAAAGGTAGGTATACTAAGAGCTAAGTAGCTAGATAACCTAGAGCAAGAAGAGAATTTAGGGATTCTAACTAGGTTTGCAGAATAATATATAAAGGGTTATAACAAAGTAGCAATAAAGAGATACTTCCTTATAGATAGATTGTATATACTTATAGAGCTGTACTGTAAGTGGTATAAGTAGTAAGGGAATAATAAGTAGGAAGATTTCTGTATATAGCTAGATAAGAAGGCCATATTAAATTAAGCTATATTAGAAAGACAAATAAGTTATATTAAAGAAGCACTAATTATAATATTAAAGAATCTAGAGGAATGGGCTATAAACTAGAGAGAGATAATATAAGCATTAGTACTAGCTAATAAGATAGTAATATTCAAACCAATATATATAAGGTAAGGATATAGATAGGGAGCTCAATAATGGAACAATAGGGTATATTGTATAGACAGACAAATCCTTAAGGAAAAAGGAGGAGTCTGTATGCGAGGTAAGGAAGGGTTTTCCCTAATTACATGCAGCGCACATGCCTTACAGGCAAGTCACCCCTGAGTTACCCTAGGGTCGCCCATACCTTGCAGCTATATAACTATCTACTTAGGTTTTACCTAACAATATAGGAGAGGTTTAAACTTAAGGACAAAGACGAACTATAAGTTAACCTAAGACACCCCATATAATATATGTTAGTGTAGATCACATATATAGATAATACGTGTAATATGCATAAAGTACTAAAGGATAAATATTATAAGTATCTAATAAGAATATATTAAACGACAGAAAAGAAGCAATTTAGAAATGTTAAGTATATATATAGATAGCACCTAGTAGAAGTTTAGGAGTTAGGAGACTTAATACTTTAACGCAGAAGATTTTTTACAAAAAAATGCCTGGATAGATAATAGTAGTAGGAGTGCCTAGAAAACACTTACCTATAGCATATTAAGGAAAAGAAATAAACTAAGTATTGGCCTAAGGAGGACTAAGTACAATTAAGAACTAGTAGCTAATAATTGGGAAAAGCAGAGGCCTATAGAACCAGAGGGAGCCAGTAGTAAAGCCTTAGACCCTTAAAGGAATTATAGGTTAATACCTAAATCTATAAGTTAGTTAGCAAGATTAAAAGTTTAAAGCACTAGTAGATAGTAGAGCAATAAGAAACTATATATTACTAGCAGCAGTTAAGAGAACGGGACTGCCTTATAGATAAAAGAAGGACATATACCTATTAATAACAATTTTAGGAGATCTAATAGCCTATAAAGAAGGCATTATTAATTTAGAAATAGGACCTATTTAGATAACCACTAAAGGAAGAAGAATTAAGATATCTTTTAATATCCTATCTTTAGAAAAGGATAAAGCAATACTAGGAATGCCTTAGTTATAGAAATATAATCTAAGGATTAATTGGGTTATAGGTTAGGTTAATATTAAAAATACTTAATAACGTAAGATATAATAATAAACTAAGATAGTATAGTATTAAGTTAGAGCAATACACAAAGAGACTCAGCAAGGCTTAAGTTATATACCAAAGAGATACCATAAGTATGGAAAAAAGTTATAAAGCCTAGAAAGTAAAAAGCTATTAGAATATGCAGTATAGGATTATAAGATAGAATTAGAACCAGGAATAAATCTAAGATTCTTTCTAATTTATAAGCTTACTAAAATAGAGTTAGTAGCGCTTAAAGAGTTTATTTAGGAGAACTTATAAAAGGGATATATTAGACCATTGCAGTTATTAGCAGGATATTTAGTACTATTTATACCAAAGAAAAACGGAAAACTTAGGATGTATATTAACTATTAATAGTTAAACAGTATTATACGGAAGGATAGATATCCTTTACCCTTAATTAGCAAAATCCAAGATAGGATTAGTAACGCGTAAATCTTTATAAAGATAGATTTAAGGTAGGCATACTATTAGATTAGGATTAAGGAAGGTAATAAATAGAAGGCGGCCTTTAGGTTAAAGGAAGGACTATATAAGCTATTAGTTATGCAATTCAGACTTATAAACGCACTAGTAATATTTTAGAAGAGAATTAATAGTATATTAGGAGAACACCTCGATAAATTTATTATAGTATACCTTGATAATATTATTATCTATTTAATAAGTAAGAAAGAGTATAGAGAATATGTTAAGTGGGTCTTAAGAAGACTATAAGAAGAAGAGATGCTAGTAGTAATTAAGAAATATAAGTTCTTTACTAAAAAGACCAATTTTGTTAAATTTATTATTAAACTAGGTAAGATTAGTATAGACCTAAAGAAGGTTAAGGCTATAGTAAGTTGGTAAGAACTAGAAAACGTTATATAGTTAAAATTGTTTTTAGGGGTTTGTAAATACTATAGAAGGTTTATTATATAGTAGTTAAAGAATATTAAACCTTTTATAAGACTTATAGAGAAGGAGGAGCTATAGATATAGGGTAATAAATAAAAAAAACTATTTAAAGAACTTAAAAAGTTGTTCACTTAGGATTTAATCCTTAAAATATACCAACTAAAATTAGACACGGTTATAGAGACAGATGTATTAGACTTTATATTAGGAGTATATTTACTATAGAAGCACTAGGACGTATAGCATCTAGTAGCATACTATAGTTAAAAAATAATACTACCGGAACTAAACTATAATATCTATAATAAAGAGTTATTAGGTATAGTTATAGCACTTAAAGAATAGAGGGTATTCTTATAAGGTATAAAGAAACCATTTATAATTAAAATAGACTATAAAAACCTAACGGGGTTCCTAATAATAAAGGAACTTAACTATAGATAGGTTAAATGGACAAAGATGCTTATAGAATATTACTTTAAAATTTAGTATACTAAGGGTACTAAAAACGTAAGAGTGGATACACTTAGCAGAAAGGTAGAGCTATAAAACGGTAAAAAACTATTAAGCGCTATATTACGCAGAGATAAGGATAGGTTAGTTAAGTATAATTATCTAAAATTAGCGACTATAACTAAAAAAGGACTAGAACAAGTTTATAAGATATTAGAAAACAAGTGGTTATAAAGAATTAAAGAGGCGTAAGGTGAAGATCTAAACTTAGAGTAATATAAGCACTAAGAAGCTATGTATATACCAAAGGCGATTATAAAGGAGTTTGTTAAGGAATTTTATAAGGGAATAATTTAAGGACATAATAGAGCTATAGGCTTAGTATTAAGACTTTAAGAGGAATATATTATTTAAGGAATTTAGGTATTAGCGAAATAAGTTACTAAATATTCCTAATATTAACTGTGTTACGCAGTATTGCATACCTAAAGATAAGTCCATTAATATAATATAGCAATGACTTAGACGCGGTGCTTATAGTAGTGGTTAAATAGGCAAGGCGATATTTCTAATTAAGGATTGGTATATAGGTCTATATAAGGATATTGCTGGGTACTACTTATAGTAACGGCGGTTAGTAAAGAAAGCCTAGGGGTTCTCGCTGTTTAACTTTTTAAAAGTTATAATAGAGGATTATAAGTTATTGATTAAGCCAGTTAGGCTATTAGAAGGATTAAAGTAGGCATATTAATAAGCTAGTAACTCCTGGCAAGTATTAATAAGTTTATTATAGAGGAACTTATTAGTATATAAATCTAGGTTAAGACCATACTGGAGGTGTCTTAGTTCTTTAATAAGCAATTATAGGTAGTCTAGGGTTGGTTTTCTAGTATTCTTGCCTTTGCTTATTATGGACTTTAGGGTTATTAAGTTCTATTGCCCTAGTATACCGTGCCTATACTTAGGTCCCTTAAAGTAATTACGTGTAGCGCCGCAGACTTAGTTAAATAAAAGGGCTAGACTGACGTTCTTAAGGTTAATATAGTAGTGGTTAAGTGCTAGGCCGCGTAACATTGTAGGGAAGGCTTTAACTTTAGCTTTTTAGGGTATATTAGCTCTACTATAAAGGTTATAGAAGATAGTAAGTTTAAAGTCGAAATTATTATCTTCTTTGCTATACTTGTTGTCTTCCATGTATATCTTTGCGAGGTTTATTAACTACTTGCTAAAACCCTAGCCCTATTTAGGTAGTTCTGTTAATACTAGCAGATTAATATAGGGCTGGTTTTGTTATATTAATAAGGTAGGTTATATTAACGGAGTAGGTTATATAGGTAGCATTATAGGTAGGATAGGGTTTATAGGTGGTATTGTACGTAGGATAGAGTTTATAGTTGGTAAAGTTAAGATTAGGGTTTTAATAGTACTGGTACTGGTAAAGTTGTTCTTAAGAAGGTATTTAATTTATTCTAAATTAAACTCTCCTTTAGTTGCCATATATTCCCTAATCTTAAGCTTAGGCCATTTTATAGGATCTTCTTCTTATAAGATGTTAAATAGCGATTTAGGGACTGTGGCGTTTCTATACTTCTTTACCTATATACTATTAGTTTATAGGAACGTTGAAAGCTTTTAAATGCTAATTTAGTTGCAATCCTTAAAGGTTTGTAATATAAAGTTTTAAAAATCTTCCTTATAGACCTCCCATAATTTATTATTCTTAAGATAATAAGCTTTATATTCTAGGATTTTAAACTTTATAAAGTTATTAATATTTTTAATACTAATGTCATCGGATTGTATATTAATACCTTTAACCCACTTCTCCTATTCTTTATTAACTTATGCCCTAATATCTAATATATTAATTAGTATCTTATTAGGTTTAATTTTTGGGTTCTGAATAAAAATACGTAGTGGATGCGAACCAAGGGCCTATTAAAAGGGTTGGTTTCTTAAGTACCTAAAGTCTTTTAAAGGGACTAATACTCCTTATTGGGTTTGATTTTGGGTTCTAAACGCGTAATAGATATAAACTAAGGGCCTATTAAATAGGGGTTGGTTTTTTAAGTACCTAACGCCTTTTAGAGTGCGTAATAGATGCGAACTAAGGGCCTATTAGATAGGGGTCGGTTCTTTAAGTACCTAAAGGCTGTGTATAAAGAGTTAAGGGCCTCTTAAGAAGAGGGGTTAACTTTTTAAATATATGTCGACTAATGCTCCTTAGCAAACGGGTTTAATAAAGGCCTATAGCAGGGACTGATCGAGCATATCTCTCTTTATAGGTGGCACGGCTCCTAATCTATAATTACTAATTAGTGTTAGTATTACTTCCGGTAATATATATTGCTATTACAATAGTGTAGGGGTAACTGGGTTTTGATAATCTTAATTAATTCTATCCTAATTATATAGGTAGAATTTGGTGGATTTCCTAAGCTCGCTTAGCTCATATAATTGCGTCCACTATATTGCATAACCTTATTTAGACAATAAGGGCATTAGGCTTGCCTGCTATAACTCCTATCTATTCTATTATATACCTGCGGTATTTAATAGGGAGTTCTTATATAAACCACTAGTTTCATTTCCTAGTTAGCTTACTAGACGCTAGCTGTCTTATTTAGCTAAAAGGTTATAAGCGGTTAAAGGGTAGCATCTTTACTTATAACTATTACGGAGTAAGAATAAGTAGTAATAATATATAGCGAAGTAGATATTGATAAACTATGTATATAAACTGCATAGTGAAGTTAAAACGTTGCGTAAGGAGAAAAGGTAAGGAAATGGAAAAAAAAGGATATATATTATAAATTTAGTTGCTTAGTCAATATATATATAGAGTAGAATAGGATTTAAGTAGCGGTTCTAGTAGAACTTAGTAGGATTTAGTAGACTTAGTAGAATATAGCAGAATACAGCAGATTACCACCAGATTGCCATTAGATTGCCGTTTCGCAGTTAGTCTTTTCTTACTACGTTAGTAAAAACAGGTAGATATATATAAGGTATTATAGAGGTGTCCTATAATAGTACCCCCCCTTTAAACTTAAGCTTCTACAAAATGGGGCTATAGTAGTTCTAGGTAGAGTTTATAAAAGTCTTCTATGGCTTATATAAATTCTATAGAGTTAACGGGTTCCTATATAGACTTAGTAAAGCCTCTCCATTTTATAAGGTATATATATTTACATTTCTATTTATTATACTTAATGTCATTAACTCTTTTAATAAGGTACTTATTCTTACTATCTACTTTAACTAGTAGGAGAGGGTCCTAGATTTATCTAGGTAGGGCATTTAATATAGGGGTAGTAGGGTAGAGGACTAATATATAGAATATAGGATGGATTTTAACTGTATTAGGGAGCTTTAGTTAGTAAATATAAGGAGAAATAACCTTTTAACCTTATAAGGGCCGGCGTTCTTCCAATTAAGCTTTTTAGTAGGTTATTTTATGTTTAAGTTTCTTATATCTAGCTAGATAAAGTTACTAATTTAATAAGCCAGTGTTAGGGTTTAATTTTTATTTGCTGCGGCTTTATAGACAGATTAGGCCGATATTATTTTATTAGTAAGGAACTCTTATAGTTCTTCTATCTTCTTTATAAATTTGTTTACCTCTATAACTTATAAGGCGTAATAAGCTAGGTAAGGAATATTACTAAAGGATTTAAAACCCATTTATAGGTGCTAGCCGTAGTTGGCTAGAAACGGGGAGATCTTTATAGTTTCCGGGATAGAGTTATTTATAGTAAACTCGGTAAATACAAGCTAATATATCCAGTTATTCTATAAATATAACGTATATATCTGAATATACTATTCTATTATAGCGTTTACGCATTTTATTTAACTATCCGTTTTAGGTAGTATGCTATAGATAATAGTACTTTAATGCAGAGTTAAGTAGTTAGTTTTTTCTAGAATATAGAGATAAACTAGCTATCTTTATTAGAGATAATCGTTTTAGGGAGTCCGTAGAGTTTCTATATATAGTCTAGGAACAGTTAGGTAATAGCAGACGCTAATATATTAGGGTAGGCAATTAAGTGTTTTATTTTAGATAGTCGGTCTATAACTACTATAATATTTATATAGCCTTTACTTATGGGAAGCTTAATAATAAAGTTAATTAAAATATCTTTCTACCTTTAGTCTAGAATAGGTAGTAGCTTTAAAAAGCCGTTATATATCTTATATAAAGCTTTAGCTTATTAGCAGGTATAGCAGCTAAAGATATACCTTTATATTATATTATGCATATTTAGCTAGTAATATTTTTGTTAGAGTAGTTTTAGGGCTTTTCCTTGGTCTAGGTAACCGGCTACTAGTAGGTTATATATATATTTAAGGAGCTTAAGCTTATTGTGGTTAGGTATAACTAGGCGGTTCCTATAGTATAAACGGTCTCCATAAGCTTTATATTTACTTAAAGAAATCCTTTTAAAGCGTCTAATGCCACCTTAGATTAGCTTAAGCGTCTCTTAGATAAACTTATTATTTAGGTATTTATTAACTATTATCTATTTAATTAATTAATTAGTTATTTTAAGGACGTGTATTATAATGTCTTTAATAAGAGGGGTAAATAGCTTAGGGCGAAGTAGGGTTTAATTATAGTAGGTATACGCTTCTTTCTATATTGGTATGTCTTATAAATATCGGGTTAAGGTATTAGGTTTTTAACCTTAAACGCCTAAGCGATATATAATTAAGAATTGGAAATAAGATAGATATTCTAACCAGCGGGCTTAACAATAACTTAGCTGTTTTGTGGTTATAAAGTACTATAGATTCTTATAGTTGCTAAGGGCCTTAATTAGAAATCCGGCGCCTTTTAGTTTGGGTCGCTATTATTTAAAATATCTAATAATGGCCAATAATTCCTTATTATAGATCTTATAGTTATATTTAGCTAAACTTAGTTATTTTAAGAAGTATATTATAGGGTATAGTACTCCTTCCTTATTATACTAAGACAGAATACCTTTAGTAACATAGTTGGATAAATTGGCTTTTATAACACTCTTTTGGTTTAGGTTAAAGTGTTAGAGTATAGGTGCAGTAGCAAATATAACTTTTAGATAGGTAAGGGCCTTTTTATATTCCTTATTAAAGATAAATGCTTTATCCTTTTGGGTTAGAGCTATAAGAGATAAAACTAGAGTGGAGAAGTTGTTAATAAACCGTTAATAGAAGTTAGCGAATCCTATAAAGGCTCTTACGTCCTTAACATTCTTAGGTTCTTACCAGTTTACAATTACATTAATCTTTTTTAGGTCCATTTATATGCTATCTATAGAAATAATAAGTTTAAGGTATAGAACTTCCATTTTATAGAATTTGCATATATCTATATCTAACTATAGGCTAGCTTTATATAGAGCTTCTAGGACAAAGTTAACGTATTTCTTATATTTAGCTAGGTTATTAATATAAGCGGTATAGAAAACGTCTAGGTAAGGTTATAGGGTATTATTTATAAAGTGCTAAAATAAACTTAGGGCATTTGCAAGGCCAAACAGCGTTACTAAGTATTTAAATAATCTATACCTAGTACGGAATACGGTAAGCTATTTATCTCCTTTTATAATACGGAGGCGGTTAAATATATAGATAAGATTAAGTTTTGTATAGTAGCAAGCCTTACTTAATTAGTTTAGTGTTTTTTAAATTAACGGAAGCGGATACTAATTCTTAATAGTAATAGCGTTAAGAGCTTAGTAGTCTATATAAAAGTATAAACCACCGCCAGGTTTCTTAACGAAGATTATAGGTATAGCTATAGATAAAGAGTTTACTTTAATAAATTCTTTACTAAGGTATTCGTCTAAGTACTTCCGCAGTACTTAGAGTTTATTCTGTAATATTCTATATAGAGGTCTAAATCCTAGCTGTTTTCCTTCTTTAAGTATAATCTTATGGTTATATAGTTGGTGCTCTACTAACTTATTGGCTTTCTTTTATAAAAACACTTCTAGATGCTTATAGTGGCATATTAGTACTTTTATGGCAGGGTTAATATACTTCTTTAGTACTAGGGCCTTTTAATATCGGCCATTATAATGGCGAAGATTGTATATTTAGGTTTCCTAGCAAGTCGTACTAATAGGGTAGCTCTAATTATATAGATGTCTAAGGTGTTAAGCGAGTTTAAGTTATCCTTAGTTTCTTATATAGTTTCTTATATAGTTTTGGGTTCGGTATTAGGTATAAAGTTAGTATTAGATTTAGGTTTGGGTTCTTTAAGTATCTTTTTTATAGTAGAATACCAGTTCTTCTAGTACTTTTATATATTAAGCTTAAGCTTCTGCTTAGTTTAGAGTGCAGTAGTTAGAGTTAGTTTATATAGTCTAGTGTAATTTCTAGGTTCTTAGTAGACGTTATTGGAAATTTTAGACTAGTAGATCCCGGCAGATTTTTTAGATTTTAGTTTAGGGTCTAAATAGCGCATTATAAGGCACTTCTGCTTATAATAGGAGGCGGTAAATAGAAGCTTAAGGTTGTCCTAATTAATAGTTACCTTATATAGCTTTATCTAGGGTTGTCTAAAAATTACTAGATAACCTAAGGTAGTTATAAAAAGCCTAATTAGTTCTTTGTAGTTTAGATATTAAAGTTTTAGAAATACTACGTGGGTAATACGGCCTAAGATAGTGTGTTTACTATTAAATCCAAATATGTTAATATGCTAGTTAAAGAGGATTAGAGTAAAACTATTATCTTACGCGAAGATCTTATTAATAACTCCTATGCTACTAGCTCCTGTATTAATTAAGGCTTAAGTACTAGCCCACTAATTATTCTGCTAAAGACAATAGTTAACAGTTATGCTATAATCCTAAAAGTTAGAGTTTATAACATCTAGAGCATTTAATAAGATCCTAAGGCAGCGCTGTTTTAGAGAGCAACTTAGCTCTAGGACTTTTCTTTTAAAGGCAATTAGGGCGGGGTTCCTATAGAATGTTAGTTATAACTTTATCCTTATAAATAGTGCTTATTAAATATGGGGCTAAAACTAGGTAAAAAATAGGGATGGTAACTAGAGGATTAATACGGTAAACGGTTACTAGTTTTGGCTGTTTATAAATTATATTAGGGCACAGGGACGGAGTAGTATTTTAAGATATACGCCTTGCTTCCGTATTTAAAGTAAAGGCCTAGCTTAATGCATTATTCTTATTTAGTGGACCCTAGTAAGGCGTACCTTAGAGTCCCTATGTTAATATCTATAGCGTTAGGGTGCTTAAGCTAAGATAATAACTTAGTGGATATTTATAGGGTTGTTATATTATATTAAGGAGCGGACTTTAGTGTTAGGCGTAGGATATTATTATATCATTTATTAATAATGTTTATGTAGGCGTTAAAGGCTCCTAGTAGGTCTATGCCTATTAGGGAGGTTTTTAGTTTAGTACTTAAGGATTTAATAAGGCTGTTAATTAGTGCGGAGTCATTCCAGCCTATTTTTTTTTGTATAATAGTTAAATTTAGAGAAGTATACTAGGAAGCTTTTCGTTCCTTAGGCTATATAGTTTATCTTCCTCTAAGTAGTAGTGTAAGGTGTTATGGAGATGTCCTATAACAATAACTGGCTACTAATTACAGAACTATTTAACCAGCTAATAAAGGCTCTGCTCCTTAGGGTCCATTTTTAATAGACAATCTACGCCCTTATATAAACTAAATCTATCTTCTATGGCTCTCTATAGCCGGTAAAAGTTAAAAGACTTTTATTTATCTAGATTAGCTCCTGTTTTAGCTGTAGTATATCTTTAATACTTAAGCGGAAGTCCTTTTATAAACCAGTATCCTTACTACCTATTCTCTAAATTGCCTGCATCCGTAACTTTCTAAAAGATTAATTTAAATTGCCTATAGTACTTGCGCATACTACTTAGCGGCTTGTCCCTATACTGCCGTATATATACTTCTAAGAATTCTACTATTTCTATTTATTATAAGTAGTTACTTTCTTAGTATTCTATCCTAAGCCTCCTTATAAGCTCTGTCTAATCGCCAGCTTATTAATTAGGGGGAGAGGGTAACGGTCTTTCTAAGTAATAGCGTTTAATTTTTAATAGTTAATACAGAAATAAAGGCCTTTATTAGGTTTCTTTATAAATAAAATAGGGGAGATAAAAGAGGCCTAACTTGGCTTAATAAACCCCTTATAGAGGTTATTGATTAAGTGCTACTTAGTTACTTTTAGTTCCTCTATAGTTTGCTAGTAAAGGGGGCTATAGCCTAAAGAGTTATTGGCCTTTAGTTAAATCTTATAATTATAGGTTTAGTAGAGGGGTAGTATGTTTAAAGCTGCTTTTAAGAACGCGTCCCTATAGTCTAAGAGGTATATAGGGAGGAGGTGCTTAACTAGCTCCTTATTAGTTTCCTCTACTAGTCCTTCTTCCTTCTTATTAATAATCTAGTTGATTTTATATAAGCTGGTTATAAAGACCTCGTTATCCTTCTAATATATATTAAAGTAGAAACCTATAGTACTAATTGCCTTAGTGTCTACTATAGGAGGGCCGTGTAATAGTAGGGGTGTCTATAGCCCTAGGGGCCTTTAGCGTATTAGTGTTGTCTTTACTCCTCTTAGCTTTTATTATATCTTCTAAAGGTTATCCTTTATATCCTATTAGTACGTCCTCTTCCCCATTGGCTAGATCTCCGCAATTTGGAAGTTATCTATATTACTGTCTCTTCTACTTCTATAAATAGAGTCCTCCTTAACTATAGTTCTTTAGGGGAGTATTATTATTAGTATGGGGTTCCTACTAGCCTTATGGCGGGCATCTTCTTAGGTAAAAGCTAGATTGCGGTCCCTAATGTCTTGCTAGTAAATAGGGTTAGCCTTTACAGCTAATGTCTTAGAATATAGTTAGTGCGGATTTCTCTAATAAAGGAGGATAACTTTGGTCTATTCTCTGGCCAGACAAACTGTCTTTATTAAATATTTAGCTAAATATTAAAGTAGGACATCTATTTTTGGCTAAGGATTATATTATAGGACCCTAGGTCTAAGATATAGAAAGGGATACTAAATTAGTGCCGTCTATTAATAGTGATATATAGCTTTAAGATATGGGTAACTGGCTTACTAGCTTGGCTATTATAGCCTTTTACTTAAACCGGCTTCTCTAGTTAAGTAGTATTTATATTTAAGAACTTAGCAATATTATTTATATAAATAGTGTTTATAAAGGCAAAGCTATTTACTCTAGTGTTAATAAGGGCAGTTATATCAACTCTATATCTATTTTAAGATACTATATATAGAACTATAAAGTGTTTTCCACCTATTAGCTAACTTAAATTAACCTTTTTAAGATTAATAGGATACCTTAGGGGGGAGTCTTTTCCTAGGATTCTTCTTTTCCTAACTTATTAGACGTTTCTTCTTGTATTTCCTTAATATTACCTATATCCTTTAGCTCTAGGCAGGATAAGGCAAAGTAACTATCCTTTTTATAATTCAAGTATATAATCATGGCAGGTTTAATTGGGGTATTATAATAAGTATTGACTAAGGGTATAGTGTGCAGTAGGTTAGGTAAGGCGTATGGGTAGGTAGTTATAACCACTTTAGGTATAGGGGCGGTTATAGCTTATCTTCTAGCGCTAGCCTCTGTTGGTATAGCAGATAAGTTTTAATTGCTATAGGACTGCTTTAGTTAGTTAGAATAAGTATTAGTTTATTTTAGTTCTAGGTTTAGCAATAAATATTAGGCTGTAAGTCTTTAATAGGTTAATGGGTTGTCTAAGGCTACTATAATCTTTTTTTATAGTTAGACTGTTAGCTTATTATATAGGTCCAAACGGTAGTTCTTAGGGGAAACCTGGCCTTTGCCTACTAGGTGTAAGAATTAAGTCTAAAACTTAGTAAAGGATTAGTTTAATTTTATTATTAAGCGGTTATAGTTATAGTGGGTATCCTATACTTTATTTAGATTAATATAAATAGTAGCTAGATACTATATTATCCTATTAATAGATATAAACTAAATAAGTAACTTATCCTTAAACCTAGCCTAAAGGTATTACTAGGCGTCCCTAATAGTTTAACTAAAGAGGTAGAGTATTTTAGCTTCCTTAAATAGGAAATGGTTGTGGTTAATATAGAGCTTTCCTTATACTTAGATCCTCTAATTCTTAAAGGTAAGGTCTATCCTATTAGATAGCTATTAAGAGTTAGGGAGCTTAACAGATTTTAATTACTTTGCTATTATATCTATGCTACCTAGGGTGTTATATTTAGTAGAGTAAATAGGTCAACTAGGGTTCCTAATAGGGGAGACTAAGCTATCTTATAGGGCTGTAAGGCTCTTTAGGATCTTATCTAGAGTCTCCTGCGCAGCTTTAGCTATAAGGCAATTAGCTACCTACTTAGCCGCAAGATTATAAATCTACTTACGCATGTCTAGAGTGTTATTATTATTATTAATTTCTGATCCTAATTAGATCTTATATTTCTCTTAAGTAGAGGCAGCTCTCTTAGATAAGCTTGCTTTAGGTACCATTATTAACTACTTAGGGGTTTATTAGTATTATATGGTTTGTTCTTAATGCTAAGGTCTAGGTTAAGCATAGTCTAACCTATAAGGAGGGGATATTATTAGGGCCTTCCCAGGCTGTATATAGTATTTAGTATCTAAGTATAATATATTAACGCGTTATTGCAAACGAAGTTTCTTTCTAAGGTGGGATATTATAAAGGCCTTCCCAGGCTGTGTAGGGAGAGCTTAGTATAATATAATAGGCTTATATAACTGTTTCTAAACTAAAGCTTGTAGATTGCTACTATATAAAAATACTAAGCTAAGGAGAAGAAGGAGAAAATAGCTAGAGACTAGTGAGATACAAAAGGGTCGCTAAGGCGCTAGTAATAAGCGAGCTAATAGCGATTTTCCATTCCGGGGATGGAAAATCCTAATTAGTTAGCTCTATAAGTAGTGCTAGTAAAATTTGGCAGAATTTGGCAGATTACCTAGAAAGCAGTAATATAGCAGGTAACGTGCCCTAGTACTGTTATAAGTAGCTAGCCACCTAGGCTAAGGAAAAACCCTAGAACTAATTTAACGGAAGTACTACTAGCTAAATATATATAATATAATATAAAGATATATCTCTAGCTACTATATCTACTAATAAGCTAAAGCTTTATAAAAGGCATATAATGGCTTTCTAAAGCTACTATCTATTCTAGACTAAAGATAGAAGGATATCTTAATTAACTTAATTATTAATTTTCTGTAAATAAAGGCAATATAAATATTATAGTAGTTATAGACCAACTATTTAAAATAAGATACTTAATCGCCTGTCCTAATATGTTAATACCTACCATCGCCTAACTATTTTTGGATTATATATAGAAACTCTATAGACTCCCTAAAATAATTATCTCTAATAGACGCAACTAGTTTATCTCTGTGTTTTAGAAAGAACTAACTACCTAACTCTGTATTAAAGTACTATTATTTATAGTATACTACCCGGAAACGGATAGTTAAATAGAACGTGTAAATGCTATAATAGAATAATATATTTGGATATACACATTATATCTATAGAATAACCGGTTTATATTTGTCAAGTTTACTACAAATAACTCCGTCTTAGAAACTATAAAGGTCTCCCCGTTTCTAGCCAACTACAACTAGTATCTATAAATAGGTTTTAATCCCTTTAGTAATATTCCTTACCCTACCTATTATACCTTATCCCTTGCACCGATTGCATCCTATAAAATATGGCCCGTGCACGCAGTAAAGAATATTAAAACTTTCTTGCGCACGCGAGATGCCTATACCCACCTCTCCCTACCTAAATTTGTATGCGCACGCATAAATGCACTTATACGGCTTATAGTAATTAATTTAGTTGTTATTTTAAGGAGTATATAGGCGAGATATAGTGGTAATAGGTGCATTTATACGTGCGCATACAAATTTGGGGTGGGTGCGGGCATCTCGCGTATTTTCGCAGTCCTGGTAATGTGGCAGAACGACTTACCGCCCATATATGATTGGTACGCACAGGCCACATTTTATAGGACGTTATTATTGGTGTAAGGGATAAGTTGCAGAAGTAAATAAATTTATAAAGAAGATGGAAGAACTATAAGAGTTCCTTATTAATAAAATAATATAGGCCTAATTGGTTTATAAAGTCGTAGCAAATAAGAACTAAACCCTAGCACCGGTTTACTAAATTAGTAACTTTATCTAGCTAAATATAAGAAATCTAAATATAAAATAACTTACTAAGAAACTTAATTAGAAGAACGCTAGCCCTTATAAAGTTAAAAAGGTTGTCTTTTCTTATGCCTACTAACTAAAGCTCCCTAATACGGTTAAAAATCCACCCTATATTATATACGTTAGTCCTCTACCCTATTACCCCTATATTAAATACCCTGCCTAGATAGATCTAGGACCCTTCTCTACTAATTAAAATGGATAGTAAGGATAGGTACCTTATTAAAAGAGTTAATAATATTAAGTATAATAAACGGAAACATAAATATATATACCTTATAAAATATAGAGGTTTTACTAAGCCCTTATAGGAACCCATTAACTCTATAGGACTTATATAAGCCGTAGAAGACTTTTATAAACTCTACCTAGAACTACTATAGCCCTATCTCGCAGAAGCTCGAGTTTAAAGGGGGGGTACTATTATAGGATACCTCTATAACACCTTATATATATTTACCTATTTTTACTAATGTAGTAAGAAGAGACCGACCGCAAGACGGCAATCTAACGGCAATCTGCTGTATTTTTCTATATTCTGCTAAGTCTACTAAATCTTACTAAGTTCTACTACAACCGCTACTTAAATCCTACTCTGCTCTATATATATATTAACTAAGCAACCAAACTAATAATATATACCCTTTCTTCTCGTTTCCTTACTTTCTTTTCTTATATAATGTCTTGACTTTATTATATAGTTAATATATATAGCTTAATAATATCTACTTTGCTATATATTGTTATCACTTATACTTACTCTGTAATAATAAAGCCTTATAGGAAATATAATAGTAGACTTATTATTAGGCTAGGTATATAGGTAAATAAAAAGTTAGTAATATAATAATAACTAGTAGAGTAGTTGCCTAATATAGTAAAAACTTAATAGCGCGATATAATTTTTATAGGCGATTTGTATTATAGTAACAAATTGTTATATAAATAGAAGCTAACTAAGCACCATCCGAAGAGCCTCTAGCGCCAGTAATCTACCTATTTAGAGTACTCTGCTTACAAGATTTACTTACCCATTGTTATAGACAGCTTAAGTATAATGTTACAACTACTTGGGGAAGAGTTGGAAGAAGCTAGTTGGTTAATATAGGCACGGTCTAGGATAGAGCCGGTGGAATCATGTGATAAGGAATGGTAAGCAAGTTATATAATGTTATATGTGGTGTACGCAGTATACACAGTGTATATCTATGTATAACACGTACCTTATGTACAAGAGAGGATTTCTTAGGCGTATAGTTGTGTATTTAAAGGACCTTAGTCCGTACTGTAGATAGTTCTCTCCTTATAGTGAATCTTAGAATATAATTAGAGTTAATCTATTAGGCAACCACTCTACTAGTTATTATTACATTATTAACTTCTTATTTGCCTATATACCTAGCCTAATAATAGGACCCACTGTAGTTTTTACTATAAGATTCTATTATACATTTACTACCTAGTTATAGTATTAATAAAGTTGAATAATATGCCATCCAAAGCACTAGTCGCGATGCTATTAACGGTAATAACTACCTTAGGATTAGGAGACACTAGTATAGCAGATATAAACTTATAAGTGGTCACAAGAGGTTAGTTATAGGAAATGGTTAATTGCTTATTAGATAATAATAGGATACTTAAAAAACGCATTAATAGAATTAGAGTAGTAAAAGTTAAGTTACTGTTAATTAAACAATTCTTAGGAGAAAGGTTAAAACTTAAAGGATTCCTTATATAAATATACTTTAAGGTTATGCAGGAAGGAGTAAAGTTGGCAATACCTATAGATTAAGTGGTGTACGCAGGATTATTTTTAATAGGAAGAACACTAGAATAGTTTAAACCTTACTTTATAGACATATAAGTTAGTAGTATAACAACTATTAACTAAGACGTATGGTTTATGTTTACTAGTTAGAATGGGTTTATAGAGAGACTAATATAGATATTTAGAGACCTAAAAGTATTAACTATAGCGGAACGGAAGCTTTAAAACTTGGTATAATGTTCTTTAGTAATTAAGTATACAACGCAGTTCTAGATACTTGTAATATAGGTTAAGTAGAATAATAAGGCGCTTATGGTATAGTATAAATAGGGACTTAAGGCTAAAGTCTAGGACGTAATTATCCTAATAAAAGATGTGGAAAGTCTATAAGACTTAATAGATTAGTTAATAAAGATTAATAATAGGATCTATTAAAGGGAATAAGCTAAGAAAAGGTAAGATAGAGTTCTATAGTTATATAAGGCGTAAAGTATGTAGTAACAGATATAGAGCTAAAAACCATGGAATGGCGCAGAGTTAATAGACCTAAGCGGTACTAAAGAATCTAAAAGATGGATAAAGAAACTATAGAAACCTAAAGGTTAAGGATTAAGTAATTATAGAACTAGGAAGCAGAGGCTAAACTAGGGATCTTAGTAGCAGAAGATGTTTAGGCGGACTCTATAATTAAAAAAATAGTTTAAAGGTGGAGCTTATATAAATTATAGAAAATAAGGTTATTTTGCTAGAGACTACAGAGGTAGTTAGAGTAACCACGCGGTAAAGGGCACTAGGTTATTAGAGTATAATAATATAGATATAGGGATATTACGTGGGACTAAGGAGTGTTTAATTAAACACTTTGCGTTTTATTATAATAACGCATGCTAAATTTATAAAGATACTAAGTATGGTGTAAGCTATTGGCTATAAGAGCTAGAGTTAAGAGGACTTAAAGGAATTAAAGAGTTAGATAAAGAATAGGATTAACTCTATAAGCTAGATTAAGATGTTAAAGTAATATATAGATAAAGATTAGCAATAATAAAAATAGAGTTAGAGTATTTATTAATTAATAGCAATAAGGAAGAAAAGGAGGCTAACTAGGAGCATTTATACCTTAGTAACGCAATAGAAGTAGAGACTAAAACCACTATAGAACGTGGATTAGTAACGGGTATTATAACACCGTTGGATATAGTATCTATTACTTTATAAGATGGAAGGAGTAATATCTAGAGATAATTAAGTAAGTAGACGACTGCTAGTGCTAGCTTACTACTTATAAAAGGTAAAAGGCTATAGGTTTAAGATTCTTATAAAGAGATAAGGAAAGCTCTAGACTTATAGGACGCGATAAGGACAGCTTAAGAACCTATAATAAATAAAAACTAATGGGAAAGAGTAGCAACTTAGTTTAGTAATAAATAAATAAGTATAGGACGTAAGTTTAAGAACCACAAGTTTAGGGAATAGATAAGAATGTTAGTAGAAAGCCAAGATTTTAAGAAATAAATAAGGACTATAGTAATTCTAGGTAAATATAGTGTTCAGCTTAAAGATTAAAAAGTTAATACTAAGATTAAGAAGTAAGATAACTTTAAGGATTTAGCTGCAAGACGCAGAAAATAGGAAACTATGGATAAGTTTAGATAAAGAATTATTATATAGCAAGAGCAAAAGCTAGACAAGAGGTTAGCTATTCTAGGTTATATAAGGGACAGAGTACCTATATAAAGAGTTACTAATAGGCCTAGCGCAGGGACGCCTAGAGTAAAGTAGTTAGATAAACTAGAATAAAAAGAGGATCTAGATATTCTAGTTAGATTTAAAGAGAGATATACTAAAGGATGTTACAATGTAGCGATAACAAGGTACTTTCTTATAGATAGACTATATACACTAAACTAGTTATATAGAAAGTGGTATAGGTAACAATACAATAATAAATAGGAAGACTTTTATATATAGCTAGATAAAAAAGTTGTCTAAGACCAACCTATTACAGAAAAACGCATAAATTATATTAAAGGAGCGTTAATTATAATGTTAAGAAACCTAGAAGAAGGATCTAGGGACTAGGGGGAAGAATAATAAATCTTAGTACCTATAGCGGAAATACTAGTAGTTAGGTTAACTAGGTATTAGTTTAAACTTAAGGATAAAGACGAGCTAAGAGTTAACCCAAATCACCTAGCGTATTATATGTTATTGTGGATAGCTTATATGGATGACATGTGCAATATATATAGGGCACTAAAAGACAAAAACTGGAAGTACCTAGTAAGGATATATTGGGCACTAGAGGAAAAATGGTTTAGAGACGCTAAGTATATATATAGATGGTACCTAGTAGAAGTACAGAGTTAAGGGGACCTAATACTTTAACCTAGAAGATTCCTTATAGAAGAATGCCTAGATAAATAATAGTGGTAGGAGTGCCTAGAGAATACTTGTCTATAGTATATAGAGGAAAAGAAATAAACTAAGTATTGGCTAAAGGCGGACTAAGTATAGATAGGATCTAGTAGCTAATAGTTAGGAAAAGGGGAGGCCTATAGGACTAGAGGGAACTAGTAGTAGAGCCTTAGACCCTTAAAGGAATCTAAGGATAACACCTAAACTTATAAGTTAAGTGGTAAGATTAACAGTTTAAAGTATTAATAGATAGTAGAGTAATAAGAAACTATATGTTACTAGTAGTAGTAGAAAGAATAGGGTTACTATATAGATAAAAGGAATGCCTATATCCACTTATAATAATTATAGGAGATTAGATAGCCTATAGAGGAGGTATTATTAATCTTAAAATAGGACCTATTTAGTTAACTATTAAAGGGAGACCAGTTAGAATGTCTTTTAATATTTTACTATTAGGAAAAGATAAGGTAAT